>Ga0207684_10005390_pt1 | contig 11816 bp, 9 predicted proteins | sample KBSK5501metaG_FD_184342 | JGI IMG/M metagenome (GOLD analysis project Ga0207684, IMG submission 184342) | Corn, switchgrass and miscanthus rhizosphere microbial communities from Kellogg Biological Station, Michigan, USA - KBS K5-50-1 metaG... | ecosystem: Host-associated > Plants > Roots >... | reverse complement strand
GGCTCGCCTCCCGCAGCTCGCGAGGCACGGCGCGGATGACGTCGCGCGAGAGCGCGATCATGATCGGTAGCACCATGATCGCCAGCACCAGGCCGGCGGTGAGGAAGCCGTAGCCGGTCGGCGTCCCCCGGAACAAGGGGAGGAAGCCGAGCGCGTGCTGGAGGAATGGATCCACCTTGTCGCGCATCAGGGCAGTCAGGATGAAGAAGGCCCAGAGCCCGATGACGACGCTGGGGATGCCGGCCAGCAGCTCGATGAGAAACGACAGCGGGCCGCGCAGCAGCTGCAGGCGCGCATCTTCCGCCAGGAAGAGGGCGGCACCCAGTCCGATCGGAAAGGCGATCAGGAGCGCGATCGCCGACGTCACCAGGGTGCCGTAGATCGCTGCCAGGGCACCGAACTCGTTTCGCACCGGATCCCAGGTGCGGCTGGTAAAGAAGCCGAGCCCGAATTTCGTGACCGCCGGGAGCGCGGGCACAACCAGCGCAATGATGAAGATGGCCGCGGTCAGCATGATCACGCCGGCCGCGCCGTAGGCAATCACGCTGAAGATGCGGTCGCCCGAAACGAGCCGCCGCTGGCGGCGCGCGGCCACCAGCGGCGTGGGAACCATCCGCTCGGCGGCAGTTCCGCGACTCATTGCGAGGTTAGGACGGGGCGGGCACGTTGAGCAGGGTGGTGCCGGTCGAGGTGACGCCCATCAGCGAGATGATGTCGTCCTTCACGATGTTGGCCGGCAACGCGGCATAGTGGACGTTGAGCGCGTACTGTTGGCCGTCGGTCACCAGCCAGTCGAGGAAATCGACCAGGGCGGTCCCCTTGGTCTTGTCGGACTGGTCCTTATACAGCATCAGCCAGCTGTAGCCGCTGATCGGCGCGCTTTTCGGCCCGGGGGCGTCCACGATCGAAAACTGGGCCGGGTTGATCGCGAGGTACTGGCCGGCCGCCGCGGTGGCACCCTCAGGGCTCGGGATCACGAACTTGCCGTCATGATTCTGCAGCGACGCCTGCGTCATGTTGGTCTGGAGGACGTAGGCAAGCTCTACGTATCCGATCGCACCGGGCGTCTGCTTGATGGTGGTGGCGACGGCCTCGTTGCCCTTGGCACCCTGGCCAACCGGCCAGGAAACCGACTTGCCCTTGCCGACCTTGCTCTTCCAGTCGGCGCTGACGGTCGAGAGGTAGTCGGTGAAGATGTAGGTCGTCCCGCTGCCGTCCGACCGGTGCACGACGCTGATCGCCTGGTTGGGCAGCGTGACGCCGCTGTTGTCGGCGGCGAGCGCCGGATCGTTCCAGTTCTTGATAGTGCCGAGAAAGATGCCGGCGATCGTCTGTGGCGTCAGCTTGAGCTGACCGTTCGACACGCCGGACAGATTGTAGGCCAGGGACTCGGTGCCCAAGGTCGACGCGATCTGCACGACGGCGGCGGCGCCGCCCGCGGCGGTGAGCTCCGCGGCGTTCATGGGCACGTCGCTCGCGCCAAAGTCGACAACCTTCTTGGTCAGTGCGGAAATGCCGGCGCCCGAGCCGAGCGGATTGTAGTTGACGGTGACCTGGCTGTACTTGAGGTTGTAGGCAAAGCGCGCGGCGTCGTAGAACGGGGCGGGGAAGGTCGCGCCGGTGCCCTGCAGCGCCGCCGCGGGCGGTACGGGCGTGCCGGCGCCGGTCGATGGAGTGTTCGAAGCCGTTGTGCCTCCGCAGGCAGCAAGCAGAATACTCGCGCCCATCGAGGCGGCCATGAGAACGCGTTTCATACTGGCGATGTTTCCTCCTTCCGAATGCGCAAGATACGTGCCAAGTGGATCCGTTCTGATCCTATCCACCGGCCGTAATCGACCGGGGCGGGCCAGGTTAACGGAAGGTTAACGGCGCACGCGGAAGCCGCACCCGAACGAGGGTGCCGGCCCCAGGGGTGCTCTCGGCGGTGATGGTCCCGCCCTGCAGCTCAACCAGGTGGCGGGCAATCGACAGCCCCAGCCCGCTACCAGGCTGGCCGCCGCGGGCCCGGTCCACCTTGTAGAAGCGCTCGAAGATCCGGGGCAGCTCGCGAGGCGGGATGCCCGGCCCCGTATCTTTAACCGCGATCTCGACCAGGGCTTGACCCGAGGTCACGCTGACGACCACCTCACCGGCCGCTGTGAACTTGAGCGCGTTGTCGACGATGTTCTGCAGCGCCTGGTCGGTCTTGCCGCGGTCACCCAACACCTCGATGTCGGGCTCCGCAGGGTCGGCCCGAAGGCTAAGACCGGCCGACGCCGCCCGTGGCTGGTAACGGTCCACCAGTTCGGCGACCAGTGCGGTGGCTTTGAATGGCGCGCGCTCTACCTCGATGCCTTCCGCATCGAGCGCCGCGAGCTGCGTGAGGTTCAGCAGGATCGCCTGCAGCCGCTGCGATTCCTGGATGATGCGGTCGATGAAGAGGCGGGTATCGCTATCGGTGGGCAATTGGCCGGAGAGTGTTTGGGCAGCAAGATCCAGGCCCGCCAGCGGGGTGCGGATCTCGTGCGAAAGGTTGGCGACGAATTGCTGGCGCACCGTCTCCAGGTAGCGGAGCCGGCTGACGTCCTGCATCAGCAGCGCAACACCACCTGCCGGTAGGGAAATCGCGCGGACCTGCAGGGTACGTCCCGATACCGGCAATGCGATTTCGAGGGAGTGTTCGAGCTGAGAGGCACGCGCGCGTTCGGCCAAGGCGTCGAGCCGGTGATCGCGGATCACCTCAACCAGCAGGCGCCCCGCGGGTTGTTCGATCGCGGCGACCATCTGGCGGGCCGCCGGATTGAGCCATCGAACTGTGCGATCGTGGTCAACCAGGACGACGCCTTCGGCCAGCTGCTCCAGGATCCCGCGGGATTCATCATCGGGCTCGGATGGGTCGGGCGGCGCACCGGGCGCGTCGTTCATGCCGCGACGCTCGCGCCAGCCGCTGACACGCCGTCGTAAGTTTGGCGCCATCCGTGCCGGAATCTAGCAGATGCCCGAGGCACATGCCGGCAAACGAAAAGCCGCTCCGTAGGGGGAGAGCCTGGGAGCGGCCCGGAAAGGGAAACCATGTGAACGCGCTGGTCTCGCAATGTACGGCGCCAACGTAAAGAGCAGGAATGGAGCACGTTAAGGGTTCGCGCGGGCCTCGGGGTTCTCGCCCTTAACCTGGGCGTTACCTCGCGTTAACCGGCGGACCCTAGCCTGTTCGTCAAGGAAGGCATCGGTTGGCGCAGCCATCGGCTCCGGCCACGCGTATCCGGAATCTCGAATCCAGCCACGCGGCGCTCAACGGGCACCGCGTCAAGATCCGCGCGTCGAACGTGTCGTTCTATTACGGTCGCTTTCGCGCCCTCCACGATGTGACCCTGTCGATCGCTGAGCGCAAGATCACGGCGTTGATCGGTCCCTCCGGTTGCGGCAAGAGCACCCTGCTGCACACCTTCAACCGCATGTACGATCTGACCCCTGGCGCGCGGATCAAAGGATCGATCCGGCTGGACCGCGAGGAGATCACGACCGGGGGCAACCTGCAAGAGTTGCGGCGCCGCGTCGGCATGGTCTTCCAGCGTGCCAATCCCTTCCCGATGTCGATCTATGACAATGTCGCCTTCGGCCCGCGGTTGATGGGCTGGACCAAAGGGGCGGTCCACTCCGCGGTGGAGGAAAGCCTGCGCGTCGCCGGGCTTTGGCATGATGTGGCCGACCGGCTCCATCAGTCAGCGACCTCGATGTCCGGTGGGCAGCAACAGCGACTCTGCATCGCCCGCTGCATCGCCGTCAGGCCCGAGGTGATTCTGATGGACGAACCCTGTTCGGCGCTCGATCCGATCTCGACCCTGCGGGTGGAAGAGCTGATCCGCGAGTTGGCGGGCCGCTATACGGTGGTGATCGTCACCCACAACATGCAGCAGGCCAAGAGGCTGGCGGACTTCACGGCCTTCATGCTGATCGAGCCCTTCGATCGCAGTGGCGAGCTCGTCGAGTTCGCACCGACGACCAAGATCTTCGAGGACGCCGCCGATTCACGTACGCGCGACTACGTCAGCGGCCGCTTCGGCTGACCGACCTCAGGGCGCTGCCTTGTAGGTCGCGCCCCTTATGCGACCGTTCTTCTCGTCGAGGATCCAGGTGGACCCTTTCTCCAGCTGGGCACGGGCCCGGGAGACAAGCCCCTGGGCGATCAGGTGTTCCAGCAACTCCTCGACCACGTCGCCATGCGTGCAAAGCACGGCGTTGCGTCCCTCTAACTCCGAAACCACGCGGAAGATGCTCTCGCCCCCGGCCCCTTCTTCCAGGTCCTTTCTTTTCACGATCGGCAGTTTGTGCTGGTCGGCGAGCGGCTCGACGGTCTGCATGCAGCGGAGGTACTCACTCGACAGGATGGCGTGAATGGGTTCCTTCTTGAGCCAGGCCGCCAATTCCTCGGCTTGCCGGCGGCCGGATTTCGTCAGGGGCCTGAGTCGGTCATCGCCCTCCCACTCGGCGCGATCGCCCGCCTTTGCGTGACGAACAACGTACATCGGCATCAGGCCACGTCCCCGTTGGAACTGAGTTGGGCTATCCCGTCGCTTCGAGGTCGAGCGCCCGCAGAAGAGCACGATCCCTGCGATAGCTGAGCAGATCGAGCGCATCGTCGATCGTCACCCAGCGGACCTCGTCGATCTCGCTGCCGGCGCGGAACCGGCCGCTGACAACGTCCATCAGCCAGTAGCAGGCGACCTTGTCACGACCCTTATGGTCGGCGTAGGCGGTGCAGCCGAGCGGCGCCACCAGCTTGCAGCGAAGACCCGTCTCTTCCTCGACCTCACGCAGCGCGGTTTCCTCCAACGTCTCCCCGCGGTCAACTTTTCCTTTGGGAAAGGACCAGTCGTCGTAGCCCGGGCGGTGGACCACGGCGATGCGCATCGCACCACGTGACCCATTCCGACGAACGACGCCTCCCGCGGCCCTGACCAACTTGGCCTCATCGACGTTCAGGATCTTTGCTGCCATGGACACCCCTTGCGCGGTATGTTGCTGTGACGATTGCATGGTCGACGCGGCTCGGCTCATATCATCCACCTTCTGAGGCGGTTGCGGGAAAGTTTTTTCCAGACTTTGGGCCATTCGGCCCGGTCAGTGATCGAGGCCTCGCGTTCGAGCGCACATAATTCACCCGCGACGAAGGCGCGTGACCCAGTTCCGGCCGCTCGCAACCACTGCTGGGCGGTCGCGCTGTCCTGATGATCACCGAGCACGTCCTGGAGTGCGGCGGCGGCCTCGGAGAAGCGTGGCACCGTTTTTCCGGCGATGGGGACGGCCGCTTCGGCGGCATAGCGCGCGCGCTTGGCGAGGATGCGAATTCGGTGGAGGTCGGCGTCGGCAGCCTGCGCGGGCAGGCCCCGGACGCCCTTGCGAAGCCGCTTCCAGTCGCGCCCAGCCAGCGCCGGTATGGCGGTCGCGGCAGGTTGATCGGCTTGTGTGGTCAACGCCGGCGCGCGAGAGGCCTCGACCAGCCGCTCGATCAGGTCGATGTATCGGTCCGTGCGCATATCGAGCACCAGCCGAGCCCTGGCTTCCTCACTCTCCGCTTGCAGCTCGTCGGCGAGGTCGCCCACGACGGGGGCATCTTCAGCGGCCAGCGCCGGTGTCCGGCCGCGCAAACGCTGGCTCATGACTTGCTTGTCGCGAACGGTGCCCAGGCCGGCACCGAGCCAGCGGAGGTCGTCGCGCAGCGCCTTCGCCCACGCGGGGTCGAGCAGCGGACGAAACGTCCGGAGTTGCGAGCGCAGCCGCCGGGTCGCGACCCGAGCCCGATGGACGTCTTCGGGGTCGTCCCCAAGGCGCACACCGGGATCGTGGCGGAGCAGGCCGGCCACCGACACCGCGATCACGTGCCGCACCAGGTCGCCAGCGCGGGCCGTCGGCGCCAGCAGGATTGGGTCGACCTCGGGCGGGGCCGTCGCCCGCGACCCGAGCGCGCGCACCAATTTGGAGGCCTGGTCCTCGTCGGACGCGCCGGCGTGACGCAAGCGCGCGAGGATCGGATCCAGCAAGTGATCCGCCGACGGATCGCGTAACTCGACCTCGACCTCTCGGAACCGGTTCTGGATCCGCAGTCCCTGGATGACGGAGACGTCATCATCGACCACCTCGGCGAGCACGGCGCCGTCGCGGTTCTTGAGTTGCACCCGCCGGCGCACGGTCGACAGGCTGGCCACCGGCACGAGCGTGGAGCGCCGCACGTAAGCGATCACGAGCGCGACGGCCGCGTCCGGCGGCCGGTTGCCGTCGCCCGGAAACTCGAGCTCCCGCCGGTTGAGCGTCCGGCCTTCGGTGGTGGCCGGCAGCTTGAGCGTCCAGCCTTCGCCCTGGCGGAGCCTCAAGTTGCAGCCCCAGCGCGCCAATCGCAAGTCGGGCGTGTCGTAATAGACGGTCTCGAGGCGGCGCTCGTCTAGGGGCGACGTCTCGACCGCAGCCGCGACATCTTCGAGATTCGGGAGATGGAAAGCGGGCGTGACCGCGAGCTTGATCTCGCGCTCAAGCATCCGGCGAGTGTCCGTTGGTTCCGTTCGCGGCCGCCGCGCGAGCCGCGGCCAGTTGCTCGAAGGTTTGCTGCGCATTGACGCCCTTGACGGTCGGGATCTTCGACCAGGACCCGCTCGGCTGCAGGCCCCAGGCGAGCACGTCGTCCTCGAGCTCAACGTCGAAGATCTGCGCCAGCCGATCCTGTAGCGAACGATCCAGGACGGGGACCATTGCCTCCACGCGGCGATCGAGGTTACGCGGCATCAGGTCTGAAGAACCCAGGTAGTACTCGGCCGAGTCGCCGTCAGGGCCAAATCGAAAGATCCGGGAATGCTCGAGGAATCGGCCGACCAGCGAGCGGACGCGGATCCGCTCGGAAAGACCGGCCACACCAGGCCGCAGCGAGCAGAGACCCCGGACGATCAGGTCGATTTCGGTCCCGGCCTGGGATGCCGCATACAAGGCCTCGACGATTTCTGGGTCGACCAGGCTGTTGACCTTGAGGATGATGCGGCCGCTGCCCGGCCGGGTGGCTTCTCGCCGGATCATGCGGATGATGTTCGAGCGCAGGCCCACCGGTGCGACCAGCAGCCGGCCGAATCGACGCTGGCGGCTGTAGCCGGTGAGGAAGTTGAACAGTTCGGATACGTCAGAGCCGAGCTCCGGGTCGGCCGAGAGCAGCCCGACGTCTTCGTAGATCTGCGCGGTCTTGGGGTTGTAGTTGCCGGTGCCGACGTGCACGTAGCGCCGGATCCCATCCGTCTCCCGGCGAACCACGAGTGCGACTTTTGCGTGTGTCTTGAGGCCGACGACGCCGTAGACGACGTGGACGCCGACTTGCTCGAGTTCCTGGGCCCAGGCGATATTCGCTTGCTCGTCGCCGCGGGCCTTCAGTTCCACCAGCGCGACGACTTGCTTGCCACTCTCCGCCGCGCGGATCAGGGCCCGGACGATCGGACTGATCGGACCGGAGGTCCGGTAGAGCGTTTGCTTGATGGCAAGGACATCGGGGTCCTTGGCCGCCTGGTCGATGAAGGCCTCGGCCGACGTCCTGAAGGAGTCATACGGGTGATGGACGAGGATGTCGCCGTGCTTGAGGGCCTCGAAGATATCGGCCTGCTCGACCCCGACGCCCTGCAGCCGCCGCTGGGTGACGGGTGTCCAGGGCTCATCCTTGAGATCCGGACGGTCGAGCGCGTAGATCGCCCACAGGCTGCTCAGGTCGAGCAGGCCGTCGACGCGGTAAACGTCTGTGGCCTCGAGCTCGAGTTCCCGGACCAGCAGGCCGAGGACTTCATCAGACATCCCGGCATCGACCTCGAGCCGGACAACTTGTGCCTTGCGCTGCTGCCGGCGCAACTCGTTTTGGATCGCGGCCAACAGGTCTGCCGCTTCCTCGTCGACCAGGTCGAGGTCGGCGTCGCGGGTCACCCGGAAGGGGTGCTGGCTGACGATCTCCATCCCGGGAAACAGCTCGCTCACGTAGAGCGCGATCACCTGCTCGAGGGGAATGAAACGCTTGCCGTCGGGCAGGGCGATGAAGCGAGGGAGCAACGGCGGCACCTTGACGCGGGCGAAGCGCATCTGGTGGCGCACCGGGTCGCGGACCATCACCGCGAGGTTGAGTGAGAGGTGGGAGATGTAAGGAAAGGGATGCGCTGGGTCCACGGCGAGCGGCGTGAGCACCGGGAAAATGCGGGCGCGAAACTCGGCGGCGAGGAAGTCGTGATCGGCCTGATCGAGGTCGGCGACCGAGGCGATCGAGACCCCGTGCTGCTCGAGCGCCGGCGCCACCTGGCGCGTGAAGAGATCGGTGCTTCGCTGGAGGATGGCTCCCGCCCTCTGGTGAATGGCACGGAGCTGCTCGCCGGTGGTCATCCCGTCCGGTGATGTCTGCGGCAGGGCGGCGTGGACCTGCTCCTTCAGGCCGGCCACCCGGACCTGGAAGAACTGGTCGACGTTCTCGCCCAGGATGGCAAGAAACCGCACCCGCTCGAGCAGCGGGAGCGACTCGTCCTCGGCCAGGGCAAGCACCCGTTCGTCGAAGTCGAGCTGGGAAAGCTCCCGGTTCAGGTAGCGCGGCTGGCTCTGGACCGGCGCGGCCGGAAGGGGCGGAGCCTCTGCGGTTGCCGCTTCGTGGACGGCCGGTGCCGCCGGTTGGTCCAGGAGTGTTACAGAGGTAGGCTGGACAGCCGTGGACGCTTCGAACTTAGGTGTGCCTTCCCCCATCGGCAAAGTATAGGGAGGCCAGGTTAAGGGACGACTTGCGGCTCAGCGCCTGTCCATTGGGCCTGGCAGGTCGGCGCCAAACCTCTCATGAAGCGCCTTGACGTCGTGAAAGTCCGCATCACCCGGGTCGTAACCGGCGTGATTGGCCACCTGATACTCGGCGGTCATACATTGCACTGATTCGCCGTCAATCGTTCCGATCCCTGTGAAGGCAGCGGCGGGGTACATCCGTCCACTGCCTGTTGCTGGCTGCGGCCCGTATAACCCGTTGCCAGCGGGGTCGAAGACCACGCCGTGCAGGTCAACCTCCCGCCCCCGGCGATCCACCATGACGAAGTTGAACGGTCGCGCCGCCTCCTCGACCCGACGAAATCCGGCCTTACCAAGCACCTCGGCGATGCGCCAGATCTCGCTTTGGCGGAGCACGAGGTCGAGGTCATCGTGTGGCCGGCTCTGGTGGCCAAGAAGTGCATCGACACCCCACCCACCGTCGATCCACACCTCGATCCTATGGCTCTTCAGTATCCGGAGGATCTTGGCCGCATCCGCCTCCGTGATTTCGGCCGTTGAGCCTCGTATCGGCCGGAGTCCTCTTAGAAGGTACGGAAGTTTCTCGAGCGATGTGATTACGGGAAGATCCATCGCTTCCGCTTTCGGGGCGTGCACTTCACCCCAGGGGCCGCGTTCGATCAAGATGCCGTAGATCCCAGCATCTCTCGCTGGGAACACATCGGTATCGAGCCGATCTCCGACGTACGCAATTTGCTCCGGCGGAACGCCGGCCGCTTCGATCAGGCGTTGAAAGAATGCTGTCGACGGCTTGCTCGCGCCCCAGCGGTCTGGCGTCCCGACAACATCGACCGGCAGGTCGGCGTCTAACAAAGCCTGCTGGATGACATCTGAGGTAAAGTTGCCGGCCACGCCCACGAGCCGGCCCCTTGCCTTGACATTGGTCAGGCATGGTCGAGCATCGGCGTAGATATCACTTGCTCGAGGACGGTGGGGCCGTCCGGCTCGTATCCGCTCCGTCTGCTCAGCCTCGAGATCAAAGCCGGGCCGGAGCAATTCGAAGACCTCACGATGATCTCGTCCCTCGGCAATAACCTCGCGCAGCGTCGTAAACAGCCGCTGCTCGTCCGCACCAAGCCATTCGGCCCATTCGCGCCACAACCGCGTCTCATCAAAAAGCGTGTAGCCAACGTCGAAAAAGACGGCTCGAATGACCACGGTCAGAGGTGGACGATGGAGCGGGAGACGAGACTCGAACTCGCGACTCCGACCTTGGGAAGGTCGTACTCTACCAACTGAGTTACTCCCGCTCGGCTAGCCGGATTTTAGCATCGCCCTTCCGCAGTTCCTGGCACATCGGCCAGATGACCCCGATCAACTCGGCCATTCGCGCCGCCGTCAATTTCACCCGGGCCGCGTCGAAGACCTCGATGGGGTGCGTCTCGTAGAGGCGAACCCAGCCACGGTCCCACGGCTCGAGATCGATCCGCTCGCCGAGGCGCGCCTTGATCATGAGCAGCTGCCGGGCGAGTCCTGCGGCGATGCGCTGGTTGGTCGCCGGCGTGGCCTCGAGGTGAAGGCCAAGCTCGAGGCGGCCGGTATTGGCGTGCCACCAGGCTTCGAAATGCAGGCGCGGGTCGTCATAGAACCACTGTGCCTGGCTGGATCGGACCCGGTGGCTGACATCCTTCAACCTCGCCGGAAGGGCGGCCGCGACCGGCTTCGGTAGCGCGCGAAAGAACCCGGCCGTGCGTACAAATCGCCGCTCGTTCCGGGCACGCCCACTGGACCTTCCGGGAACGATGGGTCGGATCGGCACGCCCGACTTAGCGGGCGGCTGCCGGACTGGCCGAGCCGGTGTCGCCGACGGCGGTCTTGACCATGGCGCTGTAGCGGTCGGCCAGCGCGCGCGCCTTTTCCGAGTCCTCCATGCTGACGATGATGTGGTAGCGGGGCATATCGGGATCGGGCAGCACCAGCACCCATCCGCCGTCGACGAACACCTTGATGCCGTCCGCGAGGTCCACCGGCGCGTCCCGGTGCATCTCCACCATCGTGCGCATCACCCGTCCCTTGGCGTCCCAGGGCACTGTCTCCAGCCTGTGCTCGTAGGCTGCCCGCGGCACCTCCTTCCGGACGGCCGAGACCGCTCGCCCGTCCTTGGCGAGCAGCTCCAGCAGCTTGATCAAGGCGAAGATGGCGTCGAACCCCAGCAGGTGCTCGGGGAAGACGTATCCACCATTGGCATCCGAGGCCAGCTGCGCCTGGTGCTGCTGCGCGGCTCGAAGCAGCGCGGAAGGTTCCGTCTTGCCAGGCACGAAGTGGGATCCCGGCACCTGCCGAACCAGGGTGGCGATCGTTTGCGGCACCGTCGCCGGCGCCAGCAGGACCCCAGGCTTTGCATTCAGCGCCAGCAGGGCGATCACGCCCAGCGCTTCGTGGTGGTCGAGCAATTCGCCCTGCTCATCGATCAGGAACAGGCGCTCTGACCCATAGTCGAGGTACGACCCCAGCTTGCAGCCGAGCGTGCGCGTGATCAGCGCCGACTGCCGGCGCGCTTCGTTGAAGGCCTCATTGGTCTTCGATTGGTAGGTGTCATCGAAGCCGGCGTTCAGCGGGATCGCCTCGATGTTCAGCTCCTTGAAGAGGCGCGGCAGCACCATTGAGGCGCTGCCATGGTCAAAGTCGACCAGCACCTTCAAGTGCCCCTGGCGGATGGCCTCGACATCGATCAACCTGATCAGCCCGTCGATGTAAGAATCGATCGCGTCCTGCGGGTAGGTGATGTCGCCCATCTCGTAGAAATGCACGCGACGGATGTCCTCCCGGAAGAAGATGTTCTCCAGCTTGCGCTCGGCCTTCTTGTCGAGCACCACACCGGTGGCGTCGAACATCCGGATGTCGGCCGAGCGGCTGTCGAGTGGCGACATCTGGATATGGACGGCGCCGGCGATCTGGTGATCGCGCGCGTAGTACTGGACGACCGGGATGGGCAGCTCACTCAGGTCGATGATCGAGGCGCCGGACGATATCATGCCGGCGACCATGGCCCGCTTGATCATTCGCGAGGGACGCTGGCCGTCGCG
>Ga0207684_10005389_pt1 | contig 11818 bp, 12 predicted proteins | sample KBSK5501metaG_FD_184342 | JGI IMG/M metagenome (GOLD analysis project Ga0207684, IMG submission 184342) | Corn, switchgrass and miscanthus rhizosphere microbial communities from Kellogg Biological Station, Michigan, USA - KBS K5-50-1 metaG... | ecosystem: Host-associated > Plants > Roots >... | reverse complement strand
CGGACTTCATGCGAAGTTCTCCTCCAGCAGCTCCAGGCAGTCCTTGGTCAGCACCAGGTGCTCGTGGGTGAAGAGGTCGTAGAGGTTGAGGTTGCCGGCCAGCACGACCTTGGCCCAGGGCAGGTTGTTGAAGGAGCGCTGCACCAGGTCGTTGGAGGCGGGCAGCACGACCAGGGCCGAGCTCTCGACGCCGGCGGCGTGCAGGAGGTCGACGACCGCGCTGGTCTTGGGCTCCTCCAGCTCGAAGCCGTCGAGCACCGCGACCCGGCCCTCGTTGGCCTTGATGGAGAGCGCGCTGCGCAGCGCCAGGCGGCGCATCTTGCGCGGCATGCGCTGGGCGAAGCTGCGAGGCTGGGGACCGAAAACGGTGCCGCCGCCGACCATCGAGGGCTCGCGCGTGGAGCCGTGGCGGGCCCGGCCGGTGCCCTTCTGGCGGTAGGGCTTGGCGCCGCCGCCCGAGACCTCGCCCCGGCGTTTGGTCTTCGCCGTGCCCTGCCGGGCGTTGGCGAGCTGGCGCAGGTAGGCCTGGTGCATCGACGAGGCGTTGGGGGACTGGCCGAAGATCGACTCGGGAAGGCGCACCTCGCCACTGCGCTCGCCGTCGGCCCCGAAGGAGCTGACGTTCAGGGGCGAAGCCTCGAGCTCGGGAGCCTTCTTGCGCGCGGCACGCGCCGGCTTCTTGGGCGTTGGGGTCTCCTCGCCGTCGATCGGGGCCGGGGCCTTTTTCCCCCCCACCCTGCCCTCCCCCCTCTTGGAGGGAGGAGACGCCTCAGGTGCGGGTTCTTTCTCAGGCATTGCTCTTCCTTGAGCCTCGGACCATCACCACGGCGCCCTTGGCGCCGGGGACGGCGCCGCCCACCAGCAGCAGGTTGCGTTCGGTGTCGACGCGCAGGACCTTGAGGCCCTGGACGGTGGTCTTGACGTTGCCCATCTGGCCGGCCATGCGCACGCCCCGGAACACGCGGGCGGCGTCGGTGGCGCCGATGGAGCCGGGCCGGCGCACGTTCATGGAGCCGTGCGACTCGGGGCCGCGGCTGAAGCGGTGGCGCTTGACCAGGCCCTGGAAGCCCTTGCCTTTGGAGGTGGCGGTGACGTCGACCAGCTCGCCCTCGGCGAAGAGGTCGGCCTTCAGCTCCTGCCCGACCTCGAGCCCCTCGTAGTCGCGGACCTCGAGCACGGTGCGCGCCGGCTCTATGCCGGCCTTGGCGAAGACCCCGGCCACCGGCTTGGTGACCGACTGCTTGCGGGCCTCGCCGAACGCCAGCTGGGCTGCCGCGTAGCCGTGCTTCTCGACGGTGCGCAGCCCGAGCACGCGGCAGGGTCCCGCCTCAAGGACGGTGACCGCCGACAGCGTGCCGTCGGCGTTGAAGAGCTGCGTCATGCCCAGCTTGCGGGCGATCAGACCCTTGGGCATGGCCTCGTCTTGGGGTCCCCGCAAAATCGCAGATTTTGTGGGGTTTTCACAGCTTGATCTCGATGGCGACGCCCGCGGGCAGGTTGAGGCGCATGAGCGCGTCGACCACGCGCGGGTTGGGGTCGAGGATGTCGACGATGCGCTTGTGCGTGCGCATCTCGAACTGCTCCCGCGAGTCCTTGTCGATGAACGGTGAGCGGATCACCGTCAGCTTGTTGATCTCGGTCGGGAGCGGGATGGGGCCCGCCGTGCGCGCGTTCGTCCGCCGGGCCGTGTCGACGATCTTGTCGGCGGCCTGGTCCAGCACCTTGTGGTCGTAGGCCTTGAGCCGGATCCGGATCTTCTGCGCCATGCGGGCCCCTGTTTCCTACCGAGCTACTTCGTGACCGAGGTCACGACGCCCGAACCGACGGTGCGGCCGCCTTCGCGGATGGCGAAGCGGAGGCCTTCCTCGATCGCGATCGGGGTGATCAGCTCGACGTCCATCTCGATGTTGTCGCCGGGCATGCACATCTCGACCCCCTCGGGGAGCTTGATGGCGCCGGTGACGTCGGTGGTCCGCATGTAGAACTGCGGCCGGTAGTTGGAGAAGAACGGCGTGTGCCGGCCCCCCTCCTCCTTGGTCAGGACGTAGACGTTGGCCTTGAAGGTGGTGTGCGGCTTGATGGAGCCGGGCTTGGCCAGCACCTGGCCGCGCTCGACGTCCTCGCGCTTGATGCCGCGCAGCAGCACGCCGACGTTGTCGCCGGCCTGGCTGACGTCCATCTGCTTGTAGAACATCTCGAGCCCGGTGGCGACCGTCTTGCGGGGGTCGCGGATGCCGACGATCTCGACTTCCTCGTTGAGCTTGACCTGGCCGCGCTCGATCCGCCCGGTGACCACGGTGCCGCGACCTTCAATCGTGAACACGTCCTCGACCGGCATCAGGAACGGCTTATCGATCTCGCGTACGGGCTCCGGGATGTAGGTGTCGACGGCGTCCAGCAGGCGGCCGATGGCCTCCATGGCGTCCTTGTCGCCCTCCAGCGCCTTGAGCGCGGAGACGCGGACGATGGGCACGTCGTCGCCGGGGAAGTCGTACTTGGTGAGCAGCTCGCGGAGGTCGAGCTCGACCAGTTCGACGAACTCCTCGTCGTCGACCATGTCGATCTTGTTGAGCGCCACCACCAGGTAGGGCACGTTGACCTGGCGAGCCAGCAGGATGTGCTCGCGGGTCTGGGGCATGGCGCCGTCGTTGGCGGCCACCACCACGATCGCGCCGTCCATCTGGGCGGCGCCGGTGATCATGTTCTTGATGTAGTCGTGGTGTCCGGGGCAGTCGACGTGCGCGTAGTGCCGCTTGTCGGTCTCGTACTCGACGTGGGCGATCGAGATCGTGATGCCGCGGGCCTTCTCTTCCGGCGCCTTGTCGATCTTGTCGAACGCGGTGAACTGGGCCAGGCCCTTCTCGGCCTGGACCTTCGTGATGGCGGCCGTCAGCGTCGTCTTGCCATGGTCGATGTGACCGATGGTCCCGACGTTGAGGTGAGGCTTGTTCCTCTCGAACTTCTTCTTACCCACTGATTCCTCCTGCTTACCTTGTGGCGGCCGATCCGCCGGACTTCTTGCTGATCGCCTCGGCCATCTGGGCCGGGAGCTCCGCGTAGTGGCTGAACTCCATCGTGTAGGTGGCCCGGCCCGAGGTCATGGACCGCAGGTCGGTCGCGTAGCCGAACATCTCGGCCAGCGGAACGTTGGCCTGGACGGCCTGGGAGTTGCCCTTGCCCTCCATGCCCAGGATGTGGCCGCGGCGCGAGCTGAGGTCGCCGATGACGTCGCCCAGGTGCTCCTCGGGCATGACCACGTCGACCTTCATGACCGGCTCGAGCAGGGTGGGGTCGGCCTTGCGCATGGCGTCCTTGATGCCCATCGAGCCCGCGATCCCGAACGCCATCTCGCTGGAGTCGACGGGGTGGTAGGAGCCGTCGACCAGCTTGACCTTGATGTCCAGCACCGGGTAGCCGGCCACCACGCCGGTGGTGAGCGCCTCGGCGATGCCCTTCTGGACGGCCGGGATGTACTCGCGGGGGATGCGGCCCTGGGAGATCTTGTCCTCGAACACGTAGCCGCTGCCCTTCACGCCGGGCTCGACGTCGAGCTCGACGTGGCCGAACTGGCCCTTGCCGCCGGTCTGGCGGATGAACCGGCCCGTGCCGTGCGCCGGGCGCCGGATGGCCTCGCGGTAGGCGACCTGCGGCTTGCCCACGTTGGCGTCGACCTTGAACTCGCGCGTGAGGCGGTCGACGATGATCTCCAGGTGCAGCTCGCCCATGCCGGCGATGATGTTCTGGCCGGTCTCCTCGTCCGTGTAGACGCGGAAGGTCGGGTCCTCCTCTGACAGGCGCTGGAGCGCGATCCCCAGCTTGTCCTGGTCGACCTTGGTCTTGGGCTCGATGGCGACCGAGATCACCGGCTCCGGGAAGTTGATGTTCTCGAGCAGGATCGGCTTGGACTCGTCGGCCAGCGTGTCGCCGGTGGTGGTGCCCTTGAGGCCCACGGCGGCCGCGATGTCGCCGGTGTGGACCTCGGTCAGCTCTTCCCGGCGGATGGCGTGCATCTGCAGGATGCGGCCGATCCGCTCCTTGCGCCCGGTGGTCACGTTGAGCACCGTGGTGCCGGTCCTGAGCGTGCCCGAGTAGACCCGGAAGAAGGTGAGCTTGCCCACCCCCGCGGGGTCGATCTGGACCTTGAAGGCGAGCGCCGAGAAGGGCTCGTCGTCGGAGACCTCGCGCACCACCAGCTGCCCGGTGTCGGGGTCGATCCCCTCCACCGCGGGCTTGTCGGAGGGGCTGGGCAGGAAGTCGACGACCGCGTCCAGCAGCGGCTGCACGCCCTTGTTGCGGAGCGCGGCGCCGGTGATGACGGGCACCAGGAAGCCCTGGACGGTGCCCTTGCGGAGACCGCGCACGATCTCGGCGGGCGTGACCTCCTGCTCCTCCAGGTACTTGTGCATGACCACGTCGTCGAAGTCGGCCACCGCCTCGATCAGGTCGTGGCGGTACTGGTCGACCCGCTCCACCAGCTCGGCCGGGATCTCGCCCGACTCGATGTTCTTGCCGAGGTCGTCGGTGTAGATGATCGAGCGCCGGTTGATCAGGTCGACGACGCCCTTGAAGCCGTCCTCGGCCCCGATCGGCAGCTGCACCGGCACGGCGCGCGCCCCCAGGCGCGTGCGGATGGACTCGACCGACCCGTAGAAGTCGGCGCCCATGCGGTCCATCTTGTTGATGAAGGCGATGCGGGGCACCGAGTAGCGGTCGGCCTGGCGCCAGACCGTCTCCGACTGCGGCTCGACGCCGGCCACGGCGTCGAAGACGGCCACCGCGCCGTCGAGCACGCGCAGGCTGCGCTCGACCTCGACGGTGAAGTCCACGTGTCCGGGTGTGTCTATGATGTTGATCGTGTGGTCGCGCCACTGGGCGGTGGTCGAGGCCGAGGTGATCGTGATCCCCCGCTCCTTCTCCTGGACCATCCAGTCCATGGTCGCGGCGCCCTCGTGGACCTCGCCCATCTTGTGCAGGCGGCCGGCGTAGAAGAGGATCCGCTCGGTGGTGGTCGTTTTGCCCGCGTCGATATGCGCCATGATCCCGATGTTCCGGACCTTGGCGAGCCGCGTGCTGGTAGCGGGCACGGTTTGAGCCACTGCTGAGATCTCCTGGTTCCTCCTCTAGTACCGGAAGTGGCTGAAGGCCTTGTTGGACTCCGCCATCCGGTGGGTCTCTTCCTTCCGCTTCACGGCGCCGCCGGTGTTGTTGGAGGCGTCGAGCAGCTCGAAGGCGAGCTTCTCCGACATACTCTTCCCACCTCGCTGGCGGGCGAAACGAACCAGCCAGCGGCGGGCGAGGGCGAGCCGGCGCTCGGGACGGATCTCGATCGGAACCTGGTAGGTGGCGCCGCCGACGCGCCGCGGCTTGACCTCGAGCAGTGGGGTGGCGTTGCGCATGGCGGCGTCGAAGATCTCCATCGGCTCGCGCTTGGCCTGGCGGCTGGCACGGCGGAGGGCCTCGTACATGATCCGCTCGGCGACCGCGCGCTTGCCGTCGTGCATGACGATGTTGACGAACTTGGCCACCGCCTCCGAGTTGTAGATCGGATCAGGCGTGGTGAGACGCTTGGGGGGCTTGTTGCGGCGCGGCATGACTTATGAAGCCTTGGCTTTTTCGCGCTTGGCGCCGTACTTCGACCGCCCCTGCTTGCGGTTCTTGGTGCCGGCGGTGTCGAGGGTGCCCCGGATGATGTGGTAGCGGACGCCGGGGAGGTCCTTGACGCGGCCGCCGCGGATGAGCACCACCGAGTGCTCCTGCAGGTTGTGACCGATGCCGGGGATGTAGGCGGTGACCTCGATGCCCGTGGTGAGGCGCACGCGCGCGACCTTGCGGAGAGCCGAGTTCGGCTTCTTGGGGGTGGTGGTGTAGACGCGCACGCAGACTCCGCGCCGCTGGGGGGATCCCTTGAGCGCCGGCGCCTTCGACTTCTTGACGGACGCCTTGCGGCCGATCCGAATCAGCTGCTGGATGGTGGGCAAACGTGTCTCCGCGAATAGGGTTTCCGATCCCGCGCGGAAACGACCGCGTGGGCGACAAACGCAGAGTATAACTGAAGGTCCGGGTGGTCACGCCCGAATACGTGGGAGGTTCGGGGCCGACCACGCCCCCTCCGCCGCCCTGCGGGCGGCACCTTCCCGCCGAGCGGGGAGGAGTCTTCTCCCCTTATGCGAAGAGCTTCGGGGCGTAGACCACGCCGTGGTCTCGCAGCGCCGCCAGCACCCGCCGCAGCTTCGGGCGCCAGTATGCCTCCGGCGACCCGTTGTGGTGGTCCCAGACCGTGCGGGTCAGCATCCGCACCAGGCCCCAGCGATAGTCCTCGAGCAGCGCTTCCAGCGAGTAGCCCGGCGCAGCGAGGCGGTTGTGGTATCGGCGCAGGCTGGCCAGCTCGTGGATCGCGCGCTGGGAGGGGGTCCAGAAGGTGCCGAGCATGAACGCCAGGTCCTCGCCCGGGGTGTCAACGTGCGCCTGCTGGAAGTCGATCAGGGTCGGGCTCCCGCTGGCCTCCGGCCGGGGCATCAGCCAGTTGCTCAGGTAGCAGTCACCGTGAGCCAGCACCAGGTGGGAGACGCGCCCCGCGCGCTTGGCCAGCCAGCGGCCCCAGACCGGCCGCAGGGAGTCGACCACGGCTTCGCAGGCCGCCCAGTCGGCGTCGGCGACGTGGTCGCCGGCCGTGCGCCGGAAGAGGTTCAGCTCCTTGCGGCAGGCGTCGGCGAAGCGGCCGAGGGCGGTCGGTCCCTGGAGCCAGTACGCCTCGGGCAGCCCGGTTCGCAGCGAGGCCCGGCCGCGCCAGGCGTGGTGGAAGTCCGCCAGCGCGTCCACGGCCGCCTGCAGCCGGGCCGGGGTGGGCACGCCACGGCCGTCGATCAGCGCCCGCCGCGTCACCGGCGCCTCATGGGTCGCGCCCAGGTCGCCCAGGATCAGCACCGAGCGCCCCGTCTCGGGGTCCCGGTAGGCCAGGTAGCAGGGCGCGATCATCGGCAGGTCGCGCTGGCGGGCCTGCGAGTAGAAGGCGACTTCGACGGCCCCCGCGCGCGTCGCCCAATCCTTCCTCAGCGAGATCTTGAGAACCAGCTCGCGCGGCGCACCGGCCGGGGCGGCATCCGAGTAGGTGACCTTGAGCCGGGCGACATCGGAGTTGAAGGCCGGCAGCGGTCGCGACTCGACGGCCGTCACCTCGCCTTCCGGAAGCGATCCCGAGGCGCGGAGCACCCGGGTAAGCTCTTCGGCCCGCACGACGCGGGCTAGTGTGCGGCTACATAGAGCAGATTGGAATAGCTGGCGCCGGGCCACTCGTCGACCGAGATGACCGGCGCGCCCCGGACGTACGGCTTCTCCAGGCTCCACTGCCAGCGCTGGGCGACGAAGGCGACCGGCGCGTCCCCGACCAGCAGCTGGTGGGCCTGGTTGTACAGGGCGTCCCGCTTGGTCTCGTCGGGCTCCATGTCGGCCAGCCTGACCAGGGCGTCGTAGCGGGAGTTGCGCCAGCGGGCGCCGTTGTTGCCGTCGTTGGAGCGGAAAAGGTCGAAGAAGTCGCGCTGATCGGGATAGTCCGCGGTCCAGCCGGCGGGCCCGGCGAGCGCAAAGTCCCCTGAGCGCAGGCGATGCGAGTAGTCGACCGCGTTCAGGGGCAGGACGGCGACCGAGACTCCGAGCGCCTTGTTCCACTGCGCGGCCACAGCCTCGGCGAGGGCGCGGTCGAGGGGCCGGTCGCGCACGATCAGGGGCAGCGCGACCAGCTGCTCCGGGGGCACGCCGGCGGCGTCGAGCTGCTGTTTGGCCGCGGTCGCGTTGGTCTCCTGCGGCTTGCCGTCCTCGGGCCGGTAGCCGTTCATCCCCCGCGGGACCAGGGTGGTGGCGGCCGCCGCCCGGCCCTTGAACTGGTCGTTCACGATCGCCTCCCGGTCGATCGCCATCGCAAAGGCAAGGCGGACTCGGCTGTCCTGAAAGGGTGGGCGGGCGCTGTTGAAGTCGAACCAGAAGGTCGTCAGCTCCGGCACCTTGACGACGTCCGCGGTGACCGGGTCGGGCGGGTCGACGACCAGGTCGAGCTCGTCCGCCCGGTACCTGGCCACGGCCGCGGCGTCGGATCCGAAGGTGAAGGTCAGCGTGGACAGGGTCGGCCGCCCACCCCAGTAGCTGCTGTTCGGCGCCAGGGCGACGTGGTCCTTGGCGGTCTCGGAAACGCGGAAGGGGCCGTTGCCGGTGGTGCCCGGCGCCTTCAGCATCTCCGGCCGCAGCGGGCCGCCTTCGGGCATGGCCGCGATCCACCGGGCCTGGCTGGCGGGCACCCCGAGCGTGACCTGGAAGGTGAGGTCGTCGACGGCATTCAGGCCCAGCTTGTCGAGGGCGGGGTCGATGCGGTCGGCATCGTGCCTGGCGTCGAGGGCGTTGGCCTCCTCCCCACCCTGCACGATGCTGGCGAAGAAATCGGCGTGCGGAGCCGCCGTCCGGGGGTCGATCAGGCGCCGCCAGGCGAATACGAAGTCCTGCGCCCTCACCGGCGTGCCGTCCGCGTAGCGGCCGTTGGCGCGCAGACGGAAGGTATAGGTCAGGGCGTCAGCCGAGACCGTGTACGACTCGGCGGCCGCCGGCTGCACATCGCGGAGGTCGGCCGTGGGCTTCAGCAGCGGTTCCGAGAACTGGCGGACGACCGCCAGCTCGCGCTCGTCCTGCGCCAGCGCCGGGTCCAGGCTGCGGGGCCCGTCGGGCAGGCGCACGCGCAGGCTTTGGTCAGACGCCAGGCTCTGGCTCTGAGTCTTGAGCGACGCCGGGGCCGATGTGGAGCAGGCGGCGGCGACGAGGATGATGGCCAGCAGCCCGGCTGCTGGGCGGGGCACGAAACCTACTGTACTAGTGGCTCACGCCGGGGGCCACTAGGTGTTCCTGAGGCCCCAGGGGATCCGGCGCGGACTCTCGAGGCGGAGCCGGCGGTAGGGCGCGAGCGGCTGGTCGGGACGGAGCGCCGGCGGGGTGGGCGACTCCAGCTTGCGCTCGCGAAGAGGCCGCAGCAGCTCCTCGGCGGTGGGGACTGGCCGCGGCGGCCGGGCCGCCGTGCGGCCGAGCACCTCGGAGACGGTGCCGAAGTCGAGGCCACGGGCGCGGGCGCCCTGGATGACCATGCGCAGGGCGGGCGCGGTCATCGGGGCGTTGGGGCCGCCGTGGAAGTGCATGAGCACGATCGAGCCCGGCTGCAGGTTGCGGAGAACGATGGCGGCCACCGCGGGCGCCGAGTTGTTGAACGCGTCGCCGCTGCGAACGTCGCCGGAGATCACGGCCAGGCCCTTCTGCTCGGCCAGGGCCACGTCGCTGCGGTCGTAGCAGTCGCCCGGGAAGCGGATCAGGTTCGGCCGGACCCCGGTCACGGCCTGGATCTGGTCCTGCGCGCGGTCGATCTCGCCCCCGCGATCGGCGGTGCCGGCCAGCCCGTAGCAGGGCGTCCGGAAGGCGGCGTGGTCGTAGGTGTGGCTCCCGATCTCGAGCCGCGGGTCCCCCGCCAGCGATCTGGCGACGTCGGGGTAGGCCTGCGCCCAGAGCCCGGTCAGGAAGACGGTGGCGTGCACGCCCTCGGTGTCGAGGATGTCGCGGACCTCGCGGTTGTACCAGCTCTTGACCTGCCCGGCCTGGAGCTGGGCCAGCATGCCGGGCGTCATGTCGGCGTCGAAGGTGAGCGCCACCCTGGGGACCGAGCGGGAGCCGTTGTCGAAGGAGTTGACGCCGTCGACCGGCGGGTGGTCGACCGTGGCCAGCGGCCGCGGCGGCGGCAGCTGGCGCGCGGGCACCACCGCTTGGGCCGAAACCGGCAGCAGCAGGATTGCGGCCAGCGCCGCGCAGGCAGGCGCGAGTGCGCGCAAGGTGCGCGCCCCTCCCTCTCTCACGTGGCGCGGAGCCTAAGGCAAAACCGAGAGTCGCAGGTTAGGCTCGAACGAACGGATGGGTGACAACGAGCGGCTGCTCGCCGAGGACATCACCGCGGAGGCCCTGCTCGCCGACTCGGTGGTCGTGGCCGACAACAAGATGTACGTCCAGGGCGGCGCCTGGAACAGCATCTTCACGCAGTCGCTGCCCGTCCGCCACCCGCGGGTCGGGATCGGCCTGGTGGTGCGGGTCCCCTACGCCCTCGCCGACAACACGCCCAAGCGCTTCTCCCTGACCCTGGAGGACGAGGACGGCAACCAGGTTCCGATCGGGGACCCCGGAGGGGCCGGGCGGATCGAGGGCTCCTTCACCGTGGGCCGTCCCGCCGGGATCCATCCGGGGGACGAGCAGCTGGTCGCCCTGGCCATCAACCTGGACGGCCTCCAGTTCGGGCGCGAGGGCGCCTATGTGTTCAAGGTCCGGGTCGACGACCGCGAGATCAAAGCGCTGCGCTTCCGGGTCCGCCTCACCCAGCGCTGACGCTCAGCGCCCGGCCGCGCCGTCGACGAAGGCCATCGCTTCCTCCGCCAGCGCGACCCACTCCCGACTCGAATCGGCCCGCACCGCCAGCCACTCCTTCAGGGGCCGGCCCTTGCCGGCGTCGAAGCGGTCGCCCTCGCCGGCAGCCACCAGTTCGTTCACCCGCTGGGCGGGCAGCTTGACCACGAACTGGCCGCGCGAGGACAGCATCGCGAAGATGCCGCCGCGGACCTTGAGGGCCGAGGAGCCGAAGCCCTTTCCGTCCTGACTCACACCGGGCCGGCCGAGAAAGGCTCGGACCAGCTCCGCGTAACGCTCTTCGTTGGTCACCTGGACGGGGATCTTCGCATTTGCTGAGTTTTCGGGGTATCCCGGGCCTGGGATAGCCCATAAACCCGGCAGAACGTGAAAGGGGCGGGCCCGGCGGCCCGCCCCCTGCGCTCTACAGGCTCAGTGTGTCTGGGTCCATCGGCTGCCTTAGATGAAGCAGTGCGATGTGGTGGGAGAGTCGGGGAAGTACGCGCAGAGGAAGGAACTAGCGATGGTGTTCGAACTGCCGCCCAGGATGGCGTCGCCAAGACCACCAGCCGAGTTGCCAATGCCCCCGCTCACCGAGGCTACGTTGCCACTGGCTGTATTGCTGGATCCCCCGCTCACCGAGGCCCCGATGCCGCTGGCCCTGTTGGCTTGGCCCCCGCTAATCGAGGCCCCGCCGCCGCTGGCCAAGTTGCCTTGGCCCCCGCTAATCGAGGAGAGGTCACTGCTGGCCGTGTTCCCAATGCCCCCCCTCACCGCGGCCGAGCGGCCGCTGGCCGTGTTGCTTTCGCCCCCGCTAATCGAGGAGAGGTCATTGCTGGCCGTGTTGCTTCCGCCCCCGCTCACCGAGGCCCAGCGGCCGCCTGGCCGTGTTGAAGTCGCCCCCGCTCACCGAGGCGTAGGGCCCAGTGATCTGGTTAAACCTGCCGGCGACCAGACCACCGGAGGACGTCCACCCGCCATTGTCGCCCGTGATCAGGTTGTGCGACCCCGTCCGCCCATAACTGGCGGGGTTGTCGGCGTAGCCTACGATAAGGTTCCCCAGCCCGTTGGTGGAGCTCTCGCTCCCGGTCCCGTTGACCACCTGCAGGTTCATCCCTGAGAAGGTGAGGGTGTCGTAGCCGTTGGCATCCGGAGCCCGGCTCACGCCCTTGAGCAGGCCCTGGAGGCTGGCGATGTTGCCGGCGTCGGTGGTCACCTGGCTCTGCAGGCTGGCCACCTGGCCCTGCAGCGTGGTGATGTTGCTGGTGTCGGTGGTTACCTGGCTCTGCAGGCCGCTGATCGCGGCCTCGTCTGTGTTGAGCCGGGTGAACAGGTCGGCGACCCCCGACTGTTGGGCCACCGGGGGGATGGCCGTCGTGTTGCTGGGGCAGGTGCCGCTGGCGGC
>Ga0207684_10005388_pt1 | contig 11822 bp, 10 predicted proteins | sample KBSK5501metaG_FD_184342 | JGI IMG/M metagenome (GOLD analysis project Ga0207684, IMG submission 184342) | Corn, switchgrass and miscanthus rhizosphere microbial communities from Kellogg Biological Station, Michigan, USA - KBS K5-50-1 metaG... | ecosystem: Host-associated > Plants > Roots >... | reverse complement strand
CTCCGATGTCGACCGCCGCATAGAAGAATCGTTACGTACTGTTGACCTGCTCGACAGACGGCGCTCCGTCGTCGCCACTCTGTCCGGAGGCATGCGGACGCGAGTCTCCCTCGCTTCTGCGCTCCTCCACGACCCGCGGCTGCTCCTTCTGGACGAGCCGACGGTCGGCGTCGACCCGGTCCTGCGGCGGGATTCCTGGTCCCACTTCCGAGGCCTGGCGGGAAGAGGCGTGACGATCCTCGTCTCGAGCCACGTCATGGACGAGGCGGCGCGCTGCGACCGTCTTGGCCTAATCCGCGGTGGCGTCGTCCTCGCGGAGGGGAGCGCGAAAGAGCTCATCACGCGCGCCGGGACGCAGGACCTCGAGAGCGCCTTTCTCGCCCTCGCCGAGGCAGAGGCATGAGCCCGCACCGGGTCGCCGCGGTCGCCCGCCGCATCGTGTCGCAGTTCCGCCACGACCGGCGGTCGATCGCCCTCCTCATCGTCGCCCCCCTGGTTGTCCTGTCGCTGGTCGGCGCGCTCTGGGGCCAGACGCAGAACGTCACGCCCGAGGTCGCCATCGCGACGGATCGAACCCCCGCGCCGATCGCCGACCGACTCATCGCCTCGACGGCCATCCACGGGCAGACGCTCACATTCGACGAAGCCCTGGCCCGGATGACGGCGGGCAAGCTAGACGCGATCGTCTGGGTGGAGGGGACGACACTGCACATCGAGACGGAGGGGTCGGACCCCATCCGTAATGGCTCGACCGCCGCGGCGGTGCAGCGCGCGCTCGCCGAGGCGCTCGGCTCGCTCGGGCCCGCCGCGCCGAAAATCGAGCTCTCTCAGCTGTACGGCGGGACCGATTACACGTTCCTCGACTACCTGGCGCCGGTGTTCGTTGCCCTGTTCGCTTTCTTCTTCATCTTCCTGCTGTCGGCCGTCGCCTTCCTGCGAGAGCGGGCGAGCGGAACGCTCGAGCGCCTCCTCGCGACACCACTTCGGCGCGGCGAGCTGGTCCTCGGTTACCTCGTCGGGTTCAGCATCTTCGCGCTTCTTCAGGCGCTCGTGATCATCGCGTTCACGGTCTTCGTGCTGAAGGTCCAGTACCGGGGAAATCTCGCGACGATCTTCCTGGTCGAGGCTGTCATGGTCGTGGGCGCGGTGTCGCTCGGCCTCCTGGTCTCGGCGGCCGCGCGCAACGAGCTGCAGGCGGTTCAGTTCGTTCCGCTCGTGCTCCTCCCGCAGGTGTTCCTCTCGGGATTCCTCGTCGCGGTCGACCAGCTGCCGTCGGTGCTCCGCCCCTTCTCGTACGTGCTCCCCCTCACGTACGCGAATGAGGCGCTGCGGGCTGTGATGATCAAAGGGTTCCCGTTAAGCGACCCGCTGGTCCTTCGTGACATCGGGATTCTCGCGCTCTTCGCGCTCATCCTCGCGACCGGCGCGGTCGCTTCGATACGCCGAGAGGTCGCCTAAGGACTCTGCGCGGGCGGCCGCGGTGCGGCAGGATATGCCGCCAAAGGAGAACGCTCATGCGTCTATCGCTTCTGCCAAAGAAGAGCGAGTTCTTCGTCCTCTTCGAACAGGCTGCTCAGAATGCGGTTGAGGCCGCCGAGGCGCTTGCGAAGCTCTTCGGCGACTTTACCGATGTCGAGAACAAGGTGCGCGACATCCATGCGATCGAGCATCACGGAGACAAGCTCAATCACGAGATCGTGCGGCATCTGAACGAGACTTTCGTCACGCCGCTCGACCGCGAGGACATCGTCGGTCTCGCAAGCAAAATCGACGACGTCACGGACGTCTGCTACGACGTCTCCGAGCTCGTGCAGCTGTTCAAAGTGAAAACGATCCGTCCGCCGGCCGTCCGCCAGGCAAAGGTCCTCGTCACGGCGGCGGCGGAGATGCTGTCCATGCTCAAGAGCCTCGAAGGCCTGAAGAACCTCGAACCGCACTGGATCAAGATCCACACGCTCGAGAACGAGGGCGATCAGATCTGGCGCGAGGCCGTCGCCGAGCTCTTCGCCGGGTCCGACGACGCCATCGAGATCGTCAAGTGGAAGGACATCTACTCGCTCGTCGAGGTCGCGATCGACCGCTGCGAGGACGTCGCCAATATCGTCGAGACAATCATGGTGAAGCACAGCTAGTTGGACAACGCGAGCGTTCTACTGGTCCTCGTCGTCCTTCTCGGCGTCGCGTTCGAGTTTGTCAACGGATTTCACGACGCGGCGAACGCCGTGGCCACGGTGATTGCCACACGCGTGCTCACACCGATTCAGGCGATCCTCATGGCCGGCGCGCTGAACCTGGTTGGTGCCCTCTCTGGAGAAGCGGTCGCGAAGACCGTGGGTCAAGGGATCGTCGACAAGAACGTCGTGACTCAGGACCTCGTGGTCGCGGCGCTCATCGCCGCGATCGTTTGGGACCTCATCACGTTCATCGCGGCCCTTCCGACCTCATCGAGCCACGCGCTCATATTCGGGGTCATCGGGGCGGCGGTCTCGCAGCACGGCCTCGGCGTCATCATCCTTCCCGGTCTCGAGCTGACGACGTTCGGCATCGTGTACTCGCCTCTCGTGGCCTTCATTTTCGGATACGTGCTCATGCTCGCCTTGTACTGGGGTCTGCGGAACGTCAGCTATCGGCTCGTAAACCGGTTCTTCGGCCGCGCGCAGATCCTATCGAGCGCGTACATGGCCTTCAGCCATGGCGGCAACGACGGCCAAAAGACGATGGGCATCATCGCCCTCGCCATCTACGCGTTCCATGGGAATACGGGACCTTTCGTGATCGACACGTGGGTGAAAGTCGTCTGCGCCCTCGCGATCGGCCTCGGGACCGCGACCGGTGGCTGGCGGATCATCCGAACGATGGGGATGCGCATCACCGCGCTGAAGCCCGTGAACGGTTTCGCCGCCGAGACCGCCGCAGCCACGGTAATCGAGATAGCCACCCGGTTCGGCATTCCTATATCTACGACGCACGCGATTTCCGGCGCGATCCTCGGCGTTGGGTCGACACGCCGTCTCTCCGCGGTTCGCTGGGGCATCGCCGGCCGAATCGTAACCGCATGGGTCCTGACGATCCCCGGCTGTTTTGTCCTTGGCTACGGGACCGCCACCGTCTTACGCGCGGTCGGAGTGCATCCTTAGCGACGCCTTGGCCGTCACGCAGCGCGGGCCTGATCGCACCCGCTATATGCCACCGTCGCTGCCGCTTCCGCTCCTTCGGCGGCAGCGGCTCCTGGATCGTCTCGACGGCGCGGAGCGTCACCGGCTGACCCTCGTGCACGCGGCGGCCGGCTACGGGAAGACGACGCTCCTGGCGCAATCCGCCGACCTCCTGCGTGCTTCGGGGCGGCGTACCGCCTGGCTCACCCTTGGACGCGGCGACGAGGATCCCCTCGTCCTTTTCTCCGATCTCATCGGCGCCTTGCGCCGTGACGCCGCGGATTTCGCGCAGCAGCTCACCTCCTCTCTGGATCGGGGGCGCCGCCTCGAGCGGCGTCTCGCGCAGCTCGCGGAAGCGCTCTCGGAGGAGCTCGCGCCGCTCGGCGATCTGATCTTCTTCATCGACGATCACCCGAGCGTTCGCGGCGGCGCGCCACTCGCCTCATTCGGCAACGAGCTCGTCGATCTCCTCCCGGACAACGCCCACCTGGTGCTCGCCACCCGGCGAACACCCCAGCTGGGCGGCCTCCCGCGCTGGCGGCTCGCCGGATCGGTCCTCGACATCTCCGCGGCGGAGCTCGCCTTCACGCGGGCCGAGGCGGTGGACCTTCTGCGGGGCGAGTTCGGTCTCGATCTGCCCGAGCACGCCATCGACGCGATGTACTCGCGTACCGGCGGCTGGCCCGCGGGCCTGCGCCTCGCCGCGGCGTTCGTGAGCGAGCGAGGTTGGGAGCAGCTCGGCGAGTTCCAGGGTGGCGGAGCCGAGCTCTACGCGTACTTCAACAGCGAGGTCCTGCGGCGTGCGACGCGCAAAGATCAGAACACGATCCTCAGGTGGTCGCTGCTCGAGCGTATCGAGGACGACGAAGGGGTGAGCGCTGGCGGTGCGTCACGCGAGCTCCTCGCATCCCTCGAGCAGGCGGGCCTGGTGGCGCGTGAGGGCGCGGACCGACGCCATCGTTTTCAGCCGCTCTTCGCCGAGTTCCTCCGCTCTCGCGCGCGAGAGCTTCTGCCCGCTGCCGAGATCGTCGAGCTCCACCGCGGATACGGCGAGCGGGCGGCGGCACGCGGAGACGTCGATCGAGCGATCCATCATTTCCAGCAAGCCGGCGATCACCGACGTGCCGCGCAGCTCGTCCGCGATAACGGCGAGCGCGCGCTTCAGGGAAGCGAGGTCGCCACCCTTCAGCGCTGGCTCGATGGATTCCCTCCGGGTGAGGAGCGGCGTCTGCCGTGGGTGATCCTCCTCCGCGGACTTCTTCATCGGGTGCGCGGCGACTACGAGCGCGCGCTCGCGAACTATCGCGACGCGGCGGGAGAGCTTCGTCGGGCACGCGATACCGAAGGGCTCGCCCGCGCGCTCACGTGGTCGGCGCAGGCGCTCCGTTACCTCCGCCGGCCGCGTGAGGCCTTGGAGGAGGCGCACGAGGCCCTCGGTCTCCAGGGCGACGGCGCATCGTCGCAGGGCGCCTGGCTCTGGCACGTGATCGGGGGATCTCATACCGACCTCGGCGAGATCGAGGAGGCGGCACGCGCGCATCTCAAGGCCGAAGCGATGTTCGCGCTTCTCACCGATCGGTCCGGCGAGCTCGCAGAAGCGCTCGCGATCGCTCAGCTGCACCATCTTCTCGGCGAGTTCGACGCGGCGCAGCGCACCTATCTCCGAGCGCTCGCGCTTCAGCAAAAGAGCGCCGACGTCACCGCGCTCTGCTGGGCCGAGGGCGGACTGGTCGACGTGCGCACGCGTCGGGGCGACACCGCGGAGGCCCTGGACACGATCCGCCAGACGCTCGAGATCGCTAGCGCGAACGATCTCCGTCTCGCGCAGGCGGCGATGTGCTCGACCCTCATGACCGTGCACGCGCTCATGGGCGAGCGCGGCGCAGTCGAGGAGGTCTACCGCGCGGGCGTCGAGCTCTGCCGAGAGCAGGGTGACGATCACGTGATCGCCGAGCTCCATGCCACGGCCGCCGAGCTGCGCGCACTGCGCGGCGATGCCGATTCGGCGCACGACGCGTTGCGGGCGGCCGAGGCACTGGCCGGGTCGTCTCCGGGTCCGGTCCCCGCGATACGCGCGGCGATCGCCCGCGGCGCGGTCGCCGAGGCCCAGGGCGATCGTGAAGGCGCGCTCCGCGCGTATCGTGAGGCGCGCGTGTCGGCGCACGCGATCCGCGCGCGATATTTCGAAGCGAAGGCGACCCTGCTCTCGGTGCCGATCGCGGACGAGCCGGCCGCGATCAGAGGGGCGCTGCGCGCGGTCGCGGCCGAGCGCTATCGCGATTTCCTGCTGCTGCGTCCCGCGCTTGCGGATGCTCTTCGCTTGCGGCTCGGCGACCTCGAGCTCAACCCCGACGACATGCGAATCCTCGCGACCTTATTACAGCCCGCCGCGCCGACCCCGGCGCAGGCGATCCCCTCGTCGGTCGCCGAAAGCATTCAAGCGTTCGTACTCGGTCCGTTCGAGCTCCGCGCGGGCGGCACGCGCATCAGCGACCGCGGATGGCGCACGAGCAAGGCGAAGGAGCTTTTCGCGTTGCTCCTGCTTGATCGGCAACGCGCGGTCTCGCGCGACGAGCTCGTCGCCCAGTTGTGGCCCGAGACCGATCCCGCGTCGGCGCTCTCAAACTTTCACTTCACGCTTCATGCGCTGCGCAAGGCGCTCGCGTCGGCAGGCGCGTCGGAAGCCACGAGCGTCGTGCGGACCGACACGGGATACCGGCTTGCGCTCCCGATATCCATCCATGTCGACCTCGAGGTGTTCCGGCGGTCGTTGCGACGCGGTCGTGAGGCGCAGGAATCCGGGCGGTCGCGCGAGGCGATCCAGTACCTGCGCGCAGCGGTCGCGGTGCATCGTGGGGAATTTCTCGCTGATCTGACCGCGCCGTGGATCGAGCGCCAGCGCGAAGAGACAGACCGCCAGCTCGTCGGAGCGGCGAAGGAGCTCGCGACGCTCGAGCTCGAGTGGAAGGAGCCGAAGGCCGCGGTCCGGCCGCTCGAGAAGCTCCTCGAGCTCGAGCCCTACGACGAGGAGGCGCATCGCCTGCTGATGCGCGCCCACCACGAGTCGGGCGATCACGCGCTCGCCGTCCGTCACTACCAGGCGCTCGAAGCGATGCTCCACCGGGACCTCGGGGCCGAGCCCGAAGCGGCGACGCGCGAGCTCTACCAGCGCATCCGCCGCGCCGGCTAATGCACCTGAACTAGTTCTGATCACCGTTCGGTCCTGCTTTGGCGCATGTGATTGAGAACTCGCGAACGGACGTGTCGCCTTCGTGTCGACCGCTGCTCGAACGCCTCCCAGGGCATTGCGCGGTGGCTTGCTGCGGCGAACATCACCCGCACAGGGGATGACCATCACCTGGGTGGGCAGGTACTACTCGCTCTGGGAGTAACGGGGGAAATGACGGGGCAGATGGGTGATACCGCGAGGCGCCTTTTGGCGGCCTTCTTTGCGCTCGCACTTCTCGTCACGGCGCTTCCGGGCACGAGTTGGACCGCTCCGATCGATCCGGATCTGGCGACACGTGATTACGCCCTCATCCAGGTTGCGCACGGGACCGCCGGCGCGGTAGCCGCAAAAGCGACGGCGGCCGGAGCGACCGATGTCGCGGCACTCGACAAGCTCGACATCGTCACCGCCCACCTTTCGGGGCAAGCGGTCGACGCAGTGCGCAGGGACGGACGCGTCCGCTTGATCGCATCGGATTCCATAGTCACGGCCGCCGGCGGCTTCAGCGCCGACGTGAAACCGTCAGCCGGCGTCGCGGCGATCGACGCGCCTCAGGCCTGGGGTTCTTCGACAGGTCGCGGAATCACCGTGGCTTTGATGGATACCGGAGTCGCCGCCCATCCGGACATCGCCGGATCCGTCCTCGCCCGCGTCGACTTCGTGGGCGACGGCGCATCGCAGCTCGATCCAGCTGGGCACGGCACGTTTCTCGCGGGGCTGATCGCGGCGCACGGATCGACCTTCAAGGGCGTGGCGCCTGACGCGAAGCTCGTCTCGCTTCGGGTCCTCGACGCGAACGGGAATGGCAGCTTGCACGCAGTCCTTGCCGCCTTCGACTGGCTTCTGCAAAACCGGGTCGCGTACGGGATCAAGGTCCTCAACCTCTCGTTCGGGGCCCCGCAAAGCTCCTCGTATCAGCAAGACCTGCTCGCGGCGGTGGTCGAGTCGGCCTGGTTCGCGGGCGTCACCGTCGTCGCGGCCGCAGGGAATGGCGGCCCGCTACCGGGCACAGTCGCCACGCCCGGTGCGGATCCATTCATCCTGACAATCGGCTCGCTCGACGATCAGGGCACTGCGGGTACGGGCGACGATCGCGAGTCGGTCTTCAGCGGCCGCGGACCGACAGTGGATGGATTCGTGAAGCCGGATGTGCTCGCGCCCGGCGAGCACGTCGTCTCGCTGCGGGCGAGCGATGATCCGACCCTGTCTGGGTACACGAGGATGACCGGTACGTCGGTCTCGAGCGCGATGGCCTCGGGCGTGTCGGCGCTTGTGCTGCAACTACACGCGTCGTACACGCCGACTCAGGTAAAGGGCGCGATCGTGGCCGGATCGCGAAAAGTTTGGGGTTCGAGGACGCCGGGATTGTTGGCGGACAACCCACTCTGGGCGGCTCCGGCGACGGTCAACGCCGGCCTCGTCCCCTCGTCGCTGCTGCTGAGGGTCCTCGCGTCGTCGGGCGCCAACGTCGGCAGTGGTGGCATCTCTTGGGAGGGCATCTCCTGGGAGGGACTCACCTGGGAGGCCATCAGCTGGGAGGCGATCAGCTGGGAGGGCATCTCATGGAGCTCTTTGTCATGGGAGAGCGTCGCGTGGGAGGAACTGAGATGAAGGGAAGGGTCGATACCTACGTTGCGGCGGTGGCCGGCGCCGGACTGATCGCGCTGGCGGCCGGTTCGCGGGCGCAGGATCTTGCGACCCTCGACCCGCTGATGATCACGGTCCTCATCGTCCTGGCGTGCGTCGCGCAGCGAGTCCCGGTCTTCCTGTTCCGGTCGAGCGCGATCTCGGTGTCGTTTGCCGCGGTCATTGCCGCCTACGTTCTGTACGGCACCGGTGTCGGCGTGTGGGTGAGCCTCGCGCAGGCGCTCGTGAACTCGCTGACGCCGCGGCGCAAGCCTCTGCGCAAGATGGCCTTCAACTTCGGATCGTTCGCGGTCTCCGCCTTCGCCGCCGGCGAGCTCTACCGCCTCAGCGGAGGACTCACTCCGCCTGGCGCGATTGCGCCGACGCTCATCGCGGTCGCCGTGTCCGCCGCCGCTTACTTCGCGGTCAACTCGACGCTGACGGCGATCGCGATCGCCATGTCCGAAGGACAAAACGTGGTCGCCGTATGGCGTACCAACTACAGCTGGATGCCGGTGAACTTCGGCGCGACTGCCGTGCAGGGCGCCGCGCTCGCGCTCGCGTATCAGGCGCTTGGCCTCTTTGGGGTCCTGGTCTTCACGGTTCCGCTCTTCGTGGCCTGGTACTCGTTCCGCCTCTACATGTCGAAGTCGACGGAGGTGCGCCAGCGGAACGAGGAGTTGAGCTCGGTCAACGAGCTCCTGCGCCAGAGCAATGACCGTCTCGAGCAGTCACACGTGTCCGTGATCGGTGCGCTCATCGGTGCCCTCGAGGCGAAGGAGTCGCACTTCTCCGGTCACGCCGCGACGACCATGCGCTACTCGGTCGAGGTCGGCCGCAAGCTCGGTCTCGGCACCGAGGAGATCGCCGCGATAAAACTGGGCGCGCTCTTCCACGACGTGGGCAAGATCGGGGTTCCTGAGTCGCTTCTCTCGAAGCCCTCCGAGCTCACCGATGAAGAGTGGGTCGAGATGCGCGCCCATCCGACGATCGGCGCCAGCCTTCTCGGAAACGTGCCGATGCTCGAACGGATCCGCCCGCTCGTCCTCGCGCACCACGAGAACTTCGACGGCACGGGGTATCCGCACGGCCTCAAGGGGAACGAGATCCCTCTCGCAGCGCAGATCATCTCCGTCGCCGACGCCTTCGACGCGATGACGAGCCCACGACCCTACCGCGTCACGCTCCGACCGAAGCACGCGCTCCGCGAGCTCCGTGCGAATGCGGGGACGCAGTTCAATCCGGTCGTCGTCGAGGCGTTCATCCAGGTGTGCATCGAGGAGCGCCGGCGCGTGGCGCGAGGCAAGGAAACGGTCCACATGCACCAGCACGAGCACATGTACCAGCAGGCGCTCGAGGCCGTGAAGATCGCGAGCTAACGGGAGGGGCGAGCAATGCGGAGATTGAAGACGACCCTGATCGCGTCGCTGGTGGCCGCGTCGCTCTTTGCGGCGGCCGGCACCGCCTGGGCTCGAAGCGAATCGACCCAACGCGGCACGGCCTGGACGGACGCGGACGGCCAGGCGGTGTTGGGCGACCCGAGCGGCGTCAGCTGGGAGCTTCTCGGCCTCTAGGACCCCGCGAATTCAGGCAGGTCGAAGAGCTCCTTCAGCGCGTGAATCACGCGGTCTGGGACCGCGTCCCCGGTAGCCGCGGGCAACGCGCCCTTCTCGTCGAGACCTGTCGTGATCAACACACCGACCGCGCCGACACGATGCGCCGCCACCATGTCGTACTCGGTCGAGTCGCCTACCACGACCACTTGGCCGTCCTGCTTCCCCGCTCTCCGAATCACCTCCTGAAAGAGGAATGGCTCGGGCTTGCCGATGCAGAGCGCCTTCGCGCCTGTCGCGACCTCGATCGCCGCGACGATCGTCCCCGCCCCCGGAAGGAGCCGCCCCTCGACCGGGTAGGCCCGGTCGCGGTTGGAGCACACGAAGTCGGCGCCGGCGAGGATGGCCCGCTGCGCTTCGGCGATCTTCGCGTACGTCAGGTGAAGGTCGAGCCCCACGACCACCGCGTCCGGCACCGGGGGGAGGTCGAGCGATACGAGATAGCGGCGCATCGCGCCCGGGTCGACGCCATCGGCGGCCGCTTCGGGCGGCGGATGCGAGCCCGGAAGGGCGTCCGCATCGCGCACTCCGATGCCGACGGCGCGGATCTCCGCGCGCAAGCCGTCGGCTCCGATCACGAGGACCTCCTCCGGCTTCGGACGGCGGCGCTCAAGGTAGTGCGCGGTGGCGTACGCGCTCGTGACGATGTGGTCGAGGTCGCCGCCGAGCCCGAGCGTCTGCAGGCGACGCACGTAATCGTCGCGGGTCGCCGTGGAGTTGTTCGTCGCGAAGAAGACGTCCCACGTCGCGCGCCGTAGACGATCGAGCGCCTCGCGCGCGTACGGCATCACCTCGGCGCCGCGGTAGAGCACGCCGTCCATGTCGAAGATCGCGATCGGCATCGGCGAGAGGCTATCCGCTCGCGGGTATGGCCGCGGCGTCGAGGATCTCGTAGCGCGCGAGACCGGTGATCCGCGAGACGATCACACGGTCGGCGACGAAGAGCTCGAGCGGCAGCCCGGACACGTCTGCCTCGACCGAATCGTGGCGGGTCAACCGTTGGAGCGTTGTGATGGTGGGCTTCGCCCGATCGCTCGGATACAGCGACCGAAGACCGCATCGGCGGAACGCGGTCAGCAGCTCGTTCATGGCTTCATCGAGGACCGCGTCGGGTGCGACCTCGAGCTTCACGATCTCCGGACCGCGCGATCGCGACGGTAGGAAGTACAGCCGTTCGACGCGGAGCGGAGTGGGGCGCAAACGTCGAGCTGATTCGTTGACAGCTCGAATGAGCGCGGCGGCGTCATCTGTCGCGACCCGATCGACGGTCACGTGGAGCGGCTCGACAACCTCGCCATTCAAATCAGCCCGCAGCTGTCGACGAACCTCGCGGCTGATTTTGGGAGCGAATGGGAGGGCGCGAGAAGGACGCAGATGTCCCAGCGACCGCGGGGCCCGCGGACGATGCTGCTACCGCCGCTCCCTCACGAGGGCCGCGGCCGGCCGCTCGTGTCGATCGCGCCTCCTGCGTCCGGCGGTGTGCCGCGTCGCACACTCTTCTTCCCGCGGGTGCGATAGGCGCGCCACGCTTTACCGGTCAGCGAATCGCTGTGACGGTCTTCGACGAACGTGTCGACGCGCGTGAGCAATATCGCGAGCACAGCCGCGGCGATCGCGCGCCACAACGTGAACACCAGGAGGCGGACGCAACCGCCCAAGCAGCAGCCCACGAGCCGACTCTAGCGAGTCACGTGCCAACGCAGCCGACGACGGCGCTCACGACGCCGGCGCTGCCCGCAGCGCGCTTTCGGCGAACGCGACGATTCGCGCGCGCCCTTCCTCGAGTGAAAGGTTGGGCAATCCGAGCTCGGCGTAACCTTCAAGCCACTCCTCGATCCAGCGGTATCCCATGAGCGCCCACAGCAGATCCCAATAGGCGAACGCGCCCGTCGAGCCGCCGAGGCTGCGATACCGATCGACGAACTCATTCGATGCGCGCAGATCGAGCGTGACGGCGAGGTCGCATCGCGCGAGCGCCACGTCCTTTTGCGGGTCACCGACACGCGCCGAGATCCAATCGATCACACCGGTGAGAACGCCATCGGACCAGAGCGTGTTGCCATACCAGTAATCGTGATGCAGCAGCGACCCCGACGCGACTCTTGGCGGTCCCGTTCGACGCAGAGCCGCAAGAAGGGCGCGCGAGAGCTCGTCGTCACGAGCTTCACGAGCGACCCCCTCGAGGCCACCGTCCGGGTC
>Ga0207684_10005386_pt1 | contig 11823 bp, 9 predicted proteins | sample KBSK5501metaG_FD_184342 | JGI IMG/M metagenome (GOLD analysis project Ga0207684, IMG submission 184342) | Corn, switchgrass and miscanthus rhizosphere microbial communities from Kellogg Biological Station, Michigan, USA - KBS K5-50-1 metaG... | ecosystem: Host-associated > Plants > Roots >... | reverse complement strand
TACTTCGTATCCAGCGCACTCGTTGGATCGGCTCTGGTTCCTGCATTCATGGAACAAAGCAGCGATTTTGCTTTTTGAGGTGCAGGAGGAGATAGCAGAGTTGGCAAGAGGTGAGAAACTGCATCTCCTGGAGTTCGTATTCGATGCACACCGCCGCCGCCATTTCCATGGCTGGGAGAACCTGGCCCGCCGCCTGGTAAGCGATTTTCAGTACAACACGCGCACCCTTACACACCTGCCGGAATATAAAGAACTATGGAAACATTTACGCGGGCTGCCCGAGTTCCGGCGCATAGCCGCCGCGGCGTATCCCGAGGGGAAGCCCGCTCCATCATTCGCTTTCCAGGTGCAGCATAGCAAGCTTGGCCGTTTGACACTGCGCACGGCGACAACAGTGTTCACCGGAATCAACAACTATTCGATGGTGAGCTATGTGCCCGGAGACCAGCAGACATTGGAGATTTACAGGAAGTATAACTGGCAACCCAGATAACGCGCCTGGCTGGTTCAAGCCGCGCCAGGACGCTTCATAATCCGTCCCTCTCCTGCAACCTTGCGATTGCTCGCTCAGTGACCTCTAAACCGGCTTTCAATGTTGCCTCTTTGTATTCACGCACAAGCATTTGATATTCGAGCAGGCGAGGGCGGCGCGTTGGCCTCGCAGCATACTCCTGCCTTGCCCATTCCATGTGTTCAAGCTGCTCGAGCAGGCTGGCACGATGCTCCAACAGGTGTTTGAGCGCCACCGCATCAGCGGTTTCGCCACAGAAAAAAAGTTTGGTGAGAAAATTGTCTTTGTTGAAGCGCTCAGGCACTTCTTCCCGCAACCAGCGGTCCAGCTCTGCCTGTCCGGCAGCGGTGAGTCGATACACTTTACGGTTAGGACGAGCTTTCTGCTCGATCACTTCTGCCTCGACCAATTTTTCACGGCTGAGGCTCTTCAGTGTTGTGTAAATCTGGCTATTGCCCGCGTTCCAATAGCTGGCGATGGCGCGATCAAAAGCCTGTTTGATATCGTAGCCGCTCATGGGTCGTGCACCCAGCAATCCCAGGATGATGAAGCGAAGTGTATTGCGCGTGCCGTTACCGTTGGCACTATCTTGTTCCGCGAAAGCCAGGTCAAGTTGTTCAGACATACAATGATTTCTCTCGTGTAGTATAGGTTTGAAATTATTAGGTATTATACCATTTACGGGTTCGTCAGGCCCTTTTGCTTCACAAGATGATATACTTTACCAGCGAACCCCACGAATCATTCTAACCCTGAGCGCGCAAAAGCGTATATTTAGACGAAGAAAATATTATACCTTGGCTCTCATAACTCAACAAAAATGAACGGGGCAGGAAGGGGCCAACCCTACCAGTAAGGAGATTTCAATGGATGCCAGATTTTACAACAGCGAAGAAATAGATATTGGGCGACTCGCCAGCGATTTAGAGAATATGTACCGCATGCAGGGCTATGAAGTCCAGCAGATTGGCAACAAAGATCAGATGATGGTGCAGTTGAAGAAGGGCAGTGATCTCATAGCTCTCCTCGGCCTGCAGGCTGCACTCAGTGTAATATTACAGCGCACTGGCGGCGGTACGATAGCGATGATTGGCCAGCAAAGATGGATTGACAAGGCTGCCGTCGGCGCGGTTGGCCTGGTTGCTGCGCCAGTGCTCTGGCCGCTAATGATAACGGCTGGCGCCGGAGCGATACGTCAGGCAAGTCTTGGCAACCAGGTACTAAACGTTGTGGACGGATTGGTACGCCAACAGTATCCGAGCGTGCAAGTAGGACCTGTTCCAGTACAAATCGTGCCTCAGATTCAACAACAGTGGGCACCGCCACCACATGCCCCAACGCCGGCCTATGTGCCATCGACGCCACAATACGTGCCAACGCCGCAGAATGTCACTACTCCACAAACCGTACCAGCAAGCAAGTTACGCTGCCCGAACTGCAATACACCCTATGAGCAAGGGGACACGTTCTGCAGCGGCTGCGGTCGTTCATTAGCGCCACAAAAGAAGTTTTGCGCGAATTGCAAGGCTGAGATAAAGCCTGGCGTAGCCTTCTGTCCAAATTGCGGTGCTTCGACTTTCCAGTCACAGCAACCTGCGCAGGCGGCAACACCGCCTGCAGCATCACCAACGATTCCAGCATATAAGCCGCCAACACCAACCTACACGCCGCCTGCCCCGAAACAGCCAGCGTCACAGCCACAGCCGTACGTGCCGCCGGTACCCCAGGAACCACCGGTGAAGCCGCAGCCAACGGTTACCTACGTTCCCGGGACGTCGAAGCCGCAGACCCCTCCTCCTGCGCCGAAGCAGCCGCCGGTGCCAATCTACACGCCGCCTGCGCAACCTCCCACTGTGCAGACAACGGTGACACCAACGTCACAAACGCTGCCTGCGCATAAACCAATCGTGGCAAAACCAGCTAGCCAACCGGCTTTTGATCCAACAGTTCCCTGGGGCAAACTGATTTTCAGTGATGGCAAGGAGGTACAGCTTACTGGAGAGCGGGTGTTGGTAGGACGCAGCGATCATGATGTCGGCGGTATCAACCCAGAAGTCGATCTGAGCGCTATGGAGGGCGCAGATACCACCTCGCGCATACATGCCACTATTGAGCATGTTGGCAGCAACTATATAGTTACCGATTTGAACAGCACAAACTCCACCCGCATTAACGGTAAGCGCCTGGAACCGGATAAACCTACCCCGGTTAATGACGGTGATACGCTCCACTTTGGCAAAGTGACGTCTACATTTAAGAAGCTATAACCCTGATAGTCCAAAACTTATGCAATAACCCTATAAAAGATTGGAGGACAAAAAAGTTGGATACCCGCTACTACCAGGCCGAAGGACTCGATGTTGAGCGTCTTGCGACTGACCTGGAGCATATGTTTCTCTCGCAAGGTTACCAGGTACAGCATTTTGGAAACAGCGGCCACATGACAGTGCAGATGAAGAAGGGTGGCGATTTCATTGCTATCTTTGGTTTGCAGACAGCGCTGACTGTGACAATGCAACGCGCGCCGGGTGGTGTACTGGCGATGGTTGGTCAGCAGAAGTGGGCGGACAAGGCTGTAGTTGGAGCGGTTGGCTTGATTGCCGCGCCCGTACTCTGGCCCTTGATGATCACAGCAGGCGTGGGAGCAATTCAACAGGCGAGCCTGGGTAATCAAGTGTTGAACGCGCTGGATGTGCTGGTACAGCAACAAAACCCAAATGTTAAGGTGGGGCCGATGCCGCCGGAGATGATGCCGCAGTACGAACAACAAGGAGCACCACGTACATACCAAACCCCTCCCTGGCGGAGATGGGCACCATGGGCTGCGCCAGGAACTCCATCAAATACAGTGGTCTGCCCAAACTGCCAGGCGGTTAACGATGCTGCCGATCGTTATTGTATGCGCTGTGGACAGGCACTGGCATCCCAGAAAGCGCTTTGTCCCAATTGTGGCGCTGAGACCAAACCAGACGCCGCCTTCTGCACAAAGTGCGGGACGCCTCTCTCCCAGCCAGCCCAATAGCACCCGGCCCTCGTAGCTGTTTCTACCCATAGGTATCGACAGTTTACGAGGGCTTATATTTACAGATTACTCCTGATGGATGCGGGTTTGGCAGCTATAGGCTGCCAAACCCGCATCCATCAAAAACTGTTGCGAAGCGCCGCAGGCGCTGAGGAGTCAAGAAGAGAGGGAGCCTGAATAGTTATACCTTCAGATGTTATAATTAAACCGTTAGTAGAACTACGACACAAAACAGAGCACAAGCATGGAAATAGATACTACACAGCCACAACAGCTAGGACTTGACCCAGAAAGACAACAAAAAGCGCGTGAATATGCGCGTATACGCCGCCGCCTCTCTTTTGTAAGCCTGGCTATAGGTGTGGTAGGTGTCATCATCTTCATTTTCACTAACCTGGACACCTGGCTGCGTGATATACTGCGCCCACTGGCATGGCAGCCTATTCCAGGCTGGTTTCCCTGGCAGATACTGGTCTACTTCCTGATCTTAATGCTGGGCTACCAGCTAATCACTACACCACTCTCCTACCTCGGCGGGTTTATACTGCCCCACCGCTATGGGCTTTCGACTATGACGTTGAAAGGCTGGGCGAGTGATCTTTTGAAAGGATTTGTACTCAGCCTGATACTAGAAATCCTTGTTGTCGAACTGGTGTATGCGCTGCTGGCCTCTCAGCCACAAACCTGGTGGCTGTGGGTGGCGCTGGTATTGCTCTTCTTCTCCGTCGTGATGGCTAATCTCGCGCCGGTGCTTATTCTCCCGATCTTCTACAAATTCAGCCCTTTACCGGAAGGCGACCTGGCGAAGCGGCTGCTCGCGCTTGCCGAACGCGCCCATACCCGTGTGCGTGGCGTTTTCACGATGCAGATGAGCAGCAAAACGACTGCGGCCAACGCCGCTCTGATGGGATTGGGCAACACGCGCCGGATTGTGGTGGGGGATACCATGCTGGATCGCTACACGCCCGACGAGATAGAGGTCGTGCTGGCACACGAACTTGGGCATCACGTGCATCGCGACATCTGGAAGTTAATCATCAGCCAATCACTCCTGACGCTCATAGGCTTGTACCTGGTTAATGTGGTGTTACACTGGGCAGTTGAAACCCAGCACGCGTACCTGGGGCTGGCCGACCCAGCGACGATACCTTTGCTGCTGGCGCTGGTTGGAGCCTTCGGATTAATCGTGATGCCTATTAGCAATGGCTATAGCCGGGCCATAGAATACCAGGCAGATGCGTATGCGCTGCAAGTCACGCAAAAGGTTGAGGCCTTTAAAAGTGCGATGACGCGGCTGGCGAATCAGAATCTCGCCGATGCCGAGCCATCGCCCATCATCGAGTTTCTCTTCCACGACCATCCATCGATTCGCAAACGCCTGAAACACGCGGACGAGTTTGCGGCTCGCACTACGCTTTCAAAGCCTGCATGAGCGCAGCAAGCCTTGACCCGGCTTCGTCGGGGGAGCCGGTGGGCATGCTCAGTACAGGCTCGTCTACGCCTGCGGCGACCCACTGATCGAGTTTAGCTACAATCTCCTGCGGTGTGCCGACGATGGAGGTGGCATCAAGCAGTTCGGGCGAAACGGCTTCTATGCCACCTTTCATCCCTTGCTTCCAGCCCTCTTGCACTGCTTCAACCTCTGCGCCGTAACCGTTGCGCGCGAGCATTTGCGCATAATAAACGCCCATCCTGCCGATGTAGTAGGCAAGGGGTGTGGCCGCGGCAAAACGAGCTGCTGCGCGCTCTTCGTCAGTCACATTCTCGCTGAGGACGACGGAGGTGATATACGGGGCGATCTTGGCGCTGTGTGGAGGACGGCCAGCTATGCGCGCTCCCTCGTCAAGCTGCTCGCGCAGCTCTCCCCATCTATTGCCCGGCCAGTAGACGGGCAGCACGCCATCAGCGATTTCGCCCGACTGCACGACGTTTTTCGGCCCCATCGCGGCAATATAGATGGGTATGTTCGTCCGTGGTGGTGTGAAGCGCAGTGTGAAGCCGCGTTCGAGATTGAAAAACTCCCCGTGGTAGACCAGTTTATCGCCGCGCAGGATCATCCTGATGATCTCGACATATTCGCGTGTGCGCTGCACCGGCTTCTGGAAAGGCACACCATGCCAGTGTTCGATCACGTTGGCCCCCGATGGGCCAAGGCCGAGAACGATACGCCCGCCGGAGCGTTCATCCAGCGTTGCAGCGGTACTGGCGATCAATGCAGGTGTGCGCGAGTAAATATTGGCGATGCCAGCGCCGATCTTGATACGCTTCGTAGCACGTACAAGGTCAGCCATCGAGGTAAAGAGTTCGTAGCCCCAGGACTCGCCGAGCCAGATCGAGTCGTAACCCAGTTCATCGGCGATCTTGACCTTTTCCACTACCTGGTCCCAGGCGGCAGGAAAATTCGGGGCATCGGCCATCAGACCAATGCGATTGCTGTATGCTCTTGTCATGCGTTGATTCGTCCTTCCATTTGTGACTCTAGTATTAAATATTAAGGTATCGAAACCAGGGGTGTTCAGGGTTAATAGTGGCTGGGACGATATCACCCATTCGGTAATCAAGAGGTCGGTGTGATTCTTTCACAAAGTAGTAGGTTTTCTGGGTTTGAGGATTGGTCCACTTTGCGAAGACCCTATAGGTTTGTTCGCGAAAACCCGAAGGCTGTTTGCTTGATGGATCCCATCTATGCGTCACCATTGCATAGACACATACGGCGCTAACATCGAGTCTTTTCTTGAAAGAAACAGCAAAAACGATCATCGTAACTAAGATGATGATGAAAGCGGTTGCATAGATGAACTCAACTGTAGGATACATTTTAGCGCCTCCTTGCTCGATGCTCTTACGATGATCACCTCCTACTTATACAAGTATAATTCATCTCATCTGGCTCATCAAGGTTAGCATTGGGTCAGAAAAGGTTACGTTTTCACTACGAAATCTCGTTCATGGTTGAGATCTCTCAATTTAACGCGGGTTTTATATACAGATTATTCCTTGACGCGACCTGCAGCAGGATGTATGCTCAACTAAAAGTAAGGAGCAAGTGAGCGATGGACCAGCACATCGAGCGCATTCTGAGGCAGATACCGGGATGGAGCATAAGCGAGGCCGTAGTAAGCCCGCTGGTTGGCGGCATCACCAACCAGAATTATCGTGTAGACACCGGCGGGGAAAGCTTTGTGCTACGCATCGGTGGCAAAGGGACACACCTGCTTGGCATCGACCGGCAACGCGAAAGCATCTGCACTGCCATTGCTGCACAGGTGGGCGTCGGAGCCGAGGTTTTGCACTTCCTGGCAGCCGAAGATGTGCTCATCACGCGCTTCATTGCCGGCACCAGCATCTCGCCGGAGACTGCTGCCCAACCTGAAACGTTACGCCGCATTATCGATTCCATGCGACGCTATCATGCCGGGCCAGCCTTTCCGGGCAGCTTTTCTCCTTTCGAGACGGTGCGCAATTATCACAAGCTGGCGCTCAAACACGGCGTCAAATTTCCTGACACGCTTACCACGGTTTTTGTACTGATGGCACAGATTGAAGCGGCGCTTGCTGAAGCAGGAATGGATCAAGTCAAATCCTGTCATAATGATCTGCTCGCCAGCAATTTCATTGATGATGGTCGCAACATCTGGATCGTGGATTGGGAGTATGCCGGCATGGGCGATATCTTCTTTGACCTGGGCAACTTTGCGGTCAACCAGTCGCTGAACGATGAGCAATGCCAGCTACTTCTACAGTACTATTTTGGCGAGGTGCGAGCTGCTGACCGGGCACATCTCCACCTGATGCGCCTCGGCTCCGATTTGCGCGAGTCATTCTGGGGCTTCCTACAACTTGGTATCTCAGAACTTGATTTTGATTATCGAGAATATGCCCATCATCACCTCAATCGTTTCTTGCATAACGTCGAAACATCACCTTTCGAGCAGTGGCTAAGGGATGTGAGGTTGTAGAAGCCATTTCGTCAATCCATATCTTCAAGGAGACCAGTTCATGCACGATCAAGCCAGAGTCGTCATTATCGGCAGCGGTATCGCCGGTTCCAGTATCGCTTATCACTTGACTGAACGAGGGTGGCGCGACATTGTGGTCCTCGAGCAGGGCCCGCTCACCGCTGGTACCACATCGCACGCACCCGGCCTTGTTGGTCAACTGCGCTCGTCCATCAGCCTGACGAAGATGCTGGTCTACAGTATCTCGCTCTACAAACAGCTCAGGGTGGACGGCAAGCCTGGCTATTTTGAGGTGGGCAGCCTGCGACTGGCTTCATCGAAAGAACGCATGGAAGAACTTAAACGACAGGTAGGATTCTCTAAAAGTGTTGGATTGGAAGCAGAGCTGATCAGCGCCAGTGAGGCCAGGCGCATGTTTCCGATGATGAGCCTGGAAGGAGTCGAAGGAGCCTTATACCTGCCCACAGATGGCTCAGGGAAAGCACCCATCCTGGCACAGGCGATGGCAAACATGGCACAACAGCGCGGCGCACCCTTCTATGCCCACACCCGCGTCACGGGGATCGAGGTGGTGAATGGACGAGTACAGGCCGTTAACACCACGCAGGGCCAAATTCGTACGGAGATTGTAGTCGTTGCCGCCGGTATCTGGTCTCCACTCATCGGTCGCCTGGCCGGCATCTCTATTCCGCTCATTCCGATGCAGCATCAATATGCCGTGACCGGCTCACTGCCGGAACTGGCAGGAGGAGTGAGTGTGCCGAATGTGCGCGATCCCGACAAACTTGTCTATTTCCGGCAGGATGGCGAAAGCCTGGTACTCGGTGGGTACGAGCGCGACCCTGCTGCATTTGACGTCAACGCCATCCCTGCAAGCTCCAATCCGACGGTGCTTAGCTTCGATCCACCTCGCTTTGTAAATCTGATGCAGGGTTGTATCGAGCGCGTTCCTGCTTTAAAGAACGCTGAGTTGGTCAGGCGTGTCAACGGGCTAGAGTCGTTCACACCCGATGGAGAGTTTATCCTGGGGGAAACGCCTGAAGTAAAAGGGTTCTGGGCCGCCTGTGGCTTCTGCGCGCACGGCGTTTCCGGCGCGGGTGGAGTAGGCAAGATGATCGCGGAGTGGATTATCGATGGCGAGCCGAGCCTCGACCTCTGGCACATGGATATCCGGCGTTTCGGCGCGTACACAGCCAGCCGCCGCTATATCGCCACCCGCGTCAACGAGGTCTACAGCACCTACTATGACATAAGCTATCCTGCCCTCGAACGCAGCAGCGCGCGCAAACTGCGTCTCAGCCCTGTCTACAACCGGCTTGAAGAGCTTGGCGCGGTCTTCGGCGAGAAAGCCGGGTGGGAACGACCCAACTGGTTTGCCTCGAACGAACCACTGGCCGAAGGCCAGGGATGGCCTGTACCCTACAGTTGGGCCAGTCGCTACTGGTCACCTGCCATTGGCGCCGAACACCAGGCCACGCGCGAGCGAGTAGCCATGTTTGACGAAACCTCTTTCAGCAAGATAGAGGTGCTTGGTCCTGGCTCGCTGGCGTTTTTGCAGCACATCACGGATAACCAGATGGATCAACCCATCGGAGCCATCACCTACACGCAAATGCCAAACAAGCACGGCGGCATCGAGTGCGACCTGACCGTCACGCGCCTGGCCGCTGACCGCTTTCAGATCGTTACCGGCACAGCTTTCGGCAATCACGACCTCGCGTGGATTCGCAGCCAGGTGCCAGCAGATGGCTCGGTCTACATCAATGACATTACCTCCAGCCGGTGCTGCATCGGCGTATGGGGACCGCGGGCGCGCGACCTGATACAGCAGGTGAGCGAGAACGATTTCTCCAATGAAGCTTTTCCTTATCTGACAGCTCAATATGTCACCATCGGCAATATTCCGGTGCTGGCGCTGCGTGTCACTTACGTGGGCGAACTCGGCTGGGAGATTTATGCACCTATGGAGTACGGCCTCAAGCTATGGGACACACTCTGGGAGGCCGGACAACCGCTTGGCATACTTGCTGCAGGGTATCGCGCTATCGAGTCGTTACGGTTGGAGAAAGGGTATCGCTATTGGAGCGCTGATATTCATTCAGAGTACAATCCATACGAGGCGGGATTGGGCTTCGCGGTCAAGCTGCAGAAGGGCGATTTCATCGGACGAGAGGCATTAGAGCGTATTAAAGCACGGGGGGTAACACGCAAGCTGAGTTGCATGGTGCTCGATGATCCAGCCGCTGTCGCGTTGGGCGGAGAGCCGTTGCTGGATGGCGAGCGGGTGTTGGGATATGTGACCAGCGCGGGGTACGGATATACCGTGAGGCAAAGCATCGCCTACGGGTATTTACCCGTGGAATATGCTGTGCCCAGAACACGGGTTGAAGTGCAGTTGTTTGGGATAAAGTATGCGGCGACAGTGATGAAGGAGCCGCTGTATGACGCGAAGAATGAGAAGATCAAGGCGTAGGGATGCAATTGATTCTGTCTCCTGAAGATCCGCTCAGGATGCCAACCTTAGTGATCATATGCACCTGCTGCTCGGTCGGAGTCCGGGCTGGTGGGTGGTCTTCCTGCTAGGCGCGTCCTGGCTCATGTGTGGGTCAGCGTTTGGGGCCACTGCCCATGACGATGCTCATGGCGCTTTCATGACGCTTCCTCCTTAGACTAGGAGCAGCGAGGGCGAGGTGCATCAGTTGGGGAGTGGCCCCAAACCCTGCCGGCTGAGCCTTGGAGTGAGGAAATGCTCTCACTATCCTCTCTTCCTGGACGCATCATAATGGGCATAGGTTATGCCTTTTTCAGAGTTACAACCATGTGTTTATTAGCTGCACAATTCACCCTGCATATGTGGACAGTTAGTGAGAGGTGCGGTCAACGAGTTGAAAGAACCTATGAAGGAGAGACGAGACATCATGTTGCAATTAGGATGGAAGGCGGCACCAGAACAGTTCCCGCCAACTGAACTTACCAATTACGCAATCGACGCCGAGAAGGCCGGTTTTGATTTAATCGATGTCAGTGACCATTTTCATCCATGGAGCGAGGCAGGGCAGTCCTCTTTCACCTGGACGTGGCTGGGTGCGGTAGCGGTTCAGACCAACCGCATCCATATGGGTCCTGGTGTCACCTGTCCAACCCTGCGCTATCACCCCTCCATTATTGCCCAGGCTTCAGCAACAGTTTCATGTTACGCACCTAATCGTACCTATCTCGGAGTCGGGACAGGTGAGGCGCTGAACGAATATGCTGCAACTGGCATATGGCCGAGTTATAAGGAGCGCCAGGAACGGTTAGTAGAGGCTATCGAACTCATTCGCGCTTTATGGCGCGGTGAGGAAGTCACTTTCGAGGGCAAATACTATCAGACACGTAAAGCAAAGCTTTTTACTCCTCCTGCCTCAAAGATTCCTCTGTACATTTCTACGGTGGCTCCTAGGAGTGCAGCTTTCGCCGGCAAATACGGCGATGGACTCTTCACAATCGGAGGAAAACAGCCCGACCTGTATCGCCAGCTGCTCAAGAATTTTGAGGATGGCGCTCGCGAAGCGGGTAAGGATCCATCACAGATGCCCAGGCTGATCGAACTGATGGTCGAGTATACCCAGGATACGGAGGCTGCTATTGAGGCTCGAAGGAAATACTGGGCAGGGGCCTTTGTGTATGATCAGAAAATCTACACTCCGAAGATGTCGCAGGAGAATGGCGAGGTAGTTGGGCCAGATACCATCAAGAAACTTTCCTGCATCTCGGCTAACCCGGAAGATCATGTCAAGTTTATCCAGCAGTATATTGACCTTGGCTTTAATTACCTGATCTTCCATTCGGCCGGTCCGAATCACCGGGCCTTCATTGAAGGGTACGGTCGTGATATATTGCCACGACTTCGCTCGAGGGTTGGAACGGTGAGCAGTAGGTAAGTTTGGAAATGCCCTCAAGAACAAGACTTCCAAAATCGTTACCCGACTCTGTAGTTTGCTGATAGCAGGTAAAAAGTAGGTAGATTCAATTATAGGTAGCGAGCATAATGAGGAGTTCCTCGGCATCAGGAAGGAACCGTCGCGAGGAAAGGACTTGATGGGCAAGGCCAAGGCGTAGTGCCTCGTGGGCGTCGATAGTTTCGCCAGTCAGCATCAGCCGCATGGTGGTATTCTGTCCGATGAGTGAGGGGAAATAAGCAGCGGCGACAGGCGGGAAAACGCCAAGGGAGATTTCAGGCAGTCCAAAGGTTGCGTCTTCGTGGGCGATGACGGTATCGCAGAGTACCGCGAGTTCACAGCCGCCGCCAAGAGCATAACCTTTTACCAGCGCTACTGTCGGAATTTTTT
>Ga0207684_10005384_pt1 | contig 11823 bp, 7 predicted proteins | sample KBSK5501metaG_FD_184342 | JGI IMG/M metagenome (GOLD analysis project Ga0207684, IMG submission 184342) | Corn, switchgrass and miscanthus rhizosphere microbial communities from Kellogg Biological Station, Michigan, USA - KBS K5-50-1 metaG... | ecosystem: Host-associated > Plants > Roots >... | reverse complement strand
GCGGCATAGCGCGTCAGTGAACGCCGATGAGCTCAATGCTATTCGGTCAGACACAGGCCTCCGGCCCCGATGGCTGTACCCTGTAATCGCCGCCGCACTCATCGGTGCGTTTCTGCTACAGGCACTTCTGAGCATGCGCTACATGTCGATGACGTATGATGAGCCCGTGTACATCGCGGCAGGCTACTCTTACTGGGAAACTCGCGATGACCGCATGAACGGCGAGCATCCGCCTTTGCTCAAGATGTTGATCGCGCTACCCCTGCTCTCCCTGGGACTCACCGTTCCCACGGATGACCGGTCCTGGCGGGACGGGGACCAAAGCGTCTTCGCACAGGCTTTGTTGTCCAGGCACGGGGGCAACGTCGAACGCATCCTATTCCGATCAAGGCTCTCCATCGTTTTCATAGGCATCCTATTAGCGCTATTTGTCCGAACGTGGGCCGCAGAGCTTTGGAGTGCAGAAGCCGGTCTGGCCGCGCTAATGCTGTTTGTGTTCGAACCCAATACGCTCGCCCATTCGAGGCTCGCAACGCTGGATCTCGGGCTGACCGCCTTCACGTTCATCTCGATGTTTTACGTGTGGAAGTGGCTCAGGACCGGCCGGGCGATTTATGGGATACTCGCAAGCGTGGCGCTCGGATTCTCGCTCCTGTCTAAGGAAGCCGCTCTCGCGTTCCTCCCGATTTTCCTTGGACAATTTATCGTCGACGACGTTGCGGCCTTGCGCAACAACCTTCCCCGGTATGTGCATCCCCTCAAGGGTTTCCTTCAAGTCCTCGCTGGCGGCGTGGTCGTTGTGATTATGGTCTACGCGGTGGCATTCCATTGGCACCCCCTACTCCGGATCGGCGGTGAGCATCGGACCGTGGACAAGGTCCTGGCCCTGATGCCCGCTCTCAAGGGTGCGGTGCAAACGCAAATCGTCGCCCTGGGTCAGCGCATATGGGTCCCGGACGTCGACAAATACATCGAAGGACTACTCAACCAACGGAGGCACGTCATCGAAGGGCATGCGTCCTTCCTGATGGGGCGCCACTCGTTGCACGGATGGTGGTATTACTACCCAATAGCATTCCTGATCAAGACCCCCCTCCCAATTTTGCTCCTTGTGATCATTCGGCTCGTCCTTCTCGCTGCGATTCCCATGGCTGACGGGGAGTACATGATCGTATTCCCCATCATCGGCATGATGATCCTGGCTTGTTTCGATACCGCTGATCTTGGGTTACGCCAGATCCTGCCGCTCTATCCCTTTCTCTTTGTCTGGCTTAGTCGCGTTGTTGCGCTCGAATTGTTCGGGGCCCGAAGGCTGAAGATGCGGTCCGCGCGCGCGCCGATAGCGGCAGAATAGTAGTCCACCAGACACAGGTAGCGCAACGTCCGGATCATTCGAGCGAATGAAGGATTCGCAAATCCAGCATGAGAACAGGGGGCCCCGAGACCGATCGTCAACACCCGGGGCCGCGTTTCATCGCGATGGGAGCGACATGGGGAACGGCGCGCAAAACTGGGGATCGGGAGAGGCCATACAGGAACTACCGTCCCGTGAAGGGCACAGGACTCCTGTGGTTCGCTCGATTTCCACCGCATCTCTCCTATTCGGCATTCTCGCCATCGCGACGTTGCTGCGAGTGGCGCTCTTAGGCGACAAGGGTTTCGGTCTCGACGAAATTGCCAGCACTCGCTTCGCACGGCTCGATTGGGAGTCGTTCCTTCAGCTCGTCGCGACTGGTGAAGTGAACATGGCCTTTTATTACGTCCTCCTCGGAGTCTGGCGTCTTGCCGGGGAGAACGAAGTCGTGATCCGATCGCTGTCGGTCGCCGCTGGGGTGGCCACCATCCCCGTTCTCTATCTTCTCGGACGGCGCCTCTACGGACCAGGCGTGGGGCTCCTCGCAGCTTTCCTCATCAGCATCAACAGTTACCATATCCAGTTTTCGCAATTTGCGCGATCCTACAGCCTCCTTGTGTTCCTGGCTACCCTTTCTTCGCTCCTCTTTGTGAACTGCGTTGAGCGACCATGCTGGAGAAACTGGCTCGGTTATCTCGTGGTGAGCATCCTGGGCGTGTACAGTCACCTGTTTGCTGCATTCGTGCTTTTGGCGCAGTGGGTCTCTCTCGCGTTCCTGCGCCTCCGCGATATCCCGTGGCGTGGATGGCTGATAAGCGTGCTGTGTATGGTCCTTCTGCTCCTGCCTCTGGGAGTCATCGCAATGCTGCTAGCCCCCAGATGGGGGCTATGGATCCCCACTCCCAAGTTACGCGACATTCCCGGCGTTTATTATGAGCTGACCGGCGAACGGGGAGGGCGGACCGGGATGCTGCTCATGCTTTTCTATTGCCTAGCCTGCGTAATCGCGCTCCTGGACGCGCGTCGGGGACGCGTTTTTTCCGGGACTCTCCGGCCCCTCTGGCGGTATGGCTTCCTGCTCACCTGGCTCTTTCTTCCGGTGCTTGCGGCGTTTGCCGTATCCCAATTAAAATCCATCTTCTTCACGCACTATATGATCATTTGCCTGCCTCCCCTCATGCTTCTGGCCGCGGTAGGTCTCGACGCGATGCCTAAGCGGGCCCTGATCGGATGCTTGTTCATTGTGACGCTATTATCATCGCATCAGATCTACAAGTACTATGTCGACTTTAATGGACGTGAGGACTTCAGGGGCGCGACGCGCTATATCCTCTCTCACGCGAGGGCCGAGGACGCTGTGTTATTCTTTGCGCCATATATCCAGGGATCGTTCGAGTACTATCGTGAGCGGTTCGAAGGCGCTTCGAAGCTCCCGCCGTTCACGATTCTGTCGATGGACACGCGGGTCGTACAAGACTGGAAACGGCTCAGAGCCTCTGTGCGCGACGAGCCGGCTCATCTGGTGCCAAGCTGGACGGACCTTCCGCCGAACTATCATCGGGTCTGGCTCATGCTGAGCCACGACTGGGATACGAAGCCCGGTTCTTATGTCGTCAGTCGATCGATTCAGGCCTCTATGGCCCGCAACTATTGCTCGGTCGCCGAAGAACGGTTCACAGACGTGCGGGTCCTGCTTTTTGACACGCCCCGCGTCAGTGGCGGGTGCCGATGACCATGTCCCTGCATTTCCCGCGGCTCTCGGGGAGAACGGTAATCAATCGAGATCATTGAGTATGCTCCCCCGCAAGGTCTGCGAGTCTGGGGGAGTCAGGAGAGTTGGGGGCGAACATACGTTCACCTTCACTGGGAGAAGTTTCGGCCTCAACCGAATCGTTTATAGGATAGAAGGGCGGAGGTCACGCAAGCAGAACGTAACTCCCTGGACCTTTAGCTGCGGAGACGCTGACTTGGTGGTCAGCAGACGATTCAGGCGGCCGCGGGGAAGCGGAAGGGGTAGTTAAGTGAATATCGGCGTCTTTGGCACGGGGTACGTCGGTCTCGTCTCAGCCGTGTGTTTTGCCGATCTCGGCCATTCTGTGGTCGCGGTCGATAAGGATCACCAAGTCGTGGCGAAGCTCACAGCCGGCGAGCCCACACTCTATGAACCGGGACTGAAGGAAATTCTGACGCGGAATCTTGATACGTCTCGCTTAGCATTCACCACACGCGCCGAGGAAGCGGTGAGGCGTAGTGAGGTGCTATTCCTGTGCGTCGGCACCCCACCCCGTTCCGACGGAAGTAGTGACCCCGTTCAAGTGGAAGAGGTCGCACGAAGCCTTGCCCCGCTGCTCGACGGGCACAAGCTCATTGTGGAGAAGAGCACAGTGCCCGTGAACACGGCACGCCTGCTCGATCGGACGCTTCGCTGGTGGGCCCCACTGGGATGTGACTATGAGGTGGCCAGCAACCCCGAATTTCTGCGTGAAGGGTCCGCGATTCACGATTTCCTTCACCCGGACAGGATCGTGATCGGGGCTGATTCGGACCGTGCCCGTTCGTTGATGCTCGAACTGTACGGTGATGCCTTCGACTGCCCGAAATTGATCACAGATGTGAAAACCGCAGAACTGATCAAGCACGCCTCCAATGCGTTTCTCGCTTCGAAGATCTCGTTCATCAATATGATTTCCAATCTGTGCGAGGAACTCGAAGTCGACGTGAGCGTCGTCGCTCAAGGGATCGGTCTCGATCATCGAATCGGCCACCATTTTCTCAACGCAGGCCTGGGGTTCGGAGGGTCTTGCCTCCCTAAGGACCTTCAGGCGTTTGTGCGGATCGCAGAGGATTTTGGCGTGGACTTTTCGCTGCTGCGCGAAGTGGAACGGATAAACGAGGGACGAGTGGGACGGTTGCTCAAGAAGCTTGAACGGGCCTTGTGGGTTGTTGGCGGCAAGACGATCGGCGTCCTGGGCGTGGCCTTCAAACCGAATACGAGCGACATTCGGAACGCGCCGAGTCTGCAGGTGCTTTCCCGGTTGAAGGACGCCGGAGCCATCCTGAACGTGTATGATCCCAAAGCCGCCTCCAGCCTGGAACAGATACATCCACCCAACGCCCATCTTCATTACGCAGTGTCACCGTACAAAGCCGCGGAGAACGCCCACGCCCTTGTGATCCTCACCGAGTGGGAGGAGGTCACGTCACTGGATCTTGCGCGTATTCGCTCGCTCATGCGCAGTCCCATCATCGTTGATGGGCGGAATCTCTTCAACCCGGTGGAGATGCGCGAGAGAGGGTTTGAGTACTATAGCCTCGGGCGCGGCGATGTCACAATCTCCGAACCTCATGGGCGGGTAAAGAACCCCGGGATGGAGGCCTAAAGACACCGCTCTGGCGGGTCTTCACCGCGGACGATATCGGAAGGCTGCACTTCACCCTAGCCGGTGCATCCAGAACAGCGACACGGCGACGGTGGTCATGAATAGCCCGGCGACAATTACGGACGTGAGCCCGCTGACCTCGGTCGGCTTCCGTTCCCAGCCGATCGTGCGGCCCAGGCGCGTGTAAACCCGGCTGAGGTCCGAGGTGGACGAAACGCGCTGGTACGTCCCCCCCGTGACCTGCGCGATTTCCTTAAGCGTCTCCTCGTCGAGGCGGACGAAGATGCTCCGTCCGCCAAGCTCGAGGAACGTCCCTTCCGGCGACCCCAGGCCCACGGTATACACCTTGACCCGCTGCTGACGGGCGACGACCGCAGCATCCTCGGGAGGCGTCCCGCGGTTGCTCTGCCCGTCGCTCAAGAGGACAATTGTAGCGGGCGGCAGACGGTCGCTCGCGGGCGGCGGACCCAGAGGCGGCATGCCTGGTCCGGGCGAGTTTTCCGGCCGCGCCCGCCCGGGGAGCGCGTAGACGGCTTCCAGCAAGCCGTCGCCGATCGCCGTGGCAAACTCGAGCGACAAGCTGTTGATCGCTTGGATCACGCGATCGTGGTCGTCGGTTGGAGGCGTCACGAGCGTGGCATATGAGCTGAACGACACCAAGCCGACCTTGGCCCTCGGCGGCAGGGCGCGCACAAATTCGACCGCCGCTTTCTTGGCGGCTTCGATCCTATTCGGGACGACGTCATGCGCCATCATGCTCCGGCTCACGTCCATGCTGAGCATCACCACCGTCCGGTCGTCGGGGACCGGCACCGGCGCCATGGGACGCGCCACGGTAAAAATCACCGCGCACAACGTCAGCAGATACAGAACGGCCGGCACATGCCTCCGCCATGGCTTACCGGCGGCGGCCGCCTGGGTGATGAGGTCCAAGCTCGAGTACTGAACGCGGACCCGGGAGGGGCGGCGCAGGATCCAGACATAGGCGGCAATCAGCACCGGCACGATGACGTACAGCCCCAGGACCGGCGGCCAGAGGAAGGTCATGGAAGCCTCCCCGTCCACACTAGCGATACGACCCCGCCGATGAGGAGCAGGATCCCCGCCGCACCCACGAACAGCGAAGAAACCTCCGTCTTTCGCTTCTCCCACCCCAGCACACGGCCCAGGTCGCGGTAGACCTGTTTGAGCCCCTGCGTCGCCGAGGCCATGAAGAACTTTCCATCCGTGACGGCGGCAATTTGTTGAAGCAGGGTGGGATCGAACGGGACGAACACCATCTGCCCCTGATAGTTAAAGACGCTCCCCCCCGGCGCACCCAGGCCCACCGTGTAGATCTTCACCTTGAGCTGCTTTGCGAGCAACGCCATCTTCAGCGGATCCGCGGTGCCGGCGTTCTGCCCGCCGTCGCTGAGCAGGATGATCGCCGCAGGCGAGAGATCCTCCCCTTGGGGGGGCGTGGACGGTGCGGGTGGAGACCCGGGGGCCGGCGGGGTCCCAAACGGGGGCGGGCCGAATGGGCCGGGCCGGGCCTCGGGAAGGTCAACCGCGCGCCCAGGAAGGGCCTTGAGCGATACCAGAATTCCGTCCCCGATCGCCGTGGCTTCCTGGGGCTTGAGGGTGGCCACCGCCTGCTTCACGGCGTCGTGGTCGGGAGTCGGCGGGATATTGAGGGTCGCATAGGTGCTGAACGACACCAACCCAATTTTCGGCCCTTGAGGAAACGAGTCCACGAACGTCCGGGCGGCGGACTTGGCCGCCTCGAGACGGGTCGGATCGAGATCCGGCGCCATCATGCTTCCGCTGGTATCGATTAGGAGCACGACGACGGCTTTGTTGACCGGCAGCGGGATGCTCATCACCGGACGTCCGACCGCGCCCAGGAGCAATGCGAGCGCGACGAAGTACAGCGCCATACTGACGTGCCGCCGCACCCCCGGAAGGGAGGTCGCCAACCGCTCATACAGGGGCCGCTCGGCGAATCGATCGACCGCCCGACGCCGGGCCCGGCGCACGCCAAAGACGTACCAGGCCCCCAGCGCCGGTAAGAGGGCGAGCCCCCAGAGCATTAGTGGCCAGGTAAATTCCACCGGCGGCGCCTCCGAAACGTGACGAACTTCACGAGCGGATCAACGATCGAACCCGCAGTCGAGAGGTGCAGTAGGTCAACCGTCGCCCGGCGGGTCATCTGCGCAAGCTCGGCATCCCGTGCGACCACCAACTCGCGATAGCGTTCGCGCACTTTGCGGTCCGAGGTGTCGACCCAGACTTGCTGTCCGGTCTCGGGATCTTGAAAGTAAACCCCGCCAACGTCCGGTAACTCCCGCTCTCGGGGATCTTCGACCCGAACGGCGATGACATCGTGTCGCCTGCCGAGTTCGGCCAACCTCGCCTCCCACCCCCCTGGGGAGTGGAAGTCGGAAACCAGAAACACGAGCGATCGCCGCCGCAACAGGCGGCGAAGTTGATGCAACACGTCACTGAGGTCTGTGCGTCCGCCCCCGGCCACCGAGGGTTGCGAGGTTAGGGTGTGAACGACCCGCAGGGCTTGCTCGCGGCCGCTCCGCGGGGGGATGAAGACCCGACCCGCCTGGGTCGGGAATCCGATCGCCCCAACCTTATCGCCGTGGCGGGTGATGATATACGCGGCCACCCCCGCGAAATCGATCGCGAGTTGCCGTTTGAAGCGTTGCACCGTGCCGAAGTCCATCGAGGGCGAGAGATCCACAAGCAGCCACGCCGTGAGTTCCTTCTCCTCACGGTACTGACGCACATAGATTTCGTTCATCCGCGCCGTGACGTTCCAGTCGATGCGGCGGACTTCGTCCCCAGGTTGGTACGCACGGACCTCGGCCAAGTCCAGGCTCGGGCCATAAAACACCCCCGAGTAATCCCCGAACAAGAAGCCGTCCAGGCGGCGGACGATCTTAAACTCGAGGCGCCTCAAGATTCGCTCGGGCGTCTCCATAGGGATCTCCAATGTGGACTTTCGGAACCGGCACCGCTTCAACCACACGCTGCAGGAGGATCTCCGGCGTGACCTCCTGAGCCAACGCTTCGTAGGACAGCAAGAACCGGTGCCGGAGCACCTCCGGGGCGAGGTCTCGTACGTCCTCAGGCATAGCATACTCGCGCCCCCGGAGCAACGCGAGGGCCTTCGCGCCGATGATCAGGTTCAGCGAGCCCCGCGGGCTGCTCCCGTACGAGATGAACTTGGCCAGATCGCCCAGTCCAAACTCCTGCGGGCGGCGAGTGGCCGTCACGAGGCTCACCGCGTACTCATGCAGCTTCTGGTCAACGTACACCGCTTCAGCGATCTTCTGGAGCTGGAGCAATTCCGATGTCCCAATGACTTTGGAAACGGTCGGGGATTGTTCGGTGATCCGATCCACGACCGTCATCTCCTCATGGAACGATGGATACGAGATGACGACCTTGAACATGAAACGGTCGACCTGCGCCTCGGGAAGCGGATACGTGCCTTCGCTTTCAATGGGGTTCTGCGTGGCCAGGACGAGAAACGGATCCGGCAAGGTGAACGTCTCCTTGCCGATCGTGACCTGCCGCTCCTGCATCGCCTCGAGGAGGGCAGACTGCACCTTGGCCGGCGCCCGGTTGATCTCGTCGGCGAGCACGAGGTTAGCGACCACCGGCCCCAATTCTACCTCGAACGTCGATCGCTGCTGGTTGTAGATCCGGGTCCCGATCAAGTCGGCGGGGACCAGATCCGGCGTAAACTGAATGCGCCGGAACTGACAGTCCAGCACCTGCGCGGTCGTCTTGATCGCGAGGGTCTTGGCCAGACCCGGCACCCCCTCGATCAGGATGTGCCCGCGCGAGAGGAGGGCCACCAGCATCCGCTCGAGCATCAAATCCTGCCCGACGATGATCTTCTTGACCTCATAGAGGACCTTGCGCATCGTGCTGGCGGCCTGCGCAAAGGTCTCGGTGGGATACCGCAGGACCCGCATTCGCGTGTTGGACGGCTCGTTCACCACGGACTCCTCCTGGCTATAGTATCCTACGATTCCTATCGATGTCGCAACTCGAGTTCTAGAGTGTCAAACTTCTTGGGGCCCGCGCCGATTCCACTGACTTCCGCAAGGGCCTGCCGGGCCTGTGCCCCGGGCGGACGTTCGAGGTACACGAGCGCCCACGGGCTCCGCTCCACCGGCGTCCTCAGCGGCCCCATGGTCTCCACATGCACGAGAAGGCTCGCGGGGTTTCCCGCGCCGGCAAGGGGCACGACGATATTGATGCGGCGGCCAACGCTACGGCCGACGGCCCCCGGCGGGAGAGGGAGATCCCGGGGCTGGGACTGCAGCGCGGTCAGCGCCTGCGGGGCCTGGAACTGCAGCCTGAGCCGCGCCATGTGCCCGTCTTTGTAGAAGAGCGTCGCGACCACCCGGTATTGCGCTTCGCGGATCGCCGCGCGGCGGAGGCGGACAGCGACGTAGAGATGGGCGGAGTCCTGGGCGAACCCGACGGTGTCCAGCTTGAGGCTTCCCTCGGTGGCGCTGATCAAGGAGTCCCCGGGCATCCCCTTGATCGCGGACGGCAGGCGGTCCCAGAATTCCGGCGCCGCGACGGGAAGCCCTTCGCCTTTGATCGCCAACGGAACACTCGAGCAATGCATGTCGAACAGCTCGTTTCGACGAACAAAACTCAGCATGTAGGGGCGCAAGAGCTGCGTCTGGGTATGGTATTCGAGAACCGCCATCCGTTTGGCATCCTGATCCGCCTGATCGAGAGGGTATTCCGTCCATGCCGCACCCGTGGTCAGGAGGTCGCCCGGGGGGACGAGAGCCAGATCGGGCGCGTACGCCTGGGGCACCGGCCATCGGGCGTGGTGAACGAGGTATGGCCATACCCGCACGGTCTTGGCCCAGGCGACGTCTTGGGCGCGGAGGTGCTCGAGGGCGGCCATGACAAATGCGCCGGCCGCCCAGTGATCGCGATGCGTGTCCTCGGCGTGATGGCTCACGATAATCGTGGGACGCTCTCGACGGAGCACACTTTCCACGTCCTCGAGCACGTGTTGGCCGCAATATCCAACTCCGGGGCGGTGGGCCAGCGAATACGGAGAGTGATCGCGCCGGGTATACGGCGACAGATAGAGATGGTCGCAGGTCCAGGCCGGCCCCCACAGCACGGCGAGCCCGCGATCCGGGTACCCGAGAAACGTCAGACGGTCGGCCGAGAGTCCGAGGCGAGCCGCCGCCGCGATGCCCTCGCGCTGCCGCCGCTGGCCGTACTGGACGAAACGGTCCGGGGTGCTCAGGAGGGTACGGAACCCAACGTCGACCCCCTCGAGGTATCCATCCCCGTTGGTAAAGAACACGATATGCACGCGTGCACCGGCCAGGACTGCGGCGTGAATTAACCCGCCGGCCCCCAGGGCTTCGTCATCGGGGTGGGCGGCGAATACCACCACGGAGTCGCCTTGGGTCACGCGGTCGCGCGTCTCGGAAGTTGCGATGATATGGGAACCCAACGCAGCGCCGGGATGGGGTGCCCACCCGCTCACCCGCCCTGGTGCGTACCATGTGGCCACCGCAACCAGGAGCAACCCAGCCGCTATACCCCACATACCTCTTCGTCTTGGCACCTGTGCCGCGAGCGCCCCCTTGCGACCTGCCATCAGGACGGCAGGCCCGATGACCTCTGATGTCTTAGGAGGTTCGCAGCCGAAGGTCACCCCCCCTCCCGCGTTTTACGGGAGTCCTTCACCGAATCGTTGTCGTCACCTTGGCCGCGGGCGTGACGGCCTGGCCGTCCACACCTACCTCGACGGCGGCGATGACGACGTTGACGCTATTCACGGGCGGTGACTCGGAGAACGTCGCCGACCAATTTCCGCTTTGATCGGCGGTCACGACCTGGGTTCCCAGGGTTCCGTTGAGCTGAAATAGCAGCACCGAGCCATTGTAGTCGGCGGTGACCTTCACCCGCGCTCCCGGCCGGGCACGACCCGTGACTCTAAACGGGATGCCGATGGTCGCCCCTTCGGCGGGGCTGGTAATCGTTGGGTCGACCGCTGGGGGTGGCGCAGCGGCCCTAATTTGCAGGCGCGTCGGAGCGGTCGCGGTAAACACTTCGCCATTCGAGGCCACGAGGCGGACGGTCACGTCGGCGTCCCGGACGACGTCGCCGGGTTGCACGGTGTAGCTGCCATAGTAGGTCCCGCGCTCCGTCGTGGACTCCACCATGGGCACCCCCGTGCGAAGCCCGCCGATCGAGAACGTGGCCTGGCCCCCTGGGGCACCGGTGGCGGCCACCTCGACGACGTCCCCGGCCCGGAGCTCACGGCCCGACGGCGTCACTGTCACCGAGGCCAGACCGGCACCGCGGGCGGGCGCCTCTTGCCGAATCACCGCGGCCCAGATCTCGTTGGTCTCGGGATTCAACCGCAACTGCACGACTTCTCCAGGCCGGAGAGCGCCGGCCTCCACCACCTTGCCATCCCGCAGCACCCGCGCCGATCGGTTCAGTCGAAACGTGTCTCCATTCTCGAGCACGACAACCCCGGCATCGGTGACCGCGATAATCCGCCCCGAAACCCCTCGGTAACTGGCGCGGATGGATTGGACGGTTCCATCCCGATCCACCGTCATCTCCACCCGATCGCCGGGGAGAATTGCCGACAACGCCTCGGAGCCGCCGGTGTTGTCAGCCACGTTGACCCGGCTGATCACCGTAGTGGTGACGACCTTGTAGCTCTGCACCGCTTTGTCGACGAGAACCTGAATCTGGCCAATCTGACCTGCGGAAGCCTCTGCCTTAACACCGACAACGGTCCCGCTGATGGCGTTCGAGGCAGGGACCGGCGGCTGCGCCACCGTGGGCGGATAGGTTTGAGACGGCGGCAAGACGGGCGTCGATGGGCTGGACGCCGGCGTGCCGGCGATTTGCACGGTGGTACTGGTGGCGTCCCAAGACACCTGCGAGCCAAGGGCCTGGCTAATGAAGCGCAGCGGCACCATCGTCCGCCCGTCCACCAGGAGCGCGGGCACGTCCATCGGCGTTGGTTGGCCGTTGATGTGGGCCTCGGTGTCGCCGATGCGGAGGGAGATGTTCGTGTCCCCACGG
>Ga0207684_10005379_pt1 | contig 11827 bp, 8 predicted proteins | sample KBSK5501metaG_FD_184342 | JGI IMG/M metagenome (GOLD analysis project Ga0207684, IMG submission 184342) | Corn, switchgrass and miscanthus rhizosphere microbial communities from Kellogg Biological Station, Michigan, USA - KBS K5-50-1 metaG... | ecosystem: Host-associated > Plants > Roots >... | reverse complement strand
AAAAGAACGAGCTATGCGGATTGCTGGCTATGTAAACTCCCTGCTTCGCAAGTTGCCGCCAGGCGATTAATTGCGAAACCAAAAAGCCAACACCCAAAACCACGGTCAAAAGTAACCAGGATTTATAGGCGTTGCTCGCCCCGTCTCTTAACTTGCGGCGCGCGCTTTCCAGAGTACCGCTACTGATGAGAAGCAAGACTGAACTCAACAGCAGAATGCGCGGCATCGCCAGGGGTTGCCAATCGCTGGAGGAAGCGGCTCGTACGATGTAAGCGCTGCTCAATGCCGTGAACAACATCAAGATCGAAGCCATCGCCACCCACGTTCCAAGGCGATAGCGGTTTCCAGCCGAGGCCGGCAAATATTGTTTGTTAATTTCTACAACCATAATAAGTGTTACTTCAAAATCAGCAGCAGCAGGAATAGCCAGATCCAAAGCGCATCCATCGTGTGCCAGTAAAGCGACATCAATCCTGCCGACGTCTCTTGCGGCATTAGCTTCCCTGCCCTGCCACCGCGTCGCCCGCGAATCGCCAAATACGAAAGCCCTGCAATTCCTCCCAACAAATGCACCCCATGAACGCCGGTAAAAAAATAAAAGAAAGTGCTATGCGGGTGACTCCTAAAATAGACACCCTGCGCGGCGAGTTCTCGCCAGCCCATTACTTGTGCAGCCAGGAAAAACAGGCCGAGCACCAGGGTCGCAATTGTCCAGCTTCTGTATCTGGCTTCGTCCTCACGCTTTAAAGATCGTTTCGCAGTTTCAATCGTAAAACTGCTCAAGATGATGATGCCGGTGCTCAGGAAGAACATTGGCGGCATCGTTACCGGGCGTCGTTCCTGGTCAAACGACAGGATGATGTAAGCGCTGGATAAAGCCGCGAACATCATCACAATCGCAGCGATTACCACCCACATCGTTACGCGATAGGCTTCCGGTGAAAGACCTCTGCGCGGGTCCCGCTTGCCGCCACCGTTGCCGTTTCCTTTCGGACCTTTGCCATTTGGTCCGGGAAACTTTGAACCTCCACCTGACCTTGTTTTTCTTTTCTCAGCGGTCTTAGTGCTTGTGACCGTTGTGGCCATTACCGCCTACCTCTTCACTTCCGGCCTTGCTCGCGTCGGGCTCAGTTTGCATCACGTAATCGTTTGGTGCTCCAGGTACCGCAAACTCATACGGGCCGCGGTAAACAACCGGCAGCACACCGGCAAAATTGTCGTGCGGCGGCGGACTCGCGGTCGTCCATTCGAGCGTAGTCGCCTCCCACGGATTCTCGCCCGCCTTCTTGCCCTTGAATACACTCCAAATGAGATTGAAGTAAAAGACCAGCTGAACGAGCGCAGTGATAATCGCAGCTATGGAAACGAAGATCACCAACGGGTGAATGGAATCAAGAAATCTGTATTCGGTAAACTGCGAATAGCGCCGCGGCATGCCCACCATTCCCATCGTGTGCATGGGGACAAAGATGCAGTAGACGCCGATAAAAGTGAGCCAGAAATGGAATTTGCCCAACCTCTCGTTCATGAAGCGGCCAAACATCTTTGGGAACCAGAAATAAATCGCGGCAAACATCCCGAAGATCGAAGCTACGCCCATCACCAGGTGGAAGTGGGCCGGCACAAAGTAAGTGTCGTGCATCGGTAGATCGAGCGACGTTTGACCGAGCACCAATCCGGTGATTCCTCCAGCTACAAATAGCGAAACAAAGCCGATGGCAAAAAGCATGGGCGTCGTAAAGCGAATCCTTGCGCCCCATAGCGTGCCCAGCCAGTTGAATGTTTTAACTGCGGAAGGAACGCCGATCGACAAGGTCAGAATCGAGAAGGTCATCGCCGAGTAAGGACTCATGCCGCTGATGAACATGTGATGTCCCCAGACAAAGAACCCAAGCAACCCGATGGCGAAGATCGCAAACACCATGGCGCGATAGCCGAAGATGGGCTTGCGCGCGAAGGTCGAAAGGATGTGCGAGGTCGCTCCCATGCCGGGAAGGATGGCAATGTAAACTTCCGGATGCCCGAAGAACCAGAACAGATGTTGCCAGAGAATTGGTGAGCCGCCGGTGTGCGTGTTAAGCACCGAGGATCCGAATACCAGTCCACCTGGAATAAAGAAGCTGGTACCAACGGTTCGATCCAGCAGGAGGAGTATGCCGCCGCCGAGGAGTACCGGAAATGAAAGCAGTGCCAGAACCGCCGTGGTGAACCAGGCCCAGCAGGTCAAAGGCATGCGCATTAGAGTCATGCCGCGCGTGCGCATGTTGAGCAGCGTAGTAATGAAGTTGAGCGCACCGAGCAGTGAGCCAATACAAAAGATGGCGATGCTGACGATCCAAAGATTCATGCCCGCACCCTGCCCGGGGCCGGCTGCCACGCCAACGGCACTCAAAGGCGCATATCCCGTCCACCCTCCAATCGGCCCCACCGTAGAGCCGCTGCCGCCACCTAACCACACTCCCAGTGCGGAAGTGGCAATCGTGGTATTACCCTCAACAAAAATTGCGGAGAGAATGACGATGAACCCAACAAACGTCACCCAAAACGACATCATGTTTAGAAACGGAAAGGCCATGTCTTCCGCGCCGATTTGGATGGGCAGGAAATAGTTACCGAAACCTCCCTGTGGCGCAGTGGTAAGGACGAAGAAAACCATGATCGTCCCGTGCATGGTTACGAGCGACAGATAGAAGTCGGGATTCATGATGCCGCCGGGCGCACCAGTCGGAAAAAGTGTTCCGAGGATCGACCAACTCGTACCCGGCCACGACAAATTAAGCCGCATCAGCACCGACATCGTCACGCCAACGACCACAGCAGTCAGGGCAAGGATGATGTACTGGATACCGATTACTTTGTGATCCAGGCTGAAGATGTACTTACGAATGAAGCTCTTCGGTGCCTCGTGACGATGCACTGCTTCGTGCGTTTCAGATGACATCTCTGATTCTCCTAATGGTTGTGGCGAATCAACAATCTAAGATCTTTTTCACTGCTGATAGACAGGTAGTTCATACTTCGCTAACAGTTCTGTAATGCGCGTTTGAAACTGATCCTGGGGCAGAGCCATCAGGGCCTCATGTTCGGCCGCTGGCAGCACCAGCATGAAACTCTTCATCCGGTAGTGGAACTGACCACAAAGCTCAGCGCACGCTAGTTCATATTTGCCGGGCCGGTTGGCAGTGAAGTGAACCCGGATATTCATTCCCGGTACCAGGTCCTGCTTGAATCTCAACTGCGGCACCCAGAAATTATGAATGACATCTCGCGAACGAAGGATCAACTCGATCGGCCGCCCCTCGGGAATGGCAATCACCGTATGTGTCACATCATCTTTTGCGTTTGGATCGGTTTCGTCCAGGCCAATGTAGTTGGTAGCCGAATCATCGATCAGATTTGGATCCGTGCGCCCAAAGATTCCGTCCTTGCCGGCATAATGGAAGTTCCATTGAAACTGCTGCGCCACGACTTCAACCTGGTAGGCTCCCGCTGGAGCCTTATTGAAGTGAAGCGAAGCCCAGACACTCTGGCCCATGACGGCAAGGCCGATAAAGATGACGGCCGTCACGATCGTCCAGACCACCTCCAACCGATTACTGCCATGGGTGTATACGGCGCGGTCGTTCGGACCGCGGTCTCGATATTTCCAGACCACGTAGCCAAGACCAACCTGGGCCGCAGTGAAAGCAACGCCCACGACGATGATGGTCAGCACAAACTGACGATCCAGCGCGGCAGCGTGAGCAGAGATGGCCTCAGGAAACCACCACTTCTTCACGAAAAAGAGGCTCACAGAACCCAGAGTCAGGATCCAGATGATAACCGCAAGAGCTCGTCCCATCGGTTACTCCTTAATGAAAGTGAATAGTAAAAAGGTGAATAGTAAATAGTCGGAAACGATCTACTTGATATCGAATCGGAAGGAATAGTTGATCGACTATTCACTATTAACTATTTACGATCTACCGATCTAAAACCATCAGAATGAATAGAAGCGGCAGATAGATTACCGACGCCAGCAACAGCCGCCGCGCTTCTTGTTTCGACTTCGAAAAGGCAGCGCGAACACTGCTGTAGAGAAAGAGTAATCCCAAAACAATTGCGCCCCAAAGATAAACTCTGCCGGAGATACCGAGCACCGCGGGCAGCAGACTTACCGGCAAGAGGAGCACTGTATAGACGACAATTTGTTGTGCAGTTACGCGGCCGTCCGGTTCCACCACCGGCAGCATGAGAATTCCCGCGCGGCTGTAATCTTCACGATACATCCAGGCAATCGCCAGAAAATGGGGAAACTGCCAGAGAAACAGAATCGCGAACAGCACCCCGGCCTCGATCCCCACTGTTCCGCGCGCGGCTGCCCAGCCAATCAGGGGCGGCACGGCTCCGGGAAATGCGCCGACCATAGTCGACAATGAAGTCCGCGTTTTGAGCGGCGTGTAACCAAACAAGTAGCCCGCGATCACAGTCAACCCCAGCACGGCCGTCAACGGGTTCACCAGCACAGCCAAGTATATTTCAGCCAGCGCAGTAAGGCCGGCGCCAAAAGCCAGCGCTTCCCATGGGAGCAGTTTGCCCGATGGCAATGGCCGGTTGGCCGTGCGCCTCATGAGCGCGTCGAGATCGCGCTCCATGTATTGATTGATCGTAGCGATTCCCGACGACAACAGCGCAATTCCCACCATCGCCCTGACCAAAGCTGAGTAGTCAATACGTGCCGGGGACGCTAAGGCAAATCCAGCGGCGGCAGTAAGAACGATCAAAAAGGTAATACGCGGCTTGGTCAGCTCGAGATAGGCTGCGAACCGCTCGCGCCCGCTTAGCCGCTCGAGCTGGACAACTGCCGAAGGATTAAGATCTATTGCAAACTCTTCCATTATTTATAACCAGAACCTTGAAGGCCAAGCCCGGAGTTCAGACTTCAAGCTTTAGTTTGCGTTCCGGAGTCGCAAATTCAAATGATGCAGCGTTGGCCCGCAAGACCTTGAAACCGCGCAACGTCAAAACTATCGTGGTAGCGAAGACGAGTGCTCCGCAGGCTACATGCGCCACCGTGATTCCCACCATTGGATTTAAGGGCTGCGGATCATTCGGTGACGCCACTCTGGTGATGTAAGCCGCAATTCCCAGGAACAACTGCACCGCTAACAGGGCTAGCGCTAGCTTCGCGGGACGAGTTAGAAACGTTTCGCCCCGTTGGCGACGCAGAATCAGCACAGCGGTGGTCCCTAACAAGACTGTCACTGCGATGGCGCCGCCGATGTGCGTTAGAAGCAAATCTGTCGGCAGCGGCTGGTCCCACGTCGCTGAATGCCGGAGCGTGGCGCCGATTATCAGCTGTAGAAAGATCGTTGCTGCTGCTGCAACACAAACGTAGCGAACCGCGAGAGTTCCCTGCTCTTCCATCGTCGGTTGGTTTTCAAGCCAACTGCGCGAAGTGAAAACCGCCAGGCTAACTGTAGTGCAAAAGAAGAGCTGGGCCAGGGTCGCATGCGCTGCCGAAACCACCAGCGGCAGGTTTAGCTTTACTGTCAGTCCACCCAGCAGGCCCTGAGCAATAACTGTCCCGAGCGCAATCGCGCCCAGACGACGCACCCAGCGTCGCGGCTCGCCGCGGTAAACAGGTGCGCTGCGGATCAGCCCGCGCCGGTAAAGCCAGTTACAGATCTGTTCCCAGTACAGGTAAACCGTAAAACAAACTGTCAAAAATCCGACGGTGGTGGCCACCATCCGGTGCCCGTGCTCCCAAAAGAGATTGCCCACCATCCTGGGAAAGAACTGGCCGTTTGAAAGCGGCCAGTCCGATGTCGCCAATCCTGCATCGTGGCTCGTTACCAGGGCGCCGGCGATGATCAAAAAAAACGTAGCGCCAGCCAGCAGCAGCGCGAAGCGATGCACTCCTCTATTCATTTAAATCATTGCGGATTGCCAATTTCCAAGTGCCGATTAATGTCAAATCGGCAGTCGGAAATCAGCAATCAAAAATCTCCTAGTGTCGGCCTAACATTGGAACGTCGAGGGCCGGCATCATCTGGAGACTTGGCTTGCCGGAAGCAGTCGCGGCTTCGCCAAACGCGAAATCAGCGGTAACGCTGCCGCTGGCCGGAACCGTCACCTGCATTGTCTTCTCAGTGCCCGTGGCGCCCCCTTCATGCCAGGCAGCGACGGTGTAAGTCCCCGGCGGCACACCCTTGATACTGAAGCTGCCATCTTCGGCACTGACAGCGGCGAATGGATGCTTCAAAACGGCGACGTAAGCTTTCATCCAGGGATGCTGATTGCATTTAACCGGCACCAAAATCTCCGAACGCGCAAATGAGTGGCTCAGCGGCGCAGCGCCGTTTGGCTGCGACTGGTTCCAATCAGGGTTGTTCTTCGGAGTAAAGTGGATGTTGTGCTGCGTCGGATCACTGTTAGTGATGTTCAGTTTTTGATTGACCATGACGGCCGCAACGTGTGGCTTGTAATGGCAGCCATTCTGATCCAGAGTCAGCGCCGCGGTTGGAGTTTTGAAGCTAACTTCACTAATCTTTGTGCCGTCGGCCAGCGTTCCCTCTTTGATGTAGACGAGGACGTTGGCCAGTTTGCCATTAGTAACTACGTTATCCTCAGTTGAGAGATTGGGATTCTTCTGTCCACAGGCGGGATCAGCGTCCGTTGCAATTTTCTTCGGCGGTGGCGGCGTGCCTGTGAACGCAACAGCGCCACTGATCGTTCCTTCTTTTCCGGTTGGCACATATTCTTTCGCGCTTGTCCCCGTGTTGGCACCAGGGGTCTCTTCCGGTTTCTTTCCGCAAGCCGAGGCCAATGCCAGCAGCGAAAGAGCAATCGTGAAAATCAGCAAGACTTTAGTCTGCTTCATAAACATAATCAGTTCCTCCAAATCAAGATAACTTTCTATTAACTCTAGCACGGGAGGCGTTGGGAAGTAGACCCGCCGCGATGGAGCCCATGCCGCTACATACCAGCCGGCCGCGCGATCGTTCTCGCGCTGCGATTCTCGACCAGACTCGGCCGCTTCGCGCGCCGGGATCTATTTAACGTGGTTTCACCGCCCCTGCTCTTCGATCTTATTTGCGCTTTTTGGGCTGGAGTCGCCGCCGGGGCAGGAGCCACGGGCGCCGTCGCCAGCAACCGTCGCTGTTCGTCAGGCGTCAACAACATCATGTAACGAACCAGCAACCGCGCATGGTCGTCATGATATTCGTTCGCACTGGCCGGCGGATTCGGCAGGTTAACAACCCAGCGCTCGCCTTCCTTCCTAAACAATCCCGTCGGCATCGCTGTGCCGGGACTGATTTGCGCAGGATCCAGCAGCCAGCGGAAAGTCCACTCCGGCTTGAGGCGTTCACCGGCAAGCAGGAAGTTTGGCGCAATCGCTCGCGCGTCGTGCGTGGGATCGCCGGTGATGTGACACTTCAGACACGGCGTCCCTGACGTAAACATCTGCCGCGCTGTCAGTTTCTCCTGCTCAGTCAGCGGCTGGAGCGGCTCTTTAATGTAAGGCTCCTGCTGGCCGGACATGGCCATGAAGAAGCGCACCAAAGTTTGCAGCTCGTTGGGCGAGAAATTGAAAGTCGGCATGCGAAACTTCAGATAAGGCCGCACGCCATTTCGATCCAGGCCGGGCTGCGCTTTCAGATGACCACTCGTTGGCGGCGCGTTAGCCGCAGGCGGCGACGGCGGACCGGCGGCCGATGCGCTGGAAGGCCCGGAGGCATTTGTCTGGGCAGCTTGTGCGGCATTGTCGATAGCCGCGTTTTGGGCCGCAGTCTTCTCTCCACTTAGCGATGGGTCATGCAGAAACTTCAACAACCAACCCGGATCGACTCGCGCGCCTTCGCTACTCAACCGGGGTGGCAAAAGATCCTTGCCTTCCGGCGTTTGATAGAAGGGCAGATCCATTACTACTGAACGCTGGCCCACCTGAATCTGGTGACAACCCATGCAGTTGTATTTCTTGACTACCCACCAGCCGTTCTGAATATCCTGCCGGCGAGTATCCTCCGGATTATAGAAAAGCGACTGCGGAACGTTTGCTCCTTCGGCGCCCACGCTTCCGAGCAGGAAAGTAGTCAATGCATTGCGCCATTCCGGTGTCAGGAATGGCTTGGGCATACGCAGGCGATCTTTGGGATCTTTCTCTTTGCCCTGATCGTAGATAGAGGGCTCGGTGATCTTATGCTCGAAGAACCCTTTGTGGTTATACCAGGGCTTCTCTTCTTCCTTAGCTGCAGCGGGCTTCTCTTCTAGCGGGGCATGCAACTTCAATGGATCGCTTCCCTCTTCAGCCTTCTTTGTCAGCAAAGCAAAGTCGAGTCGCTCGATCGGCGTTGCTCCTTCAACCGTCAACTCCTTACCGATGCGTTGTTCCTCTTCAAAGCCTTTGATTTCGTGGCAACCTGCGCAGCCATATTGCTTAATCAGCGCCTGCCCTTTTTCGCGCAGCTCGGGACTGTCCATGAACGAGGCGTCGGCATACTGGGGCGGCGATGACAACGAGAAGAGATAGGTGGCGATGTCGCGCGCGTCAGTTTCCGAGAGACGGAAATTCGGCATCACCGTCATGTTTTGTACTTGCAGCTCGGCGCCGTCATTGGGGCAACGCGAGTGCAGTTCGGTGTCAAACACGTAAGGCAGGTTGTGTTTCTTGTAGTCTTCCTCAGTAAGGTCGCGCTTTTCTTTGGGACAGTATGGAGCCCAGCGCTCGCGCGGATTGTGAATCCAGCGGACGATGTAATCGAAGTTTGCCTTCTCGCCTACCTTCTGAAGATTCGCGGCAAAGGTGCCGCCGATCTTGTTGTCTTCATCGCCGATTGAATGACAGCCGAGGCAACCGCGAGTTTCAAACAGATCTTTTCCGTGCGCGATGTCGCCACGTTGCTGCACCGGGAGTTTGCCGTCGAAACCGTCCTGCCAGAGGTACGCGGCAATCGCCTGGATTTGTTCTTGACCATCCTTGTCGCGCATCGGCGGCATGCCGTTCTCCATGGGCTCGGCGAAACGCCAGAAGGTGGGCATCTTGGTACCGGGACGAAAGCCTTGCGGGTTCGCCAGCCATATCGGCACCCATTCCTTGCGAAGCTTCAAACGCACGTCCTTAAGATTTGGCCCGACCTTCTTCTGGTCCTGCATCAAATACTTCGACTGCAGATTCAACTGATCGATCCGGGCCGCCAGGATGCTGTTGGTTACCTTTAGCGCTTCCGATTGCGCCAGCATCTTTTGCGCTTCTTCGTCGCTGGTACCCTCCGGCGGATTTTCGTCTAGTCTAATCTGTTTCTGGTTGGCGGTAATCTGGTCTTCAAGTTGACTAATACTCTGTCGCGTAGCGCCCAATGAGTCTGCCTCGTGATCGAATCCTTCATAACGGTGACAACCCACGCAGCCACGTTGAGAGAAAAGGTCGCGCCCGAGGTTCAACGTCTCAGCTCCCTGTGTGACTCTATCCTTAGCATGACACTGCTGACATCCGGCTTCGGTGTTTTCCTTCTCAAACATTGGCCAGAGCCAGAACTTGTGCCGGCCGTGACCCTTAACTTCACTCGTCGTCGCGCGGCCATTGCCCCAGTGGCAGCTTGCACAACCAAACCGTTCGGGCTTGTGAATTTCCAGGACTTCTTTGTTGGGGTGACTCACAAACGCGCGCGCAAAACTATCGGGCTTCTTGCCCGGCCCATCCGGCGCCAGATCTTCGGGTCGCAAGTCGAGCGGTTCGCGAATGCCGGCATGGCAAACTTCGCAGCGGTCGACGATATTAAATTCATTGACACTGATCTGATGAGGAAGAATGGAATAGTCAAATTGTTCCATCTTCTTAAGTAATCCGTCGATCTGAGTCGGACCGAGTCCGGTCATGTGGTGCTTTAGATAATCGTCGCGCTTTTTGAGGAGCTCCGTTTGTTCCTTGAGCAAGTCTGCTTTTTGTCCCAAGAGCCTTGCTTTTTCATCTCGCGAATCATTGAACAGCTTCTCGAGCTGCTCGTAATTCATTTTCTGAGTGATGGTCTTATCCGAACCATCTTCGGCAGGCAGATCTACAGATACAACTTTCGCTCTCCATTCCTGCGCGTCTTTGCGGTATTTCTCCTTAGCTTTTCCGGATGAAATCTCGGCATCGTAGTTGATGACCGTAAGCTTGCCGCGTTGATTCTGAAAGGGGTCAGTCACCGCATCGAGCTTCCGCTGCGTTTGCGCGACCTTCTGATCAATCTCAGCGATCTCGGGTTTAACTTTTGCCTGAGCTGCCTGGGCGTCAGCATCGAGCGCCTGATACTCCGGATTCTCTTTGACTTCAGCTTCAGTCTGACCCGCTTGCGCCTTAATGCTTCTCAAGTATTTCGAGTAGCGGCTGACAAACTGTTGCTGCATGCCTTTCCAGGGACGCTGGCCAAAGGCTTCATCGTAAAGAGACCAAGCGAGCGAGAAAGTGAGCAGCAAAGCACAGAGGAGCATGATGCCGCTCGTAGAACGGCTCACGATCGGATCCTTCACTGGCAGCTCCGCCTCCTTCTTTACCAGCGCCTCTTTAGCTTCAGTAGAGTCTGCCACTAAGGGTCATCCCTCCGCACTCGATCAGATTCAGATATTGAACCAGGGCGTTACCCAAACATACTTGATAGTCAAAGCCAATCTGAGAATCAGTTTCACCGGCATTGCCAGCAACACGCTGACTGCGAAGAACTGGAAAGTCGCGTACTGCAGCACGCTGGTTCGCGCCAGGAGCTTTTGCTCAAACGCATCCTTAGGAAACCAACGAAACGGCCACAGCGACAACTTCTTGAAATCCACCGTCATGAGCCAGTGGAAGAACAAGGCACCGAGAACGTAGAATCCGCTGACGACCAACAAACCGAAGATAAACTTGTAGGGATTGGTTGATAGAAATCCCAGATGGAGCGTCTTGCCGATCGTGCTCGTTGCTATCCAGTCGTGCAAATCGACGTTTTTGTCGAAAACGACTGCGTTGTGATCCCAGGTCTGGCCAGGCCAGAACCAAATCCAGCCTGGTCCGCGAATAAAGGTGCCGATAACGATTAGCAGAATCCACATCAGGAACCCCCAGGCAAACATGCCGACTGCGAAGCGGCGTTGCTTGAGGGTGTAGTAACCGTTGCCGAGTGGGTTTGAGTCGACGTAAGGAAACACCATCAACCCGATCATGATGATTGACGGCATCACTACGCCGGCAATCCAGGGATCGAAATAGACCAACATCTCCTGAAGGCCGAGGAAGTACCACGGCGCTTTCGACGGGTTCATCGTCAGGTTGGGATTCGCCGGCTCTTCAAGCGGGGCGTTCAATAGAATTGACCAAACAAAAAGAATGACGGTTACGATAACCGTCACCAAAAACTCGATGCGCACCAGATAAGGCCAGACGTGAATCTCGCGAGCCCAACCCGGCCGCCATGGCTCGGCCTTGCGATGATGTGTCTTCGCCAGTGCTGGATCTGTTTCCAACTGCGCGATCAGCCGATCGTTGGCTCTCGACTGCCTTATTCCCATCCAGGTAAAAATTGGCACGAGGAAAAGCATCGCTACGATCGGGATATTGTCTGGCGCAGAGGAGATCGTCCATAACTGGTGCCAGTCCTGGACCGCCCACAGCAAAAAAAGCACCACCACGACAAGCACGCCGAGGGTGATCAACTTACCTTTGCTTAGTTTAAGCGCCATCTATGTCCGACAAACTTCCTTTGGAGTGCGGCGACCTGTCGCCGCTTTGGTCTGCGGGAACCTGTTCCCGCATTCATCACAACTCAGCATCGGCGCGACAGGTCGCGCCGGGGCAAAAGCGCCGACAGGTCGGCGCACTCCAAAACTA
>Ga0207684_10005378_pt1 | contig 11828 bp, 11 predicted proteins | sample KBSK5501metaG_FD_184342 | JGI IMG/M metagenome (GOLD analysis project Ga0207684, IMG submission 184342) | Corn, switchgrass and miscanthus rhizosphere microbial communities from Kellogg Biological Station, Michigan, USA - KBS K5-50-1 metaG... | ecosystem: Host-associated > Plants > Roots >... | reverse complement strand
ATTTGATGGTGTGCGACCTCGGGCTTCCTGAGCTGAGCGGTCTGCACGTCGCGCGCTGGGTAAAAGAGTTTCGCCCCGACTTGCCCGTAATTATCGCCACCGGTTTTTCAGAGATGATTGCGGATGAGGATTATCAAAAAGCCCGAATCGATCAAGTGATCCCCAAGCCCTACGCTATGGCTGATGTGCTGGCGAAAGCTAATGCGCTCTTAGCTAAACAGGCCGCGCGACGTCGAGAGACAGTGACCGTCTGATTAATCCGAAGTCTGCAGAAAAGAGACGATGGTGAACGCACCTAACTAGCGGCTACAGCACGATCACGCCCTCGCGACATGGGCCTGAACATGCTCACCGACCGCAGGTCTTCAGTTTCTTGCTTTATAGTATGATCAATCGGAGTCTGACGGCTTATGAGGGTTACTAAATCCAGGCGCCTTCACCACTCGCTATACAGACTGCCGTCGGACGACTTTCCCACGGCTGCGCTACGGACATCGACTATCCCAGGCCGTCTTTTCGATGGATATTCAGCAGGGGCAAGAATAACTCGCCAGTTCCGCTGGTCTGTAATCGGATCAGGTGGAACCTGCTCAAAATAACCCGCCCTTAGCAAATCATCCAGCGATTGCGGTGGAAAGCCTTTCTCAGACGTGTATTGGCTTATCGCTCGACGCATTGCCTGGAGATCTAGCTTCAGGACGTCCTCGCGAGCGTGAAGCACAGCCGTTCCACAGCAGACTATAGCCTTATGGTAAACGCTGAAAACGACGCCGAGAGCGAATGTCAACAAAAAAATACCAAACCAAAAAAAGCGGCGCATAGGAAAGGTCACACGAGATGTCGTTTTGCCTCTTGCGGCATCGCGAAAACACTCATGTCGGGATTGACTCTCCGAATGTCAAAGAGCCGATACTCGCTTTTCCGACTTTTCGTTGAGATCTTAATTCGAACGATCTCCTCCAACTCCGTTGAAAACCAATACTCAAGCGTATATTTTCCCTCGCGGATAACGCTGTACCTCTTGCACACCATTCCACCAATTTCTTCTTCTCCAACATAATCGCCAATGTGCGGCTGGCGGGCATCCGGCAGGGCTATCGCTGATCCGTCGTCCAATTCGAACGTGTGAGCCGAGAAAGCGGAAGGATCGGGGGAGAATTGGATAACCTGAGAGTCTCCTAACAGAATAAACTCCAACTCCTTAACGGGATCATAGACTTGAGCCGATTCAAGACAATCAGAACTGCTATTAGTTCGTCGCTCGATTCGTTCCCGACCCTCGGAATCACGACAGCTAATTCCAACCTCTGTTTTCTTTACTGCTTCCTGATTCGGTCCGTTCGTCGAGTGGATCCACTCATAGCGACAGTGATAAGGTTTATTCCGAATTCTTGGCCACACAAAGGCGTCCTACTGCTGAACAATATCAAAACATTGATAGCATGGGGTGTCGCTGAATCGGGTCAGGCTTGTGCTCATGAGGGTCACTGAATCCAGGCGCCTTCACCACTCGCTATACAGACTGCCGTCAGACGATTTTCCCACTGCTGCGCTACGGACATCGACTATCCCAGGCGGTTTTTTTGATGGATATTCAACAGGGGCAAGAATAACTCGCCAGTTCCGCCGGTCTGTAATCGGATCAGGTGGAATCTGATCAAGATAACCGGCCCTTACCAAATAATTCAGCGATTGTGGCGCAACGCCTTCGTCAGACGCATATTGGTTTATCGCTCGACGCATTACCCGGAGATCTCCCTTCAGGGCGTCTTCACGAGCGTGAAGGACAGCTACTTGAAACTGAACCATGGTCTCATGGTAAATGTAACAACCTACCCCGACAACAAACGTCGCCAAAAAGATGGCTAGGCAAAGAAAACGGCGCATAACAACATCCCGAACACTCAACCGTCGAACCTTTGAATTGATTTTACCAGATCATCCGCCAAGAACCGTCTGATCATAACAACGCACAGCTCCATCATTGTGGGCTATTAAGGCGACCCGATTCGGAATGCAGTAAGTATAAACCCCTGAAATTTCGAACCAAGGCTGAAGGCGTTCCATCCAACCCATGCAACTCGAAATATTCAAAACTGATAAGTTCGGAGGGCCGCATCGTACGTAGCAGTCCGGATTGATATCATAGTTGCACCACCAATAAGAAAAACCTGTTAAGTAATAACCAGCGTGCGAAATGCCAGTACTCCCTATAGAGGAGGTATAGAAGGAATGACATGCTTGCTAAAGAATGCGTGTCGCGATAAGGGAGACATAATCTTCTCGGAAAATTGGCTTTCAAAAAATAGCAGTGAAGCGGGTTAATTGCTCTTCGCGAACTTCCTTGGGACTGGCGGGATAGGACTCCCGCCAATAGTCAGCGTCAAGTCGTTTTCTTGTAGTAACCACACGCCATCTTCAACAAAAGACTTACAGTCCTTAGAGTTCTGATTAGCAGACACAGTTCCGATCTCCCTAACAGACGTCATCAGCAATAATCGCGGCACTTCATGCCAATCTATTCTTGACACGTCGCGCATCGCAGTGAATGATGAAGAGCAGGAGTCAGAGGACGGAAGTCAGAGGTCAGCACTCAGAACTCTAGAGGAAGCATCGCCGGCACGAACCTGATCTCTGACCGCTGACTTCTGACCTCTGCTCTTATCATGCCTGACATTCTTCTCGTCGAAGATAAAGAGAGTTTGCGCCGCGTGCTGCGGCTGACGCTGGAGCACGCGGGCTATTCAGTCACCGAAGCGGCTGATGCGCGCGAGGCGATTAACGAGATTGGGCGCGTGCCTCATAAGATCGTGCTCACCGACCTGCGCATGCCGAACGGTTCGGGGCTGGACGTGCTGCGGGCGTCGAAGAATGTCGACAATGACGTGCCGGTAATCGTGATGACGGCGTATGGATCGATTGATGAAGCCGTGCAGGCAATGAAGGATGGCGCGCACGATTTTCTTCAGAAGCCGGTCGATTCGAATCACTTGCTGCTGCTCGTCGAGCGCGCGCTCGAGCAATTGCGCCTGCGCACGGAGAATCTTCTGTTGCGCGAAGAGTGGTCAAAGCGTTACGGCTTTCCCCGTATCATTGGCGAGTCGGACGCGATCAAGCGAGCGGTTGCCGAGACCCAGCGCGTCGCGCAGACTGAGGCTACAGTGCTCCTGTTGGGAGAATCAGGAACCGGCAAAGAGCTTTTCGCGCGCGCGGTTCATCATCTCTCGAACCGGCGCGACAAACCCTTCGTGGCGATTAACTGCGCTGCTATTCCTGAAACGTTGATCGAAAACGAGTTGTTCGGACACGAACGCGGGGCGTTTACCGGAGCCGGTGAACGGCGGTTGGGCAAATTTGAATTGGCTTCGGGCGGCACGGTCTTTCTCGATGAAATTGGCGAGTTGCCATTGGCGGTTCAGGGAAAACTGTTGCGCGCAATCGAAGAGAAATCTATCGATCGGATCGGAGGCAAGGCGTCAATTCCCGTCGATGTGCGCATCGTCGCTGCCACCAACAAAGACCTGCGCGCGGCGGTCGCTGATGGGGAATTTCGCGGTGATCTTTTCTTTCGGCTGGCGGTCTTCCCGATTGAAATTCCACCCTTGCGCGAACGGGACGAGGATGTGGTGTTGCTGGCTCGGAGTTTCGCGGCGCAATTGGGAAAAGAATTGCGTGGCCGCGAGGTGACGCTCAGCGATGCAAGCATTGCCGCTCTGCACACTCACAATTGGCCTGGCAACGTGCGGGAACTCGAGAACGCGATCGAGCGGGCGTGCATTCTCGCCGATGGTGCGCAATTGGAGCCGGGTGATTTAGGTCTCAGCAATGAAGAAGTGCGGGATCCGAAAGCTTTCGGTTTTGATATTTCCGGCACCCTGAGCGAAGCCGCCGACCGGGCCGTTAAAATGATTGAGCAACAAAAGATCGCCGACGCGCTGGCCGCTCATGACGGCAACAAGACCCGCGCAGCGGAAGCGCTGGGTGTGAGTTACAAGACGCTCTTGACCAAAATTAAGGATTACCACTTGTAGTTTCCGGTTCAGAGTTCAAGCTTCAGCTTGCTTTTTGTCGAAGCTTTAATCTAAAGATTGGACTCTGAACTCTGAATGCAACGGACCGCCGAAGACATGAAGGACGATCAGGACTCAGAGCCTCAGCTTCCAGATTCCGAACCTCAAGGCGATAGTTACAAAGCCTCATCTCCCGATCTTACTGAAGGCACCGAAACCTTCCAAATTAATCGCAACGCCACCGAAGCGGCGGGAGAAACCATTGCCGTAGTGGGCGAATCTACCGGACGTTTTCCCCGCGCGCCAAGCTACGAACAGAGTGAAAGTGAAGGCACCGGCAAACACGCGATGATGGTCGGCGCCGGGATTCTGATCAGCCGGATCATCGGCGTAGCGAGACAACGCGTGTTTGCTTATTATCTGGGAACCTCCGATGCGGCGGGCGCTTTTAGCGCAGCGTTTAGGATTCCCAATTTCCTGCAAAATGTTTTTGGCGAAGGCGCGCTTTCGGCATCTTTTATCCCGGTGTACGCGAATCTCCTGGCGCGGGGAGACAAGAAAGAGGCGTCACGGGTTGCCGATGCAGTACTCACGATGTTGGCGCTCACGACTTCGATCATTGTCCTTCTTGGCGTACTGACGACTCCATTCTTTGTCGGGCTTTTCGCGCATAGCTTTTCCGCGGCGGCTCGCGAGCTAACCATTCAGCTTGTCAGAATCTTGTTTCCGGGCGCCGGTCTTTTGGTTTTGTCCGCCTGGTGCCTGGGAGTGCTCAACAGCCATCGCCGCTTCTTCTTGTCATACACCGCGCCGGTCGTGTGGAACCTGGCCATTATCGCCACGTTAGTTTTCTTTGGGACTCGCCAGGACCAATTTCATCTGGCAACTTTCACCGCGTGGGGCTCGGTGGTTGGCAGCGCTTTGCAGTTTGGCGTCCAACTGCCAACCATTCTAAAACTGATCGGACGACTTCGTCCGGTGCTGGACATCGCAAGCGAAAACGTTCGCACGGTGCTGAGGAATTTTTTCCCGGTGTTTATGAGTCGAGGCGTGGTGCAAATCTCCGCTTTCGTCGACGCCATGCTGGCCGGCCTAATCAGCGAACAAGCCGTCGCCGCGCTGATGTATGCACAAAGCCTTTACACCCTGCCCGTGAGTTTATTCGGCATGTCGATTTCAGCGGCCGAGCTGCCGGCCATGTCCAGCGCTCTGGGCACGACTACTCAGATCGCTGATCAATTGCGTCACCGGCTGAGCGAGGGTCTAAGTAGAATCGCTTTTTTCATTGTTCCATCGGTGATGGCAATGATGGCCTTCGGAGACGTAATGACCGGGGCGCTTTATCAAACCGGCAAGTTTGGGCGGGCAGATTCAAAATACGTGTGGGGCATCCTCGCCGGCTCGACAATCGGTTTGCTGGCTTCGACGCTGGGCCGACTCTATGCTTCGACTTTCTATGCGCTGCACGACACACGCACTCCACTTCGTTATGCGGTGATTCGGGTGGTGCTGACGACGGGCCTCGGTTATTTGTGCGCAATTCCACTGCCCCGGTTAATCGGTCTGGATCCGAAGTGGGGCGCAGCCGGACTAACGACGTCCGCAGGTGTTGCCGGTTGGATCGAGTTCTCGCTGCTGCGAAGGAGTCTGAACAATCGCATAGGACGCACCGGGTTGGCGTTTGCTTACGTGTCGAAACTTTGGCTAGCGGCAGCGATCGGAGCAGGCATTGGTTGGGCCATCAAACTTGTAATCGGCGTGCGCCATCCAGTCATCGTCGCAGCCTTGGTTCTAGTCCCCTATGGTTTGATTTACTTCGCAATTACTTCGGCCTTACAGGTGCCTGAAGCGAACGCTGTCGTCGGCAGAGCTTTGCGGATGATTGGCTTTAACAGAAATTGAGCACGTCCAATCCGGATGTTTTTAGCTTTTCGACCCGTCTTCGCGAATTCGAAGCGGAGGCGTGCGTGAATTGAGCCGGCTAAGCTGGCAGAGTCAGAATGACGAAATGGGGGGCAGGTTGCCTATTTGATGCGGGAGAATCTTTTTTCTGGAGAATAAGGCGAATTGAGTATTTAAGAAGTCATCCTGAAAAGACGGATAGGTTGGAGCAGCGGCAGCGGCGGGGCAAAAGCTGGCCGCGCTTTTTATTTTCCCACGGCTACTTCGCGTTTGGTTTAGCGCGTCTCCTGAAGTTATCGCCTCACTCCTTTAATTGACCCTCGGCTAACCTTCTCCTTATCATCGTGATATGCAACCAGTTATCTCGTCCGCGCAAATGCGGGAGATTGATCGGCTAACTACCGAACGCTCCGAAATACCATCTTTGACTTTGATGGAAAACGCCGCGATGGCTGTCGAGCGAGCAACGACCGCATGTCTATTCGGCGATCTGACCGGAAAGGGGATTCTCGTGCTTTGCGGCAAGGGCAACAACGGAGGTGACGGTGCTGCCACCGCCAGACTGTTAGCGACGGCCGGCGCCAGAGTTGATGTAGTCCTGTTGGGGAAGCTTGAGGACACGAAAGGCGACTCGCGAACAAATTTCGAGAGACTGCGATTGTGGATCGACGAGCAGGCGTTGCGGGAAAATCGTGAAACGGCCGCGGGAGATCTCGGCGCAATCAATCTGTTTGAGTGTGATTCCGAACCAGCATGGGATCAGTTGCTGGCCGGCGTTCTGAGCATGCCTTATGACGCTGCCATCGATGCGCTTTTCGGGACGGGACTAACGCGTCCGGTTGCGGGCATTCACAAGGAAGCGGTCACATACCTTCGCCGTCTCCGTCAGATGCGAGATTCCTGCGAGGCATCTCACACCCCAATTATTTCGGTGGATATTCCATCCGGCCTCAATTCGGACTCGACAGAACTAATTGGCGAGACGGTTCATGCTGATTTGACTGTGACGATGACGGCGCCCAAGACCGCTAATGTCTTGCCGCCGGCCGCGAGCAGCAATGGAAAGTTGATAGTTGCGGACATCGGCTCACCCATTGAATTGATCGAGGAAGCAAAGTCGCAGCTCTTCGTAGTTGAAGCAGCGGACGCGCATCGTTGGTTGATTCAGACGCGCTACACTCCCGATTCCTACAAGAACATGCACGGCCACGCGTTGGTTATTGCCGGCTCGCGCGGGTTCACTGGCGCGGCCGCGCTGTGCGGAAACGCAGCGATGAGTGCGGGCGCAGGTTTGGTTACCGTCGCGAGTCCGGTGTCCGTGCAACCATTAGTGGCCACGCAACTAATGCCTGAAGTGATGACGACAGCGTTGGTCGAAACCGATCGAGGGGCCGTAAGCGACGAGGCGATCGATTATGTAATGAAGTTCCCCGAGCGAGTTAACGTCATCGCGATTGGTCCAGGCCTCTCATCCGAAGATGAGCGTACGCGTAAGTTCGTGGTCGCTGTCGTCGAGCAGAGAAAGACGCCGGTCGTCATTGACGCTGATGGGCTGAATTGTCTCGCTCCCTGGCCCATAGAATTACGCGGTTCAGATCATCCGATCGTCTTGACTCCACATCCGGGCGAGATGCTGCGTTTGCTGGGCACTAAAGACAAATCGGCGCTCGCTGATAAGGTTGCAGCCGCGCGTGAGTTTGCTACCTCGCATGAAGTGATTCTGGTCTTGAAAGGAACGCGTTCGCTGATTGCAGCGCCCGATGGCCGTGTCTTCATAAATCCGACCGGCAATGCGGGATTGGGTACGGCCGGCGCGGGCGATACGCTGACTGGAATCATCACGGGCTTTCTCGCGCAAGCGTATGGTACTTTGGGCGATGATGCGGACGCTCTCGACGCAGTTATCGCCGCACTTTACGTCGGAGGCTTGGCCGGCGACCTCGCGGCGCGCGACTCGGGCATGCGGGCGATGGTCGCCTCCAACACTCGAGAACACTTGAGCGAGGCGATTCGTTTACTTGACCCATGGGGTGAAGCGCCAACAGGTATCAGTTAGAGTACCGACTCAAGTCGGTTCTTTCGTCTCCAACGCAAAGGCCCGACTAAAGTCGGTACTCTAAACGCCGTGTCACGGAGAATTGAATCGATGCGCAAACGACTTTCTCTTACTATGTTTTTGACGTTCCTGGTCGCACCGTCGATTTTTGCGTTTCAAGCGACCGATTGGATTAGAGTCGCGCCTGTCGGTGGCGGCTTCTCAGTCATGATGCCAGGCAAGCCCGAGGAAGAAGTAAAGCCTGGAAAAGATTTCACTTCGCATCTATTTACTGTAACCAGTGACAAAGCGATCTATCTGGCCGCCTATGCCGACTACGCGCCGAATATCAAGCTGAATGTTAGTGGGGAACTCGCCGCCAATCGCGACAATTTTCTCAAGGCCCTGGATGCGAAGCTGATCGACAGTAAAGAGCTAAGCATGGATGGCCATACTGGTCTCGAGTTCACGGGAGAAAGCGATCAAGCATCGTTCAAGAGCCGAGTTTATCTATTCGGTAATCGTATCCATCAAATCGGCGTAGCCGTTTTCAAAGGTAAAGAAGACGCGGCAAGTGTCGACCGGTTCTTTGGTTCATTCTCCTTCACCAAATCTTAATCGCCGCCAATCATGCCTGCTTCTGTAGTCAAAGAAATCCCCTCCGGTGAACTGGTTTCAAACAGTGCGCGTGAAACCTTCGACATCGGCGTTCGCGTCGGCAGTCAACTTTCAGGCGGGGAGATTATTCTTTTGAACGGCCGGCTCGGCGCGGGTAAGACGATGCTGGTAAAAGGCGTTGCACATGCGCTTGCCATCGACGAAGAAGAGGTAACCAGTCCATCATTCACTCTCGTCAATCCTCACCGTGGGCGGTTGCTCCTGTATCACATCGATCTATATCGTCTCGATGAAGGTGCATCCGCAGCCCACGCCGTCGATCTCGATGAAATTTTGACCGATGAAAATGCCGTGGTGATTATCGAATGGGCTGAGCGCATGGGCCGCTATCCGTTGCCGCCGTATGTTTTGCGAGTATCAATTACGGGCGATGGCGACGAGCCGCGGCGAATTTCAATCTCGCAGGCTTCACCCAAAGGATCATAAGCGCCTGAGCCAAATGCATGGATGGTGCTATATGCTGATCCTTCTGGTATTATCGTAGTGCACGGTCCCGTTTCGACGATCTGGAGATCCTCAACCCATGCCGAAGGAAGCCCGAAAGGACCTCAAAGTCGCCGTTTTTAGGGGATAAATGTATGCTGTGAGGGTTCGCTGTAATCAAATCCAATTCTAACATCCAAAGGAGATTCAAATTATGTCCTATCCTGAATTCATGATTCAACCGATGCGCGAAGAGTTAACGCGTCTCGGCGCTGAGGAATTGAGAACGCCCGAAGCAGTCGACGAAGCAATTAAGAATTCGCCAGGCACGCTCATGGTTGTGGTTAATTCAATCTGTGGTTGCGCGGCGGGAAAAGCGCGCCCGGGCATTGCGCTGGCACTGCAACAAGACGTGCGCCCTGACAAAGTCGCGACCGTGTTTGCGGGAGCTGACATCGAGGCAACCGAAAGAGCGCGCAGCTACTTTACCGGTTACGGACCGTCGTCACCTTCCATCGGACTTTTGAAAGACGGTCAACTCGTCTACATGATGGAGCGCTATCAGATTGAAGGCAAAGGACCGACCGAGATTGCCGAGGAATTGAAGCGCGCTTTTGGGGAGTGGTGCGCGACGGCGAGTGTCGCGGCGAACTAGAAACCGGAACTGTAAGAGCATCCTCACTCATCCCCGCGGATTCGCGCGATCTCTCGCTCCGCTTCAATCCTTTTCCGTTGGAAGCCGCTCGCAGGAACCTTGAGATTCCAGGCCACTATTCGACGATTGAGTTGGGTTGCTTGCTGTCTGTATAAAGCGAGCGCCTTCTCCCAACGGGCCCTTGCTTCGTTTTCGTTTTCAGTGCCGAGCGCATTTTGCAGAATAGTCCAGACTCTCCTTAATTGATTACCCACGGCATCAATCTCAAACTCGATATCTTTCCGCTCTTCAATCCAGGCAGGCGCAAAACCTGCGTTCCGTAGCAAGCGATGCGCGGTTCGCCAGTCAGGATCTTCAAAGGGATTTTCAGAAAGGTCTATGGGTGCGCCTTTGCCGGACAAGTTATCAAATTCGCCCTGCTCCATCGCCTCGCGAATCTTTTGGTCGATCAGTGATTCCCAGCGGTTCATTTCTGGTGCTAAGAACGGAAATTCGTGTGCGATAGTTCCAATGAAAACGCATTGTGCCGGTATGTTATGATCGCGCCGATGCCGAATCTTCCTCCTGTCTCACTCGACACGCGCATACTGGATTTGCCCAGTCGTGGCGTGCCTCGTCTTGGGCCAAACACAGCGAGAAAATTGGCCCTTGGGCTCGCCGGACTGTCCGCTGGTAAAGACATCAGCACCGTTAACGTTGAAGACCTCCTTCACTATCTGCCGATGCGCTACGAGGATCGTTCCAGCCTGGCGCGCATTCGCGACCTCACCGACGACACAGAAGCTTCTCTCGAACTGTTCGTGAAGATCGCGGGCGGTTATCAAGTTCGTAGTAAACGATCGTTCAGCCAGCGCCTCTACATTTTCGAGATTTCCGCGACGGATCGAGAGCGCAGCGGACGAGACGTCGTGGTGTGGACCTTTCTGTCCGGCCCGCATGCGCAAAAGATTATCGAAAACTACACGAAGAAATTTTCGCGCGGCGCGAGATTCATCGTCTTTGGAAAATGGGAGTGGGACAAACGACGGCAGACCTACGCCTTACGGCTGAACAAACCGGACGAGATTGAGACTCTCCCGGCAGTTACAGAAACGGGAGCCGTAGCGACCGGCCAAGTGTCAGAACCGCGAGCGGTAGCGACCGGGTTGTCTGGTGAGTCTGAAGCCGACCCAACGCTTGCGGCGATTCACGTAGGCCGGCGCGTGCCCGTCTATCGCAAAGTTAGCGACCTGCGGCCAAAGCAATTGCGTGAGATTATTCATGCGGTTCTGACGGCAATACCCGATGCGGCCATCGTCGAGACACTCCCAGATGAATTGCGCAAACGCTATCGACTTCCATCTCGTGACGAAGCTCTGCGTCAAATTCATTTTCCATCAGAAGAAGCTTCGCTGAGTGATTACGAACGTGCACGCAGCCCGGCGCATCGCCGCTTGATATTTGAAGAGTTGTTTTGGCTGGCGCTCGGATTGTTGGTGAAGCGCGGACATCGCCTCAAAGAATCCAAGAGCGCGACGATCAAGATCGACGATCCAATTAAGAGACGAATCGCGTCAGTCCTGCCCTTCAAACTCACCGAGGCACAGCGGAGAGTCGTCAAAGAAATCTTCGCAGATATGTGCTCCGATGCGCCCATGAATCGGTTGCTCCAGGGCGACGTGGGCAGCGGCAAAACAATCGTGGCGCTGATCGCAATGTTGGCCGCAATGGAGAATGATTGTCAGGCGGCCTTAATGGCGCCGACGGAGATCCTGGCGGAACAGCATGCGCGCAACATCAAACGGATTCTCGCGAAAACGCCTTATCGAGTCGAACTGCTGAGTGGATCGATGAAGAGCGCTGACAAGCGACGGCTCCATCAGGCGATCCTCTCGGGTGAAATCAATGCCTGCGTAGGAACCCACGCGTTGATTCAGGAAAGCGTCGCGTTTAAGAATCTCGGCTTGGCAATAATCGACGAACAGCACAGATTTGGCGTCATGCAACGCGCCGAGTTGCGGGCGCGCGGTTCTAATCCCGATGTGCTCGTAATGACCGCGACACCGATTCCGCGCTCGCTGGCGATGACTGTGTACGGAGATCTTGACGTTTCGATCATCGACGAGATGCCGCCGGGCCGAACACC
>Ga0207684_10005376_pt1 | contig 11829 bp, 12 predicted proteins | sample KBSK5501metaG_FD_184342 | JGI IMG/M metagenome (GOLD analysis project Ga0207684, IMG submission 184342) | Corn, switchgrass and miscanthus rhizosphere microbial communities from Kellogg Biological Station, Michigan, USA - KBS K5-50-1 metaG... | ecosystem: Host-associated > Plants > Roots >... | reverse complement strand
TGCACCTCTGCTGGTTTTGGCCCCTTTTGCATCTCTTCTTCTCCTTCGGCTTTTTCCTCCTATTCTACCACCGAAGGATTTGAGCGTTTGTGTACTAGTATTCCTATTACTTGGCTTGTGCTAGCATGGGGTGTCTTTTGTTCGTATATTTTTCTCACTTTAGCTTATTCTGGCAACCCAAACTCTTACACCATTCTCACATTTTAGTTGCCATACTCAACATGATGTCAAGCGACCAGTAATCGAAGTGCATGTTCGGTTGGCATCGTTTGTTTGGTGTTTAAGGAGTGCGCACCTTGAGAATTATCGTAGTTGTGTTTTTCTACAGCAGAAAGAAAGGAGAGCAGCCAATTGGACTCACTTGATTGGAGCAAAATGTTTTTCACTTGCAAAAAACAATGATTGCCGCTTAAAGCGTAACAGGGTATATACAATCCGTCCATAGATACTACAATCTCAAAGGCGGCTATTCTCCTTACTGCCCTCAGTAACAGAGTCGGTTAGGACGCAGACCAAATCTGTCCGTTGAAAACCCCTGCAATGGATGATCCTAACCCTTTACAATGCCTAAAACCGTGCTCAGATTATTGCTAGTATTCGCAATTCGACCGAGCTTTTCCCCTTTTTGCAACATCTGATAGAGTACGACCCGGCTATTCGGGATAGATAGATTTCATACAGGCAGGACTTTCTACAGCCCTACCCACAGGCTCACCAACACGCGTGCTTCAATGCCTTCTAACCTGGCTATCTCGTCTTGTCCGTCCATACTGCTTACTTTCACATGGACCTGATCGAGGCTGATCCCCAATCCTTCAGCGATGTTGCGCTGCATCTCAAGAACATATTTCTTCATACGTGGCTGCTCTCCACAGAGGATTGTGACGTCCACGGTGCCTACTGTTAAGCGCTCTGGCTCGATGAGTCGGGAACGCATTTCGGGCAGATACTCAATAGACCTGACGCCCATTTCGCCATCGTCAGAAGGAAACCAATCATCAATATCACCTTTATTGACAGCAGCAGCAAGTGCCATCACAATGGCATGGGCTACGACATCGCCGTCGCTGCGCTTTGTATTCGGCCCCCGTGGAAAGTTTTCAAAGGTAACGCCTGCCAGTGTGAGTTGTCTGCCCTCTGCGAATGCGTGAAAGTCAGATGCAAATACGAGACGTTGTTTTTGTGCAAGGGTGAGAGCTACCTCACGTGTGAGTGCAGCAAGAGTAGGCTTATCAATAGTTGTCATGTACTGGCCTCCTTCTTGATTTCATGTTTTTGTTCCTTGTCCCATGCAAGAATATCGTATTCATAGGTAAACGTGTAGAGGGCAGCGACAGCAATAATATGTGCCCACTCAACAGGTCTCTGTGTTTCTGTCCACACAGTACGGTCAAGCGCTACTACAGGTGCGCTTGGCGAGATACGTAGAAAGTGGCGCTCATGTGGAGTGACAAGGCGTGCTATCAAGGTTTCTTGCGCTCGTGCCACTCGCAGTCCGTGTTGCTCTTGTAACCACAGAAAGAGCGGTTTTTCTCCTATATCGATTGTGAGTAAGTCTCCGAAGAGATCAGATGGATAGTAACTTTCGATCAGCCGGTAGGGTAAATTATCCGCTATTTGCAGCCTATACCGTTTCAGCACGAGCGTCCCTTTCTCAAGGTTAAGATGACTAGCAATTTCGGCATTGGATGGGACAAGTGCGGGCTGTTCGAGAAAGTGAACCTGCGGTTTACGTCCCAAGCGTTCCATATCTCTTAAAAATGACCCTGACACGCGTAGCTCGTTCGCAGTAATCGATGCTGCATCGAATGTGTCTCGCATCTCCCGGCCCTTCTCCACAAGCACTCTTTCCCTGATGCTTCCGACATATGTTCCGCGTCCAGGATAGCGAGCTACTAAGCCCTCGCCTTCAAGGATTTCAATCGCATGCCGTACCGTCATACGACTAACCCCAAATTCCGTCGAGAGGTCACGCTCAGATGCTATTCTTGTCCCTGGTTGAAACGTACCGTTCACGATGTTTTGCCGCAAACGCGCTGCTATTTCTGCCGCTTTACTTAATTCCATCTTACTCTCCTACAATTGGTATATATTGGTATAGACCACACTTGATTTTCTCAAAAAATTGTGGTATATATTGGTATAGACCATCCTTGGTATAGACTGCTATATACCGTACAATATGTATGCCACAGTGTACTACAAAGTTCAGTGAAAAGGCAGCACTTTCACAACCAAATGACATGTAACTACTGATAAGAGTCCTACGGGTGCCCACTGCCTTGCATCAGGGCACAGGAGGACCTCGGCCCGTCTAGAAGAAAGGAAGGACACATATGACCACCATTTCTGCCGATCCATCCACCACCGTCCTCAGCACCTCATGGATGCCACTTGATGGTCTCATCCAGCAATGGGGCGCGTTCGGCGCTGAACTGGCTGTCAGCGCCCCAGCGTTGCATGCGGTCGGGATGGCCTTTTGCGCCCTCGCACGCGAAACCACCGCACGGACCTACTACACGGCCGCCTGGCTAGAATCTCAGGATGGCGATCTCACCGATTTGGAACATGCCTTAGAGGAGTTGCTGCAAGCCAGGCAGTACTGGACGGATGCTATGCTCTCGCTCGAACTCCTGCTGCTCGAGAGCAATGAGGAGTCGTCCTCTCAGGAGAGCCTGCGTACCTTGGTTGTCGAAGTGATGGAACAGCGCATGCAGCAAGCCTTGCTCATCCACCAGACCCAGCAGGAGCAATTGCACGGCTACTGTGATACAAGACATAACCAGCAGGAAGGGGGTGAGACCGAACTGGCCTGCTACAGGCAAGGCAGCAGGCCAGCGAGCGAGAAACCAGAAACATCCAGGTTCGGTTGTCGGGTTCTCAGATGTAATGTCGCAGGTGAGAACCCCGCTGTCAAGAAAGGAAGCTCACATGCAAAACCTATGGGGAGATGAGGAAACACCCCAACACGCAAGAAAACATCCATCCTCGCGTACCACGCCAACACCTGTAAGGCATACAGCCTCAGATTGTCCGATCTATGGGCATGACTGGATGACAACTGGCATGTCTTCTCCCCTGACATGCCGTGCGTGTAGCTCAAAAGGCTACTGCCCAGGCTGCACACCAAATGCGCCACCCACCGCACAGCCCTATTACTGTTCAAGGCACTCACCATTCACAGGAAGTATGGTGCGTGCATGAACGAGCAAATTGGACACCGCTACGCGCGAACGGGGCAACGTATCCCACAGCGTTATGTTCCGCCTCAACAACCAGCTTCTCAGCATCGCGTAGGCCACTCCGCAGGCCTGCACCCCGAAGACACACCCTCTATCACAGGACAGCACCCCGACGATGAGACTGAAGAGGATGAGTATGACGACCTATGGCCTGCGCGTCTGCCTACCAGCGCACGACGTTATCAGCACATGCCTGAAGTCACGACCCGACACGGCAGAGTCGACGTCGTGCAACACTATCACCAGCAACCACTGAGAGCACAGCGGCAAGACTACCAGCAACTCCCACCACAGCACCGCGCTCGTGATGAGGAAGCAGAGCCGAAAGCACAACGCCGTATGCACTGGCTGGTCTGGCTAGGGGCGATACTCGTGCTTTTCGTGTTGGGGTGGATGGCCCTGAATGGTGTGACCGCATTGTGGCAAGGGATACAGACCGACTGGGTATACGGGAAAGATACCCGCACCTATCAAACAGATGCTGTCGTTGGACATACCGATAGTTCAACGAGTCCAAGCCATTTCATTGCGGAAAACAACAAGGGTGATGTGTTTGTCATTGAACTGCCTGGGGGGGATAGTACCAAAGCCAAAATCTATCAAATTACCACCATCCCAGGCAATGATGCAAACCCGCCTGTGAGACTGTCTTTCCAGGACGTCAACCACGATGGTAAGGTAGACTTGCTTGTCCAAATCGGCGACGCTGGCAACGCGGTCACCATCATCCTCTTGAACAATGGCAGCCAGTTTGTTTCCAAGTTGTGATCTCAGAAGAGAGAGGCGCAGAGCCGCTTCTCTCTTCTGTGGAAAGGAAAAGGCCGATGCATGAATCGCTTGAAGAAGAGGTAGGGCGCATAGTAGCGCGTATGGACGGGGAGCAGAACGAACAAGAGACGGGGACGCCAGGCAACGAAGCATCAGAGCCGCTTGCGGGAGAAACCATTCACATCCATTATTATCCCGATGCCATCGTGATCGTCAAAGAAGGTGAAGACGGAACGCGGCAAGGCAACGCCATAGAAACGACCCTGGCTCCTCAGCAAACGGATACAGAGCAAGAACCTGTTGACCCACATGCCATAGCAACCTGCCTTTTCGGCCTCTTGCTTGTCCTGTCCTGTATCGCGTTTCAAGTCTATGTACTCCTCAACCCACCAACCGTAACCGTCACTATCGCGCCAAAAGCACAGACGATCATCCTATCTGGCACGCTGCGACTTGGACGGGCAGTAGCTCCTCTCACCCTCTCCCAAGCACAAACAGTCCCGACCACTGGCAAGGGACATCAGGACGCGCAAGAGGCAACAGGATCTATCACCTTTTACAATGGCCTGTTTACCCGTCAAACCATCTCAGCAGGAACCATACTCACAGGTTCTAGCGGAGTGCGAATAGTAACGGATCAAGATGTCACTCTACCAGCAGGAAACCCGCCTACGTATGGACAAGCGACTGTTCCGGCTCACGCTATCACGCTGGGTGGAAGAGGAAATATACCAGCGGATGACATCAATCAGACCTGTTGCGCGAATGCTGTCCTTGCCAACAATACCACACCGTTTCATGGCGGACAGGACGAGCGGGATTTTCAAACCGTCGCAAAGAGTGACATTGACCATACACTAACAGCTTTGAAAACGACCCTTGTTCAAAGCGTACTAGGCGCGTTTGGAGAGCAGTTGAACGATGGGGAAGCCCTTGTTCCTCCCATCTGTATATCTACTGTAACCAGCGATCACCAGCCAGGGCATGAGGCAACGCAGGTGCGCGTCACGGTGTCAGAGAGGTGTAGCGCAATCGCATACGACAAGGAAGCGCTCCTGGCGAAAGCAACGGCGCTACTGGGTAGCCAGGCCATACTGAAGCCGGGCGGAGGGTACAGCCTTCTCGGTGCGGTACATGTATCTTCCATCCGGGCAATGGGGAACAAGGCGCTTGCCTTTACCTGTCGGGGAACCTGGGTCTACGCGCTTGCTGACGCAGTACAGGCGCAGATCAAAAGCCGCATTGCAGGCAAGACCAAACAAGTAGCATTGCATATCCTCATCTCATCACCTGGAATTGAGAGGGCGTCAATTGCATGGGCAGACGATACAAAGTTACCGAAAAACGTCGAGAATATACACGTCGTGCTGATCTACGGCATATGACCTGACTTTGTGTTTTGGAACGGGTTGAAGAAATTTGATCTCAATAGGATGGGTTTTTCTTCAAGGTACTGGGTGCTTGACAAGGCCAGGAGGTATCACCTACGAACACATGAGCGTAGAGGGCTTGCACATAACGTCAAGTTATGGCATCCTTCTCGAGAACTGAGGAAGGTCACTTTTTGCACAACGGATCGATGATTGGCGGCAGTACCGCCTCTATCGTCAGGAACCTTGACCCTACACGGGGAGAGGCTTGCGATTGCAAGGCTGACCTGACCGGACCCAGTTCTGCAAGCGGAACGACGTTAGGGAAGAAATTAGGCACGTCAGAGTGCGCGGCCAGCTCGGACCTCTACGGTGGATGGTTAAACAGAGCTAACGGGTTGACTCAGTTCTATCCGCGTCAAACCTTCCCGTACGCTTGTCGAGGCCACCATTACCTTCGAAAGGAGAGGCTCCGCAGGAGCACACGATGAGCAACGTTTTTGTCATCGACACGAAGAAGCAACCATTGAAGCCAGTGCATCCCGGAACTGCCATCCGAAAAGCTCTTGGTGGAAGTAGTGGTAGCAGCGGATATCGAAACCGTCATGAACCCACGTATCGAATGCGGGGGCTTGCAGCAAGGCTCATCGTCTCGCTGCAAGCCCGGAACATGACCAGACTCAGGCTTGAAAAAGAGCCTACGTTAGGAGCGAATCTATAGGCACGTCCGAGTGCGACGCCAGCTCGGACCGCTGCGGCAAACGATTAAACAGGGTTAACGGGTTACCCCAGTGTCGTTTGCGTCAAACCGCTCCCTAACCTTGTCGAGGCGAACATCACCCGGCGCTTGCCGGAGGCTCGTAAGAGTAAAAAGGACCCCATCATGTCAAAAGTATTGTTAGTTGATATGACCAAACAGCCCCTACACCCGGTTCATCCAGGCCGGGCTCGCCTGTTGCTCAAAGAGGGCAGGGCCGCTGTGTACCGGCGGTATCCCTTTACCCTCATCCTCAAGACAAAGGTGGACTCCCCTGCGGTATCTGCCCTGCGGCTCAAACTCGATCCGGGGGCGAAGACGACCGGGCTGGCCCTGGTCGATGACGCGACCGGGGAAGTGGTGTGGGGGGCAGAACTCGCCCATCGGGGAGCCAGCATCAAGAAGCGCCTGGACGGCAGACGTGGCGTGCGGCGCAAGCGTAGAAGCCGCAAGACGCGCTACCGCCAACCACGCTTCAACAATCGTCACAGGCGCACAGGAATGTTGCCGCCCTCGCTGGAAAGCCGGGTCGCCAACGTCCTCACCTGGGTAGGGCGACTCATGCGTTTCTGCCCCATTGAGGCGATCAGCATGGAACTGGTCAAGTTCGATCTGCAGGCCATGCAACACCCGGGAATCACGGGCGCCCAGTACCAGCAAGGGGAACGCATGGGTTACGAGATGCGCGAATACCTGCTCGAAAAGTGGGGGCGGCGATGTGCCTACTGTGGCGCAGAGAACGTTCCCCTGGAGATTGAGCACATCCTCTGCCGCGCACGAGGCGGCACACATCGCGTGAGCAACCTCACTCTTGCCTGCGAGCCGTGTAACGTCAAGAAGGGCACGCAACTCATCGAGGACTTCCTGCACAAGAAACCAGACGTGTTAGCACGCATACTGGACCAGGCGAAGGCTCCCCTCAAAGCAGCTGCCGCCATCAATGCGACCCGCTGGCACCTCTTTGAACGACTCAAGGCGACCGGGTTACCCCTGGAGACCGGCAGTGGCGGTCTGACGAAATACAACCGGGAGAGCCGCACCCTGCCGAAAACGCATTGGTTAGACGCGGTATGTGTCGGCCAGAGCACCCCGCAGCACCTGGAAACGAGCCAGGTTGTTCCTTTGCTGATCGAAGCCACCGGCCATGGCAACCGCCAAATGTGCGGCGTCGATGAGCATGGGTTCCCGATCCGCCACAGACAGCGGAACAAGGTGCATTTCGGCTACCAGACGGGCGACCTGGTGCGAGCGGTAGTCCCGTCGGGGGCGCGGGCTGGCACGCATGTGGGGCGGGTGCTGGTACGCGCCAGCGGCTCCTTCGATATCGTGACCAAAGCTGGACGCCAGGCCGGGATCAGGTATCGGTATTGCCGTCCCATCCATCGCAACGATGGCTATAGCTACCAGCAAGGTGCGCTTCATGCAACCCCCGCCACCCAATGCGCCTAACAGGGAAGAAGGAAAGGTCACTCCTTCCCCGCTTGGAAAGGCGTTTGCTTCCTGGCCAGGTTTCAGTGAATATGGTATCATCGATACCATTCCACAGGATGTGCAGGCAATTTCTGCTATTTTTGTCGCGGATTGGAATCACTCAACCGCACAATTCGATGATCCGAACCTGGTAGTTAGCCCCATCAACGCGCGAAATGACTTCATAACTCTCATAAATAGTGCTCATAACACATTATTGGTTGAAGCAGAAGAGATGAATGATGGCGATATCGAACAGGCTTTCGTCAAAGCAGCACAGCGCGGTGTGCAGATTGAAGTTATTTTGCCCACCGCTAACGCCTCGTCCGGTGATAGTAACAGCCAGGGCATAGCAACCATTCTGCAGAGAGGTGTGCAGGTACGTGAGGACCCACAATTGTACATGCACGCAAAAATCATTGTAGTAGATAGTAGAGTAGCTTTCGTCGGTTCAGAAAACATTTCAACACAATCGCTAGACCAGAACCGCGAGTTGGGTATTATTGTCTCAGATCCATCTGTACTCAAGAAACTTCAAGCCACGTTCCAAAGCGATTGGGGAGTATCCCAAAACGTATCATAAACTACGTTATCTTGCCTGACATGATAAGATATTTAAAAAAGGAGAATTGTAAATGATAACTGAAATCGCAATCTTGAATGCTTTACCAGGCAAAGAAGAGGAACTAGGACAGGCCATTTTGAAAGGAATAGAGGTCATACGTCAACATCCAGAATGCATTTCAGCAAAAGTGGAACGCTGCATTGAACAACCTGGGCAATACATGCTCATCAACATATGGACCTCCTACGAAGCACACGTAGAAGGTTTCCGTGGAGGACCGCTCTTCCCCCAATGGCGTAGTTATATCAATGGATTATTTGAAGGATCAGCTCTAGTCCGCCATTACCAGCCATTTTAATCTAAAAAGAATATTACTACATGACTGATTTGAAATAATATTCCAGGAGCTATTTCGATGGCAGAACCACAAACAACTCCTCAGGAAGGTGACACTTCTAATGAAACCGAAACCTCTCCATTAGAACAGGCAGGTAGAAGCGAAGCTGAACAACTTGCCGCCCATGTAGCAATGTTGCGCCACCAAATTGAAGAAGCTAACTATCAATACTATGTTCAAGACAATCCAACACTAACCGATGCCGAATATGATCAGTTGATGTTAGAACTACAGCGCATTGAACAAGAACATCCCGAACTACAAACCCCTGACTCCCCAACACAGCGTGTGGGAGCTGGCCCTGTTCAGGAAGTACCCCAGCATCGTCATCCAGTACCGATGCTGAGCCTGGCAAATGCACGTAGCGAAGAAGAGCTACTGGCCTGGCATAAACGTGCACAGAATATACTACCCAACGCAACGTTCGAATATGTCTGCGAACTGAAGATTGATGGACTGGCAATGGCGCTTACCTACGATAAGGGCAGCCTGAGTGTAGGCGCATCACGAGGAGATGGCCTGATTGGTGAGGATTGGACACCCAATATACGAACCGTACGTAGTATTCCCAAAAACTTGCGCAGTGAATCTATCCCCGATAGGGTTGAAGTGCGTGGTGAGATATACATGTCAACCAGAAGCTTTGAAAAACTCAATGAGGAGATGACTGACAACCGGCTCTTTGCTAATCCCCGCAATGCGGCAGCCGGTTCCCTTCGGCAAAAAGATCCCCGTGTTACCGCTTCCAGGCACCTTGACTTTTTCGGCTATCAAATTGGCTATATGCAAGGTATGGAGTTTCATAGCCAGTGGGACGCGTTGCAACTGATTCGTGACTGGGGATTCCCTGTAAATCCACACATACATTTGGCTAAGTCCCTCAACGAAGTTTGGGACTACTGTAAAAAGTGGGAGAAGGAACGATTCAATCTGCCCTATGAGATCGACGGCGTAGTGATTAAGATCAACGACCTGGTACAGCAACAGGAATTGGGATCAGTTGCTCGTGATCCCCGCTGGGCTATTGCATTCAAATATCCTCCCATTCAGGTGGCCACAAAACTGCTTGACATTCGCGTGAATATTGGACGCACAGGATCCTTAAACCCCTGGGCGCTGCTTGAACCTGTCAGCATCCGTGGTGTAACTGTTTCTCGTGCCACCCTTCATAACGAAGGTGACATTCAACGCAAAGACCTTCGCATCGGTGACTGGGTGCTTGTCGAGCGGGCGGGCGAAGTAATACCGCAGGTAGTGAAACCCATCGTCGAGAGGCGAACCGGAGAAGAGCAGGTCTATCATCTTCCAGAGCGTTGTCCAATTTGCAACACGCCACTTGTAAAGAATGCGGATGAGGCAATGGCCTATTGCCCCAATCTGCAATGCCCAGCCCGCAACCTCGAAGGGATCATCCATTTTGCGTCGAAGGGGGCGATGGACATTGAAACCATCGGCGAAAAAATGTGTGGGCAACTGGTGGAAGCAGGTTATATCAAAAGTGTGTCAGACTTCTACAGCCTGACACGAGAGCAACTGCTTGAACTCGAAGGCATAAAGGAGAAAAGTGCCGACAATATTCTAAGGGGCATTGAGGCCAGCAAGTATCGTCCTCTGTGGCGGCTACTGTTTGGGCTCAATATTCGTTATGTCGGCGGGAAGACCGCACAAATTACAGCCGAGGCCTTTGGCAGTATGGATAACTTGCTCGCTGCAAGTGAAGTGGCGATCACTGCAGTGCCGGGTATCGGTCCTGTTGCTGGACAGAGCATATATAACTGGCTGCAAGACGAACAGAATCGCGCACTGATCGAGCGATTACGACAAGCCGATGTAAATATGCATGGAGAGAGAAAGACAGCGGAAGGACCCCTGGCAGGCCAGACATTTCTTCTTACCGGACGGCTCACAAGTATGACTCGGCCTATGGCTGAAGAGAAGATCATTCTACTTGGCGGTACTATTGCCTCCGGTGTGAGTAAAACTCTCAGCCACTTGATTGTGGGTGAGGACGCTGGTTCCAAGCTGGCAAAGGCGCAAAGGGCTGCTGTGCCCATACACGACGAGCAATGGCTGGTAGACTTGTTCAAGGAATATCAAGAAATGCCATGAACTTGCCAGGCAAGTTCATGGCATTTCTTGATATTCCTTCTCTCTACATGTACTTCATCTCAAGATTGCGTCCGCGCAGTGCATGAACATGCTCTTTCACATTCTTCCCGCGAATGGCGTCATGCACCAACTGAGCCAGTTCACCCATTGCCCGCTCATCCATGCCAAAGCGCGTCATTTCTTGCACACCAATACGCAAACCGGATGGGTTCCGTGGATCGGCATCACCAGGAACCATGTTGTAGTTGACAATGATATCGTTCGCTTCTAAACGTTTGGCAACCTCGACGCCTCCACCCCACTCTGAGACGTTCACAGCGATCATATGGCTTTTGGTATAACCAAAATCGCGTGCTTCAACGGGCGTACCTAGTTCGTCAAGGCTGCGACCAAGTGCCTGAGCATTGTGCACAATTTGCGTAGCATACGCACGGCCAAACTGTTTCATCTCACGAGTAGCAACAACTAATGCAGGCAAGGTGAACAGGTGATGATTACTGGAGGAACCAGGGAATACACCACGATCAGCGGCAGGCCAGTATTTCTTCTCATCCTCCGGGTCAAGGTTGGCCAGGATGACGCCTCGCTGTGGACCTGGGAAGGTCTTGTGAACACTGGCAGTCATCCAGGTTGCGCCCTCTCGCATGGGTGATTGAAACTCTCCTCCTGCAATCAGTCCCAGCACATGTGCAGCATCATAGAGCAAAGGGATACTTTTAGTTTTGCAATAAGCTGCCACTTCTGAAACTGGCTCGGGAAAAAGGAACAGACTTTTACCCATAACCACGAGTTGCGGAGACACCAGGTCGATTAGCTCAATGGTTTTCTGACCATCTATATGGTAATGGTCTTCCGTAAGTGGTAGATAATGGAGATTGATCGAGTTGGGGCCACCAACTTTCAGCGATTGACCACGCATTTGGATGCGCCTGCCGAATACCCCAACGGCGCCGTGACTGATATGCCCCCCTGCATCGGTCGAGTTGGCAATGATGGTATCTCCACCTCGCAGCCATCCCAGGGCAATGGCAGTGTTGGCGGCATTGCCACTTATCGGACGTACATCCGCTTGCCTGGCATTGAAAAGTTCGAGTATTTCTTTCGTAGCTATGCTCTCGATCTCGTCTATATAGCGCGTCCCTTGATAATAG
>Ga0207684_10005371_pt1 | contig 11832 bp, 10 predicted proteins | sample KBSK5501metaG_FD_184342 | JGI IMG/M metagenome (GOLD analysis project Ga0207684, IMG submission 184342) | Corn, switchgrass and miscanthus rhizosphere microbial communities from Kellogg Biological Station, Michigan, USA - KBS K5-50-1 metaG... | ecosystem: Host-associated > Plants > Roots >... | reverse complement strand
CATGACCTGCGCGCAGCCGGCTGGTGTCCAGCCGGGGCAGCCCGGTGCCGCCGGCCAGCGACCGGGCCAGCGGGCTGGTGATGTTCCCCCGTGCGGGGTCGGTGCCGCCGGTGAGCAGGTGCTCGCTGGCGAACGCTGCCGCCTGCAGCAGCGGCTGGTGGTAGCGGGCCAGCACCGGCACCGCCCGCGGCTTGCGGCCGCGGACCTGGACGATCACGCCGCGGGAGCGGGCGATCACGTCGGTGCCCCGGGCCTGCCGCAGGTCGGAGCGGATCAGCCCGGCCCCGGCCCCCCAGGCAGACCAGCGCGGTCGTGCGCATCGCCCGCGCGGTTGCCGGCTGGGCGGCAGCCAGCGCGAGGTAGCCGTCGATCTCGGCCGCGGTATAGGGGGCCTTGGCCCGCTCGCGGGGCAGCGGCTTATCCGCTGGTTCCAGGTGCGGGACGACCTTGCGCGCCAGGAACCGCAGGTTGGTGCGCAGCGTCCGGCGGGCCGGCCCGGACAGGTCCGGGGAATGCGCGGTGAACCGCTCGATCACCGACGGGTGCAAAAGCACCGCCGGGGCAGGCTCCATCCCCAGCGGGATCGCCCAGCCGGCCAGCTTCACCGCGGCCCACAGCAGGCTCTTGGCCCGTTCGCGCCCGGCCGGCGCCGCGGCCATGACGACCTGGCGGGCGAACGCGGCCGCCTGCGGCGGCGCCGACGACGGCCGCCAGGCGGCGATATAGCCGGCGATGCCGTCGCCTGCTGCTGCCACGAGCGCTCCTCACCCCCGGCCGCACCTTTCCTCAGTAAGCTACTGTGGAAAGGTGCGGGAGTCCGGGATCTGAGACGGTGTGTCGCATGGAACCAGCCACGGCCCAGACCCTGGACCAGATCGCCGCCGAGCTCGCCGCCGCGGCCGGGCCCGCCCTGCCCGGCACCCTCGTGGTCCGCTCCTACGCCTGCGGCAAGGCACGCTGCCGCTGCCACGCAGACCCGCCCGTCCTGCACGGCCCCTACGCCGAGTGGACACGCAAGATCGGCGGCAAGACCGTCACCCGCCGCCTCACCCCCGAGCAGCTCGCCGCCTGGCAGCCCCTATTCGACAACGCCCGCAAGATGCGCGACCTGCTCGCCGAGCTCCAGGAGCTCACCCTCCAGGCCATCGGCGCAGACACCGGCGCCAGAACCTGACAAGCCCCGCAAAACCCCGTGGACGCGCCGCGCTTAACCTGTGGGCAAGCGCGCTACCCGTCCCCGTTCCCGCAGGTCACGGCCAAATGTGAAGACCTGACAATGTTGCCGAGGGGGAGAGGCCACGGAAAACCCCTGTCTTCCAGGGATTCCTGCTTAAGCGGTAGGCATCTTCACACCCGCTGAGAGCCACCTGAGACCATCTCATCTGCCCCACTTCTGCCCCACTCGTGGTCGCCATGAATGCCATGCTCCGGCCACCCGGCGAGCAGGACGTGATCGTTAGCCGGCACCAGCCGCGGAGGTCACGGGTTTGTGTCGGCGAGGACTTCCTCGATGGTGCGCTTCGCCATCGCGGCAAACCCTGGGTTTGTCTGGATGTAGTACGGGATGATCAAGGCAGCTTGGTGGAGCGCGTAGCCGCGTGCCCGGTTCCACGTGCCATCGTCGGCGCCCAGGACCGTGCGGAACGTGGCTCGCCCGCCGCGGCTGAACACGCTCCATGCGGCGATCACATCCGCGGCGGGATCACCGACACCGGCACCGCCGAAGTCGATCACCGCGCGGAGCCGCCCGCCGTCAACGAGCAGGTTGGGCCGCAGCAGGTCGGCGTGAATCCATACCGGCGTGCCGTCCCACGCCGGTGCCTCCAACGCGCGCTCCCAGGCGGCGGCGGCCGCATCGCCGTCGATGACGCCCCGCGATGACTGGATGGCCTCGCGCGTGACCGCGTCGAGCTCGCGGAGCGGCTTGCGGCCGCCCCGAGGTGCCCCGGCGACGGGATCTACGCGGCGCAGTTCGCCCACGAACCGCCAGGTCCCTGGCCGCCTCGTGCTCGTCCTCGACAAGCTCATCGGCGTACGGCTGGCCGTCGATCCACCGGTAGATCGCCCACGGGAAGGGGTATCTGCTCGCGGGGTGGCCCCGCGCCACCGGCTCGGGAACGCCCAGCGACAGATGCGGCGCAAGCCTCGGCAGCCAGTGCCACTCCCGCTCCAGGCCCTTGGCCCACGACCGCACGCGCGGCAACCGCGCGCACAGGTGGTCACCAAGCCGGTAAAGGGCGTTCACCGTCCCCGTCGACCGAACCGCGCTGACCGGAAGGCCGGCCAGCCCGGGGAACTGTGCGGCCACCAACCGCCCGACGAGCCCGGCGTCAATGTTGACCTCGCCGTCATGCATCTTCATCTGGGCTCTCCCAGCGTCGTCGCCGGCGATGGCAACCGATTGTCCGCTTCTCCCACCCTGAGCGGCCGCCCGGCCTGGCCCGGTGCCACAGCCATCCCGCCGTACCCCGCTACCGCGCCATGACCGGACAGGCCGCCCAGGCCTCCATCGAACAGGCCTGCTGGATGCTGGGGCCACCCGCCATCCGCGGGAAATTCTTCGATCTCGCCGGCGTGGCCGCCCGCGAACAGCTGTCCGATCTGGGGTTCCTCTCCGAGCTGTTGCTGGCTCCACCGCGCAGCTGCCCAGCCTGCTTGTATGCGGAGGGCAACCGCAACCGCGAGCTTTAGTCGCATCAGCATGACTTCGGGGAGGATTCGATCACATCGGGTGGGCCGTAGATCGCGTCCAAGAGGTCGCGGGCGAACTTGTTGAGGTCGTCGAGGCTGGCCGCGGTCAAGGTGCAGCGTCCTCCTGCCAGCAGGTGCGGGATGGCGGCGTGCTGGGCCAACGTGACGGCGGCGGCGCGGGCCGGGGTGACCTGTAGCCCAGCGGCGCGCTGGGCGTCTTCGAAGGCGGCGAAGTCGGCGGCCGCGACTTCGTCGAGCATCTCTGCCAGCCACGGCTTGCGGGCCGCCTCGCAGCGGAGCTCCGAGATCGCCAGCAGGCGGGAGCGGCCGGGCCTGGCGACGTTTTCCAGCAGCCCGCACAGCATGGCCGCCAGGCTCTCCCGGTCAGCGGGCTGCGGCCATGTGGCATCGAGCAGATACTCGGTTCTGAAGACCATTGCATGACGTGTCACTGGTAGGTGCCGAGGTAGTGGTAGTGGCCGTTCAGGCTGCCCGGGGCGGGGGTGACCGGGGCGAGGGCGTTGTAGGGCCGCACCTTCTGGCGCAGCGTGATCGTGCCGGTGGTGAGGGAGCGGGTGTCCGCTTCGACGGTGCCTGGCGTGATGCCGCGCTGGACCCAGGAGATCAGCGGGGTCAGGAAGTCTGCGAAGTTCGCGCTGCTGAAGTCGGGTGCGAACAGGCAGTGGTACGCGCCGGGGATCATGTAGAGCCGGGAGAAGGCCTGGCTGGCGCGGAAACCGCCGCTGGCGCGCTCGACCGCCGCGTAGTAGTCCAGGGTCGACCAGGGCGGGATGGCCTGGTCGGCCCAGCCATGGTAGAGGATCAGCTTCCCGCCGCGGGCCTCGAACGCTCGCAGGTGCGGGTTGTTGGCGTTGTAGATGGCGTCGCCGAGCAGGCCGAGCTTGCGGAACTCGGTGTCGGTGAACTTGACCTTGGCGAGGGTAAAGCTGTCCGGCGGGTTCGGCCAGAACGCCATGTACTTGAGGTAATTCAGCGCCATGGCGGCGTCGATGGTGTCGGCCGGGGCGGCGGTGTCGGCGGCGGGCTTGACGAAGTTGCCCTTCCAGCCCAGCTCGGACCCGTAGGGCAGGCCGCCGTTGTACAGGCTACGGCCCTTCTTGTCGGCCGGGCCGCGGTAGAACTCGCGGACCGCGTGCACCTGGGCTGGTGTCAGGCACGAGGCGGTGTCCTGGCCGGGCGGGCATTGGATGGAGGCGGGGTTGAATCCGCAGTGCCGGGGGATGGTGACGACGCCATGGACGTTCCCGCAGGCCCGGATGACGGCCGCGTGTAGCGCCGGGATCTGGCCGGCGGTCAGGATCTGGTGACCGCCAGGGCCGGTGTTGGCGGCCACCAGCCAGGCGTTGAGCAGCGCCAGGGGCGCTGCGTTGCCGGCAGGCGCGCCGGCGATGATCCCGTTGAAGTCACCCGGGTACCGCTGGGCCAGCATGAGCGCTTCCCGCCCGCCGGTCGAGCACCCGTCGTAGTAGCGGAACGACGCTGGCCGGCCGTAGTAGGCGGTGATGACCGCCTTGGCCATCTGGGCCAGGCTGTGCTCGGAGGTCAGGCCGAACACGACCCTCAGCGCAAGGCTGTTCTTGGCCCACAACCCGTCGAACAGGCCACCGGTATGCCCCTCGTCGTCGGTGGCCAGCGCCAGTTCTCCGTTGTCGGCAGCGGTGCAGTTGGAGCCCGCGTCCGGGGAGTCAGACAGTTGTTTCAGGGACCCGCACAGCGCCTCGCAGCCCTCCTGCACGTACTGGCCGTGCCAGGCGGCGACCGGCAGCTTGAACTCGAAATGCGTCTGGGGCGCAAAGACGCCCTTGACATCGCAGAAGGACACCGGCCCGGCAGGGAGCGTGTCACTCACGACTGCCGATGAGATGACCTTGCCCGGCGCGTCCGGCACCCCGGTGAAGTTCATGTGCGCCAGCGACGCGCAGGACGTCACCGGCATGATCGGCCCCGCAGCCGGGCCGCGGGACCCCGGCAGCGCATCAGCGGTCCCGGCCGCTGCCGGGCCGCTGGCGCCCAGCAGCACCGCCGCGGCAAGCGGCACCGCAAGTCCAAGGCGAGGCCACGCTCGCAGCCGTCGTTTCATCGGGTCATCGCTCCTTCCGATACGCGGGTGACTCGCATGGCCGAACGCGGGGCCCATTCCCGCTGCGCGCCCGCCCGCCGCCGGGCCTTTACGAGGCCCATGTCGATGTCGGGGTATGTCGCGGCGTAGAGCAGCCGGGCCGACCAGACCGCGCTATCTCGGCTGGGATTGCCGGTGTGGAAGCTCGCGGCAGAGATCTCGCCCGGGATGGCCGGCCTGCGTCATCCATGTGGTTGATGGTGCGGCTAAGCCGGGTCACGCCGGATCGTGACAATGACGTATCTGCAATGGCTGGGCTGGCGTATCTTGCGGCTCCTGACCGTGCGGGTAGCTATTGCCTGCCGGGACGGACGGGAGTGGACGGTGAGGGTCAGGGCTGGTCGAACAGGTGCCGCCGGTGCGCGATGGCCGCGGCTTCGCCCCGTGAGGACACCCCGAGCTTGCCGAGAATGTTAGAGACGTGCACGCTGGCAGTCCGGCGGGAGATGAACAGCTCAGCCGCGATGTCCCCGTTGCTGCGGCCGAAGGCGACCAGCCGCAGCACTTCCTGCTCGCGGGGCGTGAGCCCGAACGGCACCGCGGGCCCGCCGAGGTCCTGGCCGACTGCTGGGTCGGCGAGCTCGATTCGCGCCCGCCGGGCTAGCTGGCTGATCTGCTGTTGCAACGGCTGAGCGGCAAGCCGGCTAGCGAGTTCTGCCGCCCGGCGCACCCGGCTGGCCGCGCCGTCCCGGTCTCCCGTGGCCGCGGCGGCGCCCGCGGCGCGCAGCAGCGCGTAGGCGTGCGGATAGGGCTGGCCAAGGCTCTGCCAGGCGCCGCCGACGGTGCCCCAGGCGGCCGGGTCGTGGCGCCCGCTGGCGCGGGCCGTTTCGACGGCGAACATCGCCGCGTACGCGTCGTGCAGTGGGCTTCGCCGCGCGACTCCGGCCGCCCGCGCTTCCAGGTCCTTGCGCAACTGGGCTGGGTCTGCGGCTCGGGGCTGCAGGCCAGCGGTGCTGGCCTCGGCGCACGCCCGCATCGCGGTGGCCAGCAGCGCCCAGGGGTAACGCGGGTCCGCCTGCCGGTTGTACGGGGGGAACGCGAACGCCGCGGCCACCGCGCCGGTGAGCTCGCCACCGGTCAGTCGGCAATCGATCTCCAGCCGGGCCAGCGGCAGCGCATACTGCGCTTCGGCGTGCAGCCCGGCGGGCAGCGCCCGCAACTCACGGAGGGTGCGCTCGGCGGTTTCCAGGTCGCCGCGGGCAACCGCGATCTGGCCGCGGACGAGCAGCGGGTGGGCGCGGCCTAGCGGCGGCTGGTCCAGGCTGAGGATCTCGTCGAGGATCTCCAGTGCCTCATCCCAGCGGCCCACCGACGTCAGCGACTCGGCCAGTTTCCCGGCGATCGGCGCGGCCACCTGCCGGGCCAGGCCAAGCTGGCGGGCGCGGGCAAGGCCGTCTCGGCCGGCCTGGATCGCAAGCTCGTGGCTGCCGCGGCCCTCTAGCACGTGACTGGCTGTCAGATACGCCCACACCTCAAGGTGCCCGGAGCCGATGGCTGCCGCTTTCTCGCGCGCGTCTCGCAGGGCGGCAACAGTGTCCTTGCCCTCGTGCGCCCCGACAGCGGCCAGCAACAACACAGATTCGGCCTGCAGTTCCTCATCGCCGAGCCGGTCGGTGAGATCACGCAGTTCCCCGGCGAATTGTTCGGCCTCGCCGTGGCGGTCTTCGCGTCTCAGCGCCCAGCAGAGCTGGGCCATCGCCTGTGCCCGCACCCTGGTCGGGGCGCGTGCCAGGCGCAGCGCCGCCTCCAGGTCATCAAGCTGGCCGGGAAGCAGCAGCTCCCGCCGCAGCCCGGCGCGCCGCCGCAGCAGCGACGCCCGCTGCTCGGCATCTTCTGCCTCGCCGGCCTCGGCGAGGGCCGCCTCCACCAAGGCCAGGCCGCGGTCGGGCTGACCGGCCCAGCGGGCCGCGTCCGCGGCGAGTATCAGCACTCCGATGCGATCGGTGCCGGTCTGTCGGCCGGGGTCGGGCACCTGATCCCACAGCTGGAGCACCTGCTCGGCCATCATCAACTGCTCAGCGTAGGCGAACGATGCGCCAGCTCCGGCGGCCGCCTGCCAGGCGGCGATCATCGCGCGCTCGACATTGCGTGCGCCCAGCCAGTGCCGCGCCACCTGGACCGCCGCGGAGCCTTCCAAGCTGAGCGATGGATCTGCTTCCAGAGTCTCGGCGAACCGGCGGTGTGCCTGCGCGCGCTCTCCGGGAAGCAGGTCCACGAGCACCGCCTCGCGGATCAGTTCATGGCGGAACACATAACAGTCGGTGTGGCTGACCAGAACGCTGGCCGCGACGGCCGGGCGCAGGGCAGCGGTCAGCGCGGCGTCATCCGAGCCGGTCACCGCGGCCAGCAAGGCGTGACCGACCCGCGACCCGCCCACGGCCGCTATGCGCACCATCTGCTGAGCCTGCTCCGGCAGGTCCTGGACCGTAGCGAGCAGCAGATCGCGCAGTGAACCGGGCAGGCCAGGGCTGACGGTCCCGCCGGGGCCCAGCAGGGCCTCGGTGAACAGCGGGTTCCCGCCACCGCGCTGATACACCGCGGTGAGGACCGGCGGCTCCGGCGGGCGGCCCAGGATGCCCGCAAGCTGGGCGGCGACCTGACCGCGGGACAGCCGGGGAAGGTCCAGCCGCGTCACCCCGTCCATCCGCTCCAGCCCGGCCAGCAGCCGGCGCCGCGGATGATCGCGGTGCAGGCTCTCGGAACGGAACGTGACCACCAGGAGCACAGCAGCGTCCCGAAGGTTGCGGACCAGGAAGCTCAGCAGGTCGCAGGTCTCCGGGTCAGCCCAGTGCACGTCCTCCACCACCAGGACCACCGGCCGATCCTCGGCGAGCGCTTCGAGCAGGGCGAGCAGCAGCTCGAACAACCGCGCGCGCGCCGTGTCCGGGTCCGCGCCCCACGCCCGGGCGCCGAACCCCGGCAGCAGCGCGGCCAGCTCGCCGCCGGCCGGGCCCGGAAGCAGCGCAGCCACCTCGGCCGCCCCCCGCTCGCGGGCCAGCTCCCGCAGTGCCGCGGCGAACGGTGCATACGGCAACCCCCCGGCGGTCAGCTCCACGCAGCCACCGGCGAGCACCAGCGCACGGTCTCGCACCCGGGCCGCGAACTCGCCGGCCAGCCTGGACTTGCCGCCCCCGGGTTCCGCGCCGACCAGCACGGTCGCCGGCGTCCCGCCCGCCGCCGTGTCGAACGCAGCGGCTAGGACCACCATCTCGTCCTCGCGCCCCACGAGAACCGGGCTCACCAGGCCGCTGCTCACACTCCCAGGATGCCAGCAGACTGCCAGAGTGTCCGCTGGCCACTCCGGCCAGGGCAACCGCCGCCAGCGTGGCACCTGCCGCAACATGCATCAGCGAGGGCCAGCCACAGATACGTCACCATTACGATCCACCGCCCACCGGCTTAGCTGCAGCATCGACTCAGGCGGGGCCGTGCGGCCCACAGCGCCTGACGCGCGCGCGGACCCACCGCGCGGCTTACCGCCCGCCCGGCGACCGCTGACCAGAAAGGAAACACACCATGGAGGGCTTCGACCCGAAGACCAGCTTCGGATACGAGGCATCAAAACGCTACGACGACAGCCCCCGGGGCGACGAAAACGAGACCGTCGCGTTCCTCGCGGGACTGGCCGGCGGGCGTGACGCACTGGAGTTCGCGGTGGGTACCGGCCGCATCGCCCTGCCGCTCACCCGAGCGGGCGTGCGCGTGGACGGCATCGAACTGTCCCCGGACATGGTGGACCGGATGCGCGAAAAGCCCGGCGGCAACGCCATCGAGGTGACCACCGGTGACATGTCCCGGGCCACCACCGGGCGGTGCTACGGGCTGGTCTACCTCGTCTACAACACCATCGGCAACCTGCTCACCCAAGACGACCAGGTCCGCTGCTTCCAAAACGCCGCCCGCCACCTGGACCCCGGCGGCGCGTTCGTGATCGAGTGCCGCGTGCCAACCGCCCCCGCGCGGCCAGGCCGCCAGTACGTCGACCCCGCCCACATCGCGGCCGGCCAGGTCGTGCTGGACGCCGGCCGCTACGACCCGGTGACCCAGATCCTCGATCTAAACCACATCCACATCAGCGCCGACGGCATCGTTCTCTCCCCGATCAGCCTGCGGCTGGCCTGCCCGCCCGAGTTCGACCTGATGGCCCGCATCGCCGGCCTCCGGCTGCGGAACCGATGGGGCGGCTGGAACGGCGAGCCGTACACCGCCGCCAGCTGGCGCCACATCAGCATCTACGAGCCAGCACCCGGCCAGTGACGTGATCTCAGCGAAAATGGATTCGGACATCCGCGGCCGATTGGCGTTGCGGGCCGGGGATGGGTCAGGCCCGGCATCAGCCGAAGCGTTTGGTGATTGCGTAGCAGTCCTACACCATGCCGCGGGAGACGCCGAGCTCACGCGCCAGCTCCCGCGAGGACGGCAGCCGTTCCCCGGCACGGAGCCGGCCGCCCCTGATCACCTCGCTCACCAGCTTCTTCCTGCTGCTGTCGGTGATGCCGATGCTGGCGGCGGCGGCCGGCGCCGGCAGCTCCGGTGCCGGGCTGATCACCGGGTCCCTGCTGCTCGGCACTGTGGCTGCCGAGGCCGTGGCCGCAGCAGTGATCAGGCGGTTCGGCTGCCGGATGGTGCTCGCGGCCGGAGTCGTGCTGCTCGGCGCGCCGGCCCTGGCCATGCTCGCACCCGAGCCCCACGCCGTCATGGTGGGCGTCAGCTTGGTGCGCGGGATCGGCTTCGGCTTGTGCGGTGTGGTCACCGGCGCGCTCACCGCTACGCTGCTGCCTCCCGGACGGCGCGGTGAGGGGCTCGGCCTGCTCGGCGTCGTCTCCGGCGTCCCGGCAATTGTCGCGCTGCCGGCCGGGATCTGGCTCGCCGGACACCACCTGGCCGCCGCGGCCGCGGCGATGGCGGCCACGGCCGGCCTGCTGCCGCTGGCGGCGATCGGCTGGCTGCCGGGCGGGCGCGAGGTACGCTCTACCGCCCGCGCCAGACCGATGCCGGGCGCCCGCCGCTCCGGACGGATGGCGGGCGCCGCGCTGCGGCTGCCGCTGATCTTCGCCGCCGCCACCATCGCGGCCGGTGTGCTGGACTCGTTCCTGCCGCTCACCAAGGGGATCTCCAGCAACCTCGCCTCGGCCGCCCTGCTCGTGCAGGCGATCACCGCCACGCTCAGCCGCTGGCAGGCTGGCAAGCACGGCGACCGGCACGGTCACGCCCGGCTGCTCATCCCGGCTCTCGCGGTGGCGGCGGCCGGCATGACCGCGATGATGGTGCTGGGCTCGCCCGTGGTGATCTTCGCAGCCATGGTGCTGTTCGGCGCCGGGTTCGGGGTGATCGAAAACGCGACGTTCGCGCTGCTGATCGAGCAGCTGCCCGAGGCCAGGGCCAGCGCGTTGTGGAACCTCGCCTACGACGCCGGGTACGGCGCGGGCCCAGCCCTCTTCGGCCTGATCTGCATCCGCACCGGCTACCCGGCGGCGTTCGCCCTGACCGGCGCGCTGATCCTCGCCGCAGTCCCGGCCGCCTTGCGAGCGGAAGGTCGTGCAGGTGCGCGGACGCGGTTGGGGGGCTGATGCCTGCTTTGCGGGCGATGCGTGGGGTGCTGGTGGGTTCGGTGAGCAGTTCGAGGATGGACGCGCGGGTGCGGCCGATCAGTTCCGCCAGAGCAGCCGGGTGCGGGAGGCGGGGGAGGAAAGGGGACCGGCCAAGGGGAGCACGGCCAGCAAACCACGCCCCGGGCACAGCGCCGGGCCCGGCGTGTCAAGCGCGCTGGATCGTGTGCGGCAGGTGGCAGTACGAGACAAGGAGGCACGGTTCATGGCGCTGCTGCACCATGTCAGCCGGGACCGGCTCCGGGACGCCTTTTGGGCGATCAACCCGAAGGCGGCGCCGGGGGTGGACCGGGTGACCTGGGCCGTCTACGAGCAGAACCTGGAGGCAAACCTCGGGGATTTGCACGAGCGGGTGCAGGCAGGGCGCTACCGGGCGTCGCCGGCAGGCGCGTGTACATCCCCAAGGCGGATGGGCGGCAGCGGCCGCTGGGTGTTGCAGCGGAGGCGGCATAGTGCCGTTGCTTCCAGGGAGCCTTCGGGTTCTGTTCTTATCACGCATCCGTTCCACCCGCTGAGCGGCCAGCGGCTGGAGGTCTTGTTCGCCAAGCGCCGCGCCGGCGTGGTGGTGCTGGTCGGCGAGAGCGCTGAGTTGGGCCGGGTGACGGTGCAGGAATCGTGGACTGAGCGCGGCCCGGCCCCGCTGGAGCGCCGGGTGTCGGCTGAGGGCCTCGCCGCGCTCGACACGCCCGGGACCGTCCCGTCATAGCCCCAGATCGCCGACTCGGGCAGATCGCGGTGGAACCGGTGCATACCGGCGCGAATGGGCACGCTCAGCCGGCCATCCTGCCAGGCTGCGACCAGCCGCTGCGGCACCGGAAGCGCGTCGGCGAGCGGGGCCAGCGGCGCGGCCAGCGGTGCGGTCATGCCCTAGCCTTACCCACTATCGGGCGCGCTCTTCTGCCCGCCCGACCGTCCGGCCCGCGGGCCGGGCGGGGCAGCCCCAACCCCGCGGGCAACGTGCAAGCCGAGCAGGCCGGGCAGAACCCGGACCGCGCCGCCCGCGGGAGCTGCCGAAGCTACCGGACTGTGGGTCAGGGCACCACGGTCACCGGCCACAGGGCCGCCTTCACCAGCCGCACCGCCAGCGAACCGACCAGCCGGTGCCCCGCATGGGCAGACGCCCCTACAACGACGGCGTCGGCGCGGATCTCGTCAGCGACCCGGCGCAGCTCAGTGAACGGGTCACCCCGGACAGCCATGAAGGCGATGGGGACGCCGAACTCCCGGGAAAACTCCTCCGCCCGGCGGCGCATGTCATCCGCGGTCTGCTCATCTGCCTCCCGGCGAGCGGCCTCCGCGCCGGCCGCGGCGGGCACCGCCAGCCCCGCCGACACCGGGGCAACATAGACAGCGGTGACCTTTGCCCCCTGTCGGCGCGCCAGGCCCGCCGCA
>Ga0207684_10005368_pt1 | contig 11836 bp, 10 predicted proteins | sample KBSK5501metaG_FD_184342 | JGI IMG/M metagenome (GOLD analysis project Ga0207684, IMG submission 184342) | Corn, switchgrass and miscanthus rhizosphere microbial communities from Kellogg Biological Station, Michigan, USA - KBS K5-50-1 metaG... | ecosystem: Host-associated > Plants > Roots >... | reverse complement strand
GCACGTCGCTGCGGCCTGGACGGGTGCGCGGGCGCGGCCGGTGCTCGTACTGCCGCATGAGATCGGTCTCGAAGACCTGCCTGGAGTCACCGCGCGCGACAAGGGAGGCGTGCCGATCGGGTTGTCCGAACGCGATCTCGGCGTCGTCCGACTCGACCTCGCCGGAGGCGACCCGCATTTCCTCGTCTTCGGAGACGGCGAATCGGGCAAGACGAACTTGCTGCGCACTTTCCTCCTGGGCCTGATGGCGCGCCAATCGCCGGATCAAATCCAGGTTCTGGTCGTCGACTACCGCCGCACGCTCCTCGGGGTGGTGCCGCCCGAATACCTGCTCGGTTATGCGGGCGCCGAGCCGGCCGCCGTCGCCCAGGTGGCCGAGACGGCTCAGGTGCTGACCAAGCGGTTGCCGCCTGCAGACCTGTCGATCGAGAAGCTGCGCGCGCGCAGCTGGTGGAAAGGCCCTGACGTGTACGTCGTCGTGGACGATTACGACCTGGTCGTCACCCCGAGTGGCAGCCCCCTGCAGCCCCTGGTGCCGCTGCTGGCGCAGGCCAAGGATGTCGGCCTTCACATCGTCACGGCGCGGCGCGCGGGCGGCGCCGGCCGGGGGATCCTCGAGCAGCTGCTCCTACGCCTTCGCGAGCTTGGCTCGCCGGGCCTCCTGCTCAGCGGCGATCCTGGCGAAGGACCGCTGCTGGGTAACCATCGATGCTCCCCGCAACCTCCGGGGAGAGGCCTCCTCGTGCGGCGCCACGAGCGACCTTCCCTGGTGCAAGTCGCCTTCAGCGGACGAGGGCGATAACCCCAACGATCAGGGCGGCGGCGGCGGCGATCGCGGTTCCGGCGGCAAGCGGTCCGATCCACGGGAGCCCGGCGCCGGCGGTCGACGCCTCGGATCCGAGGCGGAAAGCCTCGGTCACTCGCCGCCGCCGATCCGCCTCGATCTCGAGGATCTCCTCGGGCTTCAGGTCGGGCATGTGCGCAGGCTACATCGGAAGTCCCCTCCGGCCCGGACCTTCGGTCGGGGCCACCTCCCCACAGGGTGGGGAGGCCAGCCGCAGATATAAGCTGAGTCCGGCATGCGCCTGATCAGTGCGGACGGCCGGTGGTGGTGGAACGGCCGCGAGTGGCAGCCGCTGCCGAAGGCCGTAGACGCGGAGGGATCGGCGGCGCCAACGGATGTGGTCTCGGAAGCCCCTCCGGATGGACGGCCGGAAGCTGCGCCGTCGCCCGCAGACGGAACGCCCAAATTCATGCCCGGCCAGTACGTCAAGGCCCGCACCGAGGTCCCCGACACCGGTATCGCGCGCAGGCTGTACGACCTGAGCGGGGGCCGGATCAACCTGGGACCCAACGCCGCCGAGCTCCGTCACCTCCGCCTGCTGAACATGGCGCGGACGCCGGTCTCGGACCCACCGGTTCACCTCGCCGTCGCCTCCGCCAAGGGCGGCGTCGGCAAATCCACCATGGCGCTATTGATCGCCAGCAAGATGGGCCTGCTCCGCAACGACCGCATCATCGCGGTCGAGTGCAACCCGCATCACGGCACCTTTCGCAGCCGCGTCCCAACACACCACGATCGTTCGGTCAAAGACCTCATCGATTTTCTCGACGGTCCTGAGATCGACCGCGACCAGGACCTCACCCTGCCGATGCTGCATCGCTTCACTACCCATGTCCCCGAATCTCGTCTCGAGGTCATGACCGCCCCCACCGATCCAAGGATCCGTAAGGCGTTGAGCGCCAACGACTACAGCAGGGTTTTCAGCGTGCTCGAACGCTACTTCGACATCATCATCCTCGACCTCGGCACCGGACTCCTCGACGACACGACCAAGTTCATCCTCGAGCGCGTTTGCGACCAGCTGGTCGTCGTCGCGCCCGCGGAGCTCGATGGCGCCGAGCTCGGGGCGTTCACTCTCGAGTTCGTCGCGGACAGCCGCGGCGTGGAGTGGGTACGCGAGCGTGCGGTGGTCGTGATCAACCGCGTGGTCAGGGACACGCAGGTCGACGTGACCGGCATGGAAGGTTACTTCCGCCACTGGGTGCGAGCGTGCCTGCGCGTCAGCCAGGATCCCCACCTCAAGAGCGGCGGCATCTTCGATTGGAGGCTCATATCGCGGGCGGCTGACGAGGAGATACTCGCGCTGACTGGCGAGGTCGCCACCGGATTCTCGCTGGGCAGATCAGCGCCCGGAGCGGCTGAGCCGGCGTAACTCGTGCATTTGTATCAGCACTTCTCCGGGCAGAACCTGGGGCGCTTGGCGGCGCTGAGCGATGGAATCTTCTCAGTCGCGATGACGCTGCTGGTCCTCAACATCGTGGTCCCGACCATCGCCGCGCCGCATGCGCAGCAGCCGATCTGGGCCGCCGGCGCCCTGGCGGCAGAGGCGACTGTCTGGAACGCGCTTGTTCCTCTCGGCCCGCATCTCCTCACCTACCTGATGAGCTTCTTGACGCTTGGCATCTTCTGGGCCGGCCAGCAGACCCAGCTCAACCACTTCTCGCGGAGCGACCGCCGGCTGACATGGATCCATCTCATCTTTCTTCTCGCGGTCGTCTTCATGCCGTTCTCGACCGCGCTGCTGGCGCAGTTCATTACGTACCGCCTGCCGATGTTCATCTACTGGGTCAACCTGTTCCTGCTCGGGGCGCTGCTATACGTCAGCCTCGAATACACATCCCGCGCGGGGCTGTTGACGGTCGAAGAGACGAAGGATTTCGTGGCGGCGGGCAGGCGGCGCATCGTCATGTACCAGCTGCTCTACGCCGGGGCGATTCTCCTGTGCGTGTTCAACACCTACCTCGCCATCGCCGTGCTGGTCCTGCTGCAGCTCAACTCGGTCATCGTGCCTCGACTCGGCCCGCTGAATCGCTTTTAGGTTGGCTTGCGCGCGCGGATGTAGGCGCTGCCGACCCTGCCGTCGACTCCTGGCATCGTCTCGGTGGCGTGCACGTTGAAGTCGGGATCGTGGAATCCAGCATCGAGGAGGATGGCTCGGTATTCATCGAGCGGGATGGTGCCTGAGAGGCAGCCCGCCCATGAGTCCAGCTGGTTCTTGATCGTTAAGTCCAGCGGCTCGATTTCGACCATGTCGGCAACCGCGAAGAGCCCACCTGGCCGGAGAACCCGGAACGCTTCCTTGATCGCGGCGCCTTTGTCCTCGGCCAGGTTGATCACGCAGTTCGAGATGACGACGTCGACCGATGAATCCGGCAGCGGGACATTCTCAATGGTGCCCTTGAGGAAGGTGGCGTTGGCGACGCCTGACTTGTCGCGATTCGCGTTGGCGAGCGCCAGCATCTCATCGGTCATGTCGACGCCGTAGGCGTGGCCGCCTGGGGCGACGCGCCTGGCCGATAGCAAGACGTCGAGGCCGGCTCCCGATCCGAGGTCGAGAACGATCTGACCCGGCTCGAGCTCGGCGAGCGTCGTCGGGTTTCCGCAGCCGAGGCTCACGGATTTCGTCAGCCTGACCGCATTGAGGTCCTCAGATGAATAGGAACCGCTGCAGCCGCAATCCGGTCCATCGACCTGGCAGCAGCCGCCGCTCGCGTCGAGGGCGCCGATCGGAGTCAGGGCTATCTGCTTGGCAACGCTTGCGTACCTGGACCTGACCGCTTCTCGAATTTCACTCATGGTTCGGCCTCCCATCGATGATTGTCGATGGGTGGATCCTAGCATGACTCATCGATAAATGTCTATGGGTTTTGTATGATGTGCGCATGGTGATGAAAGTGCTCCCGGTTGTCCGGCAACGGGGCGTGTGCTGCGGGCTCCCCGAAGTCGATGAGAGATGGGCCGACGAAACCTCGACGCTGATGAAGGCCCTGGCAGATCCAACCCGGCTGACGATGATTGCCTCGCTGTGGAAGGCGAAGACGCCGATTTGCATCTGCGACTTCACAGCGGGTCTCGACCTCAGCCAGCCGACCATCTCCCACCACATGGGCAAGCTCAAGGAAGCGGGCCTGGTCGAATCGGAGAAACGGGGGATCTGGACGTACTACCGGCTGGCTTCCACCCTCGAGCCGGCGACCCGACAGCTGCTGAGCCGCCTCATCGCTTAGGTTGCTGGGCTCGGGACCAAATCCTCGACCAGACTTCTGATGCGGACGTCGATCTCGTCCCTGATGCGGCGCACGGCGTCCATGTCCTGCCCGGCGGGGTCATCCAGCTCCCAGTCTTCATATCGCTTGCCTGGATAGATCGGGCAGGAGTCGCCACAGCCCATGGTTATCACCACGTCGGCGGCGCGCACGAAGTCATCCGTCAGGGGCTTCGGAAACTCGCGACTGATATCCAGGCCGATCTCGCGCATCGCCTCGACCACACGCGGATTGAGCGAGCTCGACGGTTCGCTCCCGGCAGACCGGATGCGCACGCGACCAGCCGCGTACCGTTCGAGCAGCGCGGCGGCCATCTGGCTCCGACCCGCATTGTGCACGCAGACGAAGAGAACCTCAGGGGCGTGCGCGCTCATCGGCTCCAGATTACGGCGCCGCCGGACTCAGGAATTCAGAGACCAGGTGGTGCCGTCCCAGATCCATGTTTCCGAGACGTCGGCCGGACCGAACATCACGACCTGGTTGGTTTCCGGGTCGAAAGCCATCGCGATGCCGACACGAGGGCTGGGGTCGCGGGTCGAGGTGCGATCGGTCCATTTGGTGCCGTCCCACGTAATCGTGAACTCGGCCACGGGATGGTTGTCGAGGCCGAAGTAGACGTAGGCGACGATCTCCTTTGTGGCGGCGTCGTAGGCCAGGAAGCTGAACCCGGAGGCGACGGGAGGAGGCGCCTGTTGCTTCGTCCATGTCACGCCGTCCCACGTCCAAGTGTCGTTGAGCCGCTGGCCCGGGAGCGTGCCCCCAAACAGCACCGTAACGCCTGCTGCATCGTCGTACGCCATGCTGAAGAAGTGCCGAGGCCCCGGGCTGGCCGGTGGGTCCTCGAGCGTCCAGTCCGTTCCGTCCCAGGTCCACGTGGCGTCATACGTCTCGGTCTGTCCCAGGCCGCCGTACATGACGGTCACACCATGGCGCCGGTCGAAAGCCATCGCGGCGTCGAAGCGGGGATTGGGCTTGTGGGCCGGAAAGTGCTCGGTCCACGTCGTGCCATCCCACGTCCAGGTGTCGTCGAAGAGTTTCGCCGGGCCGGCGCCTCCCGGACCTGAACCTCCGAACAGGACAATCACGTGGCGGGCGGAGTCATACGCGGCGACCGAAGCGCTTCGCGGTGAAGGTCCCTGCACGTTGAGCTGCGACCATTTCTGGCCACTCCAGAGCCACGTGTCGCCAAGCGGCACCGAGTTGCTGCCATCGGCGGTCGGGGTGAAGGCGCTGCCCCCGAACATGATCACCCCATGGTTCTCGGGGTCGTAAATCATCAGAGGGCCGCCTCGCGGGACCGGCCGGTCCGCATTCTGAAGCGCCGGCGCGGTGGGGCTGGGCGTCGCGTTGGGCGTAGGGTTGGGGGTGACGCCCAGCGAGCCTGACGTGGTGAGGCCGTTCGCCTGTCGCCAAAGTCCCGGCGAGCTCGTTGTCGCGACAACCGCCAAGGCGGCGATCGCCCCCAGCGCAAAGCCCGCCACCAGCACATGGCGCCGTCTCATCTCCAGTGCAACGCTATCGCCCGGGCCGCGTTACGGAGCCGCTTTACGTGTAGCCGGGCGGCTCCATCCGAGGAAAGTATTGGTCGGTGAAGATCACATACCGTTGGGTCGCGAACGCGCCCGCCCACAGCGGCCAGCACGTGGTGAGGGTGAGGTGATACCCCGGCGCATCCGGGATCAGGACGGACCGGTTGTTCGGATTCACGATCGTTGACCCGGTGACGTGGTACTTGAAGGTGCCGTAGCGCGTCTCTAGGTCGATCTCGTCTCCTGGCGCCAGCCGCGGGAAATTGATCCAGTACACGTTGTGCGCGGCAACCCCGACCGTGCCCGGGTCGCCCGGCCACACCGTCTCGGGGTAGTGGCCCGGGCTCGCATAGAGGACCGAGCTGGAGATGCCCTCCTTGACGGCGGCGAAGTAACCGAGTCGCGGGACGCGGATCGCGAAATCGATCCCGTTCTCCGGGTGTTGAAGGCTGGGGTCGATGACCGGGGGCGCGAAATGGTGGCTCGACTCTCCGGACCAAACCTGGGTCAGTCGCTGCTCCTCTCGGATCCCTTGCCACATGCCCCCGGCGAAGGTGGCGATGAGAATCAAGCCCAGGAACAGGCTGATCAAGGCGGCAAGCCGCAGCGGATGCGGGCTTTCCCGCGGCGGGCGCGGAAGCATCTATTGAAGAAACGCCCGGAGCGGCCGACCCTACCCAGGCGGCTCAGAGCACGAAGTAGAAGGTGGCTCCTTCGCCGACCGCGCCCTCGGCCCAGGCCCTGCCGCCATGGCGGTTGACGATGCGGCGCACAGTCGCCAAACCGATGCCCGCCCCAGGGAACTGGCTCTGGCTGTGCAGCCGCTGGAAGGCGCCGAACAGCTTGTGCGCGTAGATCATGTCGAATCCGACCCCGTTGTCACGGACGAAGAGGCGGGTGTCGCCGTCGACGATCTCCGTCCCGATCTCGATCCGCGCCGCCGGCTCCTTGCTGGTGAACTTGAACGCGTTGCTGACCAGGTTCGTGAGCAGGATGCGTGCCAGGCGTGGATCGGCCGATGCGCTCATGCCCGAGGCGATTTCGACTTCGACGTTGCGGCTGGGATTGGCCGCGCGCATCTCATCGACCACTTCCGCTGCCATGGCGCTGATGTCACACGGTTCGCGATGAATCTCCCCGCTGGTCAATCGGAACAGCGTTTGCAGGCCGTCGAAGACCGAGGTCATGCGCTCGCTGGCCAGCCGCATTCGCTGCAGGTAGTCCTTGGCGCGCGGGTCGAGCGCATCGCCGTAGTCATCGAGCAGCGTGCGATTCAGCCCGTTGAAGGAAAGCAACGGCGCGCGAAGGTCATGAGAGACCGAATAGCTGAACGCCTCCAGCTCCCGGTTGATTGCGGTCAGGGCTGTGGTCCGTTCCTGTACGAGCCGCTCGAGCTGAGTCCTGTAGCGGCGCAGCTCCTGCTGCGCCTTGTACAGCTCGACGAAGACAGTCACCTTGGCGCGCATGATCGCGGGGACCACCGGCGCGAAGACGAAGTCAACCGCACCCAGGTCGTATCCGCGGCCCATGTCGGTCTCGGCGCGGTCGAGCGCGGTGACGAAGATGATCGGCGTCAATTCCGATCGCGGCCGCTGGCGGATCAGCTGGGCGGCTTCGAAGCCGTCCATACCCGGCATGCGGACGTCCAGAAGGATGACCGCGAAGTCCTGCTTCAAAAGCTGCCGCAGCGCGTCCGGGCCTGATGCGGCCTCGACGACGTTCTGGCCCAGCGGCGCAAGGATCGCTTTCATGGCGAAACGCTTGGTGGAGTCATCGTCGACCAGCAGGATGTCGACTTTTGTTTCTGTGGCCGCGGGCCTGCTTGTCGTTGTTCGTTGTGCCATCACCTAACCTTCCTGAACACGCTCACGCCACCGCGAACGGGTTCATACCGGCTGCTCTCGGGCGCGAAGACCAGCGACTCCCGCCGGCCGAGCGCGAGGAAGCCGGACCTGATGAGGCTCTCATAGAACAGTCGATGGGCGCGCTGTTGGAGGGTGGGTCTGAAATAGATGAGCACGTTCGTGCAAACGATCAGGTGGAACTCGTTGAAAGAGCTGTCCGTGACGAGGTTGTGCTGCGCCCAGGTCACGTTGTGCAGGAGGTTGCGCTTCAGTCTCGCCATGCGACCCGCGGTTGTGAAGTGCGTTTCCAGGCTCAGTTCGCCGCCTGAGCGCTCGTAATCGCGCTCGTACGACCGCATCCGGTCGACAGGGCACGCGCCAACCCGCGCGATCGCCAGGGCATCCTCGTTCATGTCCGTGGCATAGATGCTCGACCTCTGGTAGAGCCCCTCTTCCTGAAGCATGATCGCCAGCGAATACACCTCTTCACCGGTTGCGCACCCGACGCTCCAGATCCGCAGGGACGGGTACGTTCGCAGCATGGGGACGATCTCTTCGCGCAGGCAGCGCCATGTGTCGGGCTCCCGAAACATGCTGCTCACGTTCACGCCCACGGTGCCCAGGAACCTCTGCATCGACCCCGAGTCGTGCAGCAAGCGGTCCTGGTAAGCGGAGATGGTCGTCACAGCTTCGCCGGCCATGCCCGTGGCGATGCTGCGCCGCAGCGGCCCTAACGCGTAATCGCGAAAGTCGTAGCCATAGCGAAGGGAGACCGCTTCGAGCAGTAGCTTCATCTCGATCTCTTCGAGACTCTGCGTCTCAGGAGGCATGGGCGTGGCTTTTACCACGATCCGGCTCCGAGCGAGATTCGGTTGGAGCTCAGTGGCTGAGCCAGGATCGCAGCATGGCGACCAGATGAGAGCTGACGACCGGCTTCGCGATGTAGTCCGACGCCCCGGCTTCTATGCATTTCTCTCGGTCTCCCTTCATCGCCTTGGCGGTGAGCGCGATGATCGGCCGGTCCTTGAATGAGTCGAGGCTGCGCATCTTCGTCATCGTCGCGTAGCCATCCATCTCCGGCATCATCACGTCGACCAGGGCGATGTCAATGTCGGCCTGCTCGCTCAGCGCTTCGAGCGCCTCGCCTCCGCTGTTCACCGATGTGACCTCTATCCCCTGCCGCTCCAGCACGGCGGTCAGGGCGAATATGTTCCGAATGTCGTCATCGACCACCAGCACCTTCTTGCCGGCCAGCGACATCTCCACCGGAACGCTGCCTGCGTCCGCGAGCGCGTCGCTCGGGCCCACGTTCAGGATCGCGCCAATCTCGTCGCGCAGCCGCTCCGGAGAGCGCACTTCTTTGACGACGATGGTCTTCGTCGCCCTCCCAAGCTTGAGCTCCTCCTTGCGGGTAAGCTCCTTGGCCGTGTAGACGAGCACAGGCGTAGACCGGAGGCCCTTGTGCACGCGCACGTGATCGATCACCTGCCATCCGCTCATTCCGGGAAGCCCGAGGTCGACGACGATGCAATCAAACTTTTGAGCCTCTAGCGCCGCCATAGCCTCCTCGCCGGTGGCGACCGCCGTCGCTTGCGCGGCGAGCGGTTCGATGAGCTGGACGATGTGCTCCCTCTGCACCGGCTCGTCCTCGACGACGAGCACGTTCCTCGTCGCCACCGCGGCGAATGGTCGATCGATCACCGCGACCGCCGGCTTGCGCGCCGTGTCCGCGGTGCTGGGCGTGATCTTGGCGGCCGCGGACCTGGCGCCGGTTTCAACCGACCCGTTGGATGAGGCGTCGCCCCGCGTGCCCGACCACGCCACCACAGGGCTGGCGATGGGCAGGTAAAGCGTGAACGTGCTGCCCCCGCCGGGCTGGCTCTCGAGCGTGATCTCGCCGGCGAGCAGCCGCGTCAGCTCCCGGCAGATGGACAGGCCCAGCCCGGTGCCGCCGTACTTGCGGCTGGTGGTGCCGTCACCCTGGGCGAAGGCTTCGAAGATGGTTTGCTGCTGGGCGGACGGGATGCCGATGCCGGTGTCGGTGACGCTCATAGCGATCACCGCACCGGCGCGGTTGAGGGCTTCATGCCCACTGCTCCACCCAGAGGTCACGAGCTCGGCTCGAAATTCGACGCGACCTTTCTCGGTGAACTTGAACGCATTGCTCAAAAGGTTGTTCAGCACCTGCTGCAGGCGCTGTGGATCGGTGGGGATGGTCTCGGGCAGACCCGCCCCGAGCTCGATCGTGAAGTCCAGCTTCGTGGCCTCGGCCACGTGTCGGAATGTGCGCTCGAGCAGCGGCGGCAGCTCGGTGAGCGGCCAGTCCGTGATCTCCAGCGCGACGGTCCCGGACTCGATCTTGGTCAGGTCGAGGATGTCGTTGATGAGCTTCAGAAGGTCGGTCCCAGACGAGCGAATGATCGTCGCGTACTCCGTCTGCTTTGGCAGCAGGTTTCCGTCGGGGTTGTCGGCGAGCTCCTGGGCCAGGATCAGAAGGCTGTTGAGCGGCGTGCGCAGCTCGTGCGACATGTTGGCGAGGAACTCCGACTTGTATCGAGAGGTGATCTCGAGCTGCTCGGCCTTCTCTTCGACCAGGTTCTTGGCCACCTCGACCTCGTTGCGCTTCTGCTCGATCTCGGCGTTCTGCTGGGCCAGCTGTCTGGCTTTCTCGGCCAGCTCGTCGTTCGTGTGCTGCAGCTGATCCTGCTGGCTCTGCAGCTCGTTGGCCAGTGATTGCGACTGCTTCAGCAGCTCTTCGGTGCGGCTGGTGGCGTCGATGTTGTTGAGGACGATGCCGATGCTTTCAGTGAGCTGGTCGAGAAAGTCCTGGTGCGTCTGGTTGAACCGCTGGAACGATGCCAGCTCGATGACCGCTCGCACCTCGCCTTCGAACAGGACCGGCAGCACGATGATGTTGAGCGGCCTGGCTTCGCCCAGGCCGGAGGTGATCCGGACGTAGTCGGCGGGGACGTCGGTGACCAGGATTCGCTTCTTCTCCAGCGCGCACTGGCCGACGAGCCCTTCACCGACGCGGAACTCGGTCGGCAGCGTCTTGCGGGTCCTGTATGCATAACCGGCCTGAAAGACGAGGTGGGATTCGGTGCCGTTGGGACCGACCATCCCGTAGAAGACGCCGTGCTCCGCGTTGACCAGCGGCGCGAGCTCGGACAAGATCATCTTCGACACCGTCATCGGGTCGCGCTGGCCCTGGAGCATGCGCGCGAATCTCGCGAGGTTCGTCTTGAGCCAGTCCTGCTCGTTGTTCTTCTCGGTCGTCTCCTTGAGGTTGCGGATCATCTCGTTGATGTTGTCCTTGAGGACCGCGACCTCTCCACTCGCCTCGACCCCGATCGACCTCGTGAGGTCGCCCTTGGTCACGGCGGTGGCGACGTCGGCGATGGCGCGCACCTGGGTGGTCAGCGTGGCCGACAGCTGGTTCACGTTGTCGGTGAGGTTGCGCCACGTGCCGGCTGCGCCGGGCACGCGCGCCTGGCCACCGAGCCGGCCCTCCACGCCCACCTCGCGCGCCACGCTCGTGACCTGCTCGGCGAATATGGCCAGCGTGTCGGTCATGCTGTTGATCGTTTCGGCGAGCGCGGCGATCTCTCCCTTTGCCTCGAGTGTGAGCTTGCCCCTCAGGTCGCCGTTGGCGACCGCGGTGACGACGCGCGCGATGCCTCGCACCTGGTCGGTGAGGTTGCTGGCCATCGTGTTGACGTTGTCGGTGAGGTCCTTCCAGATCCCGCCCACGCCCTTGACCTCGGCCTGGCCGCCGAGCTTGCCCTCGGTGCCCACCTCGCGGGCGACACGCGTGACCTCGGACGCGAAGGCGTTGAGCTGGTCGACCATCGTGTTGATGGTGTTCTTCTGGACGAGGAACTCCCCGCGCGCGTCGACCGTGATCTTCTTGGAGAGGTCGCCCATGGCGACGGCGGTGGTCACGTCCGCGATGTTGCGGGTCCGGTCCGTGAGGTTCTGGTTCATGGTGTTGACGTTGTCGGTGAGGTCTTTCCAGATGCCGCCCACGCCCTTGACGTCGGCCTGGCCGCCGAGCTTGCCCTCAGTCCCCACCTCGTAGGCCACACGCGTGACCTCGCCGGCGAGCAGGTTGAGCTGGTCGACCATGGTGTTGACGGTGTTCTTGAGCTCGAGGATCTCGCCGCGAACGTCGACGGTGACTTTCTTCGAGAGGTCGCCGTTGGCGACCGCGGTGGTGACCTCGGCGATGTTGCGCACCTGGCTCGTGAGGTTGCTGGCCATCGAGTTGACGTTTTCGGCGAGGCTCTTCCAGATGCCGCCGACGTCCTTGACTTGCGCCTGGCCGCCGAGCTTGCCCTCGGTGCCGACCTCGTG
>Ga0207684_10005366_pt1 | contig 11837 bp, 10 predicted proteins | sample KBSK5501metaG_FD_184342 | JGI IMG/M metagenome (GOLD analysis project Ga0207684, IMG submission 184342) | Corn, switchgrass and miscanthus rhizosphere microbial communities from Kellogg Biological Station, Michigan, USA - KBS K5-50-1 metaG... | ecosystem: Host-associated > Plants > Roots >... | reverse complement strand
AGAAGCTCATGGAAACCCAGCCAGCGGGCCAGTTCGGGTGAGAGAAGGTCGTGATGGGGGTCCGCTGCGTCTCCAACGGGAAGTTGAACGTCGGCTGCGAGCACGGAGACGGGCAGACGCCCGACGTGACCGTGTTCTCGTCTTCGTCATAGAAGGTGAGTGTCACGGTCGGCTCGGAGGTGTTGCACTTGCCGACGGCGAAGCCCGTCAGGTCAGCCAGACCGCCGCTGACAGAAGCCGGGACCGACGACCCGCGCCACACGTTGAAGAACGACGTGACGCTCGGGGCATTGTCGAACCAACGGGCCGCGTACTTGAGGCCCAGAGGCTCGCGCTGGTCGCCGCCGCCGCAGTCGAAACCGCTCTGCGGGAGCGGGAAGAGGTTCAAGCATCCCAGCGGATCGCCGAGAGGTTGAACATAGCGGCGATAGAAGGTCCGACGTCCAGGAGCCACCGAAGAGATGGTCGTCGGCGCCGCGGTGACATCGGAGAGCGAGGCATCAGCCTCGATCGAGACCGCCGCGAAACCGATCGTGTTGAGTCCGGCTCCCGACGTGAAGATGTAGTCGCCCCAGAGGTTGTTCTCCATCCCGATCGCGTCGTTGGTGTAGTACGTGTTGTCGTTCGGGTTGGCGAGCGTGCAGTAGTTGACGTGATCGATCGTGATGTACCCGTGGATCGGGTTCGCGATCGTCGTGTTGGTTCCGCCGCAGATGTTGGAGTCCGGCGTTGTGTCGAGGGAGTCCAAGACCTGGAAGAGGAACGCCGAAGCAAACGGCCCCGCCGGGTACTGCGCCGTGGCAAGCGCGTTGTCCAGCGGGTTGGCCGGACTCGTGGGCTTGACGCGCAGGAAGCCGCCCGTCGCCGGGTAGACAACGGAGGACGAATTGCGCTGGCAGACGTCGCCAGTGATCGTGACCTGGTTGCTGTCCTTCACGTTCGAGACGTGTGCCGTGTTGATCGGCGTCTGCGGCAGGTTGCCGCGTAGCACCGACGCAACCGAGAAGGACTGGATGTCAAAGCCGGTCAGCGCGATGTTGAAGTCGAGCACGAGCTCGGTCCGCTCGCTGAACACGCTGACGTGCGCGATCATCGGCGCCTGAGAGGCGTTTCCGATCGTCACCAGCGTGTCGAGCGCGGCGGCTCCCGTTCCCTGGATCGTTCCATCCGCGTTGAACGTCGCCTGGAAGTACGGGATCAGCAGCGTCGCTGACGGCCGATGGTCCTGCGTGCAGGTGATGGCGCTTGCGCTCGTCGCAACAGCGAAGAGGGCGGCCACCGCCAAACACGCTACTAGGGTTTTCTTCATTGAGATCTCCTCGTTACAGTTAACTGCGGAAAAAACACACGCTTGGTCTTCCTCCCTCGCGCGATCCCATCACCTCCCCTTATGACGTTCTTGCAAAGCCGTGTATTCAAAGTTGGAGCCCAAATCGAGACTCCGGATATTAGCCGTCAGATCGGAGTTCTTGACCTCCCAAGAGTTGCAGCGATATTCGACCCTGCAGAGGGTCCTGTCAAGAGGAAAAAGCACATTTTATGCTTTCCGCTCATGAGACTCGAAGTAACGCGGTCCGAATCAATCACTTGGCCCTGTTCAGGTAGACACTCCATCCCCCGCGGTCCTCGGGGCGATACGAGACGGCGGTCTTCGACAGCACAATGTCGAGCCTTCCGTCTCCGTCGAGATCGACCAACCGCACGCATTGCGGCGACGAATCGAGCACCGGCTCCTGATTCTCGGCGATCTCCGCGAAGGTGCCGTCGGGGCGCTGCAGAAAGATTCGAAGGCGATTGAGCTCGCTATCGGGGAAGACAATGTCGTCGAGGCCGTCGCCGTCCAGGTCCCCCATCGCGAGCGCGAACTGCGCGCTCTTTCCTTCCTTCTTTCGCCAGACCCGATGGCGTACCCACTTTCCCTGCTCGAGGCTGTAGAGCGTGATTCCGGTGGCTCGAGCCGGCGGCGTGTTGTTGAACATGTAGTAGGCGTCGGCGAAGGCGGGCGCGCGCGATTTCCCGAAGGTGCCGGGCACGGTGGCGAAGTGGTAAGCGTAGATCTCGACCTCCGGAAAGCGGATGGGAGCGAAGGTGCCGTTGCCCAGATTCTTCCAGAGCAAGGTGAGCCCGCCGATCAAATGGCATCCCGTCAGGATGTCGGCCTTCCCGTCGCCATCGAAGTCCCAGGCGTGAAGAGAGTTCGAATAGAAGGCGCCTGGAATGCCATCCCGCTTGTACTCCCAGCCCTGCTTGCCCTTGTAAAGGTAGACACGTAGCTGATCCTGACTGGCCGAGTTATCCCCCAAGGTGTCGGTCGAGGTGATGATGTCGAGCTTTCCTTCGCCGCCAGCTTTCGCGAGCACGACAGCCTGCGAGGAGAAATCCCGGTTCGGAAGCCCCGTTCGCACGACCCGGAATGTTCCCTTCCCGTCCCCAAAAAGCGAGACCAGGCCGAATCCGTGCGAGGCCGAGACGATGTCGAGCTTGCCGTCTCCGTCGATGTCTCCGACAGCCACGGCTCCGTAGTCGGCGGAAAAACTCGGATCCAGCTTTCCGTTCTCGACGTACTGCATCGGCCATCGGGAGAAGTGGCCCTTCCCGTCCCCGATCCATACGTAGAGTCCTCCGGGTCCCAGTCGCGGCGGAGGGGAGACGATGTCCGGGATCCCGTCGCCATTCATGTCGGCGACCACGAACGAAGCGCGCCAGAGACCGTTGTCGGGCAATCCGCTCTGCGTCACGGCTTCCAGGCGCAGTCTTCCCGAGACGCGCGGAGGAGTCAGATCCTCAAAGTCCGAAGGGGAGGGACCGGCCGGAGTCGGAGTGCTTCCCGGAGGAGGGGGTGCCGGCGTGGGCGAGGGATGGAGCATCGCCTGGATCGCGTCCGCTTCCGCGTTCCGTTTGTAGCTGAAAACGTAGTAGTACTTCTCGTCTTCCTTGTAGAACTCGACTGGAGCCGAGATCAGCGGATTGCGAATGTGGCGGTCATCCACTCGGATGTACTGGTCCTTCGGGAATCTCTCGACGATGTGAACCTCGTCTTCCTCGACGATGTTGGGATTGGTCCGGGAGAGAACATTCGGGGTCGGGCTGGGAGGAACGGCCTTCGGGCTCGCCTTGGGCGCCGAGCATCCGATCATTCCGGCCGAGAAAACTCCCAGACCACCGCCGAGAAGCCGCCAGAGTCTCTTTCTCACAAAACCTCCTCGAGAGCTTGAACAACCAGAAGGCAGAAGACAGAAGTCAGAAGGGGAACGCTCGCCCGTAACGCGATCGGAGGCCGGCTTCTTCCGATCGCGACCCGAACCGGGGCTTCCCGCTTTCAAATCAAGTCCGCGAAATGGGGCCGGGCCCGGAGAAACAGAGATCCGGCCAGCGCGGCCACCACACCGGACACGACGGTCAGATACAGCACGGAGGAGGGCTCGGGCGCGACGTGAAGAGTGAACGCCCTCCGGTACCACTCGACTAAGTGCGCGAGCGGGTTGGCCGCGAGCATCCATTGGTAGCGCGCCGGGACGAGCCCGGCCGGATAAACGATCGGCGTCGCGTAGAAGACGACCGTCAGCAGAATCGTGATCGCGTGGGCTGCGTCGCGCACGAATGTGACGACCGTCGCGGCAAAGCAGCCGAGGCCGAAGGTGAGCAGGGTCTGGAGCAGCAGCGCAGGAATCGCCAGCGCGGCCCAGGCGAGGGAGAAATGGCCAAGCCAGACGAGATAGAGAATGAAGATCGTAAACGCGATGATCTGGTTGACCACGGCCGCGGCAACCACGGAAAGAAGAAGAGTCTCCAACGGGAACACCGTCTTCTTGACCATCGCGGCGTTGTCGATGAGCGCCGACGCGGATCGGGAAACCCCCTCCTGAAAGGCCGTCCAGGGCAGGAGACCCGGGAGGAGAAACTCGGGGAAGTTCGCGAATCCCTTTTCCACCGGCACCCGGAGGATCACCGAGAAGACCAGCGTGTAAAGCACCATCCAGAGAATGGGCTGACCGACCGCCCAGATCAGGCCGAGGCTGGAGCCGGCATAGCGGGTCCGGAGGTCCCGAATCACCATCTCCTTCAAAAGAAAGAGCCTGGAGGAGAGGAGGCTTTTCGTGCTTGACATGCTGCGAAGGAGGCGCATTATAGTCGTGCGTTCCTATGACGCAATAGCATTTCCTCTATCCATGTCGTCCTCCCAATCCCCCCGTAAGGTCCACCTCGTGGGCTCCCGCATTCGGGAGCTTCGCAAGGGGCGGCGCCTCACCCAGACCGAGCTGTCCGAGATGATCGGAGTCGCGCAGTCGGATCTTTCGCGCATGGAGCAGGGTGAGTACAAGGTTGGGCTGGACACTCTCTTCAAGATCCTCCAGGTTTTCGACCTGAAGATGGCGGAGTTCTTCGGCGAGACCGAGAGTCCCACGACCCCGGAGGCTCGCAGCCTGGTCGCCGATTTTCAGACGCTCTCGGAAGAGGCCCAGCGCGAGGTCCGCGATTTCGTCCGCTTCAAGAAGCTGCAGGAGCAGCCCGAAGACTCGATGCCAGAGGGTCCGGAAGACGAAAAGGCTTGATCTCGGGGGCCGACACCTTAGAATCGGCCGAGTTGCGAAAAAAAGATGAGCGATCGCCGTAAACACCTCGAGTTTCTTCGCAAGACCGCGAAGGATGCCATCTGGGCGGGCGATTACGAGCGCGCGCTGACGCTTTACGACGACGGTCTGGGGCTGGCCCGGGGCTGGAAGGATCGCGACCTCGAGGATCTCTTCACCTGCAACCGGGCGACGACGCTCCTCGAGATGGACCGGCAGGACTTCGATCTCTCTCGCTTGAAGGAGATCCTGCTGCGCAATCCGACGAACTTCAACGGGGCGCTCGCCGCCCACACCTGCGCTCGCGCGCACGAGCTGCGGGGAGAGCCGGCGCGGGCCCGCTTCTACGCGCAGACCGCGCTCCAGAAGAGCCGCGATCTCGGCTTCGACGACATCCTCGCGAGCTCCTACAACGTTCTTGGAAACCTGGAGCTGCGAGAGAGCCGCTTCGAGGAGGCACGCGATCTCTTCGAAGAAGCCCTCGGCCATCTCCAGTCGCGGGGAGACGAGACCTCCTGCCTCGCGGCGCAGTACGCCGACAACCTCGGCTACTGCCACATCGCGCTGGATCACGTCGAAACGGGACTTCCCCTCGTCCGCCGCGCCGTGGATCTCTTCGAGCATCACGGCGCGCGGCAGGCGCTCGACTACCCTTGCCTGGACATCTGCTTCGCGAGCGTGAAAACCAAGCAGCTCGAAGAAGCCGAGGTGTGGGGCGTTCAAGCCCTCGCGCTCGGGAAAGAGTTCGCGCGCAACGACGTCGTCAAGAACTCTCACTATCTGCTGGCCGAGACCTACTCAGAAATGGGGAAGGAACCGGAGGCGGACGAGCACTACGAGGCCCTGGCGGACTTCTATCCCAATTTCCCGGCCTTGAAGAACTATCTGCGCCAGATCAGCCTGATGGACGTGATCAACCTGAGGGCATGACGTGAGGATGCGCCGACTTCTTCCGCTGACTCTGCTGGCCCTTCTGATGGCGGGGGCCGCGCCGCTCCTTGCGTTCCAGGAGATTTCTCTTCTGGCGCCGACCGGCACTCTCTACGTGGTGCGCGCCGGGACTGCCAGCGAGCTCCGGGTCGCTGGCAACTACGCCTCGGCCAATGACAACGTGATCACATGGGAGAGCCTCGGGCAAGACGGCACCCGCCAGAATGGACTGATCCCCGGAGTTGGCGGCGCCACGCTCAAGGGCAACCTCGACCTGGCCTACGACGAGCAGAGCTCATCCCTGATCGTTCTCTTCCGCGAGGATGTTTCGCTTCTGAACGTGCTTCACCTGGGAATCTTCCGCGGCGGCCAGTGGACCGTTTCCGACCTGCTGCCCAACCTCGGATTCCCGCACGCCTACAACCCGCGCATGCTGCTCTCGCACCCGGTCGTGCACACGACCGCGGCCGATGGCAGCGACGTTTCCACCACGAAGTCTCTGCTCTCCATCGTCTGGCTCGAGGAGTCCGGAACGATCCAGGCGCGCTACGCTCCGATTTTCCTCGACGAAGATTCGAGCGCCGCCGACGTCCAGATCTTCGACCTCCCCCTGGCAGTCGGCAGCTCGGGCTTCAACGGCTCCATCTCCGTGCCGGCCTCGGCCTATCGATATCCCTCGCTGCAGCTCGAAGGTCCGGGAGGAGGAATCCTCGCGAGCTTCGCGGATCTTCAGGGCAACGTCCAGTACGTCGTCCACATCGGCTTCCCGACGAATCTCGGAAAGCCGGGCTCGGGAAATCCGATGTGGCTGCGCCGCCACACGCCCATCGTCCGGGCGACGGAGTCGAGATCAGCACTTATTTCGGCGCGAGCTACCAGCCGACGTTCGTATGGAGCGACGAAAAAGCTGTTCGCTTCATCCGGTTCGACGGCCGGAAGTGGTCCGACGTCAACGCGATCACGCTGACCGACTCGATGTCCTACGACCGGGCGATCCGCCTGGTTCAGGACATGGCGACGAAGAATTGAAAACAGTCGACAGCTAACAGTCGACAGTCGACAGAAAAGCCCGGGACCCCCGGGCTTTTTTGGTTTCCGATGAATTTCTGACTGTGGACTGTCGACTGTCGACTGTCGACTGTCGACTTCATAACCCTCTCGGTAAATCCTTCCGCACCGGTTCGTCGTAGAGCGACTCGAGCAGTGTCGCGGCGTCGAGCCCAGCTGGCGTCACGCGCTTGGGTACCATGATTCGCACCGTGTAGATGTGGTCCCCCACCTGGCCGGTGCGGGGATTCTTCACGCCCTGGCCGCGCAGGCGGAACTTCTGGCGCCCCTGCGTCCCGGGAGGGATCTTCGCCCGACGCATTCCTCGGATGGTCGGCACGTCGATCTCCGCTCCGGCATAGGCCTCTTTGATCGTGATCGGAACGATGCCGTGGATGTCGTCGCCGATCCGTTCGAAATACGGATGCGGCTGCACGCGCACCGTCACGTAGAGATCGCCTTGCGCGCCCCCCGCCTCTCCGGCAACTCCCTTGCCGGGGACTCGAATCCTCGCACCGTCTTCGGTTCCCTCCGGGATCCGGATCTTGATCGATTCCGATTCCGCGACGACTCCCTGTCCGCGGCAGGTCGGGCAGACGACCTTGCCTGCGCGGCCGGTCCCGCCGCACTGAGGGCACGGATTCTCGCGGCGGAGAGCCAGAGACGCCGTGCCGCCCAGGACCGCGTCCCGAAACGGAACCTCGATCGTGCCGGCCGTGTCCTCTCCCCGGCGCGGCCCGGCGCGCGCGGATCGACCGCGCCCGAACAGATCTCCGAAGAGATCGCCCAGGTCTCCCGACTCGAAATGAAAGCTCTCGAACCCGGGGGCCGCGCCGCCGAATCCCGCGCCGCCGAATCCCCCGCCACCGCCCGGGCCGCCAAACCCCGCCGCCGAAGGATCGAAACCTGCGGTTGGGCCCGCGTGTCCGAATCGGTCGTAAGCGCGCCGCTTCTCCGCTTCCTTCAAGACGTCGTACGCTTCCTGAATCTCCTGAAATTTCTTCTGGGCGTTCTTGTCGCCCGGGTTGACATCAGGATGGAGCTTCCGGGCCAGCCGGCGATAGGCCTTCTTGATCTCGGCTTCCGAAGCGCCGCGAGCGACGCCCAGGACTTCGTAGTAGTCCCGTTTTTTCATGATCGGATTATTCCTGATCGACCGCGGCCGAGCGAGCAAGGCCGGCTGGAGCTCTCTCTCGCGGTCCTTCTCGAAGACGTCGCGCCGGATCGGCAGCAAACGTAGGAAGAGCTCGCCGCCGCGTTCCGGGCAGACACCAGTCCGCGAGGGCGTCCGGCGGAACGATTTTCGCGGCGCAAAGCCGATCGGGCAGATCGCTCCCCCTTTGAGGCTCCTTGCGCCCAAAAGGCTGCTCCCGGCCGGGCAGGGCCTTTTTCAGGGCCGGAAAAGCCTTCCAGGAGCGCAACATAGCCGAAAATACGCTATTGACACCGGAATGGGGGCTAATATTATTAGTCAATACCGGTTCGGCTTCTAATCTTTTAAGGGAAGCGGAGATGACCATCGACGACATCGATCTCCGGATTCTCGACATGCTGCAGCGCAACGGGAAGCTCTCGCAGGCCAAGATTGCGGGAGCCGTTGGGTTGACGACTCCCTCCGTCAACGAGCGCATTAAGAAGATGGAACGGCACGGAATGATCAAGGGATTCGTGGCGCTGCTGGATCACGAGAAAATGGGGTTCTCGTTGACGGCCTACGTCGATGTGGCTCTCGAGCATCCGCGATTCGAGAAATCCTTCGTCGACGATCTGGAAAAACTCCTGGGTGTTCAGGAATGCCATTACCTCGCCGGTGAGTATGCCTACCGGCTGAAGGTGAAGGCAGCGGATACCGCTGGCCTGGCGGATTTTCTTCAAAAACGCCTGTTGACCATCAAGGGCGTCGCGCGGGCACGGACCCAGATCTCCCTTTCCTCCAAGAAGGAATCGACGCTGCTCCCGCTGGTCATCGAGAGCGGAGAAGAGAAGAAGTAAGAGGAGTCGAGAGTCCACAGTCCACAGTCCACAGTCGGTAGTCGGTAGTCGGTAGTCGGTAGTCGGTAGTCGAAAGGCTGGCGCAGGCTTTTCGGCCTCTATGTCAAGCCTGACATTCCCACACTAAAGCAGGTTGTTGGCTGTTGACTGTCGACTGTCGACTGTCGACCGAAGGGATGGCTCCCGATAGAGACCTTTGGCTGGGCGGACGGTCAAGAAAACGAGCTGCTGTCGACTTTCCCCAATGGCGGGCTTCCGCCCGGCTTTCGCCGGACGGATCGGCCACGGGGGCCTGATTGGGTGGGGGCCTACGAAACGCGGTATGAAACTGGCCGGGCCGCGCGAAGAGCCGGGCGGCCGGTGCGCATGGTGGGTGCGTGTTGGTGGGAGTAAAAGTAAGTTGCCATAACCTTGCCCGCTGAGAATGCAAGCGGGGTGCCAGGGAGAGGAAGCTTTCAGCTGTCAGCTTACAGCTCTCAGCCTCGGGACATCGCGCCGAAAACGAGACGGATGCGGCCGAAAACAAGACTCATATTGTGACGTCATTGCGACCGCGAGCTCGATCGCGGCAGCCGAGCGGAAGCCAGGGAGCTGAAAGCTGAAAGCTGAAAGCTGAAAGCTGCTAAAACCGATACACCAGCCCCGCATTCGCCGTCAGGATCGAATGCCCCTCGGCCGACTTGATCTTGTGGAGGGTTAGCCGCGCGAGAACGGAGAGGCGACGGGTCAGTTGAACGGCGCCGTCGAGGCCGACGTGCCAGCCAAAGACAGTCTCGCGCACGTCCCGAAAACTCTCGAGCGCGGGCTCTACCGCGTCCGGCGCGATGCGGTATCCGCCGATCCCGGCGAAGAGCCCGGAGGTATAGGTGCCTTCCCAGAACTCGTAGGAGACGCCGAGCGTTCCGTAGTTGATCCGGTCGGTCAAGTCCGGCAGCGGCGCCGGAGAGCCGCCGATGTTCCTCGTCATTCCGGCTTTGGATCCCGAAACGCGCAGCGAGCCGAACGTGCCGCGCAGCACCACCCTCTCCTCGAGCTCGTACTGGACCCAGGCGTTCACGTCGTGGCGCCGGAACTCGTCGAGAGCAAAGCGGTGGTCCACGTCGTTGGTCAGACCGACGGACGCGCCGACGCCCCAACCCTGCGCCAGCGCGACTCCGTACGAGAGAAGAATTCCGGCGCTCGCGAGGATGAATCGCTTGGAAATCATCAACGTTCCTCCAAATGCAGTCTAGAGTTGTGAGAGCCAGGTTCAAAGTTGAAAGTTCATTGAACCCGGATCGTTGAACGGAGAGAATCTCTCGTCAACGATGTCTACGGAGGCCGGAGCGCGAGCGCGGAGGCGAACCTGAGCTCGTGGGGCCGGGCCGCGGCCGCTTTCCTCTTTCCCTCCCATTGCCTTCTCTGCCAGGAGCGAGCACTCGACACCTTTTTCCGCGGAGGGGTCTGTGAGGACTGCTGGAGCTCGATTCCGTATCCTGCCGCGCCGCGCTGCGAGCTCTGCGACGAGCCCGTGGCGACCGCGGATCCCGCGTTGTGCGGACGCTGTCTTCTCGCCCCTCCAGAGTTTCGATCTTTGCGATCCGCCGCGCCCTATCGGGGAAGCGCCCGACAGCTTCTGCTTCTCTTGAAGTTCCGCGGCGGGGACTACCTCGCGCCCCACCTGGCGCGGCTGATCGTCGCCCGGCTGGCCGGCGGCGATCCCGCACACGAGGTCGTCGCCGTTCCGGCGCGGCGCCTCGAGCGGCTCCGGCGCGACCATGCCGCGGAGATCCTGGCTTCGGGAGTCGCCCGCGAGCTCGGTCTCCCTTTCGCGCCGCGCCGGCTCGAGAAGCTCCGGCCCACCCGACGGCAGAGCGGGCTGCCGTTGGCGCAACGCGCGGAGAATGTCCGTGGCGCGTTCGGAGCCCGTTCGGGGGCGCCTGCTCGGATTCTGCTGATCGACGACGTGGCGACCTCCGGAGCGACGGCTCGCGCCTGCGCCCGGGCGTTGCGACGCGGCGGAGCCGAGTCGGTGGACGTCTGGTGCTTCGCGCGCGCAACACGAGACGACGAGATCGGGTTCGACGTTCGACGTTCGGTAGAACCGGGAACGCGGAACGTAGAACGACCTTGAAGGCTCTCAATACCCTCATCGTCCGGACGCTCCCTTTCGTACCGACGCCGCTCATCCGCCGGTTCGCGTCCCGCTATGTGGCGGGCGAGACGCTCGCCCAGGCTCTGGAAGTGGTCCGTCGCCTCAATGCCGAGGGGTGCATGGCGACTCTCGACGTCCTCGGCGAGGACGTCACGAACCTGTCGGAAACCGAAAGCACCGTCGAGGAGTATCGGGAGGCCCTCGCGGCAATCGCGCGGGAGAATCTGGATTCCAACGTCTCCGTCAAACTGACGGCGCTCGGGTTGAAACTCGACCCGCAGGAATGCCGCCGCCAGTTCGGCAGGATCCTCGAGACCGCGCGGCTCCACTCCAATTTCGTCCGCGTCGACATGGAGGACTCTTCCGTTACCGACGAGACCATCGCGATTTACGAAGAATCCCGCACGAAGGGATTCGCAGTGGGCCTCGTGCTGCAGGCCTATCTGCGCCGAAGCCGGCAGGATGTCCTCCGCGCAGCGGACGCGCACGCCAACGTTCGAGTCTGCAAGGGCATCTATGTCGAGCCTCCGGCGATCGCCTACCAGGGGCCGGAAGAGATTCGGGAAAGCTACGCCCAGATGGTCGAAACACTGCTCGGGGCGGGTTGCTACACCGGCATCGCCACTCACGACGTCGTGCTGGTCGAGCGCGCGCGGGCGACGATCGAACGGCTGCGCCTCGATGCATCGGCCTACGAGTTCCAGATGCTGCTCGGGGTCGCGGCGAGCCTGAGGCGGCGCCTGGTGACTTCCGGGCATCGACTGCGTATCTATGTTCCGTACGGCCGCGCATGGCAGGCCTACTCGCTGCGGCGTTTGAAGGAGAACCCGGCCATCGCCGGCCATGTGTTGAAGAACCTCTTCAGCAGAGGGTAATTCCGCGGCGGAAGGTAGCCCCGGGGACAAAAGACTCGCGGCGAGTGCCGAAGGCTCGGAGACGCGGGACGGGGGCCGAAATGGCCCGCCTCCCAACCCCTAGCGCCAGGCCGGCCCGGGACCCCTAAGGATGGGGGCAGACACAATGGCAATTGACAACCGGGAGTCATATACTGCGGTTTGGGCCTTCGGCCCGTCTTATGCGTTTGCGCGCAACAGCTCTCACCTTCGCGGTGGGTTTTTCGCTGATTCTTTTCGGCGGTGCCGCTCTCGCGTCGCCAAAAAGAA
>Ga0207684_10005365_pt1 | contig 11838 bp, 9 predicted proteins | sample KBSK5501metaG_FD_184342 | JGI IMG/M metagenome (GOLD analysis project Ga0207684, IMG submission 184342) | Corn, switchgrass and miscanthus rhizosphere microbial communities from Kellogg Biological Station, Michigan, USA - KBS K5-50-1 metaG... | ecosystem: Host-associated > Plants > Roots >... | reverse complement strand
GGTTCGCGAGGCGTGCTTCGAGCCAGAAAAAGACGACCAGAAGGAAGGCGGCCGCGGAGGCAAATCCGACCGTGTGGTCCGAAGTCCAGCCGAAGCTGGCGGCGGTGACGATCGCGTACACGCCGAGTACCATCGCCGCGGTGACCAGGATCGAGCCGATGACGTCGACGCCCCGACCGATTCCGATGCCTTCTGTTTCGTCGATCAGCCGGACGCCGGCAACGAACGTCGCCAACCCGATGGGAAGGTTGATGAAGAAGATCCAGTGCCAGTTGATCGATTCCGTCAGCAGCCCGCCCGCGAGCAGGCCGATGGAGCCGCCGCCGGCGACGACGAACGTGAAGATGCTCATCGCCTGCGCTCGCTCGACCGGCTTGGGGAAGCCGGTGACGATGAGGGCTAGGATGACCCCGGCCGAGAGTGCCCCGCCGGCGCCCTGCAGGAAGCGGGCGACGACGAGCTCGGTCGGGTCTTGGGCAAACCCGCTCAGAACCGACGCCGCCGTGAAGACCACCACCCCGGCGAGGAAGACCCTCTTGCGGCCGACGAGGTCGCCCGCCCGTCCGGCCAGGAGCAGCAGGCTCCCGTAGGTGATCAGGTATGCGTTCACGACCCAGGTGAGGTCGGCCTGGCTGAAGTGCAGGTCGCGCTGGATCGAGGGCAGCGCGACGTTCACGATCGTCGAGTCCAGGACGATCATGAGCTGCCCGAAACAAACCACGATCAGGGCGAGCCAGCGCTGCCGATCGGGTCGTAGTGCCGAAGAATGTATTTTCATGATGCCTCCACAGACGAACCAACTGCCGTGACGATCACTATAACAGGACCATTACGATACTTATTGCATGGATTATCTGAAGATTGGGAATGATTCTCATCTGGTGGTAGGATCAGAAGTGGTCAAGATGGAGAGCGGTTCGAATACAGGGCTGGTCGCGCTGATCACGCAGATCTCCAAGGCGCTGCACCGGCGCACCTCGGAGGAGCTGCTGGGCATGCGCCTCAAGCAGTTCATGCTCCTGGGCTACGTCCGGGACCATGGCAACGGCGGGGTCTCCCAGCAGGAGCTGGAGACTGCCCTGCTCATCGACGCGAACAGCGTCGTGCTGCTCCTCAACGAGCTCGAGGCGGCCGGCCTGTCAGTCAGGCGCCGCGACCCCCACGACCGCCGGCGTCACATGGTGGAGCTCACCCCAGCCGGTCGCGTGGCGGTCGAACGTGCGGAGAAGGCGCGTGAATCCCTCGAGGACACGATCCTTGCCGACTTCACCGCGGAAGAGCGGGTGGCGCTGACGAAGGTTCTACGCCGGGTGCTCGACGCCCTGGCTCAGGCTATCCCGGAGCCCGCAAAACTTTAAGGGTGCCCGCGTGGCTAGCGCGATCGGGCTTTGCCCGGTCGCGACTTTGTTCTATGGGACTCCCAGTCGTGGCGGGGAGACAGCTTCTAGAACAATCTCATCGATATACCGGAATGGGCGCAGCGCCTCGGCGAAGCCGACGCGCGATGAGGGAAAACCATCCGGGTTTTCCCTCATAAGTCTCTAGTTCAGACGCTCGACGATCATCGCCATGCCCTGGCCGCCGCCGACGCACATGGTCTCCAGCCCGTAGGTCTTGTCCTTCTCGCGCAGGCCGTTGAGAAGCGTGCAGAGAATGCGAGCGCCGGTCATCCCGAACGGGTGCCCGAGCGCGATCGCCCCACCGTGCGGGTTGAGCTTGTCGCTGAAAGGATCGACTCCGATCCCCCGCGCCGAGGGGATCACCTGCGCCGCGAAGGCTTCGTTGATCTCGACGATGTCGATGTCGTCGATGGTCATCTTCGCGCGTTTGAGCGCCTGTTTCGAAGCCTCGATGGGGCCCAGGCCCATGAACTCGGGCTCCAGCGCGCTCAACCCGGTCGAGACCACACGCGCCAGCGGCTGAATGCCCAGCTCCTTCGCCCTGCGCTCGGACATGACGACCACGGCGGCGGCGCCGTCGTTGAGCGGGCAGGAATTGCCGGCGGTGACCGTGCCATCCTCGCGGAAGGCCGGCTTCAGCGTGGCCAGCACCTCGACGGTCGTGCCCGGCCGCGGGCCGTCGTCCTTGGTGAAAGTCTGGCCGTTGGGCAGCGGGACGGGGATGATCTCGCGGTCGAAGAACCCGTCGTCGCGCGCCTTCACGGCGGCGTTCTGGCTCTTGACCGCGTAGCGGTCCTGCTCCTCGCGGCTGATCTTCTCTCGCCGCGCCACGTTCTCGGCCGTCTGGCCCATGGCGATGTAGATGTCGGGATACTCCTCGGCGTTCCCTGGCACTAGCCTCGGGTTGTAGGTGTCGGGGGCATCGGGATAGCCGCTGCCGTAGCGCGATACGCACTCGACGCCGACGGAGAGGAAGACGTCGCCCTCGCCGGCCTCGATGGCGTGCGCCGCCATCCTGGTCGTCATCAGCGACGAGGAGCAGTACCGGTTGACGGTGACGCCGGGAACGTCGAGCCGGCTCAGGATCGAAACGACCCTGCCGATGTTGTGCCCCTGCTCGCCGCCTGGCAGCCCGCAGCCGCAGATGAGATCTTCGATCTCTGAGCGCTCGAGCTGCGGCAGCTGGTCGAGCACCTTGGTGACCACATAGGCCGCGAGATCGTCCGGCCTGACATCCACCAGGGAGCCCTTTCGAGCTCGTCCGATCGCAGAGCGGCCCAACGCGGCGATCACAGCTTGAGTCATGCCCGAATTATTACCCCTTCCGGCCGGTGGCTATTTCAGCGGCGACTTGCGCTCGCCCGAGACGACGAACACGACGAGGCCGGCGAGGAGAATGACCAGGACCCCGAGCACGATCGGCCCGTTCACGTTCATCCATCCGGCGAGGACGAGCACCAGGGCAAAAACCGGCAGCCAGAGCGCCCCGGCCAGCTCGCGCCTGCCGAGGGCCCGATAGCGCCGCGCCTCCTGGATCAGCTCGCGCGGCAGCGGTTCGTCGTCGTCCAGGGGAGCAAAGATCGTCTCCATGCTCTTGCGCTCCAGGCTGCGAGGCCGATCGTCGCGCTGCACCAACTGACTCCTGACCACAGTCTGCCACGCGCGGAACGACTACGAGCGGGTAAGTAGCGCCTCTCGGGTGAAAAGCCGGAGCGCGGCGTACCACGAGAGCGCCCCGGTCCCGACCAGGCTGATCGTCGTCACCGCGAGGTTCGGCCACTCGACGGCGTTGTGGACGATGGCATCCCGCAGCACGAGCACGGCGTTGAGGATCGGGACCAGGTAGTACGCCAGGTTGGGGTTGAAGTCCGGGATGAACAGGATGATCGACGCCGGGAAGATGGTGATGAAATAGAGCGGGGTGACGTAAGCCTGGCCCTGGCGGAACGACTTCGCGAGGGTGCCCAGCGCAAGGGTGACGGAGCTGAAGCTGATTGCGATCAGCAGCGCGACCCAGACCATCACCGGAATGGCCACGGGGTTGAGAGTGATGTGATTCGACCCGGACCGTCCGGGCAGGGAAACCTGGCTGAGGGCCACGAACATCGACACGATGGCGGCGACGGCCGCCACCAGGCTGATGCTGGTGACCGCCGCGATCTTCCCGAGCAGCAGGCGACTTCTCGGCGCAGGGGTCAGGAGCAGGCTCTCGAGCGTCTTTCGCTCCCTCTCGCCGGCCGTGCTGTCGAGGGCGGCGGAAAAACCGCCGGTGAGGATCATCGTCACCAGGATGTAAGGCAGGAAGAAGCTCAAGAACGCATTGGATGCAGCCTGGACCGGCGAGCTGAGCGGGTGCGCGACCAGGTGGAGCGGGGTCAGGATCCCGGGATCGATGCCGCGGCTTCGCAGCGCCGCGTCCGCTTGCGCTGCGTCGTACTGGCCGAGGATGGTCTCGAGGCGGGTGGAGGCGATCTGGGCGCCCTGCCGGCTGGGGTCGTAGTACTCGTCGATCTCGCCGCCCGGCCGGAAAGCCACGCCGACGTCCACCTGCTGTTTGGCGGCGACCGCCGGATCGACCACCTGAACGAGCTTCAGGCTCGTCGCCTGGAACAGAACGTCGAGGCCGACCGGGATCTCACCCGTGTACCCGATCGTGTAGGTCTGAGTCGCGGTCCGTGAGGCGACCTGGGAGATCACGCTCAGCACGATGGGCGTCGCCAGCGCCGCGATCCCGATCGCGATCAACGTGCGCCGGTCGCGGACTATCTCGATCAGCTCCTTCCTGTAGACGATCCAGGCCGCGCGCACTACTTCGCGCCGACGAGCTCGAGGAACGCATCTTCCAGCTCGAGCCGACTCCCTCGAACCTCAGCCGTCGGTCCGCTCGCGACCACCTGGCCTTCGTGGAGGATCGTGATGCGGTCGCACAGCCGCTCGGCGTCGTGCATGACGTGGGTCGAGAAGATGACGCACTTGCCCCGGCCCTTCGATTCGACCATGAACTCACGCACCTCTTTCGAGGCGAGGACGTCGAGGTTGGACGTCGGCTCATCGAACATGAGCACCTGCGGGTCGTGCACGATCGCGCGAGCGATCGCCACCTTCTGCTTCTGCCCCGAGGACAGGCTCTCGGCGCGCTGGTCGGCGAACGAGCCGATGTCCAGGCGCTCGATGACCGCGTCGACGCGGCCCTTCACGTCGGTCTCGCGCACCTCGCTCAGTCGTGCGAAATAGACGATGTTCTCGCGCGCCGACAGGCGCGGATACACCCCGATGTCGGCGGTTACGACGCCGACGCGGCGGCGGACGTCTTCGGGTGCCTTGCGGGTGTCGAATCCCATCACCCGGACCTTGCCGCTGTCCGCCGACAGCAGCGTGCTGATGATCCGAAGCGTGGTCGTCTTGCCCGCGCCGTTGGGGCCCAGCAATCCGAAGATCTCGCCGGCCTGGGCTGAGAACGAGATGCCTCGAAGCACCTTGTTCTTCCCAAGCGTCTTCTCGAGGCGCTCGACAGCCACCGCCGCCTCGGTCACTTGGTTTTCTTGGGTGCTCGGCTTTTAGACGTGGTTGCTTTGACAGCGGCGGGCTTGCGTTTGGCGGCCGGCTTTGGCGCCGGCGCCGGCGCAGGCTCGGGTTGGGCCGCGACAGGTTCCGAGACGGTGGCCTCGGCGGGCTCGGCGCTGGCGACTCCTATGGTGCTCGACAGCGTCCGGTGGCACGTCTCGCAGGTCACGATGGTGCGCACCAGGGTGCCGAGCTGATGCGCCTCCTTGCGCAGGTTTCGCGGGCGCCCACAAAACGAACAGAAGCCGACCTCGGTCGTCACGACGACGTGCCCCGGGCGTTTGTTCATCGTCGTTACACGGTAGCTGATAAACTTCGGCGAACGGCGCGACGCGCCGGGGTTCCTTTAAGTCCGATCCAAGAGAGGTCGGGAAGGAGGATTTCTTATGGCGATCGGAAGTCGCCTGCGGCACGTGATCGAGAGCCAGCAGTTCTCGAGGCCTCTCCTCGAAGAGCTCGTTGCGAAAGCCGACGACATCAAGAGCCAACCGCACAATTTCTCGGGTCGGCTCAACGGACGGGTGATGGCCGCGCTTTTCTACGAGCCATCGACGCGTACGCGCCTTTCCTTCGAGGCCGCGATGCTGCGGCTCGGCGGCGACACGATGGGCACGGACAACGCGCGCGAGTTTTCGTCCGCGGCCAAGGGCGAGACGCTCGAGGACACGATCCGGATCGTCAGCGGGTACGCGGACGTGATCGTCCTGCGTCACAACGAGGAAGGTGCGGCCAGGCGAGCTGCCGCGGTGAGCTCGGTCCCGGTCATCAACGCGGGCGATGGGCCCGGTCAGCATCCAACCCAGGCCCTGCTCGACCTCTACACCATTCGCGACGAGCTGGGCCACATCGATGGCATCCGCATCGCGATGGTCGGGGACCTCGCCAACGGGCGCACGGTCCGATCGCTGACCTACCTGCTGAGCAAGTTCCGCGACATCCGCATCTGCTTTGTCGCTCCTCCGCAGGTCGCGATGAGGCAGGACATCAAGGACCACCTCGACGAGCACCACGTGCCCTGGGTGGAAACCGAGGATCTCGACGCGGTGCTGCCGCAGGTCGAGGTCATCTATCAGACGCGCATCCAGAAGGAGAGGTTCAGCGATGAGTCCTCCTACCTCGCGCTCAAGGGCGTCTACCGAATCGACACCTCGACGCTCGCACGCATGAGAAAGGAGGCGATCGTGATGCACCCGCTGCCCAGGGTCGACGAGATCGCGCCGGAGGTCGACGCCGATCCTCGTGCTGCCTACTTCCGCCAGGCCCGCAACGGCCTGTACATCCGCATGGCCCTCCTGGACAAGTTGCTCTCATGAGCGCGATACAGCAGGGACGGCTCAAGGCCACCGTGATGGACTCCGAGCAGATCCGGCGTTCGCTTTCGCGCATCGCGCACGAGATCCTCGAGCGCAACCGCGGCGCCGGCGACCTGGTGCTGGTCGGCGTCATGGCCAAGGGGGACCATCTCGCCCGCCGCCTCGCGGACAGCCTCATGGAGCTCGAGCGAGCACCGGTCGCGGTGGGCGCGCTCGACATCAGCAAGCACCGCGACGATCGGCATCTGCGCGTGCCGGCGCACAGCGGCCAGTCCGACGTGCCGGACATCGACGGCAAGGTGGTCGTGCTCGTCGACGACGTCATCCACCACGGCCGGACCGCGCGCGCGGCGATGGATGCGCTCATGGACTTCGGCCGGCCGAGGGCGATCCAGCTTGCGGTTCTGGTCGACCGAGGACATCGCGAGCTGCCCATTCGTCCCGACTACATCGGCAAGAACGTCCCCACGTCAGACACCGAACGGGTCGAGGTCCTCGTCGCCGAGGAGGATGGCATCGACCAGGCGGTGATCGTTGCCATCTAGGAATCGCCACGCCGCACTTGTGCTCGAGGACGGGCGCGCCTTCGTGGGCGCGGCGGTCGGCTTCGACGGTCTTGGCGAGGGCGAGGTCGTCTTCAACACGGCCATGACCGGCTACCAGGAGGTGCTGACCGATCCCTCTTACGCCGGGCAGATGGTGTGCATGACCTACCCGCTCCAGGGCAATTACGGAATCCGCGATGCCGATGCGGAATCGGCGCGACCCTGGGCTCGCGCGCTGGTGGTGCGCTGGGCATGCCCGCAGCCGAGCCACCACTCGAGCGAAGCGTCGCTGGACGAATACCTGCGGCGCTGGCGCGTGCCGGGGATAGCCGACATCGACACCCGTGCCCTCACCCGGCACATCCGCAAGCACGGCGCCCTCCGCGCGGTCCTGACGCATGAGGAGTCGGCGCCGGATGGGCAGCGGCTCGACACGCTCGCTGCTGAGGCGCGTCGGGTGACCCCGCTGTCGGAGCAGGACCTGGTGGCGGAAACGTCGCGAACGGCGACCGAGGAATGGCTCGACCCCCTCCCGCTCGAGCTCCGCCCTTCGCACGCTGCGGATGGGAAAGGCCTGGCGATCGCGGTCGTCGATTACGGCGTGAAGCTGAACATCCTGCGCTCCCTGCGCGAGCGTGGATGTCGCGTGGTCGTGCTTCCGCACACAGCCTCCTGGTCCGATGTGACCGCCGCCGAGGTGGACGGGCTGGTGCTGTCGAACGGGCCGGGCGACCCGGCGGTCCTGGCGGGGCCGGTTGAGCTCGTGCGCCAAGCGCTCGGACGCATTCCGCTGTTCGGGATTTGCCTCGGCCACCAGGTCATAGGCCGCGCCGCGGGCGCCACCACCTCGCGCCTCCCCTACGGCCATCACGGCGCCAACCATCCGGTCAAGGACCTGGAAACCGGCCGGGTGCACATCACGAGCCAGAACCACGAGTTCCAGGTCGATGGAGCATCGCTGCCGCCGGGCGACTTCTTCGTCTCGCAGCGCAACCTGAACGACGGCTCGGTCGAAGGGCTCGGCCACCGCACGCTGCCGGCCTTCAGCGTCCAGTACCACCCGGAAGGTTGCCCGGGGCCGCAGGACAACCAGCACCTCTACGACCGGTTCGTAGAGATGGTCCGGGAGAGACGCCCTGTACTGAAAGCGGTGGGCGGAGCGGTGCAGCCGGAACGGCCGAAGAAGGTTCTCATCCTCGGCTCGGGGCCGATCGTGATCGGCCAGGCCGCGGAGTTCGACTACGCCGGCACGCAGGCGTGCAAGGCGCTTCGCGAGGAAGGCATCACGACCGTGCTCGTCAACTCCAACCCGGCGACGATCATGACCGACGAGGAGATCGCGGACCGCGTCTACCTCGAGCCCCTGACCGTCGAAGCGGTGGAGCGCGTGATCGCGCGCGAAAAGCCGGATACGCTGTTGCCGACGCTCGGGGGCCAGACCGGCCTCAACCTCGCGACCGAGCTCGCCAACGCCGGTGTGCTCGACCGCCACCACGTGCGCCTGCTCGGCGCCGGCATCGAGACCATCCGCAAGGCCGAAGATCGCCAGGCATTCAAGGAGATGCTCGAGACGATCGGAGAACCGGTTCCGCTGTCTCGTGTTTGCGGGTCGATCGACGAGGTGATCGCGTTCGTCGCCGACATCGGCCTGCCGGTGGTCATCAGGCCCGCTTACACACTGGGCGGAACAGGTGGCGGTTTCGTGACCAACGAGGCGGACTTGAAGACCATCGCGCAGCGCGGACTCGCCGCTTCGCCCATTCACCAGGTGCTCATCGAGCGCTCTCTGTGGGGCTGGAAGGAGATCGAGTACGAGGTCATGCGCGATGCCGCCGACACGTGCATCACCGTCTGCAACATGGAGAACCTCGATCCGATGGGCGTCCACACCGGCGACTCGATCGTCGTCGCCCCGGCGCAAACGCTTTCCGATCGAGACCACCAGATGCTGCGCTCCTCGGCGATCCGCATCATCCGTGCGCTCGGGATCGAGGGCGGATGCAACGTGCAGTTCGCGCTGGATCCAGGCAGCTCGACCTACTACGTGATCGAGGTCAATCCGCGCGTGAGCCGATCATCGGCGCTCGCTTCGAAGGCGACCGGGTACCCGATCGCGCGTGTGGCGGCCAAGGTTGCGGTCGGCAGGCGGCTCGAGGAGATTCGCAACGAGATCACAGGGCGCACGTTCGCCGCCTTCGAGCCGGCGCTCGACTACTGCGTGGTCAAGATTCCGCGCTGGCCGTACGACAAGTTCCCAGCAGGTGACCGGAGGCTCGGTACGCAGATGGCGTCCACCGGCGAGGTGATGGCGATCGAGCGCACCTTCGAGGCCGCGCTGATGAAGGCGATCCGATCGCTCGAGCAGCAGCCGCCGGCGGCCGCAGACCTCGAGCGGTCGGAGCTCATTGACGAGCCCAACGACCGCCGTCTCTTCGCTCTGCTCCACGCACTGCGGAACGGAGCCGATCCCGCCGAGCTCGCCAGGCGCAGCGGCATCGATCGCTGGTTCATCGACCGCCTGGCGACGATCACTCGGCTGGAGAAGGACGGTGACGTCCGGGAACTTCGCCGAGCGGGCTTCTCCGACACGATGATCGCCGGGCTGCGAGGCGACACCGTCGAGAAGGCGGCGCCGACCTACAAGCTCGTCGACACGTGCGCTGCCGAGTTCGAGGCCGCGACCCCCTACTACTACTCCTGCTGGGAGGACGAGACCGAAAGCGAACCCGTCGATGCCCGATCGGCGCTCGTAGTCGGCTCGGGCCCGATTCGAATCGGCCAGGGCATCGAGTTCGACTACTGCTCGGTGCACGCCGCATGGTCGCTGCGGGAAGCCGGCGTCCGCGCGGTGCTCGTCAACTCGAACCCCGAGACGGTGTCCACCGATTTCGACACCTCGGACCGGCTGTACTTCGACCCGCTCGACGTCGATGGTGCGGCGCAGGTGGCCGAAGCCGAGAACGTCGCCGGCGTGTTGGTCCAATTCGGGGGCCAGACCGCCATCAACCTGGCCGAGCCGCTCGAGGAGCGCGGTGTCCGGGTGATGGGCTCCGCGGTCGAAGCCATCGATCTGGCCGAAGACAGGCGCGCATTTGCGGCTGCGCTGGATGCGATCGGGATTCCACAGCCCGTTGGCGGCACCACCACCACGGTCGAGGAAGCGGTCCTCATCGCGGAGCGCGCGGGCTATCCGGTGCTGGTGCGGCCTTCCTATGTGCTCGGAGGCCGCGCGATGGAGATAGTGCACGACCGTCGCGAGCTGCAGCGCTACATGGTGTGGGCGATCAGCGCGATGCCGCGCGGCACGGTTCTCGTCGACAAATATCTCCAGGGCGACGAGGTCGAGGTGGATGCGGTCACCGATGGCGACACGGTGGTCATCCCCGGCGTCATGAAGCACGTCGAGCGTGCAGGCGTGCACTCGGGCGACTCATACGCGATCTATCCGGCGCCGGGTCTCGAAAAGTCAGAGCTCGACGACATCGTCGATTACACCGTGCGCATCGCCCGCCACCTCCGCCTGCGCGGCCTGGTCAACGTGCAGTACGTCGTCCATCGAGGCAAGGTGCACGTGCTCGAGGTGAACCCACGGGCATCGAGAACGGTGCCGTTCCTGTCCAAGGTCACCGGCGTGCCGATGGTCGAGATGGCGACGAGGGTGATGCTCGGTGAGAAGCTGTCGGACCTCGGGTGGAGCACAGGCCTGGTGCCGCCGCGCGACCTGGTCGCCGTCAAAGCCCCGGTGTTTTCGATGAACAAGCTGCCGGCCGTCGATTCGTATCTCGGGCCGGAGATGAAGTCGACAGGCGAGGCGATCGGAATCGACCGCACGCTCGTGGCCGCCATGCGCAAGGCCTTTGCCGCCTCCGGCGTCCATATCCGTGCCGGCGCAGCTGCGCTGTTCACTATCGCCGACGCTGACAAGCCCGAGATCTTTCCGATCGTCTCGCGTCTCGTGCAGATGGGCTGCACGCTGGTGGCCACCGAGGGCACCGCACGGGCGCTCCGTGCGGCCGGCTTCTCGCCGCGGGTCGTGGCCAAGATCGGCGAGGAGGGTCCGACGGTGCTCGACGTGATCACGAATGGCGAGGTCGACCTGGTCGTCAACACGATGTCGAACATCTACACCGACCCCGCCGAGGCCGGCGGGCCGGTGTTCAAAGACGGCTTCGAGATCAGGCGCGCCGCCGTGGAGCGGCGCATCCCGTGCCTCACCTCGCTCGACACCGCGGGTGCGCTGGTCGAATCGGCCGCATCTGCGCCGGACGAGATGGAGGTCCGCACCATCGACGAATGGAGAAAGGGTGTTCCTGCTTGACGCTCCGCTGCTAGGACACCGCCAGGTTGCGCGCGGCATGTTCGTGCTCACGCTGGACGCGCCGCAGATCGCGGAATCGGTTCACGCCGGGCAGTTCGTCAACCTCGGTTGGGCGGGAGGGCCGCTGCTTCGGCGGCCGTTTTCGGTCTACAGGACGGCGGGCGACCAGATCGAGGTGATCCTCAAGGCTGTCGGCGCGGGCACCGCGCAGCTGCTGGACATGAAGGAAGGCGAATCGATCAGCTGCCTTGGGCCTCTCGGACACGGCTTCGATCTGTCGCCAGGACCACGTTCGGTGGCCCTGGTGAGCGGCGGTCTCGGCGTCGCGCCGATGCCGTTGGCTGCTCGCGAGGCGCGCGCGGCGGGCATGCACGTGACCTGGGTGCATGGCGCCCGCAGCGCCGACGACCTGTGCTCCGAAGCCGATGGCGACGAGGTGATCTGGGCCACGGACGACGGGACGCGCGGCTTCGCGGGCACGGCGGTGGCGGCCGTGCCTGACGTGGACCTGGTGCTGGCTTGCGGCCCCAACCGCATGCTCGCGGGGGTCGCTTCGAGATGGCCCGACGCGCAGGTCGCGGTCGAGACGTACATGGGCTGCGGCACCGGCGTCTGCCTGGGCTGCGCTGTGCCGCTCGCGCGCGGCGGCTACGACCGCGCCTGCAAAGAGGGACCCGTATACCGCGCGGCGGACGTCG
>Ga0207684_10005364_pt1 | contig 11841 bp, 8 predicted proteins | sample KBSK5501metaG_FD_184342 | JGI IMG/M metagenome (GOLD analysis project Ga0207684, IMG submission 184342) | Corn, switchgrass and miscanthus rhizosphere microbial communities from Kellogg Biological Station, Michigan, USA - KBS K5-50-1 metaG... | ecosystem: Host-associated > Plants > Roots >... | reverse complement strand
GATTTTTCCCACTTCTGAGGTTTCCATTTCAACAGCATATTCGCCTGGGAGCATACCGGGCTCCAGAGAGCATTTTAGCCATGAACTCATTTGTCAAGATTCCCTTCTCGTTTCGCAGATGAAACAAAGGTATAGGGAAAGTCTTTTCTTGTCAACGTTATATTTTGACTGCGCCAACGCCAGCTACCGAAAAAACGGGCAGCATCATTCGTTGCAGGACTTCCTGACTAGTCAAGAGAGGGTAGACGATAAGACCTTTCCTAGGAGCATCATTACGGTGTTGGAAACTTCAGTTTGTAAAAGCTTCTTTCCGTCTTCATTTGACGCATCGAAATCAACGACTCCCCAGAGACTCCCGTCTTCGTTTCGAATGGGTGCCGCGAGCACATACCTAAGGTTTGGGTTGATTTTGCCCTGCATTCCCTTGAAGCCCTCCTGAAGAGGCTGAACATTCGCGCCTTCCGTGGTGTCACTCTCGGTCCTTATTGTTGCGTTGTCACGGAAACACCTAACTACGATAACCTTTGAAGCTGTTTCCTTGTCGATAGTGAACCGGGTCCTTCCCACCTCTTCTTCAGAAGGATTTGGATCCCAAAAGTGACTGCACACGAGTTCATCGCCCTGCTTCTGGAAAATGAATGCTCGCAAGCTGGCCTGTTCCGGTGTTAACGGCAAACCAATTGCTCGACAGACGGTCTCGAGCGAAGTCTCAACAAGTGGGTTCAATACCTTGGATTGTTTTTGCAGCTGATGCTGGATGATGTCAGCTATCTGAACGCAAACAGGCGCAAGGGCTGCCCGCTGATTGTCAGTACGCTCCGCATCGTATTGTCCTATAACCACACCAAGTAAGTCAGTTGGGAGACGCATGTCGGTATGCTGAGGTTTTATGACGAAACTCCTGTCTTTGCCGAGCCTCCCGATGAAAAGACCCAGTTCAAGAATGACATTGTCGCGAACAGTCTTCTGTTCCTTTCCACGAATCGTTATCTTGTCATCAGGTGAAAAGACAAAGATGCCAAACTGCGACCTCTGAAGATTATGAATCAGTTCATCGATAATGTTTTGGCCTAATCGGAAAGCATCCTGAGTCCATAAGGTGACCTCAGCGTGGGTTTCCAAATTCTGTTGAACGGCGAGAGCGATTCTCTCAGCTTCCTGGGAGGATGCGATAAAAACCTTAGGTTTCGTGGACATAGTGCTTGTCTCCGTGAAGAACTGTCCGAGCTGCTAACGATGAAGGGCCGAAGGTTGAGGCCCTATTGAACTGTGTTGCGCTACCACTGTCAAGTAAACGGTGCTAGTCTCGGTAAACTCTAACGTCGGAATGGAATGGAGATATGATAACCAGACAATTTGCTTTCGTTCTATTCATCTCACTGATAACAGGATCAGCATCGTCAACGATGGCGCAGAGAAGGAAGGCTACCGTGGACCTAATCATCCGTGGCGGAACAGTGGTGACGATGGACAGTGCGCGTCGCATAATTGAAAACGGCGCCGTGGCGGTAGAGGGCGGACACATCATCGCAGTTGGCTCGGCGGCGGAGATCGATGGCAAGTACGCCGCGCGCGAAGTCGTCAACGCCGCTAACAAAGTCGTGATTCCCGGTCTGATCAACGGTCACACTCACGTGCCCATGACTTTGTTTCGGGGCCTGGCGGACGATCTCGATCTGCAGGAGTGGCTGACAAAGTACATCTTCCCCGCCGAAGCGAAAAACGTGACCGAAGATTTTGTGCGTGTTGGCACGCGTCTGGGACTGGCAGAGATGATTCGCAGCGGCACGACGACCTACTGCGACATGTACTACTTTGAAGATGCCATCGCCGACGAAACTTTCAAAGCCGGCATGCGCGGGGTCCTGGGCGAGACAGTGATCGACTTTCCGGTCGCCGACAACAAGACAAACGCCGAGGCGATGGCTTATGTTGAGCGTTTTGTTAAGAAGTGGCAAGGCAACGCTTTGATCGTGCCTGCAATAGCTCCGCACGCGCCCTACACGGTTTCCGAAGATCATCTGAAGGCCATCCGCGCTTTTTCAGATCGCACCGGAGTGCCGATTGTCACACACATCTCTGAAACTAAACGCGAAGTCGACGACAGCCTCAAAGCGAAAGGCGCCAGCCCGATCGACTATCTTAATCGGATTGGCTTTCTCAACAACCGCGTCATCGCTGCACACGTCGTCTGGCCGACCGAAGAAGAATTAACCTTGCTGAAGAAACTCGGCGTCGGCATCGTCCACAATCCACAGTCTAATATGAAGCTGGCTTCCGGGGTCGCGCCGGTGCCGGAGATGCTGAAACAGGATTTGCCGGTTGGTCTCGGCACAGACGGGGCCGCTTCGAACAACGATCTGAACCTGTGGGAAGAGATGGACACGGCCGCGAAACTGCATAAGTTGATCAGCCGAGATCCCAAGGTACTGACTGCCGCAGAAGCTTTCGAGATGGCGACGATGCGCGGCGCCCGCGCGCTGCATCTCGAGAAAGAGATTGGTTCGATCGAAAAAGGAAAGCGCGCCGACCTGGTGATCGTCGACCTCGACGACCTGAATCAGACACCTTACTACAACATCTATTCCGATCTGGTGTACGCCACCAAGGCAGGTGACGTGCGCACCGTGATTATCGAAGGCCGCATCGTGATGCGCGATCGCCGCTTGCTCACTCTGAACGAAGAAACCATTAAATCCGACGCCCACCGCTATCGCGAGCGCATCATCCAAAGCCTGGGCGCGAAAACAGTGCCGGAAGATTAAGTGGTACTGACCTCATGACGCGGGTCTACTGACTTCTCGTTATCCCGATTTCTATTTCTTACTCTTCAAGTGGTACGGCACGCTGGTAACAATGACGTTCGGCTTAAAGAGCAGCGCGCCTTTCAGCATGAGAGAGCTCTGGTTGTGCAACAGATGTTGCCACCACCGCGCGGGTATGAACTCTGGCAGTACCACCGTGACCATCTGGTCCGGGTGCAGCGTCATTCTCCGATCAACATAGCGGATCAGTGGACCTACGAGAGAGCGGTATGGTGATGCGATTACTACTAGTTCCACTCCTTCTCCCCATTCGCTCCACTTCGCGCGCAGTTTCTGCGTCGCTTCGTAATCGAGGTTGATGTAAACGGCAGTAACGTGCTCGGGCGCGATTGCCTTCGCGTATTCAAGCGCTTTCAGGACGCCCCGATGGATACCGGAAATCGGCACAATTACCTCATGTCTGATCGGCCGCAATCTTTCAAGTCCCTGAGTCGTCAGTTGGTTTGCCACATCCACATAGTGACGGTGAACCGATCGGAACAGGGCCACCAGCAAGGGGATGAGCACCACCACGATCCAGGCGCCATGGCGGAATTTCGTTATCACTAAAACGACCAGAACGATGAAAGTAGCGATGGCGCCGAGGGCGTTGACGACGATTGATTTTTTCCAGTGCGCTGCCTGTTTTAGTTCGTTTGCCCGATCCCGATCGGTTTGCTTTGAGATGCGATTGTTTTCTTGCAGAGCGACGTCGTTATGCTGCCCTACGCCTTCCCCTGAAGTTTCACGCGCGGAACGCAAGGCCCGGCCGGCCTTGAGCCAGTGGCGCACCATTCCGGCCTGCGAAAGCGTGAACGAGAGAAACACGCCGACGGCATAAAGCGGAATTAGCCGGCTGGTGTCGCCTCCAAAGGCCGTCACAAGTATCCCCGAGAAGACGGCCAGGATAATGATGCCATTGGAAAAAACCAGTTTATCGCCGCGCGTGGCAAACTGCCTGGGCATGAACCGGTCGCGCGCCAGGAGGCTGGCGAGGCGCGGAAAGTCGGCGAACGAAGTGTTCGCGGCCAGGATCAGAATCAAAGCTGTCGTACCCTGAATCACGTAATAAAACCAACCCATTGGCCCGGTGAAGATGATGCGCGCGAACTGTGAAATGACGGTTTCATTCTCATGCGGGTGGACCTGATAGAAATAGGCCATCAGACTCGTCCCAATAAACATCGTCGTCAACAATACAGCCATCCAGGTCAGCGTCGTTGCGGCGTTGCGGGATTCCGGTTGCTTGAACGCCGGAATGCCGTTCGAGATCGCCTCAATGCCGGTGAGGGCCACGCACCCATTCGAAAACGCGCCGAGCAGGAGAAACAGAGTTAGCGGTTGCAGCTGATAACCCTCCGCCATTTTTAAGCTCTCTGCGGCGGCGGCCGGCGGGACGCTGTGGGGATAGAGAAAGTAATGAAGGATGCCGTAACCGATCATGAACAGAAAGCTGACGACGAAGGCGTAGGTCGGCGCGGCAAAGAGGGTGCCCGACTCGCGCACTCCGCGGAGATTGGCTACGGCAATGAAGGCTATCAGAACGAGACACAAGAGAACCTTGTGCTGGTCGAGCCACGCCAGACTGGTTCCCTGTGCTGCCGACGTAATCGCGGCTACACCCGCCGAGATCGAAACAGAAACGGTGAGAATATAGTCAACCAAAAGCGCTGCTGCCGCGACCAGACCTGGCGTGGTTCCCAGGTTATCCTTGGCGACAATATAGGCGCCGCCGCCCGACGGGTACGCATGGATAGTCTGCCGGTAGCTGATCGCCACGATCGTCAGCACGACGGCGATGACCAGAGTAATCGGCACCACATAATTGAAGGCATTCGTCTGGCCGGCGGCGTACGCGACCGCGAGCACCAGCAGGATTTCTTCAGAGGCGTAAGCCGTCGAAGAGAGCGCGTCGGAGGCGAAGACTGCCAACCCGGTCTTCTTTGTCAGCCGCTCGTGAATAGCTTGTTCGGTCCTCTTGGCTCGGCCTACGAGCAGGCGCTTAAGCGTTGTGGCCAATCTGCTTTTCCCCCCAATATTGTTAGTGGCGCGCGCGTCTCGCGCGTGATTCACGGGCACGACGCCCGCGCCACTTTTCAACTCGTCCCCCAGCGGATAGCCGACATCACGTCCTCGGGATCTAATCGGTCGACGCAAAGTCTGTCGCCCGGTGGATAGTCTTCGCTTTCCCAAAGGTAAGTCGCCAGGTGTCGCTCAGCGCAGCAAATCCAGTAGGTGCTTCCTGGCAGGACGCGCCCCCTGGTCTTGAGCTCAATCTCGAGGAAGAGCTTGTCGGCAATCTCAACAGTGATCTCGCGCTCCAGGCACTGCGGATTGCTAACCATGAAGTTGTAGCTTCCGGCCGACGGCAGCGCCTCTCGATTTATTTCCCACAGGCGCACAATCGAGAATCCGTTCTCTGTCACTAACTCGATCGGACGTGTGACGGCCGGAGAGCTCTCAGGCATTAGATTTTCGCTTTGATTACGCACGATTTTCCCGGCCAATCATGGCGGCCAGGATGAGCTTAGAAGAGAACTCGTAAGGATGGAGTAAGAGGTTTATAAAGAATTCGTAAAGACGTATTCGCCCAACTTGGGTTTGGTGCTGGCCTTCGTGACACAGACTTCAGAGAGGTCTGATCAAGCTCTGAATCCGAGTACGACCAGCTCAGTTGTCCTGTTTTGCGGCTTTGCCGCTCTGATGCGCGGCAAGTCTCTGAAACACTTCCAGCTTTTGCAGGTCTGTGACCTGCCGTAGAAGAGGTCGGAGACCTTTAAGGATTGGTAGGTCAACTTTCCGGCAAGTCAAAGACTTGCCGCGCATCGGGTTGGCATAGCCACGGCCGAGCATCAGACGACTTATTCAGAGCTTCCTTCAATCTGTGTCAGTTCGGAACCACAGACTAAAGTCTGTGCCACTAAGCTTTCCGTTCCGAACTGTTCTTCGATCTTCCGTTTGACGTCTTTGGTTCCAAAGGCACCACGTGGACGCTGGCGTCCCGCACATCGCGGAGAAATCGGTTAATTACGGAACCGTGGAGCAGCACATCCCATCGGGACCGTGCCGATTGTCCGAAGACAACGTGGGTGATTCCCTCGCGCCGCGCGAACTCGATCAGCGCGTCTGCAACACGTCGGCCCTTCAGCTTCACGACCTTGGCTCCCAGCTCCCGACCAAATCGGATATTTTCTTGAAGCACGGCGTGATCGTGAGGATCGATTCGGCCCGGTTCCTCGCTGGGAGTCTCGACATAAACCGCAAACCAGTCTGAAGCCAGACGACCGGCAATGCGCGAGCCGGCTCGCAAGATGCGCTTGGCGCTGCCGCGCGAAGCCATCGCTACCATCACCTTTTCCGGTATCGCAGCCGGTTCCAGTCCTTCTTGTTCGCGATAGTCGTGCGCCTTTGCTGCCTGATCGTCGGCGACTTGCCTGAGTGCCAGTTCGCGCAGCGCCGTGAGATTGCCCTTGCGGAAAAAGTTATTCAGCGCCTGCTGAATCTTTTCGACTCCGTAGATCTTGCCCTGGCGCAGACGCGTCCGCAGCGTCTCGACCGAAACGTCAATGTCGATCACTTCGTCGGCACGCTTCAGAAAGGTATCCGGTATGGTCTCTCTTACTTTGACCCCGGTGATGCGCGCGACTGCATCGTTGAGCGACTCGATGTGCTGAATGTTGACGGCGGTAATAACGGAGATGCCTGCATCCACTAAATCAAGCACATCTTCGTAACGCTTTTGATGTTTCGAGCCGGGCACATTGGTGTGGGCCAACTCGTCCACAATCGCCACTGCGGGACGGCGCGCAATCACCGCGTCCACATCAAGTTCTTCGAAAACCGCGCCACGATACTCGATTCGCTTCAAAGGCACGCGCTCAAGGACGTCGATCAGGATTTCGGTGTCGATGCGGCCGTGCGTCTCAACTAAAGCCAGCACCACGTCAACGCCCTGTCGGTTGAGCTCATGGGCCTCTTCCAGCATACGGTAGGTCTTCCCGACACCGGCGGCGGCCCCAATATAAACATGCAGCCGCGCCTTGCCCTCCTCTTGGAGTTTAGCCAGCAGGGATTCAGGAGATCGTCTGCGAACAACTTCTTGCATAGTTCTTAAGAAGGACTATTTCTTAGTCATTGGTTTGCGCTCGTCAAGTTCCAGATTCAGCAAGAGAACATTTACGCGCGGTTCACCCAATATCCCGAGCGTCCTTCTTTTGGTGTGTTTTGCAACTAACAAAGCGACTTCATTTTCACTCATGCCTCGCTCACGCGCCACGCGCGGTATCTGAAAATCAGCCCCTGCCGGCGAAATGTGTGGATCAAGTCCAGATGCAGAAGTAGTGACCAGATCGATCGGCACAGGCTTGCCTGGATTTTCAGCGTGCAAAGTCGGCATGTCCGCTTTTACGCGGTCGATCAGCTTCTGATTGGTTGGCCCGAGATTCGATCCGGAAGATGCGGCTGCGTCATAACCCGCCGCGCCGGCGGCGCTTGGCCGCGAATGAAAATAACCAGGACCGCTAAACGGTTGGCCGATGATCTTTGAACCGACGATTGTTCCATCAGGGCGCTTGATCAGTTGACCATTAGCTTTGTCGTTGAAGACGAGCTGCGCAATCCCGGTCACCGCGAGCGGGTAAATCAAACCGAAAAGAAGAGTGGTGACGATCGTCATAAGGATTGCTGTTAGAAGATTCTTCATAAGTCATCCTCTAGTGTCAGAAGCCCGACCGTCAGGGAGGGCAACTAACGCGTCAGGGCCCTCCCTGACGGTCGGGCTTCTGACACTCACGCCAAACCGATCGCGTGAATGATCACGTCAATGATCTTTATCCCAATGAACGGCGCGATAATTCCGCCGAAACCGTAAATGAATAGATTGCGCCTTAACAGGGAAGCCGCGCTCATGGGACGATACCTTACGCCTCTCAACGCCAAAGGAATCAGTGCAATGATGATCAGAGCATTGAAGATCACCGCCGATAGAATCGCCGACTGAGGCGTGCGAAGGCCCATGATATTAAGCGCATTCAAGACCGGAAATGCCGCAGCGAACATTGCCGGAATGATTGCGAAGTACTTCGCCACGTCGTTAGCAATCGAAAATGTGGTCAGCGCGCCGCGCGTCATTAGCAGTTGCTTTCCGATCTCGACGACCTCGATCAACTTAGTGGGATTCGAATCGAGATCCACCATGTTGCCGGCCTCTTTCGCCGCTTGGGTTCCAGTATTCATGGCGACGCCAACATCAGCTTGCGCCAAAGCCGGCGCGTCATTCGTTCCATCGCCGGTCATTGCGACCAACTTGCCGCCTGTCTGCTCATCTTTAATCAATTTCATCTTATCTTCCGGCGTCGCTTGGGCCAGAAAATCATCCACGCCGGCTTCGCGCGCAATCGTCGCCGCCGTAAGTGGATTGTCGCCCGTGATCATTACGGTCTTAATTCCCATCTGTCGTAGCTGTGCAAATCGCTCCTTCATCCCGCCTTTAACGATGTCCTTCAAGTAAATTGCTCCCAGAGCGCGCTTGTTGTAGGCAACAACGAGCGGTGTGCCGCCTGCCGTCGAGATTCTTTCCACGATACCGCTTAATTCGGCCGACGGGCCTTGATCATTGCCAGCCGTGTATTTCGCAATTGCATCGACGGCGCCTTTGCGGATCTCAATCCCATTGACATTCACGCCTGACATTCTTGTCTGTGCAGTAAAAGGAATGAACGTCGCTTCATGAATACCGAGTTCGCGCCCTCGCAATCCGTACTTTTCTTTCGCCAGGACAACGATCGAACGGCCCTCCGGGGTTTCATCCGCGAGCGAGGAAAGTTGTGCAGCATCAGCAAGAACATTGTCATCCACTCCTGTCAGTGGAATGAACTCGGTCGCCTGTCTGTTTCCAAGCGTGATGGTTCCGGTCTTATCCAGTAGGAGGGTGTTCACGTCGCCCGCCGCCTCGACGGCGCGGCCGGACATTGCCAGCACGTTGTGTTGAATCAGGCGATCCATACCAGCGATTCCGATTGCCGAAAGCAGGCCGCCAATGGTTGTCGGAATCAGGCAGACCAGCAATGACACCAGTACAAAGATCGTCTGTGGTGCACTGGAGTAGATCGCGAACGGCTGAAGCGTTACCACGGCCAGTAAGAAGATGATTGTAAGGCCGGCCAGGAGAATATTCAGCGCGATTTCGTTCGGTGTCTTCTGGCGTTCGGCACCTTCCACCAGCGCGATCATGCGGTCGATGAATGTTTCGCCGGGATTCGAAGTGATGCGAATTTTGATTTGATCCGACAGGGCGCGGGTGCCGCCAGTCACGGCTGAGCGATCGCCACCGGCTTCACGAATCACCGGCGCGGACTCGCCGGTAATCGCGGACTCGTCCACGGAAGCTACGCCTTCGATGATTTCGCCATCTCCGGGAATGAACTCGCTGGCGACCACAAGCACCACGTCCTCTTTCCGCAACTCTGTAGCGCCAACCACCTCAGTCCTGCCATCGGCCAACAGCCGGTTAGCCGTTGTCTCGGTTCTGCTCTTGCGTAAATTGTCGGCTTGCGCCTTGCCCCTTCCTTCGGCCATCGCCTCGGCAAAGTTAGCAAACAATACTGTGAACCAGAGCCAAAGTGTGATTTGCAGCTCAAACTTAGTATTGGTTACGCCAGGAATTGGCGCGACTAATCCGCGAATCAGTTGGAACGTCGTCAAAACGCTGCCAACTTCGACAACGAACATGACGGGATTCTTCATCATCGAGCGCGGATTCAATTTGATAATCGAGTCAAAGATCGCACGCTTAACTATTTGCCAGTTCCAGATTGCTTGTTTGTTTTTTTCTTTGAGCATCTCAATTCAAGGTCGGCTCGTGTCAGAAGCCCGACCGTCAGGGAGGGCTACCAGCGCCTCTGGCCCTCCCTGACGGTCGGGCTTCTGACACAATCCAAGTCGCAATTCTTCAGAATGTCTTTCCTGCTTTCATCAACAGATGTTCTACGATTGGTCCCAGACTCAACGCCGGAAAAAATGTGAGCGCGCCAACAATGACGATGACGCAGACCAGCAACACGGTAAAGAGTGGCGTCGTCACCGGAAATGTTCCCAGCGATGGCGGCACAATCTTTTTGCGCGCCAGGTTGCCTGCCACTGCCAGCATCGGAATGATCATCATGAAGCGTCCGATCAGCATGGTGATTCCGATTGTCGTGTTGTACCAAAGCGTGTTCGCCGAAATGCCGGCGAAGGCGGAGCCGTTGTTACCGGCGCCTTCCGTAAAAGCATAAAGAATCTCAGACAAGCCATGTGGGCCCGGATTGGCGATTTGCGATGTTCCGAAGCTGGGAGCAACAACAGAGATAGCGCTGAAAACCAGGATCACCAGTGGAAAGACGAGGGTCACCAACATCGCCATTTTCACATCATAGGACTCGATCTTCTTTCCCAGATATTCAGGAGTACGCCCGACCATTAATCCGGCAATGAAGACTGACAGAATGACGTAAATCAAAATCCCATACATCCCCGAGCCGACACCGCCAAAGATTGTTTCGCTTAGCATGATGTTGGCGAGGGGAACCAGACCACCCAGGGGTGTGTAGGAGTCATGCATTGAGTTGACCGCGCCGCATGAAGTGTCGGTCGTGACGGTGGCCCACAGCGCCGAATTAGCAATGCCGTAGCGAACTTCCTTGCCTTCCATGTTGCCGCCCGACTGCATCGCGCTCGCTTGTTGATCCACACCCGCAAGCAGAGGATTGCCTTTCGTCTCTGCCCAATAAACCACGGTCACACCGACGAAAAACAACACAGCCATGGCCGCAAATACTGCCCAGCCATGCTTCGGCGATCCCGTCATGCGACCCAGCGTGTAGGTCAGTCCGGCAGAGATTGCAAAGATGCAAAGCATCTCGAAGAGGTTTGTAAACGGCGTTGGGTTCTCAAACGGATGGGCGCTGTTGGTATTGAAGAAACCACCGCCGTTGGTGCCGAGCTCTTTGATGATTTCCTGCGAAGCGACCGGTCCCTGAGCAATGGTCTGAGTCTCGACCACCTGATTCTCTTTCGCCGTCGTGCCGTCCGGATTGGTGACGACGTTGCCGCCCGCGTCCTTCTTATCAACTTCGATCGTCTGCTTCTCAACCAACTGCGCGGTGTCGTAGGGCCGAAGGTTTTGCGGTACGCCGCTGGCCACCAGAACCAGCGCGCCCACCATGCAGGCCGGCAAGAGCACCCAAAGAGTTGCCCGCGTCATATCCACCCAGAAGTTGCCGATAGTTTTCATCTCTCGCCGCGCGATGCCGCGAATGAAGGCAATGGCGAGCGCGATGCCAACCGCCGCTGAAATGAAGTTGTGATAAGCCAGGCCAGCCATCTGGGTCAGGTAAGTCATGGTTACTTCGGGCACGTAACTCTGCCAGTTGGTGTTGGTGGTGAATGATGCCGCGGTATTGAATGCCGATCCGACGTAGGTGCCCGTGCTGCTTGCCGGGGAATCGACGCCCGCGAAATGCTGTGGATTGAAAGGGAGGTGACCTTGCAAGCGCTGAATCAGGTAAAGCACCAGCATCGTCACGGCGCTGAACAAGAGCATCGACACGGCGTACTCAGTCCAGCGCATCTCGCGAGTTTCATCGACGCGCGTCAGCTTGTAGATTAGTCTTTCGATCGGTCGCAGCACTCGATCGAGAAATGTCTTCTCACGATTGAAGACGTGCGCCATAAAGACACCCAGCGGTTTCGTCACCGCGAGAACGATCAAAAAGAAAATCAGAATTTGTAACCAACCGTTCAGTGTCATAAGAACCTCAGGATGCAACAAGTGTCAGAAGCCCGACCGTGAGGGAGGGCCTGATGCGTTAGTAGCCCTCCCTGACGGTCGGGCTTCTGACACTCCCCATCTGCATTCAAAACTTCTCTGGGTGCAGCAGCGCGAAAACAAGATAAATGAGCAACAAAAAGGAGACCGCAAGGGTCAAGATTGTTTCGAGACTCATCGTTTAGTTCTCCCTCACTGCAACTTCTCACAACCGCGCACATACGCGAGGGC
>Ga0207684_10005363_pt1 | contig 11843 bp, 9 predicted proteins | sample KBSK5501metaG_FD_184342 | JGI IMG/M metagenome (GOLD analysis project Ga0207684, IMG submission 184342) | Corn, switchgrass and miscanthus rhizosphere microbial communities from Kellogg Biological Station, Michigan, USA - KBS K5-50-1 metaG... | ecosystem: Host-associated > Plants > Roots >... | reverse complement strand
GGATGGTCGCCCCGCGCGTCCAGCATTCTCTTCGGCGGCGGGGTGATGCTGTGGACGCTCATCGAGTATCTGATGCACCGGTTCATGTTCCACCTGACGCCGCGCGGCCGGCTCGGGGTCCTGTTCGCGTACCTGATCCACGGGGTTCACCATGCGTTCCCCGAGGACCGGCGCCGCTGGCTCATGCCGCCGATCGTCACGGTCCCCGTCGCCGGTGTGCTGTTTCTCGTCTTGCGCTTGCTCGTCGGGGCGGCGTCGGCGCCGATCTTCGCGGGCGCTCTCTTCGGCTATCTGGCCTACGATCTGCTGCACTACGCCAGCCATGCTCGGGTGCTCCGAGGCCGCGTGCCACGCTACCTGCGTCAGCACCACCTGACGCATCACTATCGCATGCCCGAGACGCGCTTCGGGGTATCCAGCCCTCTCTGGGATCGCGTCTTCGGCACGCTCCGGTGACTCTGGTCTAGGGTCGGGGGCTCGGCGGCCGGGCCGCTCGAGGCGTGCAAGCTACATTCTTGCAGATGCCTCCTACCGTCGGTCCGGCGTCTCCTGAGGCGTGGAGGACCGCGGAGACCAGGCAGGGAGAATCGCCGAGGGCGTGCTGGACCGTTGAGCGTGGCGCTGACCCGGGTCAGGATGCGCGCCCCTCACACCGTCTCGGGACGCGAGCCAGGCGCCGGCGGCTACCGCCAGTCCCACGCCGAGCCCCGCCAAGGCGTCGACGGCGTAGTGGAACTGCCCGTACACGCTGCCAAGGGCGAGCAGCGTTGTCGGCACCACCAGCGCCAGGCCGAGGGCCCGCCATTCGCGGAGCGCCGCGGCCGTCGCGGCGACGGAGACCGCGACATGACTCGACGGGAACGCGGCGCCCCACGCCGCGACGTGCTCGAGGAACCGCGCCGTCAGCGTGGCGATCGCGGTCTGGCTCGCGGGGTTGTCCACGGCAGGGAACACGTGCCGCGGCCCGACCACGGGGAACAGGAGGAACGTCGCGTAGCAGACGTAGAACGTTGCCGTGATGGTCATGACTGCTCGCTGCATGGCCGCCCGCTGCCCGGTGACCCATAGCGCCAGAGGCGCGGCCGCGGCGATGGGGTAGTACGCCATATATCCCAGATGCAAGGTCCACGACAGCCAGACCGAGGGGCTCCGGCGCATCCATTCCCGCGCAGGCTGGAATCCGAAGACCGACTGTTCCCAGCCCAGCACGATCCGGTCGTACGCGCGCCCGTCGGCCAGATTCGCCAGCCCGATCTCGGTATAGAGCGCGGTCACGATGAGCAAGGGATACCAGTCGCCAATGAATCGCCCCACCGGTCCGGCCCGCCGCGCCCGGGGCATCAGGAGCGCGAGCGCGACGAGGAGGCCGTGCACGACGAGGAACTGGGGCAGATCGCTCGGGGGGAGACGCCAAACGAGCAGAGCCGCGATCGCGACCGCGTAGCCGAGCGTCCAGCGATCCACGGGAGTTCCGCCCAGACCGCGTGGCCATCCGAGGCGGTGTCTCGCCTCCGTGCGGCGGGTGGTCACGGGAGGGCGAGCTGCGTTTCGATGAGCTGGCGATACACCGGCGAGGTCTTCACCAGCTCGTCGTGCCGCCCGCTGTCGGTGATCCGTCCGCGATCCAGCACGACCACACGGTCGATGTTGATCACGGTGGACAGCCGATGCGCGATGATGAACGTCGTCGGGCCGTAGTCGAGCGCGCGGAGCGCCTGATGCACGAACGCCTCGCTCTCAGAATCGAGCGCATTCGTCGCCTCATCGAGGACGAGGATCCGCGGCCGGCGGAGCACCGCGCGCGCGATCGCCAGACGCTGGCGCTGGCCCCCCGACAGCTGAACGCCCCGCGAACCGATCTGGGTCGTGAACCCGGCGGGGAAGCGCTCGATGAATTCCCGCGCGCACGCCAGCTCGGCGGCCGCGGCCACCTCCGCGTCGCTCCGTCCATCGAGCCCATAACGGATATTGTCGGCGATCGTACCGGAAAAGAGCGTCGGCTCCTGCAGCACGACCCCGATCTGGGAGCGCAGCCACGCCGCGTCGAGCGTGCGGGTGTCGTGTCCGTCGATCGAGATCCGGCCTTCGTCGGGATCGTAGAAGCGAAGCAGCAGGTGCAGGATCGTCGACTTGCCGGCGCCGGAGCGCCCGACGAGCGCCATGACCTCTCCCGGCCCGATGTGGAGATCGATGCCGGTCAGCGCCTCCACGTCAGGCCGCGTCGGATAGCGGAAGCGCACGCCATCCAGCGTGACGGCGCCCTCCACGCGCGCCAGTCGCACGCCACCCTCGACCGGCATGCGGGGCTCGCGCGCCAGCGTCTCGAAGATCCACTGAGTCGCGCCGAGCCCGCGCACGGTCTCGCCCCAGAACTCCGAAGCTCGACGGAGACCGCGGGCGACGAGGAGCCCGTAGAGGACGAACGAGATCACCGCCCCCGAGGTGAGACGGCCCTGGAGGATGAGGCTGGCGCCGGCCCACAAGCCGAGCAGCGCCGCCGTCTCGCCGACCACGAACGACACGCCGTTTTGCGCGGAGTTCGCGAGAATCGCCTGCCGGGCGCTCTCCACGGCCACCAGGAGTTTCTCGTGATAGCGGGCACCCGCGGCCGGCTCCTGCGAGAACGCGCGAACCGTGCGGATGCCGCCGAGCGACTCCTCGGCCACGGTCGCCGCTTCTGCGTATGCCTGCTGCGTGCGGACGGAGAGGGTCTTCACGCGCCCGCCGAGGACCCACGCGGCGACGGCGATCGGCGGCACCGCGAGCATCAGGAGCAGGGTGAGCGTCGGTGAGGTGTAGACGAGGAGCACCGTCCCGAGCACGCCCAGCAGCGCGAACCGCACGGCGGCGCCAAACGGCTCACCCACGACGCGACCGATGACGATCACGTCGTCCGCCAAGCGAATCGTGAGCTCACCGACGCTCCGACTGTCGAAGAACCCGATCTCTTGGCGCAGCAGGTGATCGAACACGCGCCGCCGGAGCCTCGCCGTCAGCCGCTCGGAGGCGAGGTTGAAGTAGTAATCACGGATGACGGTGGCGATGCCTTCCACCGCCAGCAGCACCAGGAGCAGCAGGGCGAGCTCGTTGACACGCGACATCCGTCCAGCCAGCACGCCCTCGTCGATCAGACGCTTGACCAGGATCGGGTAGGACAACGCGGCGACGAGACCGATCGCCACGAACGTGCTGCCGACCGCGTACAGCGATCGCTGCTCGAGCACCAACGCGATCAGCGCGCGAAGCTGCATCGTCACGTGGCCTACCTATATCACACCAAGCGCGCGGCTCACACCCGCGGCGAGGCCGGCCTGTCGGACCAGGGGCGTCCCGTGATACGGTCGTCGACGTGCGGGATGAGGTTGGCCTGACGCACACCGTCGCGCTTCGCGCCATGTGCGGTGGGCCCGGCTCGTCGAGCACGGATTCGAATCATGGCAAGAAGGGCTCGGCTCGGCGGAGGTTGGCATGAGCAAAGCCGGGGCACGGGGTCGACTGTACGTCACCAAACGCATCTGGGTTCCGGAGAAGCCGCTCGCACGACTCAATCTCAAGATCGCCGATGCGCTGCGAAAGCGCATGCCGCCCTTGCCGGTCCAGGGCGAGGCGGCGCTCTCCCGCTTCCCGGTGCTGCGAGAGCTCCAGGACAACCACGACGCCATCAGGCAAGAGCTGCTGACCGTTCTCCAGGTCAAGAAGGACATTCCTGAGCTGAAATACGTCCACCCACGCGACGATCGGATCTCGTCGCCCGAGTGGCGCACCTACGTGATGAAGCTCTGGGGTTACGACGTCCCCGTGAACGCGGCCCGCTGCCCGCGGACGGTCGAGGTCTGTGCGAGGGTGCCGGGCGTTCACACCGTGCTGTTCTCGATCCTCGACCCGCACAGCACGATCCCCCGTCACCGCGGCTGGGCGACCGGTGTCGTGCGCCTCCACTACCCGTTGATCGTGCCCCGTGAGTGGCACCGGTGTCGAATCGAAATCGAGAACGTGGCGTATTCCTGGCGCGAGCGTGAGCCGTTGCTCTTCGACGACACCTACGCGCACTCGGTGGACAACGACACCGACGAGCTCCGCGCGGTGCTCATCGTCGACTTCGAGCCCGGGATGTCCCTCCTGCTCGACGCGTTCATGAAGCTGCGCTACGTCCTCGTGCGTCGCTCCGAGGAGATCCGGACGATCTGCGACCGGGCGGCCGTATCGGCATGATGCCGGCCGAGCTGGATCCGCCGACGCGCGTGCTGTTCCTCCTGGCCACGCTCGACGGCGGCGGCGCCGAGCGTACCGTGCTCACGCTCGTGCCCCACCTGCGGGCGCGCGGCGTGGACGCGCGCGTCGGTCTCCTCGCGCGCCACGGGGCGCTCGACGGCGAGATCGAGCCGGCGCAGGTGGTGCGGGCCCGCATCGCGCCGGCCTGGATGAGCTATGCGCCGTCGCCCGGGCTGGGCCGCCTCCTCGTCGGGGTCCCCCTCGTGCCACTCCAGCAATTCGATCTCCTCCGCCAGTTCCATCCTCACGTGGTGGTGAGCTGCACCGCCGCGATGAACCTGGCCGCGCTGCTCTCGACGCGCGCGTACGGCCGGCACCGGGTCGCGTGGGTCCTGCGCGAAGGAAACAACACGCGGGCGATTCTCGAGAGCGACGCGCCCGGGCGCCTGGGCCGTGCCCTTCGGTGGCGGGCGACCGAGCTGGTCTACCGCGCGCCGGACCGCGTGGTGACGATCTCGAGCGGCGTGGCCGACGGGCTCGTGCGCGATTTCGGTGTGCCGCGCGATCGCGTGCGAGTCGTGCACAATCCGGTCGCGGTCGCGCGGATCAGCCAGCGCGCGCAGGAGGCAGGCGGCGTGTGCTTCCCGTCCCGTTTCATCGTCGCGTGCGGCCGGCTGCATCGGCAGAAAGGCTTCGACGTGCTGCTGCGCGCCGTTGGCCGTCTGCGCGATGCGGAGCTCGCCGTGGTCCTCCTGGGTGAGGGCCCCGAGCGCGGAGCCCTCGAGGCGCTGGCGCGCGAGCTCGGCCTGGGGGCGCGACTGGTGATGCCGGGATTCGTCGAGAATCCCTGGGCCTGGATCGCGCGCGCGTCGGCGTTCGTCCTGCCGTCCCGCTGGGAAGGCTTCGCCTCCGTCCTGGTGGAGGCGATGGCGTGCGGCACTCCGGTCGTCGCCGCCGACTGCGACTATGGGCCACGCGAGATCGTGCACGACGGCCAGACGGGCTTGCTCGCGCGCACCGACGACGCGGCGAGCCTCGCCGCGGGCATCCACCGGGTCCTGGTGGATCCGGCGCTCGGGAAGGAGCTCGCGGCACGCGGGCGCATGCGCGCGATGGACTTCGACGCGCCCTCGATTGCCGGTCGCTACGCGGATCTCGTGCACGAGGCCGCGACCCGCGTGCGTGATACGATTCGCCGCGAGCGTTCGTGAAATCCGGCCGGCCGGGCGGGATCGCCGCGCGTCCGGCCACGACATTTCCCCGGTGCGGGACTCGGTGATGAGGCTATTCGTCGGACTGGCAAACGGCCTGCTCACCTTCTGGGAGCAGGCCCGCGGACGCCGGCAGCGTCGCGCGGAACGGCCGGGACCTACCGGGCCCGGCGGCGCCACACCCCCAGATGGATCGGCCGCCACCGTCATCCTCTTGAACTGGCAGCGAAGCGCGAACGTGAGAGCCATTCTCGACGCCTATACCCGGTACCGTCAGGTCGCCGAGATCATCGTGTGGAACAACAATCCGGACCTGATCTTTACGTACAGCCACGCGAAAGTCCGTTCGGTCAACAGCGGCGAGCTCGGCCTCAGCACGCGCTGGGCGGCGGCCCTCCTCGCCTCGCACGGCTGCATCATCGTTGCCGACGATGATCTGATCGCGGACGAGGACACGATCGATCGACTGATCGAGTGGTGTCGGAAGGACCCGGACCGCGTGTACACGCTGCACGGCCGCAACCCGACGCCGGACAACGAATACGGCACGCACGTGGATCACGTGCGCCAGCCAACCGAAGCGGTCATGCACCTGACGCGCCTGGCGTGCCTGGACCGGCGGCACGTGCCGCACTACTTCCTGGCGCTCGAGGAGCTCGGCCTTCGCATCGATCCCGCGAACGGCGGCGGGGAGGACATCGTCATGAGCTTCGCCCTCACCCGCGCGACGGGCAAGCGGCCGCTCGTCGTCCCCGGCTCCTATCGTGACCTGCTGGCTCCCGGCGGCATCGCGAACCGATACGGCTCGCAGCGGCAGCGGCGAACGCTCATCATGCGACGCTGTCAGGCGTGGCTCGACGGCTCGGCTCGGGCCCGGAGGAACCCTCGCACGGACCCGTGAGCCCGCCGTCGAACGGCATGCGTGTCGAGAAACCCGGACTCATCTGGCTGTTCGTGCTCGCCCACTTCCTTGGGCTCGGTGTGTCCGCGAGCCTCCGCCACCTGGGTGGCCACAGCAGCTTCTACGACCTCGGCGTCATGGACAACATCGTCTGGCAAACCGTTCATGGCCGCCTGTTCTTCTATCCGCAATACGCGATGTCCTACTTCGGCGACCACTTTGCCCCGATCTTGTTCTTGTTCGTTCCGCTGTACGTGATCTGGGCGCACCCGCTGATGCTCATCCTGGGACAGGCCCTGGCGTTGGCGCTGGGTGGGTTCTTCGTTCACCGGATCGCGTTCCTGCACTTCGCGCCTGACCCAGCCAGGGGCGGCCTCGAGGCGGGGCCGGCTCGCTGCGCGGCGTGGGCGGTCACGGTGATGTACGCGCTCCACCCCTCGTTGCTGCACGTCGCCATGTTTGACTTCCATCCGATCGCGCTGATGATCCCGCTGTCGCTGGCGGCGTACTACTGCTACCTCACGCGGACATGGGTCTGGCTCGTCACGTCTCTCGCCCTCCTCGCGGCCTGCCAGGAGGAGGCGTCGATCACGGTCGCCGCGTTCGGGCTGTACATGCTCGTGTTCGGCACGACGGCCTCCGAGCGGTGGATCGGCGCTGTGACGTGCGTCACGGCTGCTCTGTATTTTGCTCTCGTCATGAAGGTGATCATCCCTGCATTCCAGCCAAACGCCACGTCGGCCGGCTGGCCGTACCTCTCACGCTATGCGCATCTGGGTGGCTCGATGGACGCGATCCTCCGGGCCGTCGTGCTTCACCCGCTCGACACGCTTGTTCGCTCCTTTGCGATCTACAAGCTCGAGACCCTCTTGGAGCTGTTGCTGCCACTCGGTCTGCTCCCGCTCCTGGGTTGGCGCGCCCTTCTGGTGGCCTTGCCATCGCTGGCCTACACGTACCTGAGCGCCCGACCAAATCAGTTCGTCATTCAGTATCAGTACTTCTCCCCCGCTCTGGGCTGGTTGGTGGTGAGCACGGTGCAGGGACTGCGTGTATGGCTCGCGTTCTGCGCACGGCAGGGCTCGCGCCTGCCGCCGGGTCGGTGGCGGGCCGCCGTGGGTCTGCCGCTGGTCGTCGCGTTCGTGGCGACGAGCGCTATCGACGCCTTCTCGACCCCGATCAAGCCTGAGTTCTTCAAGTCGTACCCGTACCGTGAGGACTTGGAAACCCTCCGTCGCATCATCGGACCCGAGGCCTCGCTGTCGGTGACCAGCAGCCCGGCACCCTTCTTCGCTCACCGCCGCCAGTACTTCCTGGCGCTGGACTTCACGCTCAACCGCGAGTTGAACGCTGCCCTCCGGCTTCCCGACTATCACGACACCACGTTTCACCTGTTCGACCTGACGGCCCTCGGCGACAGCAATGACCGCGAGCGCCGGGTCGCCCAGCTTCTCGCGGACGAGCGTTACGGTGTCCGGTACTACCGGTTCCCGCTGGTCCTGTTCGAGCGCGGCCTCGCGAAGCGACCGCAGCCGGAGCTGGAGGCGCTGATCACGGGGGACGGTGACGATGGTCCGGGGGTCGTACGCGTTTTCCCTGCAGCGTTCCTCCACGTCCGTCGCGCGAGCTCGGTCGAGCGGGATCTCGGCGTCGGCGGTCGGGGCGCAACGCTCCACTTCATCCGAGGCCGCCGCGGTGAGGTGGACGGCCCAGGGGTCATCATGCCAGCAGGGTCCTACGCGGTAGATTTCCATCTCAGACTCGAGGCTCCCGCCGACGGCCCTGTCGTCGCCGACCTCGACGTGGTCAGCAACCGTGCATGGAGCCGCTATGCCGCGCGTCGACTCACGGCAGCCGACTTCACCGCCGCTCACCGTTGCCAGCCGTTCACGCTCCCCACTCAGCTGTTAGCCGAGGCGACCGATCTGGAGTTCAGGACGCGCTCGCACGGGGCCGCTCTCTCGCTGTGCAAGGTGGTCGTGCGCACTCCGCGCTGAGCCGCAGTGCTGGGGCGCCAAGACCGTCGCTCGCCGTCAGCTCCGAACCCGGCTTGACGCCCCGCCGTCGCCGGCGCAGTATCCCGCCGATGGCGGCCGGCGACGACGCGCTCCTCATCGCGATCCCGACCTATAACGAGCGGGACAATATCGCCGGGCTCCTCACCTCGGTGCTCGGGCTGCACCCGACGGCGCACGTGGTCGTGATCGACGATGCTTCCCCCGACCGAACGGGCGAACTGGTGGCTTCCCGGGCTGCGGCGGATCCCCGGATCCACCTGATCGAGCGGGACCGGAAGGGGGGAATCGGCAGCGCCTATCGCGTGGCCTTCGCGTGGGCGCTCGAACACGGGTTCGCCGTCGTGGTCTCGATGGACGCGGACTGGTCCCACGACCCGCGAGAGATCTCCAGTCTTCTGCGGGCGATCGACGAGGCAGACGTCGTCGTAGGCTCCCGATACGTCACCGGCGGCCGCATCGAGAACTGGCCGCGGTCTCGCCTCGTCCTGAGCCGGGGGGCCAACGCGCTCGCCCGCTTGCTAGTCGGACCACAACTCTCCGACTGGACCTCCGGCTTCAAGTGTTACCGCACCAGCATGCTGAAGGAGCTTCCCTTCGGCTCAGGCGGCATCGATTCCGAGGGCTACGCCTTCCAGGTCGACATCCTCTATCACTGCCACCAGGCCGGCTTTCGAATTCACGAGGTTCCCATCGTCTTCGCCGATCGGCGCCAGGGTCAGACCAAGATGTCGCGTCTCGAGGTGTATCACGGCATCCTCACGCTTCTCCGGATCGCGTGGCGCAGGCTGGTGGGTCCGGTAGCCAGCCGAGGGAGGTCGTGGACGCTCTGAGGCGATGACGCCACCCGCCCACTCCCTTCGCGTGGCTGTTCGCGTCGCACGCGCGATGGTCGCCTGGCAGCACCGTGCCGTCGACGAGGCACGCCGTGTCGAGGGCGTATCGCTCGTCGCCGTCGGCGAGGAGACGGATCAGGCAAGCGACGTGCGGATCGACTTTGTCGGAGGCGTATCTGACGAGCCGATCCGGGCAGCGCCACGCGTGGGCGTGTGGCGGTACGGGTTTGGCGACGGTGCCCACCTGGCGGGTGGTGCCCCGGGCACGATCGCGCGCCTCTATCAGACAGCCGGCCCGGGCGATGTCGGCACGGTGTTGCGCGAGGGTTGGTTCGGCGCCCGCACGCGGGAGTCGCCGGGCACGGCGGACGTGGGGTCGCGCGTGGCAGGATGGGCGGCTCGGGCGCTCAGCGCGCTCGTAACGGGCGATCTCGACGCGCTTGACCGTCCGGCGCGATGCATCAGTGACACACGCGACGCACTACCACCGAAGCATCGTTGGTCCGCCGCCGACAGGGTGGCGGCCGCGGTGTTCGACGTGCGCAAGCGCGAACGATGGACCATCGGTCTGGTTCCGATATCGTGGCGAACGCTCCTCGAGCGCGGCACCTTCCCAGAGCCTGCATGGCTGATTGGCCAGCCGCGCGATCGGTTCTACGCGGATCCGTTCCCGATCGAGATCACGGCTCGAGGCGTGCGTGTGCTGGCTGAGGACTATCGGTTCGGGTCCGGCCGCGGTCACATCGTCGAGCTGGAAATTGCGCGGGACGGCGCGATCCGTAGCGTCCGCGAGGCGATCGTACCGGCCGGCCACACCTCGTACCCCTTCGTGCTGCGATCGCACGAGCGGTTACTGTGCGTGCCCGAGGCCGCGTGGCTCGACAGCGTGCTGACCTACGAGCTCGACCCGACAACCCGGGAATGGCAGCCCCGCGGCGAGCTGTTCGCGGGTTTTGCCGCGGCCGATCCCACGCCGCTCGAGCACGAGGGACGCTGGTGGCTTTTCTGCACCAACCGTCGAGAAGAGGGCCGAACGGAGTTGCATGTGTTCTCGGCGGCCGACTGGCGCGGACCGTGGGAGCCGCATCCGCAGAACCCGGTCAAGTCGGACGCGCGGTCCAGTCGTCCGGCCGGTGCGTGCGTCACGATTGATGGGGCCTTGTACCGGCCGGCCCAAAATTGCTCGCGCCGATACGGCGGCGGCATCACGGTCAACAGGGTGATCGAGCTGACGAGACGACGGTTCCGAGAGGAGCCGATCTTCGCCATCGATCCTCGGCCAACGTGGGATTGGCCCGACGGCATTCACACGATCAACGCCGTCGGTGATCTCATCGTGGTCGACGGCCTGCGCGTCGAGCGACGACTATAGGCGGCGACGACTTCCCAGCCGTTTCTTGAGCTTCCAGAGGCGGACGTCGATCGTCCGATACAGGCCGAACCACCCGGCGATCAACGGATCCAGCCAGAGCGGCATCCACGACGACACTTTGTTCCGCGTACGGAAGATGGGCGTCGGATGATCGGAGTTGATGTCGAGCTCGTCCTCCGTCATCACCAGGTCGGGTTCCCGCGCGAGGACCACATTGAGGGCGGACTGGTCGAATCGGTGATTGTCGTGCGTCGCGCCAGGTGGCGCGCTGACGCGCACGTCGAGGCACGCCCGGGCCCACGCGTCGAGGAGTTGCCGGATTCTGGGAACGGCCGTATCGAAGCCCAGGACGCCAGAGGCGCGCTGCCGCAGCGCTCGTACCTTCGTGTCGGCCGACAATACCTCGAGCGCCGTCGGATGGGTCAGCTCGCCGATGGTGGCGGTTCCCCCGAACGGGGTGTACAGGCCGGCCTGGTGGGTCCACGCGATAACGGGGTCGAGCGAGGCGCAGACAACGGTCGCGCTATCCAGCCAGAGCAGGATGCCGTCGGCATCCGCGGCGACAGCCCGGATGATTTGCGGTTTCCAGGCGTTCGTATTGACGGCCCGCTCGCGTATGCCGACAAAATCGGGATATGCGCTCGAGTCGAACCGACGGAGCTCGACCGACGGGAAAATCACCGAAAGCCGGTGCCGCTCGAGTGGGGTCAGGCCGAGATCGTATGCCACATATCTCGCCATGCCCGGCGCGACGTGTCGGGTCAGGCTCTTGAAGAGCTGCAGCAGGCAGCGAAAGTAGGCGCTGTCCGCTGCCGACATGATCGTGAGCGGCCGCGAGGAACGGCCCAGAATCTCCACCCTAAGATCGCAGCCGCCGGACCCAGAGCACCCCGACCCACGCGATAAGGCCGACGATCAACAGCTCCCCGGGGAGCCGAGTGGAGCGGAGAATCGATCGGCCGTCCGGAAGCACCACGAAGCACGCGACGACGCACGGCAAGACGAGCCAGTGAGTTCGCCGGACGGTCGCGGCGAGCACGGCGAGCGGCCAGGTGGCGTACCAAGGGTGGAACCTCGGTGCGAGCACTGCCGCAGCCGCGAGTGCGAGCCCCGCCTCGTGCAGCGCGTGTCCATGGCGGGCTCGCCACCACAGCACTATCAGGATCACGGCGAAAGGGGCGATGCTCGCGACACGAGAGGCCACGACTGCGGGGACCCTCAGCCCGAAGAGCCCGGCCACATATTCGATGATCATTCCGACTGCGGCGGCGGGCGCTGTCCACCCTACGACGTCGCCGG
>Ga0207684_10005360_pt1 | contig 11848 bp, 10 predicted proteins | sample KBSK5501metaG_FD_184342 | JGI IMG/M metagenome (GOLD analysis project Ga0207684, IMG submission 184342) | Corn, switchgrass and miscanthus rhizosphere microbial communities from Kellogg Biological Station, Michigan, USA - KBS K5-50-1 metaG... | ecosystem: Host-associated > Plants > Roots >... | reverse complement strand
AAGAGCCCTGCGGCCGCTCGGATGATGGCTGAACAAAGGGGATTAGAAATCAACGTCGAACGCCAGTACTACAGTCCCATGGTGCCGGAGGGGAAAATTCTCTCCCAAGTTCCCCGCGCCGGGAGCCAGGTTCGGCGTGGCTGGCAGGTTCGCGTGGCCGAAAGCCTGGGCCCACAGCGCGTCGAAATCCCCAACGTAATGGGCCAGAGCCAACGCATCGCCAACATCAACATCCGCCGTCGTGGCTTGGACGTCGGCGCAATAGCGCAAATGCGATTGCCTGACGCCCCCGAGGGCCTGATCTTGTCGCAGGCGCCGCCACCCAACGCCAGCGGCGTCTCCGCTCCGAAAATCAGTTTGCTGGTCGCCGAACCCCCGCTACCGGAGGCTCTCCTGATGCCCAGCTTCGTCGGACAACCCCTGGGCAGCGTGACGCTGGCATTGCAGGAAGCCGGGCTGCGTCTGGGAACGGTGACAGCTGCCCCGGCGTCGCCCGAGAGTCCTCCGTCGGCGACGCCACCTGTGTCGCCAGCCTCTGCCCCATCGCCCGGCAGCATGATCGTCTCGCAAAATCCCGCCCCTGGAGAAAAAGTAACTGTTGGCGCCGCGGTGAACTTCGGGGTTCGGTAGCGGCAGCCTCCCGCCAGCCCGATGGGCGGGCGAGAACGCTCCTGACGCAGTCGCGGTGGTTCTCTGTCTTGGGTCGAGCTATCGGTGGAAGCCGTGGCCTAGCTTTTTTGCAGGATGGCCACAAAGAATCCATCACACGCATGCAACCCGGGAATTGTTCTCACGAACGGCCCGCTCACCAGCGTATCAAGTTCCTTCCACGCCAATTCGCCCTCCGCCCGCAGTCGCTCCAGTTCAATCCGACCGTCGAGCGCATGGAATGAGGGTTCAGCGCCCAGCGCTTTTTCCACGACCGCCTCGTCCTCTTCTCGCTCCAGCGAACATGTGGAATACACCAGTCTTGCTCCAGCTCCGGCATGCTGCATGGCAGACTGCAGAATCGCCAGCTGACGCGCTTGTAGTTCGACGAGGTCCTGCGGCTTGCGTCGCCATTTGATTTCGGGATTGTGCGCCAAAGTGCCAGTGCCGGAGCAGGGCACGTCGGTCAGGATGCGATCAAAGGTTCCCTCCGCCGTGAACTCGCGTACGTCTGAGTGGATGACTTCCACATTTCTTGCGGGCACCAATTTTCGTAGCAGTCGCGCGCGGTGCGGATACAACTCGAGCGCAACGATGTTGGCCTCGGGATTTCGCTCGGCAAGGATCCGCGTCTTGCCCCCAGGGGCGGCGCAACAGTCCAGGATTCTCGAGCCCCTACCCACAAGCAGTCCGACCAGCTGCGAGGCTTCATCCTGAATTGCGACTCGCCCCTGGGCGAAAGCACGAGTCGCGCTAACATTGCCGGACCGAACCCGCCGTGCCGAAGTCAACAACTGGCCAGGAGCGAGATCGATGCCGTTCTGCTTCAATTCGACTACCGTTTTAGAATCAGCCAGACGAACCGTGGTCTCCGGGGCCTGCTGGTCGTAGCGGCAGACTTCCCGCGCACGATCAAGGCCGAACTCGCGCACCCAGCGCTCTACCAACCAAAGCGGATGCGCCAATTCCTGCGACAGCTCCGCGGCGCTTTCAGGCGCTATCGTCGCAATTTTGTGATCTGGAGTCGCGCCGTTCGCCGCACAAGCCGCCGCCAGCTTGCGCAGCACGGCATTTGCAAAGGGCACCGCTGATTTCTTACGAGCTCGCTTCACCAGTTCGACACTCTCGTGCACCGCGGCACGCTGCGGTATGCGATCCAAAAACATCAGCTGATATCCACCCAGGCGCAGTGCCGTCAGCACTTCCAGATCGAGTTTCTCCACTCCCTGGGCTGAAAAGCGCTCGATTTCTTGATCCAGTCGTGACCGCCACCGCAGCACTCCCATCACCAGTTCGGTGACCAGCCCATGATCAGCGGCCGAGAGTCTTGCGTATTGGCTGGAGTGCAACAGTTCAGACGCGTACGCGTCTTGCTGCTCGATGCAAAGCAGGACGTCAAAGGCTGCAGTACGAGCGGGGGAAGTGGACATGGATTCTCAGCAACTCAGTTATCTTTATTAGTATTTGTTATTAATATTAGTTCTCGGTTGCCAGTTGCGAAAAGCTTAGGGCACAATGCCAAGCTTCTCGCCTGGGCGTGGTTGATGGCCGTGGACGAAGTCAGACGCTGGCATCCGCTTCTTTCCCTCCATTTGCACTTCGAGCAGTTGAAGCGCACTTCCGCCGCCACACCCCACGAGCACCTCGCCGCCATCGACCGCGATTTCCCCTTCGGCCAGCGGGCGTTCCACCGCCCGCGCAACCCAGATGTGCAAATTCTTCCCGCGCCAGCTGGTGTACGCGCCCGGCCACGGCTGGAAGCCCCGCAGGCGGTTCAGGATCTCTTTGGCGGTAAGGCGAAAATCAATCCGCCCATCTTCCTTTTTCAGCATGGGAGCCAACGTCGCATGGCCATGATCCTGTGGCCGCGGATGAATCGTGCCGGCCTGCAACCCGCGGACGGTTTCAACCATGAGGCCGGCTCCGACGGCGGCCATTCGCGGAGCCAACGTTTCGGCATTTTCTTGCTGCGCGATGGTGATTTCTTCCTGCAGCAAAATATCTCCGGTGTCGAGGCCGGCATCGATCCGCATGGTCGTCACCCCGGTTACGCTTTCGCCGCGCGCGATGGTCCACTGAACTGGCGCCGCGCCCCGATACTTGGGTAGCAATGACGCGTGCAGATTGAGGTTGCCCAGCGGAGGCAGATCGATCATCCACGGTGGAATGATGCGTCCGTATCCCACGACAATAATGGCGTCGGGCTTGATCGCAGCGAGCTGAGCACGAAATTCTTCGTTGTTCTTGATCTTGTCCGGCTGGCTGACCGGCAATCCCAACTGCAGAGCCCGCTGCTTCACCGGTGAAGGTGCAAGCTCCATGCCCCGGCCTTTGGGTCTATCTGGCTGGGTCACCACCAGGCGCACAGCAAGGCCAGCCTCCACCAGGTTTTCCAGAGTGGGCACGGCAAACGCCGGCGTGCCGCAGAAAACGAGACCGGAAAGTTCGGGCATCAGACCTCGGGCGTCAAACCTCGGACCTTAGACCTACGACCCTGATTCCAATAGCGGCGCGGTTGTACCCTGGGCCTGACGTCCGAGGTCCGGCGCCTGACGCCCGAGCTCCTCACCATTCTCCCGCCTTCATCAGCTTGCGGATCTTGCGCTTCATAAAGTCGCGCTTGAGGACGCTAATGTGGGTGATGTAGAGCTTGCCGTTCAGATGATCGGTTTCGTGCAGGAAAGCGCGGGCCAACAAGTCTTCGCCAGTCTTCTCAAACCACTTTCCGCTAACGTCCTGGGCCCGGATGGTCACTTTGCGCGCTCGTGCGACCGGCTCGCGAAATTCGGGAATACTCAGGCAACCTTCGTTCTGAGTGTGGCGACCCTCGGTGCGAACGATCTCAGGATTTGCAATCACCAGTTTCGCGTTGGGATCTTCCTTGAAGGTCACGTCGATGACGGCCAGGCGCTTCGAAATTCCGATCTGTGGCGCGGCGAGTCCAACCCCGTGCGCCGCGTACATGGATTCGAACATGTCCTCGACCAGCTTTTCCAGGTCGCCGTCAAAAACGGTAACCGGTTCGGCAGTTTTTTCCAGCACCGGATTTCCATACTTCACGATGGGGTAGATCATGCAGGTTCAGTCGCCAGTCGTTCGTCGTCGGTAGTAAGCAATCAGTAACTCTTCACTTGGTCGAGATATCCCTTAAAGTTTCGCAGGGTTTCTGGCATGGAATCGCCGCCGAATTTTTCGAGCGCGCAGCGCGCCAAAGTCAGCGCCACCATTGCTTCTGCCGCCACCCCTGCGGCCGGCACTACGCACACATCAGAACGCTCGTAAGCGGCTTTGACCGGCTCCCGGCTGGTGAAATCCACCGACTGCAAAGGACGTCGCAAAGTAGAGATCGGCTTCAGATATCCGCGCACAATGATGTCTTCGCCGTTTGACACTCCCCCCTCGATTCCCCCTGCGTTGTTTCTGCTTCGGGTAAATCCAGTGAAGCCGGCCGACCCGCCATATCCTATTTCATCGTGCACGGCGGAACCGGTGGCGGACGCCGCGGTAACTCCGGCGCCAATCTCGACTGCCTTGACTGCCTGTAACGACATGACCGCACCGGCCAGCAGTCCGTCGAGACGCTCATCCCATTGCGCATACGTGCCCAGCCCGGGCGGAACTTTATGCGCGACCACTTCAAAAATACCGCCGACGGAATCCCCTGTCCGCAGTACCTTATCTACTTCCTCCTTCATTTGTTGCTCGGCGTCGGCATCAGCGCAATTCAGCAGAACCTCGTTCAGTTCTGAGAGTCCACGAATTTGTTCCCAGGAAATCTCTTTTTTTAGTGTGGCGCCACCCACGGCCACAACGTGGCTGAGCACTTCGATCCCGAGTTCGCGCAGAAGCAACTTGGCCAGGCCGCCGACCGCGACGCGCGCCGCCGATTCGCGCGCCGAAGCTCGTTCGAGCACATAACGCGCTTCGGAAAAATTGTACTTCAGAGCCCCGGCCAGATCGGCGTGCCCCGGACGCGGCGACGCCACCCGCTTATGTTTGGCGGGATCCCCCTCTTCGACCGGAAGCGACTCCTGCCAGTTCTTCCAATCCTTGTTCTCCAGCACAATGGCGATTGGCGAACCGATAGTCGCCCCGTTACGCACACCCGAAAGAATGCGGACGATGTCGGTCTCGATCTTCATCCGTCCACCGCGACCGAAGCCCTGCTGCCGTCGCCACAGTTCACGATTCAGGAACACCTGGTCCACCGCTAATCCCGCGGGCAGGCCTGAAAGAAAGGCGACCAGACCCTCCCCATGAGACTCCCCGGCGGTGAAGTAACGAAGCATCGTTTTGGAATTGTATCCGATGTAAGAGCAAACCCCGGAACCAGCCCGCTCATCGGAAGGTGTGAAATTCGCTGGGGCTGATAGCTAAAGCTACTGCGTCCCGTTCGGATAAACCAGAATCTTACTGGCCTCGCCGGTCTTCAACCGCGCCATTCCCTTGGCGAAGTCTCTCATCCCGATGCGATCAGTGATCACGGGATGCAGGTCCAGCTTCCCCGCTTTCAGCAGAGCTGTCATCTGATACCAGGTTTGGTACATGCGCCGGCCGCTGATGCCCTGAACCGTTATGCCCTTGAAAATAATGTCCTCGGAAAAGTTCAGCGAGATTGGCTTGGAAGTCAGACCGAGAAGAGAAACTCGCCCGCCGCGCCGCACAATATCAAACGCGGTCCGTATGGCGCTGGGATGGCCCGCCATCTCGAGCACTACATCCGCGCCCAAGCCGTCAGTCTGCTCCATGACGATGGCGCGCACGTCATTCTTGGATGGATCGAGCGCGAAATCCGCCTTCATGTCGCGGGCAATCCGGCGCCGGTGTTCGTTTACTTCGATAGCAAGAATCGTCGTCGCGCCTACCGCCCGCGCCACTGCAATTGAGAACAGCCCAATCGGTCCGCAACCGGTAATCGCCACTGTCTTGGCTGCAATCTCACCCGCCAGCACGCTGTGCACCGCATTTCCCAGCGGGTCGAGGATCGACGCGTACTCCTGGGGAATGGCCGGATCGAGCTTCCAGATGTTCGACTCCGGAATCACAACGTACTCGGCGAAGGCGCCGTCGGCATCCACTCCAATGATTTTTACGTTCTGGCAGATATGGGCCTCGCCGGTGCGGCACAGCAGGCACTTGCCACATGCCACGTGCATCTCGGCGGAAACGAAGTCGCCCTCTTTCACGCTGGTGACTTCGTCGCCGTAAGCGGCCACCTCGCCGCAGAACTCATGTCCGGGAATCAGTGGCGGATGAATCCGATTCTGCGCCCAACGGTCCCACTCGTAGATATGCAGGTCAGTTCCGCAGATGGATGCGACTTTAACCTTGACCAGCACGTCGTTCCGGCCGAAGCCCGGAACCTTGACTTCACGAATCTCCGCGCCCGGTGCGGCTTTCGGCTTAACGACGGCGAGCATGGTCTTTGCCATGATGAAGATTTCGAGCGATGGGTCGAACTGCGATTTTAACACTGGCCTCCCGGTTTCACGGGATGGGACATTTCTCGGGGTTGAATATTTCCCGGATCGCGTGCCAGTCCGGCAGCATTACGCGAGCGACATTACCTGATCACACGCTTCAGACCTCCCCCCACCCACCGCCGCCTGGACTCTCAATCCTGATGCGCTCGCCCTTACGCAGGCGGACATTGGTTTTTCCGGGCAATTGTTCCACCGACCCGTCTCGCCGGATTGCGGATGTATTCCCTGGCAAGCCATCCGCGCCTCCGTTCAATCCCCAGGGCCCGCGCGTCCGACGGTCGGCCAGCAGGGTCACTTCGGCGTCCGTCAGTACTTCTATTTCGCGTACGATACCGTCCCCGCCGCGGTGTTTGCCGGCGCCACCGCTTCCGCGTCGCAGCGAATATTGCCACACTCGTAGCGGATACGAATACTCCAACGCCTCCGCAGGAGTGTTCAGCGAATTCGTCATATGAGTATGCACACCCGAGACCCCGGCCTTGGTCGGACGGGCGCCCATCCCGCCTGCGATGGTTTCGTAGTAGGCAAATGGCTCGCCCGTGCGCGGATCAATCCCCCCGATGGTGAGATTATTCATTGTCCCTGACGCCGCCGCGGGAATTCGCTCCGCAAGGGCCTGCGCCAGCGCTCGCAACAACACGTCCACGATGCGCTGCGACGTTTCCACATTTCCGCCCGCCACCGCCGCCGGAGAATGCGCATTCACCACTGTCCCTGAGGGCGCGATCACCCGAATCGGGCGCATCAACCCGGCGGTTGCCGGCGCATCTTCCATCAGCAGACATCGAAACACATAAAAACAGGCAGAGTAGGTGATCGCCTCGACCGCGTTGACGCTTCCTTCAACCTGCAGATCCGTGCCAGTAAAATCCACCATCACCGCGTGGCCTCGGGTCCCCCTCCCGCGCTGTGCGCTGCCCGCAAACTTCACCGCGACTGCGATCTTCACTGGCTTTTCGCTGATTCCATCGCTATCCATGAAGTCTTCGGCTCGATACGTTCCCTTGGGCACACGCATCAAAAACGCTCTCATCATCTGCTCGGAGTAATCCTGCAGTGCTCCTGCGGCTTTCGTCGCCCGTTCCAAGCCATACCGTTGGCAAACTTCGTGCAACCGTTCAGCCCCGGTGTGGCAAGCTGCAATCTGTGCGCCCAGATCGCCCTCGCGCTCATCCGGTGTACGTACGTTAGTCAACAGCAGCGCCAGAAGGTCGCGTTCCATTCTTCCGGCGCGCATGATCCGAACCGGCGGTATGCGCAGCCCCTCTTGATAAATCTCGCGGCACAGGCCCATCGACCCGGGATAAGTCCCGCCCACGTCCGCGTGATGAGCGCGCGAAGCCACATAGAAATCCGGACGGGCCCCGCTGTTTCGCCGACGGAGACGACCCCCCACAGCGCCCGCGTCCTCGCCGGCTGTCGCGAGGGCATCTTGCCCTCCCTGTTTGCTCCCTATATACACCGGCGCCACCAGGGTGATATCCGGCAGATGCGTCCCGCCGCGAAACGGATCGTTCAGCATCGCCACGTCGCCAGGCCCCAGTTCGAAGCTCTCGATGGCCGCTCGCACCGACATTGGCATGGAGCCCAGGTGCACGGGCATGTGATCGCCCATGGCAATGACGTTGCCGCCAGAATCAAAAATCGCGCAGGAGTAATCCCGCCGCTCCTTGATATTGGGAGAAAATGCGGTGCGACGCAGAGCCGCTCCCATCTCCTCCGCAATGGAGTGATAGATGTTCTTAAAGATTTCCAGTTCGATGGGATCGCGTCGCATAACTCAAGACCAATGTCGATCTAGCGGAGGGCGACCTCTGCCGTCCAGTCCGACTCCTGGAAAAACGGCCGAGAGACTGCCCCGAGCGAGAAGAGCCGCCTTTCGCTACATGGGCTCCCGGCCAACGACTGCCAGTGTACGACAACGTCCGCGTGCACCATCATCGGGGCAAGCCGGCTTTTTGCTTGGATTTCGCCCCGATGCTACCTGCAGGAAGGCTGGTTGCTCTAGAATGCGGCTCTAGAATATGGTTGTTCCTAAGGCGCGGTCGTGCTAGAAACGCGCATGGGCAACAAATGCGCCCAGCGCGTTCCTGAAAATCGCGTTCCAGAAAATCAAGATGAGCCCACGAGCCCGCGCCACTGCCAAGTCAGTCACCGCCGATGTATTGATTCCGGAAAAACTCTATTTCCGCATCGGAGAGGTTTCCCGCCTGTGCCATCTGCCCGCCTACGTTCTGCGCTTCTGGGAAACTGAGTTCCCTCAGCTCAAGCCAGTTAAGAGCAGCACCGGCCAGCGCATGTATCGGCGCAAGGACGTCGAAAGCGTTCTGCGCATCAAGCAACTGCTGTACGAAGAAGGATTCACCATCCCCGGTGCGCGTCAACACCTGCGGTCTGAGGTCAAGGGCGACAAGAAGCAGACTCCGCTACCCTTCCCAGCGCGCCCGACTTCCGATCTCAAGTACGTTCGCCAGGGATTGCGCGACATTCTCACCATGCTTTCGGCGCGGCGCTAGTTGCGGCTGAAGGTGCCGGTAAAGTTATTACGCCCCATCCTCCCGTTCATGCTGATCACCTCAACCTCGTTTCGGTCGCGGTTGAGCCTGACATCCGCACGCCCTTGTGCATGTCCCCGATCGGAGCCGGTAATCCGCATGCTGAATTCCCGGTTGCCATCGGAGCGCTCGACCACTCCATAGAACGTAATCATGAAGTTGCTGCCCCTGAGCGAAACTGACGGGCGCCCGGTGCTATCCACGAAGCCACGGGTAATTCTGGCATTTGCGGCAGCCCCGCTGTTGAAGCTGCCTCGTCCCGATGTATCTACCCTCACCCGGGGGTAGTTGCCCACGCCGGGTCCGCCAGCTCCAGGTCCGCCGGGCCTATTACCGCCGCTGCTTGCACGCGGGCTGTAAGTCGCGCGCTCCACCCGATTCTGGCGAACGTTCACAACGCAATCGTAGGTCGCGGCCCTCCAGCTATTCGGGCCTCCGATGCCATAGCGGAACCTTCCGCGAAGACCCTGACGTCCGTTAGCCGCGGAATAAGGATTCTGGGAATCCAGGTTGAGGGTCACACGCCGACCCGCGTCGGCGCTAACCTGGTCCAGCAGCGCGTTTTGGCATTGAGAGGCTACAGGCTGAGGTCGATTCGGCGGGTACTGACCGGGAGGATATTGTCCCGGAGGAGCTTGTATCTGGGGGTTCTGAGCCCATAACACCAGCATGGCTGATTTTGCGGTGAAAATCAGCCCGCAGGCGGCCAACACAATCAACCTTGCCAAGTTTCGCGACCGACCGTTGCCGAGCATGACAGGACCTCCTTAAGCGCTTTGAGCGCAACCAGTTCGCTGAGAGGCGGCACTATACATTGCCGTGCCAAAACCTACGAGAAAATTGCAACAAATTTATTCGAACTACCGGCGGCCGGGTCGCGAATTGTGTCCCCTATCGACTGCGCAAGCAAGCATCGCCGCCTTGGCAAGCACGGGTGGATATCCCAGCTTGCTTGCGTCGATGAAGGGATAGGGATACCAGCCAACCCGCCGCTCCGCGAATCAAGGACTAACAAAAATAGGCTAGCGGATAGGGCAACCAGAAGAGAGCACCTTCCAGCGCAATGAACCGTTGGGAATAAAAATCAGCCAGTATCCCAGGTACATCACCGGCACAACATCGTGCAGAAGAATGTCGGCGATCTTCTGTGCTCCCTGCGGGTTTCACAAGTGCCGCAGCAGTAGGGAATAGCTTACACCCACGATCGCGATGTAAACCGTCGTGCCGGACGCGGCTACGGGTCGGGAGAAAACCTCTCCCCAACTGGAATGGGGTACCGCCAACGATGAGGTGTTCCCCAAGGCAACAAGAAAATTGGTTAGGATGGAAAAAACTGAAGTAGTTAACCAAAAGGACCTCGCCACTGCGAAGTGCCGACCGGGGGGGCGATCACGGAGGACTCTTAGAGGGTCTCAACTATCGCAAGCCGAAGACCGCGACCCCATAGGTCGTCCCCACGTACACCCTGCCATTGGCGATTGTAGGCGTGATGAATTTGTTGCCGGGGCCGACCTGGTCTTGTACAAAAGGGGCCTGATTGCTGTTGTAGAGTTCTCTTGACAGATCTGTTGCATCGTAAGCGTGCAGCGTGGCTGAGTAGCCATTCTCTACCGCCCACAGGATCGCATCGTTCGTGCCGTTCGCAGAAATGCTCGGCGTAGCCCCAGGATAAAAGAATACTGTGGTGGTGTGGCTGGTCGGGGCGGACGGGAAGTGCGCGTTGTTGAGTGTGAAGGCCTTGATCTGGTCGCCGATCGCACCATAGTAGACGGTGCCGTTGAAGTATGCGGGTGTAGAGAATACGGGTCCGGGAAACAATTGGCTGATTTCCTGGAAGACGGCGTCGGCCACGGGATTGAATTTTCCCATAGCGTCCCGATTTACCAGGTAGAGGTTTGCATCCTTACCGGCGCCGACCGCCAGATGCCAGACCTTTCCTGAAGCGTCAGTCAGGTCTGGCAGCACCACGGTCCCGCCCGAACCGAGATCCTGGTCTGTGTCGTTTTCTCCCTGATCGACGGTCTCAAAATAATCAGCTACCGCCAATGCTCCGCTTTGGGTTGACAACTTGAGAAAACCATTTCCAAAATCGCCCAGGCTTGGAAACCCATTGGCATCAAGTGTTGTATCGAATGTCCCGTTGCCATCGAGCAAGTAGATGTTCCCCTGACTGTCGGCGGCGGGGCCGCCTCCGCTCATCCAGATACCGCCTTCATTGCCGTTCGGGGTGATATTCAACACACTGGTTTGGTTTAGTGTGGATGCGTCAAAGCCAATGATCCACCCGGTATAGGGCCGCAGATCGCAATGAGATGCCCAGGTTGTATAGACGACTCCGTTCAGCAGAAGCAGCGCCGCTCGGTTCTTGTACTGTTTCGGATCGAAAACTACGGAGCCTCCAGAGCTGTTGTCGCCTGCGCCCGGATACGACGCGGTGATGTTCTTCGGCCCTCCAAACAGTTCGGCGCCGCTAGTAGCGTCCAACGCGTGCAATCGCTGAAAATAATTGCCTGATGTGTCTCTCGACATGGCCACCACATAAATTGCGCCACTAGGACCCTGGCCGCGATCAATCACGGGTGTTGCTGTGATCCCGATTTCTGGACTAACCGCCTCATCGCAATCGCGGGAATCGCTGCTAGACTCTCCGGCCCCCAACAGGGAAACGTGCCACAGCTCTTGACCGTTACTTGCGTCAAAGGCATAGACGGTGGCGTGTTCCGTGGCCACGTAGAGCACGGAATGTGCACGCTGGTCGGGAATATTCACATTGGAAAGATAGAGGGGCTGAGCGTCGACTTTGCCATCCACTGTAAAAAATGCGACTTTACCGAAAGTCGGAGTGTGGACATTGTTAGGGGTCAAGACGGTCTCATTCAGACTTTGCCCCGTGCGTGCATTGTCGTTGTGAAACGTCACCACGTCGCTCGCGATTGTCACTGAACCCGAAGATGTGGTTTGCGACGACGTGCAAGAGGTTAGTCTAAATACGAGGAAACCTAGGCATAGCCCAACCGCGACAGTTCGGAACGCCCCAGAGGCAGTCATCATGAGTTCAGCATCTAACCAACGACTGGCCATGGATTATGGCAAGTTCACAATCATCCGACAAGCATGATTGATTTTCTTTACGCACCTTTACAAATCGGAAGGGCAGCGCCG
>Ga0207684_10005358_pt1 | contig 11850 bp, 10 predicted proteins | sample KBSK5501metaG_FD_184342 | JGI IMG/M metagenome (GOLD analysis project Ga0207684, IMG submission 184342) | Corn, switchgrass and miscanthus rhizosphere microbial communities from Kellogg Biological Station, Michigan, USA - KBS K5-50-1 metaG... | ecosystem: Host-associated > Plants > Roots >... | reverse complement strand
GTCGGTTCGAGCGTCACCATCCCTTTCAAAGACGGCGAGCTGCTATTGGGTCGCTGGCAGGGAATTTTTCTCTGCGAGTTCGATGGCGGCCGAGAACGAAGGGTGATCATGCTGGTGCGGTGAGATGCCAATCAGGATTTGCTCAGTTCCTGAACCGCGAATCGACATCTCGGCTTCCTCACTAATTTCCTTGTCAACAAGATCACCGAGATTGGATGCCCGTAAGAATGTCGCTTCAGGTGAAGGTAAATTTGGTCTTGAAGGCGAAGGAAAATTGGCGTAAGCTCGCCTTTCAATCATAATCAACCCCAGACCATTGCCGTAAACGATTTTCGGGATACCAAACCTTCATTAGAAGTTTCCCTTAGTCGTTGAATCAAGGGCATCCCCGGCCCGCCAGCACCGTTGAATGGCATGTTGCGGATTAAGTCCCCAGCCTGAAAGAAGTCTGTACTGCTCAGAGGCTGAAATGGCCGATGTGTTCTTTGCGCGACGTAAACAACGCGCTTGCATAGTCAAAAGCAAACGCGGTCTGATATCGATTTTCTTTTGTGCGCTCGCTCTCCAAGCTCTGGGGCTGTCTCGTCCGGCCCAAGCCCAGCGCGTGACCGGCAGCATCAAGGGCACAGTCAGCGCGACCGCGGGCGACGCTTCTGCTCAGCCGGAACTGCTGGGCGGTGCGAGCCTGACCCTCGTCAACCGTGACCTCCCAAGTGCCGTGTTCAAAACCATTACGGATGAAACCGGTAATTTCGTATTTCTGGATTTGCCCGCCGCTACTTATGTGCTAAGCGCCGAAGCTGAAAATCTGCCCCGCGTGACGCGCGAAATTCACCTGACAACCGGCGCTACGCTCGTCGTGGAAATCGTGTTGACTGCTACTTTGTCTGCGTCGGTTACCATAAAAGGCGAAGAAGGCCTGCTCAGTACCGGCGAGACGGCCACGTCCAACACGGTTCATGCCGAGAAGCTGGAAAAGCTTCCTTTGCGCGCCGATAATTACCAGGGCGCACTACCGCTAACACCCGGCGTTGTGCGTGGGGTGGACGGAATTGATCACATCAAAGGAACTCGGGCCGGTCAAAACGCCTACACAGTAAACGGCGCGGACATTACCGATCCCGTCAACGGGAATTTAGCTTTTGATATTCCACTTGAAGCGGCCGCCAACATGCACGTCGAGGACAGTCCGTATTCGGCGGAGTTTGGCAGAGCGACCGGCGGCGCAACCAACCTTGAGACCAAGACGGGCGGTGATAAGTTCAAGTTCCGGGCCGCGCGGGTTTTCCCCGTCTTTCACAAAATCATCGGGGGCAAAATCGATTCCTTCAGGCCGCGCTTGACCTTTGAAGGCCCTGTGATCCGTAAACGCCTGAACTTCCTGCAATCATTCGAGTATCGCTTTTCGCGCATCTATGTACCGAGTCTGCTGGCACCTCGCGATAATTCAACTGCTGAGGCGTTCAACTCGTTCACGCAGCTCGATCTCACCATCAACCCCCGCAACCGCGCGAAATTTGTTGGCGCTATTTTTCCTGAGAAGAAGCGTTACGTTGGACTGAACACCTTCAATCCGCAAGAAACGACTCCGAACACGAAGCAGCGGGGCGAACTTTTTTCGGTTTCTGAGCAGGCAATCTTTCACGATGAATCATTCCTTTTTTCACTATTTAGCTACAAGACCTTTGGATTCGATGTGCTTGGCCAGGGGACACAGCCGATGACAGTCCTCCCGGACGGCAACACGGGAAACTACTTTGCCGATACGCGGCGTTCCGCGCAACGCCTACAATGGCAGGAACAGTACTTCGCCCGAACCCTCAAGTTTGCCGGACAACATTCACTCAAGCTCGGTGCGGAGTTTGATTACACGAAGATGTCCGGCCGTTTTAATTTCCGACCGATTGTGATCCGTCGTCGCGATCAGACCCTCAGTCAGCGTATCGACTTTGCCGGACCAACTTTTATTGACCGACCGTTAGCAGAGTTCGGCACTTTCGCTCAGGATCGTTGGGTGATCAATAAGAGCCTGACCATCGACGCGGGATTGCGTTTTGACCGCAATACTATTTCCAGTCACAACAACGTCTCGCCCCGGCTCTCATTTCTCTTACTTCCTTTCAAGAACGACCGCACCGTTATTCGTGCCGGAATCGGAGTCTTCTACGATCGCAGCCCGCTGTCATCCAGGTACTTCGAGGCTGAAAACCTGGACGACAATGACGAGATTCTCGATGGCCCTGGATTCGGAATCGCTTCACAAACACATTTTCCCAGACGCATCGTCACGACTTACGCGCCTGACGGTCGAACCATCGTTGACGGTCCCCGCGAATTCGTTAACGTCATAAGAGCGCCTTTGCGTGACGCTCGCAGCACGCGCTGGAGCTTGCAGGTCGATCACAGCTTTACCAAACATCTGACGCTCCGTCTGGGCTACCTTCAGCGTGCCACCAGCAATGAACCGATCATTGTTCCGCGCTTGACCAAGACCGGCAGAGGAATCCTCGTGCTCAAGAGTCGTGGCCGGTCGCGTTACAAAGAGTTGCAAGTGCTGGCCATCTTCAACAGCCAGCGCTTTCATAACTGGAATCTTTCTTATGTGTGGTCAGGAGCGCGCGGCAGCCTGAACACCGCGGATAATTTCCTCGGGGATTTTCCGGCCTTTGTTGTTCGAGCAAACCAGTTTGGTACGTTGCCATTCGACGCTCCGCATCGTTTCCTTGCCTATGGGGAAATGAAAGCGCCGCATGGCATCACAGTCATGCCGGCCCTGGAAATTCGCTCGGGTTTTCCGTTCTCTTTCGTCAACGATCGGTTGGATTTCGTCGGCACGCGCAACCAGACCCGCTTTCCCATGTTCCTGTCGCTTGATGCGTCCATCCTCAAAGGCTTCACACTTCCGTTCCTCGATAAGAAGGCGCGTGCTGGCGTTGTCATTTTCAATATCACGAACCATTTCAATCCTCGCGATGTTCAGAACAACACCGGCAGCCGCCATCCCGGCCAATTCTTCAACAGTCTGGGCACATCCGTGCGCGGCAAATTTGAATTGGATTTCTAAGGTCGGATTCAAGCACAGGCCAACCTTCAAAGCAGTTCGGCAAAACAGAAGACGCAAGCCGCCAGCCATCACTTCGTTCCTTTAGACAAGACGAGCTTTCTCAGTCTGATCGGCCGAGTCGCCGCGGAACCGACAGAAAAGTTGTCGTGTCTAAGCTAACCAACCACTCCAAACTTCGGGAGGTCAAATAATGAGAAACCCAAGTGCCAGCTCTTTAAGAACCAGCTTCATGTTCTTGATGAGTATCGGCGTTTTGCTGTTTGCCGCAACCGGATGCGCAAAGAAATCCAACCCCACCACAAAGTTTGCCGGAATACGATTATCGCGACAATCGTCTGCCCAAGATCATCGGCTATGACGCGCGAAACAGCGTGATCGTTAGTGTTCGCCGATTTGCTTCATCATCTCAGTAAACTTCTCAATGTCCTCGCGTGTGTGCTCCAACTGGCTGCGGCTTTCGAGATAGGCCTGCCATTGCGGAGTTAGCGTCAGGGCTTTGGTGGTGTCCTGGTCGAGTGCCTGAGCCATTAGCGCGATGAGATCGCTGACAACACGCGTGTGCTCGAGCAGTGATTCGATGACCGAGTGAGCGAGTTCTGCCTGATTCTGCTCAGAAGCGTGTTCGTTTCCCTGGCCCTTGTCTGTTTTCTTTTCAGTCATGCGCTCGGCTGGACCCGTCAGCGACACTTCTTTGTCCCGTTAGGGAAGAAATATTTAAATTTATAGACCCGGCACCCCAAGCTTATTTCAGAAGCTCCGTAGGAGCAGGAAGTTACGGGTTGATTGAATTCAACATGTCGCTCCTACGGAGCTTCGTCTTGAATGGAGGCGGTAACTATAAATATCACGCTCCTGACGGAGCTTAAACCGAGTACCAACTTCCGCGGATAAACGGAAGTTTTGCAACTGCCGCTGGAAATTCCTTTTCAGAGGAGACCACTTTCACACGTGTTGCCGGCGCCAGATAATCGTACTTCACGTAGCCAAGCGCGATTATGCGGCGGAGCCGCGGCGAGAATGCAAATGAAGTAACTCGGCCGATCTCTTTGTCGTCCGGCGATTGAATTTTCGCGCCGCGTTCCAACTCAGTGGAGCCATTGGCTTCGAACTGTACTCCAGTTAGTTTTTTCGCCACGTGGCCGCGATACTTGATGCGAGCGATAATCTCCTGGCCAAGGTAACAGCCTTTGGTGAAACTCACGGCCTCATCAAGATTCGTTTCCGTCACCACGTTCGTTTCATCCATGTCGATGCCATAGCGCGGAATGCCCGCCTCGATGCGTAACGTTTCCACAACGTCAACGCCGACAGGTTGCGCGCCGGCTTTCGTTAGTGACTCCGAAAGCTGATGAGCGTCATTCGCATCGACGAATAGATCGAACCCGTCTTCGGCCGTGTGCGTCGCGCGAATAATAGTTACTTCGCTGCCGTTTCCAAGTTTTCTCTTAATAACTTCCTGGTGCTCGATCTTCGCAGCCTCATCGCCGAGCGTGGCGCGAACAACCTCGGCAGCTTTCTTTCCCTGGACCGACAGATGCACCGTCTCGCTCGTTAGATCCGTGACCCGAAAATCGCCTGCCAGGGTGAAGCGTTCAAGCAATTTCAGAACTGCATCGTGCGTCACGGTTTCCGTATCGATCAGGAATCCATCGTCTCTATGAATCACTCGGATGGCGGCAAGCAGCCGGCCTTGCACGTTCGGAAACGCGGCCGGCATCCATGAATTCACGGCCAGCGTTTTCATGTCGTTGGTAATTAGGCCGTTGAGAAACGTCACCGCTTCCGCGCCGCTCACGAGAAGTCGCGCGCGCGATGAGAGATCGATTATTCCGGCGCCGCCATCGCGGACCGCGGCGTATTCGGCTGATGGAATCGCTTTACTCATCATTAATCATTCAGCTTTGCATTGCTGCTTGGCCGCTCGGCGGGGGCATAGCCGCAAAACCCTATCTCTGCTCGGCTTGCCTGATCGCCCGGGCGACAACTTTGTAATCACGCAATTGCGCTGCTTCCTTGCGACTGGTAATCAAAACCTGCGGGCTCGGATGATAAAGCGGCACCAGCAAGCGTTCATTCCAGCGACGAATCTTGGCAGCGTCGTTCTGCAAATTGAATTCATGATAGTGAATCAGTTTCAGCGCTTCCAGCGCAACTCCGCCCAGGGTCGCGATTACATGAGGGTCAATCAGTTCAATTGTGCGCCGCAAAAAATCCGAACAGTTTCGTATCTCTGGCGCAGTCGGCCGTCGATTGGCGCCTGTGGCCGTTCGCGGATTACAAAGCGCTGCGCTGGTAATGAAAATCTGCGAACGATTCAGCCCAATTGACGCAAGAAAACGCTCGAAGTTCTTACCCGACTGATCGCCCGAGAAAGGAATGCGCGTGCGGTCGGCGCCTTTGCGTCCGGGCGCTTCGCCAATGAACATCACGCGGGCATCGAGCGATCCATTTAGCTCGCTTAAGACTGCGGCGCGCTCGCACATCGCCGGACAGCGAATGCAGGCGGCGGCCCCGGCAACCAGTACGCCAAACTGCTCTCGCTGCTCTCGCGTTGAAATCCGGCCCATAAACTATTGACTTAACCGTTCACTTCGACTAGAAGTGCTCTGCCCTCGCAGGCTTTATCTATTCAACTAACATCAGGAGGAGATTTTCGTATGCATCGTGCAATGTCTCTAGCGCTGTTCGTTCTGGCGGTGGCCGTTCCCGCCCTGGCACAGGACGCGGTAAAAGTCGATCCCAAACATTACAAGGTCGAATTTGAGAACTCGAGTGTGCGGGTTCTAAGAATCAAGTATGGCCCGCACGAAAAGTCCGTAATGCACAGCCACCCGAACTCCGTTGCGATATTCCAGAATGACGGCCGAGTTAAGTTTACTTATCCCGGAGGCAAAACCGAAGAGAGAGAAATGAAAGCCGGTCAGGCAGTCTGGACGCCCGCCGTCAAACACCTGCCTGAGAATCTTACAGGCAGCGACATGGAAGTCATGCTCGTAGAGTTAAAGACGAGAAAGCCCAAGCCGGCCGCGAAGAAACCGGCCAATACGAACACGGCGACCCAGCAGTAGACAAGCAATGAGAGTCGTCGGGGCACGGTGCCCGCTGTGTCCCGACTTATTTTTATCGACGAGATTGTCGCTCCTGTCGTTGTTCTCGCCGGAACTGGCTGGGCTCAATTGGATCCGCGTCGACCCAGAGACCACGCCGCGCAGCGCGCGCTTCGTCTTCAGCCTTCGCGTAGAGCTCGCGATCTTCCGGCGTCTGCTCGCGCTCATACTCTTTGTAATGCCAGGCCATGCCGGCTTTGACCTGTTCGAGGTTGACGTCTCTTCCATCAAGCAAGATCTTTCCCACCAGACGACCGTACTGATCGGTCTTTTGGTAAACGACGGTGACGTCCTTTCCAAAAATCATTTCAGAGAGATTCTGCTTTGATCGAGAGCCAAATGCTTGATGTGATTCCGGCGCGTCAATGCCTTCGAGCCTTATCCGGTGCTGCGTGTCTGTCGAGTCGAGCACGGTAATCGTGTCGCCATCAGCCACTGAGACGACGCGGCCTGTCAGCGTCTGGGTACCGGCTTCGACAGTGGGAGGCGGTGATTGCGGCTTGTGCTCGGGCTGTTTAGAGCAGCAAACGCCGAAGGCTAACGCGCAAGCGATCAACCGAACGAACGTCGCCGTGCGCCGCAGCTTGAATTGATTGGGCGAAGACAATTTTCTCGGCGGGGCTAATCTATCAAATCACTGCGGGCAGTCGGCGCCATAGCGCGCCCAGTTCTGGAATCTCTTGGCGAATTCTTCGTGACCCATTGGCGGCGGAGTGCGTCCCTCGCCGGGATTCCAACCCCACATTACAAGCTTGTCCGCCGTAACGTGCTCGACTATCTGAGCCACCGTTTTGCCGTTGTTCTGTTTCGGATCCTTGATTTGCCGGCAAATCTCTCCGGGTGTTTTCCCTTCCCAGATCATCGGCATGTTCGCCGGAGGCAGATGCCAGTTGGGCGCACCTGGCGGCATATTCTGTCCAGCGACATTTTGTTCCTGATGACAGGCGGTGCATTTTTGGCCGTACAGCCCCTTTCCATCCGGTCCTCGTCTTACGTTTTGCGTGTGAATATGGTAGTCATCGCCTTGCCGGGGATAGTCACCTGTCGCGTGGCAATTCAGACAGCGTGGATGTTTGAGGACCGGAATGATCGAGACAAAAAGTTCGCGGGCGCGAGCGTCGTTTTTCTGCGCGGGGTCGCTCGTGGCTCGCGAGATTGGTTGAGCAATGAGGCCGAGCGCGATTATCAAGAGGACGCCGATCAAGAGTTTCAGATGTAATTGTCTGCTCAGCATTTTAAATCATGTAAGCGCCAACGGCGTAAGATGCGAGAGCCTGGAGCAACGCCCCAGGGAACGAGTCGAAAAATTGATTTAAGCCGCAACGCGGCGGAATAAAGCCTAGAACATTTGGTTCTTGATAAGAACTATCTCGCTCCTTCAGAGCTGCTCTTTCGTTTTGGCCGAAAACTGGGGCGATGCCGCAGGCTTCTGCATTCCGCGCTTTCAGCGCTTTACCATTCCAATCGGTAGTTTCCTCACGCGCTTACCAGTGGCCGCGAAGATTGCATTTGCCAGAGCAGGGGCGACCGGCGGCACGCCCGGCTCGCCGACGCCAGTGGGATGTTCCGTGCTCGGAACGATGTGAACTTCAATTTCGGGCGCTTCATTTATTCGCAGCATCGGATAGTCGTGAAAGTTTCGCTGTTGTACGCGGCCGCGATCCAAAGTGATTTCGTCTTTCAGCGCCGCAGTCAGGCCAAAAATGATTCCGCCTTCCATTTGCGCCTTCACGGTGTCGGGGTTGACGACGCGACCACAATCGACCGCGCAAACCATGCGATGCACACGCACGGAGCCATCCTTATCCACGGAGACTTCGGCGACCTGCGCTACATAACTGTCAAACGACAAATGCGTGGCGATGCCGCGGCCTCTGCCCGCGGGCAGGGGCTTTCCCCAATTCGCTTTCTCAGCGACCAGATCGAGCACGGCGCGCATACGTGGCTGAGCAGCGAGCAGAGCATGTCGCAGCTCGTATGGATCTTTGCCGCCCGCGTGGGCCACTTCATCAAAAAAAGCTTCGACTGCAAATCCGTTGTGCGAGTGCCCCACCGAGCGCCACCAGAGAACAGGCACGCCGTTCCTTGTGGTGTGCAGATCGACCTGCAAGTTGGGGACGCCGTAGAGCAAGTCTGCCGCGCCCTCAACCGACGCTTCATCTATCCCGTTCTTTATTAACATCGCGAACGGTGTACCTTCCATGATCGACTGGCCGACAATCGTATGGGTCCACGCGATTGGATTTCCCTTTACGTCAAGACCGGCTACCATGCGGTCGTACCACATCGGCCGATAATAGCCGCCCCGAATATCGTCCTCGCGCGTCCAGACAACTTTCACCGGCGCCTTCGCGGCTTTGGCGACGTGAACTGCTTCCACCACAAAATCCGAGACGGGATTTGCGCGCCGACCAAACCCACCGCCAAGAAGTGTCGTGTGAATCTGCACCTGTTCGGGCTTCAATCCTGCAACTGAAGCGGCGGCGGCGCGATCTACGGTTTGCATTTGGGTTCCGGTCCAGATCTCGCAACGGTCAGATCGCAGATCGACGACACAGTTCAGCGGCTCCATCATGGCATGAGCAAGGTAAGGCACTTCGTATTCAGCGCTGACCGTTTTTGCTGCCCCCGCGAGGGCTTTCGCCGGATCACCAACCTTGCGTGCAATCGCTCCCGCGTTTTTTGCGAGATTCGCGTATTGCTCACGCATGCCTGCGGTGGAAAGATTCGCGCTTGGGCCTGCGTCCCAGATGATTTCGAGTTTGTCTCGACCCAGCTTTGCCGGCCAGAAGCCATTTGCAATCACGGCCACACCCGTCGGGACCTGAAGCACATTCTTGACGCCCGAGACTGCTTTGGTCTTGTCTGATTTGAAGCTGACAACTTTTCCTCCAAACACGGGAGGACGGGCGATAAGCGCAATCAACATTCCCGGTATCTGAACATCGAGACCGAATTGAGCGCTGCCGTTAACTTTCGCCGGCGTGTCGAGACGGCGAGTCGGCTTGCCGATTAATTTGAAATCCTTCGGATCTTTTAGCGGCACGTCCTTTGGTGCTTCGATCTTTGCCGCCGCGTCCGCGAGCGATCCGAAACTTGCACGCCGGCCGCTGGCCCTATGAATTACGTAGCCGTTCTCCGCATGCAAGCTCCGCGGATCGACCTTCCAATTTTGCGCCGCGGCGGCAATCAGCAACACCCGCGCCGTGGCCCCGGCTTTGCGAAATCGCTCCCACTCTGACGCCGTGCTCGTGCTGCCGCCAGTCAGTTGAATTCCAAACGAAGTGTGATTGTAAGCAGCATCAACCGGCGCCGATTCGACTTTGATTTTGCTCCAGTCAGCTTCGAGTTCTTCGGCGAGCAACATCGGCAGAGACGTATACACGCCCTGACCCATCTCGGACTTGTTAACGATGATCGTCACGATGTCGTCAGTGCCGATGCGTACGAAAGCGTTGGGCGCAAACGTTGCAGGCAGCGCCGGTCCCGGGAGCGCAACCGCCCCTGGCTGCGGAACGCCTGGATTCGTGCCTGCGTGAGCCAGTTTGGGAAGATACAAACTGATCAGCAACCCGCCACCGGCTGCCGCACCGATCCGGAAAAAATCCCTGCGCTTTATTTCTCTCATCATGTTTTCCGTTCCCCGCTCCCTCTGGGAGAGGGGGTAGGGGCGAGGGGTCGCTAAGCCCCACGCTAACCCTCCCCCAAAAAGGGGGAGGGATTTTCCAACTCGATCAAATCCGTCTGCCGCTCCTCTTCATTTCCGCGGCGCGATGAATGGCTCGCCGAATTCGCGGATAGGTGCCGCAGCGACAGATGTTGCCCGTCATCGCTTCGTCTATGTCCGTATCAGTGGGCTTGGAATTTTCGGCGAGTAGAACCGCCGCGCTCATGATCTGTCCCGACTGGCAATAGCCACACTGCGGCACATCGATCTCGATCCAGGCTTTCTGCAATGGATGAGTGAGGTCGGGCGAGAGTCCTTCGATCGTCGTGATGTCTTTGCCGGCGGCATCCCCGACGCGCTTCACGCACGAACGAATCGCTTCGCCGTTCAGATGGACAGTGCACGCGCCACATTGCGCCATGCCGCAGCCATATTTGGTTCCCGTCAGCCCCAGCGTTTCACGCAGCACCCAGAGCAGAGGCGTGTTTGGGTCAACATCAACATCGACCCGCTTGCCGTTAACCTTCAGAGTAATCACGTGGACACTCCTTTGAGTTTGGCTCTATCCGCGTGTTGCTTCGGGGGATTTGTTTATATGCTAGGCTCGCGTTTCCGCTGAGTCAAGAGGGTAGCAGTAGCCCGACCGTTAGGGGAGGGCTCGACAAGTCGAGGTTTGGAGTGCGTTGACTTGTGGCCACTTCAATTAATCTGCGAAATAATCGCGTCCGCGAACTCTGTAGTCGTGGCCGTGCCGCCGATATCGCGCGTGCGGACTTTGCCTTCCTGGAAAATTTTCAGCATGGCCGCTTCCACGCGATCGGCGGCGGCGCGTTCGCCGATGTGGCGCAGCATCAGAATCGCTGATTGCAAAAGCGCAGTCGGATTAGCGATGCCCTTCCCGGCGATGTCGGGCGCCGAGCCGTGCACGGCTTCGAACACGGCGCCTCGCTCACCGATGTTGGCGCCCGGAACCAGACCAAGCCCGCCAATCAAACCGGCCGCCAAATCCGAGACGATGTCGCCGTAGAGATTCTCGCAAAGCAGCACGTCAAATTGTTCGGGCCGCATGACAAGCTGCATGGAAGCGTTGTCAACGATCTTGTCGTCGGCCTCGATCTCCGGATAGTCCTGCGCCACTTTGTGAAAGCACTCAAGGAAGAGGCCGTCGGACATCTTCATGATGTTCGCTTTGTGCACACCCGTGATCTTCTTACGCTTCTCCCGTCGCGCAAACTCGAATGCAAACCGGGCGATTCGTGTCGAAGCTTTCTCGGTGATGATCTTCAAACTCTCTACCACACCGGGAACCACTTCGTGCTCCAGACCGGAATACAGACTTTCAGTGTTCTCGCGGACGACGACAAGATCGAGATTCGGATTGCGACAGGGCACGTTCGGCAGTGCGCGCACTGGCCGCAGGTTCGCGTACAGATCGAGCGCCTTGCGCAAACCGACATTGACTGACTTGAATCCCTTTCCGACCGGTGTCGTAAGCGGGCCTTTCAGCGCTACCTTGTTTTGTTTGATCGATTCGAGGAGGTCATCGGGCAGCGTAGTGCCGAATTTTTCCAGCGCCTCAGCGCCCGCGTAGTGCGTTTCCCATTCAATCTTCGCGCCGGACGCCTCGACGATACGCACGACGTTCGAAGCGACTTCAGGGCCGATGCCGTCGCCGGGAATCAGTGTGATACGATGCATAAAAAACAGCAGCCAGTAGACAGTAGTCAGTAGTCAGTAGTCAATCCCTTTATGAATGTGCAATCAGTTAGGTCAGGCTCAACCGCCGATGTCGTCATCGTTGGCGGCGGCGTTATCGGGTTGACGATCGCTCGGGAGTTGGCGCTGCGCGGCGTACGCAATGTTGCGTTGATTGAGCGGGCGCGACCCGGTGCGGAAGCTTCGTCCGCGGCCGCCGGCATCCTTGGGCCGCAAGTGGAAGCCGATCACCCGGATGAGTTTTTTCGTCTGGCTTGCGCCAGCCGCGATATGTATAAGGAGTTCGCCGATGCTCT
>Ga0207684_10005357_pt1 | contig 11852 bp, 10 predicted proteins | sample KBSK5501metaG_FD_184342 | JGI IMG/M metagenome (GOLD analysis project Ga0207684, IMG submission 184342) | Corn, switchgrass and miscanthus rhizosphere microbial communities from Kellogg Biological Station, Michigan, USA - KBS K5-50-1 metaG... | ecosystem: Host-associated > Plants > Roots >... | reverse complement strand
TAACATGTGGTATCTGCTGGCGCAACGACCACAATGGCTTTAGCCACCAGGGCCCCGGCCTGATCGACGTCATGCTCTCCAAGCGGGGCACGGTCGCGCGCATCTACCTGCCGCCCGATGCGAACTGCCTGCTCTCGGTCGCCGACCACTGCCTGCGCAGCCGCAACTACGTGAACCTGATCGTGATCGACAAGCAGCCGCAGCTCCAGTACTTTGATATGGATCAGGCCATCGAGCACTGCCGTCGCGGAGCCTCGATCCTGCCGAGGGCTAGCAGCGACGCTGGCGACGAGCCAGACGTGGTGCTGGGCGCCGCCGGCGATATCCCAATGCTCGAGACGGTGGCGGCGGCGTGGTGGCTGCGACGGCTCGCGCCAGACCTGCGCGTGCGCGTCGTCAACGTGGTTGATCTGATGCGGCTCTTCCCCGCCGGGTATCACCCGCATGGGATGACCTCAGCCGAGTTCGTCGAGCTGTTCACCGCGGACAAGCCGGTAGTCTTTGCGTTCCACGGCTACCAGCGGGCCATTCACGAGATCGTGCACGGACACCCCAATGTGGATCGGATCCACGTGCGTGGCTTCAACGAGCAGGGCACGACCACCACGCCGTTCCAGATGTGCGTCCTCAATGGGATCAGCCGCTTCCACCTGGCGGCGGAGGCGATTCGTCGCGCGCCGCGCCTGAGTGACCGTGCGCCGGAGCTGATTGCGGACTGCGAGTCACACATCGAGCAGTCTATCCTGTACGCCTATGAGCATCTGGAGGACCCACCTGAGATCCGCGACTGGGTGTGGAGCGACTGAGTTCCGTCACAGGCGGTATGATGGAGGCGCCCAGCCACGAGCGCATGAGGCGCGCCCGGAGCGGAACGGCAGGGGGTGATTGATGGCGCAGACCACGCGCGCCCTCACGCTTAATATCGGCTCATCCAGCCTGAAGGCGGCGCTGTATGAGGTCGGCCCTGCGGACGACGCCCTCCTCATCTTCGCCGCGCACGCCGAGCGCCTGGGGGCTTCAGGCAGCCACATGTCAGTACGGGATGCGCGCGGAGCGACGCTCTTCACTACGGAACAGGGCCTGAGCGATCATCCTACGGCGCTCCAGACGCTTTTAGGCTGGCTCCATCAACAGGATGAGAGCGGCTTCGATGTGGTGGGACATCGCGTCGTCTTCGGCGGCCAGCAGTATCGTGAGCCGCAGTTGATCACGGACGACCTTGTGGCCTCCCTCGCTGGTCTGTCCCACTTCGATGCGCTCCACATGCCCCAGGCGCTCCGCGCCATCGCCTACACGCGGCGCGAGTACCCGCGCATCGCCCAGGTCGCGTGCTTCGACACCGCCTTTCATCGGACGATGCCGCAGGAGGCGCGTCTGTACGGATTGCCGTATGCGCTTGCGGACGCAGGCGTCATCCGCTACGGCTTTCACGGCCTCTCGTGTGAATCCATCCTGCTGCAGCTACGAGCGCTTGATCCTGAAGCGGCGGAGGGTCGCGTCATCATCGCGCATCTTGGCGCCGGAGCGAGCATGACGGCGGCGCGCAACGGCGTGAGCCTCGACACGACCATGGGCTTTACTCCAACCGGTGGATTAGTGATGGGTACCCGTTCAGGCGATCTCGATCCAGAGGTCATCTTGTATCTGCTGGAGGAGCGGAAGCTGGACGCTGCGGCGCTGCGACGGCTCTTCACCGCCGAGTCCGGTTTGCTTGGCGTCTCTGGCGTGAGTGGTGATATGCGCGATCTGCTGGAGCAGTCCGCGACCAACCCGCGCGCCTCCGCCGCGGTGACGCTCTTTTGCTATCAGGCGCGCAAATACCTTGGCGCGCTCGCCGCTGCGCTCGGTGGGGTGGAGACGTTGGTGTTTACCGGCGGGATCGGTGAACATGCCGCCGAGGTCCGCAAACGCATCTGCGCGGATCTCGATTTTCTCGGCGTCAGAGTTGATACTGCGCGCAACGCGGCGACCGCGGCGATCATCTCTACTGAGGGAAGTCCCGTGACGATCCGTGTCATGCGGTCCGAAGAGGACCGCATGATTGCGCTGCACACCTCTCGTCTCATGCAGCAGGGTATGCTTGGCCAAGGATAACGTTGTCACGCTAGCTCCAGCGCGCTAAGCGTCCCGTCCAGTGGAGCAGACGCTAGCTTTCCAATCGTTGTCGCCGGAAGCGCGGGATCGGTTCGCTACCATAGGAGGAAAAACGTATGACAGTCGAGGTCAAGCGCCTGCCCATCCTGCTTGAGCGCGATTCGAGCCGCGTCATCACCCGCTTCTTTAGTGTGGGCGACGATCAGCGCGTGCGCGGCATTCTCGCGCGCTTGCTCACGATCCCCGAAGAGACCGTCGTGACGCTCCTGGCGAAGCTCGAAGACGAGTACCAGCCGCTCCACGCCGACATCGATGACACGTTCCGCGAGCATTACGCCGCCGTCAAACAGCACATCACGCATCAGGACGCGGTGAGCGACGCCCGACGCCGCTTCATCGGCGCGTGCTTCACCATGGAGTACGCCATCGAGTCCGCCGCGCTCTTCAATCCCTCGATGGTCCAGGCCATCGACCAATCCAGTGTGCCTCCGGGGTCGGTACGCTTCCTCATGAGCCTGCGCGCCACCGGCGAGGGACATATCTCCTCCATCGTCTTTCGCCGTGGCCTGATCGACGCGGATGGGACCGTCAGCGTGAATCCGCCCGGACGCTACAGCCGTCCGACGCGACCGGCGACCCCGGACCACTTCGACAAGCAGGAGTTTGTGCGGCAATTGCAGGCGCTCGACGCGTGGACCGCGCATGCCCAGGACATCTTGAGCCAGCTTGGCGACCAGTTTACGCGCGCCGAGCTATCCGACGCCATCGACGAGATGCGCAAGCGCTCGACGGTCACCGGCGCGCTGGAAGAATCCAACGATGCGCTGCTTGATCTCACGCAGGCGAACTACCAGATTCCGCTGGAGCCAGACGCGGATATCTCTGAGGCCGTCATCTTCCCTTATTCCGAGAATGAACAGCATGGCATCGAGGACCTGCGCCTCGTCCGCTTCACCGACGACGATGGATCGGAGCGCCTCTACGGGACCTACACTGCCTACGACGGGGCGCGCATCTTCCCACAACTGCTCGATTACGCATTCGGCCAGAACGTCGCGGTCCACCTCCTCACCGGTGAGAGCGCGAAGAACAAGGGAATGGCCCTGTTTCCGCGCAAGATCCGTGGCCGCTATGCCATGATCGCCCGGCTCGACAACGAGAACCTCTACTACATGGAGTCGGACGATGTGCGCGTCTGGGACGAGGCGCGCCTCTTATGCGCCCCGAAGTTCCCCTGGGAAGTGATGCAGATCGGCAATTGTGGCTCGCCGCTGGAGACCGAAGCGGGATGGCTGCTCCTGACCCACGGTGTTGGCCCTATGCGCCAGTACTGCATCGGCGCGATTCTGCTGGACCTGAACGATCCATCCCGTGTGATCGGCCAGACCAGCGAGCCGCTGCTGGTCCCCACCGGCAGTGAGCGGATCGGCTACGTCCCCAATGTCGTCTACTCCTGTGGCGGCATGATCCACGCCGGCAAGCTGATCCTCCCGTATGCCATGAGCGACCTGGCGACCAGCATCGCCGTCATCGACCTGCAGGAACTGCTCGACTCACTTGCGCCGTGAGTAACCGGGACGGTGGTTCGGATTCTTTATAAACTCGCCTGTAATCTCGCCGTTGGCGTCTACTTTCCAGGCTCCTACGATACATTCAGGCGGTACATAATCATTTGGGCCGAACCGCCCCTCGATCCTGTAGACCCATCCATTTGGATGCCTTTTGGCTTCGTTGATCGCCTCGATTTCCGGCTCATGCTCATCTGGTTGTCCCATATGGCGCTGCTCCTTACTCACGACTCGCAGGCAATTCAATGCCAAGCGTCCGAAGCAGCCACTTCGAGGGGCGCTTTGCCAAACCAGTCTATCATCATGATCCCTCTCTGCCTCCCATTGATTGCCCGTCGCGCACGTGCTATCTTTCTCGTCACGCAAACCGCTCGATGAAGAGAGGACCGCCCATGATGTGGCGAACGTATCTGCGCCCGACGAGCCTGACTGAGGCGCTGGACCTGCTCGACACGCGCTCCGGCCAGGCGCGCCTCATCGCCGGGGGAACCGACGCGCTGGTGGAATTGTCGCGTGGCGTGCGCCCTACCGAGACGCTGATTGACCTCACCGCGATTCCCAACCTGCGCTACGTCAATGCCGACGGCGACCACATCACGCTCGGCGCGCTGGCGACGCACAACGACGTCCTCGCCTCGGCGGCCTGCCGCGAGCGCGCCCTGCCCCTGGCCCAGGCGTGCTGGGAGGTCGGCGCGCCACAGATTCGCACGCGCGCCACCGTCGCCGGCAACCTCATCACCGCCTCTCCCGCCAACGACACCATCACCCCGCTGCTCGCGCTCGGCGCCGCGGTCACGCTCGCCAGCCGCGCCGGAGAGCGCACCGTCCCACTCGACCAGTTCTACCAGGGCGTGCGCCGCACTGTCATGTGGCCCAAAGAGTTGCTGCGCGAGATCCGTGTCCCCATGCTGCGAGCCGACCAGCGTGGAATCTTCCTCAAGCTGGGGCTGCGCCGCGCCCAGGCCATCTCGGTCATCAACGCCGCCTGCGTCCTGACGCTCGACGGCGCGACCGTCACCGACGCGCGCATCGCGCTCGGCAGCGTCGCCCCCACCATCATCCGCGCCAGCGCCGCCGAGGAGTATCTGCGCGGCAGGCGGCTGGACGACGAGACGCGCAGTGAGACTGGACGCCTCGCCGCCGGGGCAGCTACGCCTATTGATGACGTACGCGGCGCGGCCAGCTACCGGCGCGCGACACTCGGCGGGCTGGTCGCCGAGGCGCTACGCCGCATCGCGACTGGAACCGAGGCCGAGGGGCTGCCCGACGCCCCGGTCTTGCTCGATACGAACCCTCCCGACGCCGCGCGTCCCAGCGCGCCCTTCAACGGCGTCATCGAGACAAACATCAACGGCGCGCCAGCCACATGGGCCGATTCTAGCCACAAGACGCTGCTCAACGCGCTGCGCGAGGACGCCGGGCTGACCGGAACCAAAGAGGGGTGCGCCGAGGGCGAGTGCGGCGCCTGCACGGTCTGGCTTGACGGCGCGGCGGTGATGTCGTGCCTGGTCCCGGCGGCGCAGGCCCACGGCGCGCGGCTCACCACCATCGAGGGACTGGCGAGCGCGGGCGGCGACGAGCTACATCCGCTCCAGCAGGCGTTCATCGAGCATGGCGCGGCGCAGTGTGGCTACTGCATCCCCGGCATGCTCATGGCCGGCGCGAAGCTGCTCGACGAGCAGCCCCATCCGGACCTGGCCGAGGCCCAGATCGCGCTCAGCGGCAACATCTGTCGCTGCACCGGCTACCGCAAGATTCTCGACGCGGTCCTGAGCGCGGGAGGCCAGCCATGACGACGCCATCCACCCTCATCGGGGCCTCGGAGCCGCGCCCCGATGCTTTGGGCAAGGTCACCGGCGCGGCGCGCTACCCCGCCGACCTCGTGCGTCCCGACATGCTGCGGCTCAAGGTCGTCTTCGCCGGGCGTCCCCACGCGCGCATCCGCTCGTTAGTTGCCAGCGCCGCCCTCGCGCATCCCGGCGTCGTCGCCGTCCTCACCGCCGCCGACGTGCCCTACAACGCCTTCGGCCTGATCGACGCCGATCAGCCGGTCCTCTGCGGGGATGTCGTGCGCTTCGCCGGGGACAAGGTCGCGCTAGTTGTGGCCGAGACGCAGGAGGCCGCCGAGGCAGGCGCGCACCTGGTCCAGGTCGAGTACGAGGATTTGCCCGTCGTGACCGATCCACGCGCCGCGCTGACCCCTGACGCGCCGCTGGTCCACGAGAGGCTTGGCTCGAACCTGCTGCTGTATATCCCCATCCGCAAGGGCGACGTGGCGCGTGGCTTCGCCGAGGCCGACGTGATCCTGGAAGGCGAGTTCGAGACGTCCTGGCAGGAGCACGCCTTCCTGCAACCGGAGGCCGGCGTCGCCTGGGTGGACGAGCAGGAGCGCGTGATCGTCGAGACGGCGGGGCAGTGGCTGCACGAGGACCGCCGCCAGCTCGCCGCGATGCTCCAATTGCCAGAGGAGCGCGTCGTCGTGCGCTACGCCGCCATCGGCGGGGCGTTCGGCGGACGCGAGGACCTCTCGATCCAGCATCTGCTCGCGCTCTCCGCGTGGAAGCTGCGCCGCCCCGTCGCGCTGGTCTGGAGCCGCGAGGAATCCATCATTGGCCACCACAAGCGGCACCCCATCAGCGTGCGCTGCCGCTGGGGCGCGCGTAACGACGGGACCATCACGGCGGTGGAGGCTGAGGTCATCGCCGACGGCGGCGCCTACGCCTCGACCAGCGTCGAGGTAACGAAGGTGGCGACGCTCTTCGCCTCCGGCTGCTACGAGGTCACCAACATCAGCGTGGATGGCTACGCCGTCTATACCAACAACGTCCCGGCGGGCGCGTTCCGTGGCTTCGGCGCGCCACAGGCGCAGTTCGCCTCCGAGAGCATGGTCACGCGCCTCGCGCACGCGCTCGACATGGACCCCGCCGAGCTGCGGCGGCGCAACATCTACCGCGAGGGCAGCCTGGAGCCGTCCCAGCAGCCGCTACCAGTTGGCGTGAGCGCGCTGCCCGTGCTGGAGCGCTGCATTGAAGAGGCGAGAGAGCGCCTGAACTATGGCCAGCCCAGCGCCCCCATCGCCGATCCTACAAAACCCCACCTGCGCCGCGGCATTGGCATCGCCTGTGGCGTCAAGAATGTCGGCTACTCCTTCGGCTACCCCGACCAGGCCACCGCGAAGGTCGATCTCTACGGCAAAGCCGAGCTGGAGCGCGCCGTCGTGCGCATCGGCGCGGCGGAGGTCGGGCAGGGGACGCATCTCGCCTTGCGCCAGATCGCCGCCGAGACGCTTGGCCTCCCGCTGGCGAAAGTCGAGATGATCACCGACGACAGCGACGAGGCGCCCAACGCCGGTAGCGCCTCGGCCTCGCGCATGACCCTGATGGGCGGGCAGGCCGTACATCGCGCTTCTTTGGCCGCGCGCGAGCAGTGGAGCGGCTCCGAGGAGTACGCCGCCAGCGCGACGGTCCAGTTCCGCCCCACGCCGACGACTCCGCTCGACGCCGAGACCGGCGCGGGCCGCCCGAACTACTGCTACGGTTACGCGGCGCAGGCCGTCGAGGTCGAGGTCAACACCCTCACCGGCCAGGTGCAGGTATTGTCGGTCATCAGCGTCCATGATGTCGGGCGCGCGATCAACCGGCAGCAGGTGGAGGGGCAGATCGAGGGATGTCTGGCGCAGGCGCTGGGCTTTGCGCTGCTGGAGAACCTGCAAACCCGCGACGGGCGCATCCTGACGCCGTACCTGAGCACGTACCTGCTGCCGACCGTGCTCGACATGCCGACCGCGATCACGCCGGTGATTCTGGAGTTGGCCGATCCGGAGGGGCCGTATGGCGCGCGCGGCGTCGCTGAGATGGCGCTCGTCCCCTTCGCCCCGGCGGTGGCGATGGCGATCCACGATGCGACCGGCATCTGGCTCAGCCAGCAGCCCATGACGCCGGAGCGTGTCCTCGCCGCGCTCACCGCCCAATCCATCACCGAAGGAGAACATTCGTGACGACGCTCACCATCACTGTCGGCCGGTACACCTATATCGCGCGCATGGAGGAGGCCGACGCGCCGCAGACCTGCGCCACCTTCGCGAAGCTCCTGCCGTATCAGCAGAAGATCATCCACGCCCGCTGGAGCGGCGAGGCCTGCTGGATACCACTTGGCGAGTTTAATCTGAATGTGGGCTACGAGAACCACACCAGCTATCCCGCCCCCGGCGAGATCCTCTTCTACCCCGGCGGCTTCAGCGAGACCGAGATCCTCTTCCCCTACGGCGCCAGTCGCTTCGCCAGCAAGGTGGGCCAGCTCGCCGGCAACCACTTCCTCACCGTCGTCGAGGGGCAAGAGCAATTGCGCGAGATGGGCCGCACAGTCCTCTGGGAGGGCGCGCAGGACATCACCTTCACCCGCGCGGAATGAAGCAAGTTCCTGCCGCTTTCCTTGGCGTGAAAGTGGCGTCGGCCACATACATTGATCGAGAGCAATTGTGGTGGTAAGCCGAGTACAGCGGATATTGGTGATTCTGGCAGTCAGCATGATCCTTATCGTGGCGATCATGTTCACCTTGCGCGCCCTCGGCTCGTCGAGCCTGTGGACAGCAATAAGCTGCTATGGCGCCTGGGTCATTCTCGCCCTCTCGGTCTTTGCAGTCTATTTGTTATCCTACCGAGATATCATGCAATCTTACCGAGAGAGGGTTCGGTCGCGCGCGAAGCAGCCACAAGGATAGTACACACATCCCTGGCGCATGATACAGTGGAGGAAACGCCTCTGGCCCATGGGTTCAGCGAAAGGGACAATGATGCGCGCGGACGCTCATCGGCAGGCGGCGGAGGACATCGAGGTCAGTATTACGCTGCTCTCCGCCGATCCACGAGGCGCGCGACTGACCATCGAGGGCGCGTGGGGCGCGGTGTTTCACTGGATCGCCTTCGGTTGCGAGACGAAACATCAGGCGCATTAGGAGAGTCATACGCGTTTAGGCGCGTTCTTACGCAAACAGGGTGAATCGGTGGTTGCCAATCAGTGGGAGCAGATTGACCAACTGCGGCAGGGCGGCTGGTACGGAACGCGTACTGATCCCGCGACCGCGCAAGCGGCGCTCGCCATCCTCAACGACATTCGCACCTGGGCGACGAACTAGAACACAGGGACGCAACCAATGCCCACAGAGCCAATGCCCACAGAGCCAATCACCAAGGCTATTCCGCCCTGGCTGGACGCCAAGACAAGCGTGCTCCTTGCGGATCTCATTGGGACGCTGACGCAGGCGCGCCCCGACACGCTGGCGGTCATCCTCTATGGCTCCATCGCTCGTCATGACGAGCGCCCCCTGGACGATTCACAGCCGAGTGATGTGGACTTGCTGGTTGTCTTCGATACCGATGATGAGCAGATAGCGCCGCATGAGGGCGCCGAGTTATTCCGCATTCTCGGCGAGGCGTATGACCGGCATGTGGACGCCCCGCGCGACGTGAAGGTCATGTTCGCCTCACGCACACTCGACGAGTGGGACCCCACCTTTGTCGCCGCTGTCGCGTGCGATGGCATTCTGCTGTGGGCGCGGGGGCCACTACCAGCGTCGCTCGCCGCCGTCGCCTGAATACATGATCGGCGTAAAGGCGAGACGGGACTCGTCCGCTGTCCTCACCGTCATCGAGGGGCAAGAGCAATTGCGCGAGATGGGCCGCCCTCCCTCTGGGAGGGCGCGCAGGACATCACCTCCACCCGCGCGGAATGACGGCTCGGCGACGCATTTCACGCCTTCCGCATGTAGAGGCGAACCGTCAGCGGCGCGAAGACCGCCACGAGGATCGCCGCTCCGAGCAGGGCGAGCCCCAGGTCGGTCCCGACGACGTTCTTGTCCGCGAGGTCACGCACCGCCGTGATGAGATGAGTGACCGGGTTCACGTTCACCAGCCACTGCAGCCAGTCTGGCATCGTCTTGACCGGTACAAAAGCGTTCGAGAGGAAGGTGAGCGGGAGGAGGATCAGCAGCGAGAGACCCTGCACGCTCGACGCGGTGCGCGAGATCACACCGAGGAACGCGAAGATCCAGCTCAGCGCCCAGGCGCAGACGATCATGAGCGCCCCCGCCGCGAGGACCCCCGCGACGCCGCCTCCGGGTCGGTAGCCCAGGAGGAAGCCCATGGCGAAGGTGAGCGTCGTCGCGATGAAGTAGCGCACCGTGTCGGCCAGGAGCGCCCCGGCGAGCGGCGCGATACGCGCGATGGGCAAGGACTTGAAGCGGTCGAACACCCCTTTATCCATGTCCTCGCGCAGTTGCGTCCCGGTGGCGGACGAGCTGGCCAGGACGGTCTGCGCGAGGATGCCCGGAATGATGATGGGCAGATAGCTCTGCACATCGCCGGAGATCGCACCGCCGAAGATGTAGGTGAACAGCAGCGTAAAGATGATCGGCTGGAGCGTCACGTCGAAGAGCTGCTCTGGCGTGCGCCGAATCTTCAGCAACCCACGATAGCCCATAATGAACGAGTCGCGGATGGCCTGACCAATGCTGACGCGGTTCCTGAGTTTCCGCTCGGCGCCGGGGATGATAGCGATCTGGCTTACTTGGCTCATGTGAAGCTGCCCTCCAGTTCGCGTTGTGGAGTCTCCGCATCCTCGGCGGTGGCGGGTCGTCCAGTGAGGGTGAGGAAGACCTCGTCGAGGGTCGGCTTCTGGACCGATAGCTCGGTCACGGCGATACCCTCGCCGCGCAACCTGATCAGCAGGTCGGTGACGGTGTCGGGGCTGGTCATCGGCGCGTTGATCCGTCGCGCCTCGGGGGAGACAGCGGCGTTGACGTGGAGGATCTGCTCGACAACCGCCTGCGCCTGCGCGAGATGCGCCGGGTCGGCGAGCACGAGCTGGAGAGAGGAGTTCCCGATGGTGGCCTTCAACTCGTCGGCTGTGCCCTCCGCGACGACCACACCGCGATCGATGACGGCGATGCGGTCGGCGAGTTGGTCCGCCTCGTCGAGGTATTGCGTGGTGAGCAGGATGGTCGATCCTGAGGCCACCAGCCGCCGAATGGTCGCCCACATCTGCGCTCTGGTTCTGGGGTCAAGCCCGGTGGTCGGCTCGTCGAGAAAGATGAGCGGCGGCTGGGAGATAAGGCTCGCCGCGAGGTCGAGACGCCGCCGCATACCACCAGAGAAGTTCTTCAGTGGCCGTTTCGCCGCGTCGGTCAGCCCGAACTCCTCGAGCAACGCGACCGATCTGGCCCTCGACTCCGTGCGGCTGAGGCCGTTCAGGCGCGAGAAGAGGTATAGGTTCTCCCGCGCGCTCAGCGTCTCGTCCACCGAGGCGTACTGCCCCGTCACGCCGATGAGTTGGCGGACGATGTGCGCCTCGCGGACGACGTCGTGGCCGAAGATGCGCCCGGAACCTCCATCGGGGCGCAGGAGCGTCGCGAGCATGCGGATGGCGGTGGTCTTGCCAGCGCCGTTCGGCCCAAGCAGGCCATAGACGCTCCCGGTGCGCACAAACAGGTCAATGCCATCCACGGCGCGGTTGTCGCCGAAGACCTTGACCAGTCCATGGGCCTCCACGGCCCAATCAGGAGTTGACATGCGCTCTCCATTTCCTATTTGTGGCGAGGCGCGGCGTTGCCGCCAGCGGACTATTCCCGCTCATTCAGCGCCCGTGCCGATAAAGATATATCTTATTCCCCATACGCCTGTCAAGAGGTAACGATATATCTTTATCACATTACTGCACAGCGCGCCCACCCCGTGACGCAGATGATCCGCGAGATAGGGCGCTCCGTCCTCTAGGGGTGGGCGCAAGACATGCCCTTCACCCGCACAGCGTGAGCAGATGCGCTCGTTGCTGGCCTATCCCCGCCCGATGATGCAGGCTGTCGACTGATGAAAGGAGCTACCGTGTCACCAGACCCAGCGGACACTGCTGCGCCCGCTCGCCAACCCTCCTCGAGGCGTGAACAGCGTGGGCGTGTCTGGATGCTATTGACTGTCACATTCTACATCATCGCTGGATGCTTGCTGGCGAGCATGCTCGTAGCTGCGCCGTTTCTCGACGCTGCGACTAGCTCCATGCTTCTGCCGCTGCTTTCTTTCGGGGCTTTTGTCGCGCTTGTGGCTGGCTAGGTAACGTGAGTTCGATAGTGTTGGCGAACTCGAAAGCGCTCGGAACAGCACCATGTATATTCCCGCGAAATCGCAGCGTCACGTGGCG
>Ga0207684_10005355_pt1 | contig 11854 bp, 17 predicted proteins | sample KBSK5501metaG_FD_184342 | JGI IMG/M metagenome (GOLD analysis project Ga0207684, IMG submission 184342) | Corn, switchgrass and miscanthus rhizosphere microbial communities from Kellogg Biological Station, Michigan, USA - KBS K5-50-1 metaG... | ecosystem: Host-associated > Plants > Roots >... | reverse complement strand
GGTCGGGAGCGCCGTCAACCATGAACTTCGCCAGAGTATCAGCGGCGTCCAGCGAGACATAACAACCTCGCGCCCTGGCGCCGGCTACGTCAAGACCATTGGCTTCCAGCAATTCGTCAAGGCCGTGCCGGTGCGCTTCCGTGGCCACGACTATGGCGCCATCGCCGGACTTGATTGCCTTGCCAATGAACCCGCTCAGGGAGTTTAGAAGAAATCCATCCGCCTCATAAAACTGCACGAAGTGGTCGGTATCGCGCATCTCCGTCCAATCCGCGCGCGGGGCATGGTTGCACTTGGCGACATCCGCCATATTCAAGCTAACCACTTCCTGAGCCGGATTAATTTTGGTGGCGGATTCGTCCACAAGATACTCCCTGGAAGTTTTAAAAAAGCATTGCCGATGCCGAACTAAACAAATACTTAAATCTGTGCTACATGAACCTTACCATTCTAACGATGTTCTGCTAACCTTGATTCCATCAGCTCGGCGCTAAGAAATTGTGCTATTTGTGTGTCCCGCTTCGTGTTAGTCTTCCGGCTATCCGACAAATCTTACGTAACTATTACTCTCGGGTTGCGGATTCCGGACTAGGATTAAGTTCGCACCCCGGCAGTTTGTTTCTCACTCGATTTCAAGGGCTGGAGGACTGCAGAGTCATCAAGAGCGAAGGAGCACGCCATGAAGGTTCTACTGGTCAACCCGGAATTTCCCGATACTTATTGGAGCTTTCGTCATGCGCTACCGTTTGAGCATAAGCGGTGCGCCTTTCCGCCGCTCGGCCTACTGACCGTTTCGGCGTTATTGCCCAAGGCCTGGGAGCGTCGCCTCGTAGACTTGAATGTGCGCCCGCTTAAGTCTTCGGCTATCGAGTGGGCTGACATTGTTTTCGTGACCGGCATGCTGGTGCAGAAAGAGTCGGTGCATGAGGTTGTCAGACGATGTAAAGAGTTTGGTAAGCGCGTCGTCCTGGGTGGACCCTACGTCACCACTACAATCGAAGATTTGCCGGCAGTGGATCACATTTTTCTTGGCGAAGCTGAAACGACGCTGCCGCAATTTGTCGAAGATCTGGAGCGTGGTGAGGCAAAGCGAACGTATCAGGCCGCGGAACGTCCGCCGCTGGCAACGACTCCGGTGGCCGATTTCTTCCTGGCGGACATGAAGCGATACAGCGCCATGTCAGTTCAGTATTCGCGTGGCTGCCCCTTCAACTGTGAGTTCTGCGACATCATCGAGATTTACGGGCGCGTGCCGCGCACAAAAAGCAATCAGCAGATGTTGTCTGAGTTTGACGCGCTTTTCCGCCTCGGATGGCGCGGGACGGTTTTCATCGTTGACGATAATTTCATCGGCAACAAGAAGAATGTAAGACGACTACTCCCGGAAATTACCGAGTGGCAGGAAAGAAATGGTTTTCCGTTTTCCTTTTTGACTGAGGCTAGCGTGAATCTCGCAGATGACGAGGAACTTTTGGCCGACATGCAGCGGGCAGGTTTTCGCCGGGTCTTTCTCGGAATCGAAACGCCAGTTGAGGAGAGTCTCAAAGAAGCGCAGAAGTCGCAGAATCGTGGAGACCTGCTAGAGTCGGTGAAGAAGATTCAAGGTTATGGAATGGAAGTGATGGCCGGCTTCATTGTCGGGTTCGATAACGATCCGGACGACATCTTCGAACGCCAGATAAGATTTATTCGAGATAGCGCGATTCCGCTGGCGATGGTCGGATTGCTCACCGCGCTTCCGGATACGCAGCTCTGGCGGCGACTGGAAAAAGAAGGACGTCTACTCGGCGAGAGCTCCGGTAACAATACGAATTGCTCCCTTAATTTTGTGCCTAAGATGGATCCGGCGCGATTAATCGAAGGTTACCAGTCAATCATGCGCACCATCTACAAACCGAGCGAGTATTACCAGCGCGCGCTCGATTCTCTTAAACGTACGACTCAGGATCTGCCCGATCCGGCTCGCGTAAAGATTGTCAGCGGTGTCGCGGCGTTTACTCGCCTGATAGTTAAGTTGGGAGTAGTCGATCGGGAGCGCAAGGAATTCTGGCGCTTCCTGGCTCGCACCATCGCCAAGCATCGCGATCAGTTTCCGCAGTCGATGCGGCTGGCCGCGATGGGTTATCACTTTCGGAAGTTAAACGAGGCGTATAGCGAATGAGTCTGAGTTGAGTAGCGGTCAAGTCAACGTTACGAAACGCTTTCGTCCTTGATGATCTCATAGCAGCCGCAGCAGATTGCTTCAAGGCCGGCACGATCCAACACCTTGAGATGGCCCCGGCTGTAACGAATCAAATTGCGTTTCTGCAGTTTGCCGGCTGCCTTATTAACACATTCGCGTCTGACCGCCAGCATGTTAGACAGGAATTCCTGGGTTAGTTGAAACTCATCGTGTTCCATGCGGTCATGCGTCAGCAGCAGCCACCTTGCAAGGCGCGCTTCGATCGAATGAAACTGATTACAGACGGCGGTCTGCGTGATCTGAGTCAAGAGGGAATGGGTGTAGCGCCGCAAAAGACGCGGCAGAGCGCCGCCGTTATTACACTCCCTGCGAAACGCGGTGGCTTTCATTTTCATGGCTGAGCCCGTGCCCTGCACGACCGCGCGATTCTGCGAAGCATTCACTCCCATAAAAACTGCAAGACCAAGTATGCCCTCTCTGCCGACAAGACCCACCTCGAGTGTGGCGTGTTCATTGAGACCGGCAAGCAGAGAGATAACTCCATTGTTGGGGAAATAGACGTCACTAATCAAAACTTGGGGCTTGTAGAGAATCTCCTCGAATACCAGAGGGATTTCTTCCAACTGAGACCGCAGAGCCTGATACTCTTTTTTTGGCAGAGCGGCAAGCAGCTTATTTGCGATAGGTGAACTTTTTACTGGTGACATCGGGAACACCTCGATCCGTCGTTTTGAGAGAGCGAGCTAACGGCATAAGGAGAGTTTGCAGAAACGGATCCCGATGTCGGATAGGAACTGCTGAAGTCTTGAAAGCCTGGCAGGGCACATTTCCTCCTAGCCTGGAGCATGCAGGTGGCTAGCGCGGAAACAGCCACCTGCGTGCCCCGAGCAGAGTTCGGTCTGCGTTAGTTAGTTCCGGCAGAAGTAACTCAAAGACAGGTTCAAGACGGCGCGCGCCTTTATGAAATCACCTTTTTGACGAACTTCTTCGTTCCCCGCCCGAAGTGCTTGCCGGAGCGCCCCATATGTTTACCAAAGTGTTTGCCACCTCTCAGGATGTGGCCACGCTTTACGTTGTGACCCATGCTCTTGCCGGCTTTGCCCACCTCACTGCCACTCTGCTTCATCTGCCCACTAGAGGAGTTGCTGTTTTGAGCGAACCCTGTCAGTGGGATTAAGGCGAAAGAAACGGCTAACGCGAATGTAACTAAGAAGTTCAGTATTGTTTTCTTCATGATTGTCCTCTCACTATAGATTCCGGGCGGCACACAGTCTGTGCGCTGCCACACTTATTGGCACTTAAGGGGAATCGGTTTTGGAAGGGGGAAAGACTACCCAAGCAGCCGATTATACTCTGTCCGGACAACTTGATAGCATTCGCAGACGCTGGATTCCAACCCTTTCCTGTTCAGGATGGTCATATCGCCGCGAACATAGCTAATGTAACCCGCGTTTTGCAGGCGTTTAGCGGCGTGAGTTATTCCTTCGCGGCGCACGCCGAGCATGTTGGAAATTAGATCCTGAGTCATGATTATCCGGTCCGAAGGCAGGCGATCGTGAGTCAACAATAGCCACCGGCACAGTTGCTGATCTATTGAATGCAGCCGGTTGCAAACGGCAGTTTGGGAGATCTGCGTAATCAGGGCCTGCGTGTAGCGCAGACATTGATTATGAAAACGGCCGCCGCGCGTGAATTCCTCCTTCATCGCCGCGGCCTGCATCTTGAAAGTTTTACCTGCGCTTTGCACCACCGCCCGGTTGGGGGTTGTATCGCCTCCCATGAAGATCGCGATTCCCACCAGGCCATCGTTTCCTACCACGCCAATTTCGGCGCTTGAGCCATTTTCCATAATGTAAAGCAGGGAAATGATCGCGGTTGTCGGGAAATACACATAGTCCATCTTTTCGCCGGATTCATAAAGAACCTCGCCGAGCGAGATAGTTAGGGGTTGCAAGTTAGGTATCAGGCGCGCCAATTCCCCATCGCTCACACCGGCGAGCAAATGGTTCTGAACTGCTTCTTCTCTGGTAGCGTTGGCAGACATGACGTTTCTTTTTTGCGGACGCTGTCGACCGAAGTTGGTGTAAAACCGCCAAATAAGACCCTTGGCTCGTGTTGGGAGCTAATGTTTGAGGCGAAATGATTAGCAGTACTGGGAGGAATACTATTACTTTCGCGTAAGTGCGTCAACGCACAGACGATTTCTGCAACCACTGCCAGAATGGGGTCGACCCATGAAATCCCCTATCTCCGGAGGCAACTGATGCCAACCCTTAAAAGTTCCCGTGTACTCTTTGTGGATGATGACGAGGACGCTTGTGAAATACTCAGGCTCCTCATGCGCTCATTTGGAATCGATGCCACCTGCGCTCAATCAGCCGTTGAAGCCTGGCCATTGATCAGGGGGCAATCCTTCGATCTCTTTGTCCTTGACGGCTGGCTGCCCGGAATCGATGGCTTTGAATTCTGCCGTCAGATACGTGAGTTTGACTCTGATACGCCGATTCTCTTCTATTCGGGCGCTGCCTACGACGCGGACAAGCAGAGGGGAATTGAGGCGGGGGCAAATGCTTACGTTACGAAACCAGACGTTGACGGTCTTATCAAGAACATCGCGGACTTAATAGCAAAAGCCGAGGCGAGCGAAGTCAATTCGCGCTCCGTCGTTCGGCAACTTCCTCCAGTCGAGAAATGGTTTACGGCTGGGTTCCCTAGTGGCCAGAACGGCGAGCGATTGAGAAGTTCAGTTCAGAGGTTTTGTGGCGCGCAAAGAGCCAACACTTTGAGAGAAACTGAAACGGTTCTCTCTTAACTTGAAGTCCATCTGAGGAACACCAGTTGCTGGGTTAAGGGACAAAGGAGTAATTATGAAAACAAATAGTACACAAGTGAGGATGGGTGTGGCCGTTGTCTGGTCACTCCTGCTAATTATTGGCATAGGTTTGGGTTCTTCTGCGCAGGCACAATATGACCGGAGTCGCCGTGGAAGAAATTGGGACAACTACGGTAACTACGGTGGGTCCTTCCAACTTCGCCAGACCGCTTTGAACGCGGGTTATAACGAAGGTTTGAAAGACGGCACAAACGCTCGTTCAAGAAACAGAAACACCAACTACGCAGATTCAAACGCTTACCGCAAAGCCACCAAGGACTATAGCTCACGTCTCGGCGATCGCGAAATATATCGCCGTTATTTTCGTGAGGCTTATCAGACTGGATTCAACGACGCGCTTAATCCAGGCGGCTACAACAACAACGGCGGCTACAACAACAACGGCGGCTACAACAACAACGGCGGTTATAACAACCCAAACAACAACCGAGACTGGGACCGCGGCAACCGCCGCTGGGATCGCAACCAGGACGGCAACTGGGATCCTAACAATCGTCGAGGCCGGAACTGGGATCGTTATGGAACCTATGGTGGTTCAAACGATCTTCGCCAGACGGCTTTGAACGCGGGCTACAACGAGGGAATTAAGGTGGGGCGTAACGATCGAGGTAGAGGTCGCGACGACTTTCGCAACAACAGTAAATACCAGGAAGCGACGACAGACTACAGCTCGAAGCTGGGAGACCGTGAGTTGTATCGTCGCTACTATCGCGAGGGTTACGAGAACGGTTACTACGACGGTCTCAACGGTAACTAAACCGGGCAGAGTCACAGTAAGAGTGTGACAAGGACACGGACCTGCAAATCATAATTGGTTTGCGGGTCTGTGTTGTTTTAGATGACGAAGTCTGAGGTTGGGCCAGGTTGGATCGAGAGCCGGCTGCTCTCTGCGGTTGCGGCCATCGATTTGATTTTCTTTAGTTCGGGCCCCTTGATGCCAAAGTAGGTCGCCATCTGGACGATCTGTTTTGGATCGACGAAGTCTTTGGGGTTTGAACAGAACTTTTCAATGGTCGGTCCGAACTCGCGGCAAGTCATGCTCTTCGGAATCTTGAGGCCGAGGCCGCATTCACCGCTTTGCTTATACTGCAGACAGAATTCACAAACTATCATTCGCTCTTCTCTCCGAATCTTCGATTTCCAAAACTACTCGGCGGCGCAGCGTTCAGTGTCCCACAGGTATCCGTTGAAATCGTGTCTTGCCTTCCGGATCCTGCCACGAAATATCCAGCACATACGGTTTAGCTTCGCCCAAAACTACCTTCAATCTGGCCAGCAGATCGGCGCCGGCGCCGGCAATCTTTCCGTTAACCCAGGTTTTGTGAGATAGCACCACGTGCTCTTTTGCTCGAATAGATTCAACCTGATCAAACCTGATGTGAGCTTGTGAGGGCCCACCCGTTTCCAGGTCCTTCAAAAACACCGTCAAGATTTCCACGCATTTCAGTGCGTGGTCAGCGTCGTTATTAAGCTCCAGGCGCACATCGGCCTCGTTATCAATGAATCTAAATGATATTGGCTTCGCCATATTGGCACTCATTTTTGTGGTCTCCCGTTGCGGCGAGCAGGGGCGCTCTTCCTGGCCTGCTTCTTTGCTGAAGGTATCGCGAGGATATCGCCGGGTTGGCATTTTAGCGCCTCGCAGATTTTCTCAAGGGTTTCAAAGTTGATACCGAGCGCCTTGTCCTTCTTCAATCGCCAGAGGGTGGTGTGGCTGATACCGGTCTCTTTGGCCAACCAATAAAAGGTTCGTCCGTGTTCGGCCAATAATTGATCCACTCGAATCTCGATCATATGTTTTTCCACTCGCGATAATACTTATCACATACGGTAAATATTGTCCACCTGCGATATATCCTGCATTTGACATATAGGCGCTACTAACGTAATGTCTAGCTGTGATTAATCTCTACATCGATCAGCGGCGCAACGCGGATGTCACTATTCTTGACTTGAAAGGCAGGTTGAGAGTTGGTGGCAATGCGGTGGCCTTACACCGGTCGATTCGCGCGCTAGTCCTCGAAAAGAAAACGCAGATCATTTTGAATCTTGCAGGGGTCACGTTCATTGATTCATGCGGCCTGGGAGAACTGGTGGCGAGCCAGGTTTCGGTAGAGAACAAAAGCGGGGAAATCAAGTTAATCGGTCTTACGGAACAGCTTCGAGAATTATTGAGCGCGACCAGGCTTCTGACAGTCTTCGATACTTACGCGAACGAGGCGGAGGCAATTCAGAGCTTTGCTGATCGCGGCTCGAGCGTAGAGAAACCTGCGCTTACATTTGCCTGAGCGCACCGGCAACCCTGTTTGGGTGATCAGGTGTGATACATTGAGCGTGTAGTTGTTCTTCGAAAATTTACTCTCGACATCAGGATGTGGTCGTCGCTCTCTTCTCCTTGTGCCGTCTGTTTGTTTTTCAAACTCGACTTGTACCGGGAAATTCTGATGTCATTCTCCACAACCAAATCCACCCGAAAAACTTTGGCGCTCGCGAATATGTCTGCGGCGAAGTGTGGCCATGGGGAAGTGTGCGGGCCGCTCGCTGGGGTGTTGTGGGGGACTGGTCAAGAATTGAGGAATAGGAACAGATGAAAACTTTATTTGCCATGCGACGCGCCAATGGAGATTGGTTTTCGATCGACGATGGAGGCGCTTTCCGTGTTCCTTTGTTTCAAAGCTCCGGCGACGCCCTGTTGGCGCGGTCGCGGGAGACGGGAATGGAATGCTTCAGACCGGTGCTGCTTGATGGCCCCGCGTTTGAGAATCTTACGACTACGGATGAGGGCAAAGCCTGCTTCTGGTTGGTCGCAGATCCACTAAGGAAGCTGAGCCGGGGCCGTGCTTTCGACCGTCAGCGACTGGTGAAGTTCATCGCGAATGGCGAAGGCATACAGGCAAAGAGTGGAGTGGCCCAATGATTTCTTCCTGTGACCAATGCGGCCGGATACTGGCGTTGTGGCGGTTTCGTTGTCCGAACTGCAAAAAGTCAGCGCTGAATTGGTTGCAGCTTCTCGCCGTCGCAGTTTTAGTAATCCCCGCATTTGTTATCGTCGTCAGGTTTCTATAACTCGCGACGAACGCAATTGAAATTCGAAACCCCTGGCAAACGAAAGTCTCGAGATCGAACACCTTATGAACAACGGAAAACAAAATGGTAACTCCCCAACCGGAGTGGCTAATGAAGGAACCTGGCCGGGTATTGATTCCCGGTTTCGTCTAATCATCGTGGCTGGGTTAAGAACCAAACAACTGCTGCACGGGTCCAAGCCGCGCATCGAGGCCGACAAGGGAAGGCGCAGGAATACGAGCATTGCCGTCGAAGAGGTGAAGCGCGGACTCGTGAATTTCACAAAAATTGAAAAACCTGAAGTACATCGAGCTCACGGCGGTGGGCTTGACTGAAGGAGCGAAGATGTCGACAACGATGAGTGGACTGCGAGTCTACGTTGATTCCCCGATCCCAACCGACACGGGCCCTATTGGAATTGAATTGGACGACACTGCTGCCAAGCGAGTCTTCTACAGCCGGCGCGGCAACGGACCGATCTATCGCTGGCTATACGAAGAAACTCGGGCACATTGGCGCGCCTTGCGCATGAACACTTCAGATTTCGACACTCACAAACTCTCAAATGCCAGTTGGAAGACCGTGCCCGAGACTTTGCAGGCGCAACTCGGCGCCCATTACCTTGATTAAATCAGTAGACAGTAGACAGTAGACAGTAGACGGTAGACTGGAAGTCAAAAGCTTGCCTCCGCTGCTGACTACTGACTACTGTCTGCTGTCTACTACAAAGTTAAATGACCAACTGGACGCCGAAAGATACAACCACCCATCAGGATCACGTTATCGCCCATGTTCTGGGCGCGACCTTTCTGGGGTACTTTGTTTTCGAGGAAGCCTTGTATGTTCTGCTGGACATTGGGTTCATCTGGATGATCTTTCTCGATGGTGAAATGGGCTTGTTGCCTCACCCGGTGGCGGTCAGTGAACTGGAGACTGGCGAAGAGGCGAAGGAGCAAATAAAGAGGGACATAGACGTTCTGCTGAGCGACGACGCAACCGAAAGTCTATTACGGTTTCACTTGCCACCATTGCCATGTCAAATCAAAGACGTCAGTTTCTTTGCCGGCGGAGAGCGAAGACGTTTGCTGATTGCTGGTGAGGAAGCTAATCTGACGATAGAAACTTCATTAGAGACGGCAGAGGTTCAAGTCTATGCCTCTTGAGGACGAACAAAACAAAGACCCCGAAATTGCGGATGACAACGGCAAACTCGAGGAAGTCGCCCAGAGGGAACACGATTATCTACATCAACGTTTGCGCGAGGACCTTGGGCGAGAGCCAACTGAAGAGGAACTCGATGAATGGCTCCGTCAGCATACGGAAGGCTACTGAGAACAGTGAAAACTGAAAAGTGAAAAGTGCTGAGTACTGAGTACTGAGTATTGAATCGAGTTTAGACAAACTCATCTCTTACTTCGGAGCTAATAGTAAAGGCGTCGGGACCACAATCCCGACGCCTTTTTATCTCATCAATCCTTTACTCAGCACTCAGCACTCAGCACTCAGTACTATCTTCCTAACTCATCACGACAATCTGGTTGTCAACCTGTTTCACTCCCCTGACCGCTCTAATCGCTCTGTCAACCTGCGATTTGAGCGCTTCGCTCTTCACAGTTCCGGTCAGCGTCACCTTGCCATCCAGAACGGTTGTGGTAATTCCCAAGGCGGAGAGCGTTGGATCGTCACCAATCGCCTTATCGACAGCCGTTTGCACTGCACCATCGTTGGAGGTATTTCCCGACGCCGGGCCGCCAGTAGCGGCAGGCTGATTAATAATTATCGGCGGTTGATTCGCGGCCGGCGCCGCGGCTGGTTGTTGAATTATGACCGGCGGTTGTTGTTGTGGTGCTGGCTGTTGTTGCGCGGCAAGATTATCGTTAGCGTTAAGATTGTTTTGGTTGTTCATCAAGAACAGAACCACTACCGTTATGAGCGCAATTGCTACCACTACGATTACGCCAACGGTCGCTCCCGAAATGCCCCCGCGATCGTTGCGGACCGCTTCGGTGTGGGTCACCTCACGCCTTGAAGTTGGTGTATCCACTACGACCCTGCTTCTCGTAGCCTGTTCATCATCGTATGCCATATGCTTCCTCCTGAATTGATAACCCGATTACTGAAAGGTAAAGGGCACTGAATCTCGCACTGGCTAGGAGTGCAATCGTCATTCCCAGACAGACGAAGCAGCGTGTGCCCCAGCTCCTTGCTGAAATTCCAACGAAATCGCCGGAATTGCTTTCCTCCCATCATGGACAAGGCAAATTGCGCGTATGGTTTTGAGTCTGCTACGCGGGAGAGTTGCCGAGATCAAGACACAAGCGAAACAGCAAACGGAGTCAGCAAACAGCAGACAGCAAACGGCAAACAGCCAAGCCAGGTCCTTTCGTGCAGACTGAACCTTGAGGAAGACCCCTTTCTGGTCACCGCTTAGCGGACGATCGGCGAATTGGCTGTTGGCTGTTTGCTGTCTGCTCCCCACAATTGACTGTTGGCTGTTTGCTGTTTACTGTTTGCTGTTTGCTTAAAGCTGTTTAGTGTTTGCTCTCGAAATGACCACAGCAATCATTCATCATCCGGTTTTCAATGAGCACGATACCGGTCCGGGTCATCCGGAGTCGTCATCGCGTTACGGCGTGGTGATGAAGGCGCTCCGCGAAGACGAAGAGCTTTGGCCAAGGCTGCGGGAGGTGCAGGCGAAGGAAGCCCCGCGGGGCGATGTGCAGGCATGTCATACGCCACAGCTTTACAAGCAGATCGAACGCGTTGTGAGCGAAGGAACAGGTTACCTTGACGCCGACACCGTTGTTTCAATGAAGTCGTTCGATGCCGCGTTGCATGGCGCCGGAGCCGCTTGTCAGGCGATCGATTTGATAATGCGTGGAGAAATCTCGAATGCCTTTGTGCCGGTGCGTCCGCCTGGTCATCATGCGACCGCGGAGCGGGCGATGGGCTTCTGCCTCTTCAACAACGTGGCCGTAGCCGCGCGTTATGCGCAGAATCACCATTCCGAAATCGAACGTGTTGCCATCATTGATTGGGATGTGCATCACGGCAATGGGACGCAGGGTGTGTTTTACGATGACCCAACGGTCTTCTTTTTTTCAACTCATCAATATCCGTGGTATCCCGGAACCGGAGCCAGAGGCGAACATGGTGTGGGCCGAGGCCTGGGTTCTACGCTGAATGTACCCCTGCGCGCGCTCACGCCCGCAAGCGAACAGAAGCGGATGTTTGAGGCAGCGCTCGATGAAATAGCCGGAAAGTTCAGACCCGACCTGATCATGATCTCCGCCGGCTTCGACTCCCACCAAGGTGATCCGCTCGGTCAGTTGCTGCTCGAGGACGAAGACTTTGTTTCCCTGACTCGAGCCGTCAAAGAATGGGCGCAGCAGGAGTGCAACGGGAGGATCGTCTCGTGTCTCGAAGGAGGCTACAACCTGCAGACGCTGGGGCAGACCGTGCGCGCCCACGTTACGGAATTGGCAAGAGTCTGAGCATTGGCCCATTGGCGGGCCACCGGGGGCCACCGGATTCTTCGTTTTGATGTTGGAATTAGTTTGAATACGGGTATTAGTGAGAGTAAACTCAGGCCCACTTAAACCCGTTTCGGATCGCGAGCCCGCAGGCGAGCTTAAGCGTTGTCACAGCCCCAGCCCGGTCGCCGTCGGAATTTGAACCAACGCTTGCGCCGAAGAGAGAGTAGGGAACCTCAG
>Ga0207684_10005354_pt1 | contig 11855 bp, 8 predicted proteins | sample KBSK5501metaG_FD_184342 | JGI IMG/M metagenome (GOLD analysis project Ga0207684, IMG submission 184342) | Corn, switchgrass and miscanthus rhizosphere microbial communities from Kellogg Biological Station, Michigan, USA - KBS K5-50-1 metaG... | ecosystem: Host-associated > Plants > Roots >... | reverse complement strand
TACGAGCTTAAGCAGCTTCAGCGTTTTCACAATGTACTGGTGACATCTGAACGTGACCGCCAGGCGTTTCTAGAGATAGCGCAAGCAGGCGCAGCAAAAACTTCCGGCAAGACACTGGCGGAGATCACCGTCCTGCCTCACGGGGTTGACCGGGAGTATTATCAAGCATTTAGCGTACCAAGACAGCCGGCAACGCTCGTTTTCTCTGGAAAGATGAGTTTTCACGCCAATATAGCAGGTATTTTCCATTTTGTGAAACGCATTCTGCCACTCATCTGGGAAAAACGGCCTGAAACCAGGCTGATCATTGCAGGCAGCAATCCTCCCGCGTCAATCCGGCGCCTGGCCTTTGATCACCGTATTGAAGTTACTGGATATGTGCCGGACCTGCGCCCTTTTATCGCGCAGGCCCAGGTGGCGATCAGTCCGCTTCCTTATGCTGTGGGTATACAGAACAAGATCCTTGAAGCGATGGCCCTGGGGACGCCGGTAGTTGCCACATCCAGCGCTACCGCTGGTTTAGAGACAATCGCAGGGCAACACCTGTTAGTCGCTGATGAACCGCAAGCATTTGCCCGCCAGGTGCTGCGCTTGCTTGCTGACCCAATCCTGTGGAACGATCTTTCTCAACATGGGCTGGCGTATATTGCCACACATCATGACTGGGAACGCATCATGCATAAATTGATAAATGTCTATACTAAAGCAATACAAACACACGAAGGTTTCAATGTTCGACGCTCTAAAAGTGACCATCTAGATCGAAGTATGTCCATAGATGATACTCAACTTTCAACAAGTTTGAATATGGGGAAGCGAGAATAGTCAGGTGCGCAGTATAAGTAAACTCGGTGAAACGGAACCATATCAAGCAAATCTCATTATGGAGCACACGCAGGACATTTTTTTCGCCTACAACGTCCTGCTCGAGGAACCGCTTACATCTCAAGCCTATGAGTTCTTTAAGCGCCTGCTCGATATTTGTGGGGCCTTACTGGGACTGTTCGTACTTGCACTGCTCCTCCCGTTGATTGCATTTCTGATCGTTCTGGAGGACCGTGGTCCAATTTTCTATGCTCATATACGTATTGGGCAGCATAGCCAGCCCTTCACCACCTACAAGTTGCGAAGCATGACGGTGGATGCTGACGCGTATTTGAAGGCCCACCCGGAACTGTTCGAAGCATGGGAGAAAAGTGGAAAACTGGAGAGAGACCCGCGTATCACTCGCATAGGAAACATTCTGCGGCGCACGAGCCTGGATGAGTTGCCCCAGATGGTAAACGTACTGCGAGGTGAAATGAGCCTGGTCGGCCCCCGGGCGATCCAGTTTTCAGAGATAGAGCGCTTCGGTGAACTCATCAAGTTACGCCAGATGGTGAAGCCGGGCTTGACGGGGCTTTGGCAGGTGAGTGGCCGATCGATGACCGACTATGAACAGCGCAGCATTCTCGATTGCACCTATGTGCTGAATCGCTCGTTCTGGATGGATGCACATATTCTACTCAAGACTATTCCAGCAGTGTACCATGGTGTTGGAGCCTACTAGCTTATAAACGAGAGGAAACCTATGCAAGCAGGAATTATGGGATTACGACACTATGGTTGGGTCTTACGATCCAGGCTCCCGCTTATTCTGCTCGGGGTCATCATTTGTAGCGCTGCAACCTTTGCCACCTGCAAAATCCTCCCGCCTGTCTACCAGGCTACCGGCTCGATAGTCGTCAACGGCTCGGGAGCCGCGGATTCCGCCAGTATAGTCGCTAATCAGAACCTTGCCCAGACATACTCACTGGTGATCACCACCACTGATGTACTGGGAATGGCCAGCCAGAAATTGCCACATATCACCGTAGAGCAGCTGAAAAAAGCTGTAACGGCTGCACCGCAGGCCAGTACAGCCGTCATCCAGGTACAGGCCCAGGCCAATGATCCTGTGCTTGCAGCAAATATCGTGAATAAGGTCTGTAATGCTTTTGTACAATACCAGATGACAAAGCAAACCACACTCGTACAGAACGCGCTCAACCAGCTCACGCAGAACATAACCGTAGCGAAGACCAACCTGCACGCGGCAAATGCCCAGCTGGCAGCGCTCCAGCAATCCCATGCCTCGGCTGCTGCAATCCAACAACAGAATCAAATTATCAGCGTCGACCAGGCCAGCTACAATACATTGCAGACGAACTACCAGGCGAATTTCTACTCGTTACGGATGCAGAAGAATCAGATCAACAATAGCCTGAATGTAGTAGCGGCAACTCCACCCCCCGCGCCATTAAGCCCCAGGACGACGTTAAGTACCGGCCTGGCAGCAGCTCTGAGCCTTGTGCTCTTGATTGTCCTTGCGCTGCTGCTCGACTGGGCGGATGCCACCGTGAAAACCCCGGAAGACGTGGTGCAGCTTACCAGGCTGGAACCGCTTGGAAGTGTGCCGATTAGTAACTACCCTCATCTCTTCAATGCTGCCATAGATATGTCAACCGCCAATAACGATGATATACAGCAGGCCTTTGTCGCGATCAGCACCAATTTCGATGCCCTGGTCCAGGGGAGACGCATCATACAGTTCACCAGTCTACAGACGGGAACCGGCACGTCTACGATGGCAGCTAACCTGGCAGTCTCACTGACAATGTCGGGAAAAAGAGTGCTCCTGGTTGATGCAAATCTGCGCAAGCCAGCGCTGCATACTCTCTTCAACCGTTCTAATGAGCAAGGTTTCTCCAACAGGCTCAACGATGTCTATGCCTTCCAGGAGCAAAGGCCGAACCTTATACAATCCTGGTTGAACCTGTGGCCGACCGACGTACCAAATCTCTGGCTGCTGCCTGCGGGTCCGGCAGTGCCACATCTTGCCTCAGTAGTGCGCTCACCGAGCGTGGCTTTTTTACTACAAACGCTCTTGCGTCAGAACCCGCCGGCTGGGAACGGCGAGGGGGTTGATATCATCATCCTTGATACACCACCATTGAATGATGGAGCCACCGCAATTGCACTGGCAGCCATCGCTGATGGTGTCGTGCTCGTTGTTGGAGCAGGAAAAGACCCGGCAGCATCCGTGATCAAGGCTCAGGAGACGCTTCAACGTCTGCAAACACCTATTGTGGGCGTGATTATTAACCGTAAGAAAGATGCGCACCATTCCTATTTTTACGTCGATCATACTCAGCAAAACACAGGCGTAGTGGAAAATATGCCGCAGGATATGGCGAAAAAGACTCCTATACATTACCTGGTCGCGGTGGCGCCTCAGATGAGGCCAGATTTTCCTTCAGCGCCGCCTGCTGTTCTGATGTCCACGCCCTTTCCGCCTGGGCCAGGGGGAAGATTTGCGCCGCCAAACGGGCAAATTGTTCCAGAGGAAACAAACGATCAGGCAAGACACATATAGCTATTACAATGAGACAAACTACAACAATAGATACAAAGACAATAGGCGACTCACCGGGGGTTAAGCCCTTACAATTGAACTCTCAGCATGTCTTTGACTTCGCCGAACAAAGCGAGCTGCCGGCTCAGCGAGGGCTGCAAACAGCCTTGTATGTCGTTTTTGGCATCTTACTCCTGCTCGTAGCCGTGCTTAGCGTCTTCACTTCACCGCTTCTGCCTGTAGCTCTGGTCGCGGCTCTGATGCTAGCAGTGAGCGGAATCATCTATGCGCCTTTTGCGCTGTTTCTCATCTTCATGGGCGCAGGTCTGCCAACCTTATTGCTCTCAATTCCAGGCCATACAATGCGCCCTATTGAACCTGCGATCTTCCTTTGCCTGTTGATTGTGCTGGTGCGGCGTCCATTCTTTCGCTTGCGTTTGCCTCATCGCCTGGCGCTCTTATTTCTGGTTTTCACGCTTATCTCTTTTATTCATGTGCCCGATATATCGACGAGCGTCGATACATACGGTGCGGATAAGCGGCTCTTTGGTGTGCTCCTGGCGTGCCTGGCCTTCTTCTGTGGAACGGCTCTTATAGGATACGTGAAAAATATTTCGGCGTTTTTAGTTGCTGTGCTGCTGAGCAATATTCCGGTCTATCTCATTGCGCTTGCGCAGGCGATTCACCTGCATGTTCCCGCGCTCTGGCAAGCGCCGGGCGCGCAAGATCCCAAACTCTCGGATGGTAGGCTCTGGGGACCATTTCCTGGTGCGGCCACCTTTGGGTTATACCTGACCAATTTGTTCGCGGTTGCCCTCGCCTGTTGGATCCTGGGGAATAGCAGGCGAGACCGCGTCATTGGGGCGATTATGACCGGGGCAACGTTGTTAATACTGCTAGGAACAGGCACGCGCAGCGCGACGACTGCCGCGGTCGTTCTACTGCTCTTTACACTGGTTCTTACACGTCGCTATAAGTTGCTGGTGGGTTTGACGGTGCTCAGCTGTATTGTGGCAGGCGTTTTTTTCGACAAGATCCTGGCGAAGTTTGCGCATCCTTTAGCCTCAACCACCAATCGGCTGTTCCTGTGGGGAGAAGCGCTCAAACTGATACGTGCGAATCCATGGGTTGGTATTGGTATGGAGCAGTTCCATGTCTACTACGAAAGACTTATCATCAGCCAGGCAGACAGGCTGAACTCGCACGGTATCAGTGTCCATAACCAATACCTGGAGCTGGCGATGGAGAGCGGCATCCTCCACTTGATTGTGACCGTGTCGCTATTGCTCAGCATCCTTGCCTGCTGCTGGTTTGCTTATCGCTCTGCCCGGCAGGAACAGCGTGTCCTCTTCCTGGCGGCAATACTGGCTGTCCTGGCGACGATGATGGTTGGTCTCTTAGATGTGCCGTTGGACAAGGCCGAGGAGACGGTATTTCTCTTTTTGCTAACAGGGCTGGCGGTTGGCTATGCCCAACGTATACGCCGGGAAAAGAAAGCGCGCGAGACAGGTTCGTGCGCACATCTCAGTTCCAGGCCACAATAGATTATAGAGGGGCGCTGCTTGCCTGCGCCTTTTGTTACCTAGAGGGAGAGAGCATGCGTATAGCTATTGATCTACTCGTTGCGGAGAAAGAGCGAGGGGGGCTATTGACCGCCGCCATAGCTCTGCTAGAAGGCTTGAAGCGGATTGACCAGACAAACGAGTATATCATCATTACAGGTCGCCCCAGAGAGTATCTCTCATTCACCAGCGCACCAAATATACGCACGTACACCGTGAAACTATGGACATGGCGCGGCATTCTGATCCAACATCAACTCTTGTTGCCTGATATCCTGCGCAAGATCCAACCAGACGTACTACATGTGCCTGCCTTCTCAGCCCCCATTGGCTGGAACGGCCCGCTGGTCGTAACTGTGCATGACCTGGCATTTTTGACCGTGCCTGACCAGTCATCGCTTTATGCGCGGCTCTACTGGAAGTATCTGCTGCACGAGAGCGTCCGACGAGCGCAGCGCATCATCGCTATTTCGGAGCGGACACGTACCGAATTGATTTCCTCCTGGAACGTAGAGTCCGAGCGCATCAGGCTCATTCACAACGCTCTTCGCCCCGCTCTGCGCTATACTGACATCTCGTCCGGGGAGATTCTGGCCATGCGCCAGCGTTATGGAGGACGCTACCTGCTGCATGTGGGCCGTATCATGCCGCGTAAGAATATTGGCGTCCTGATTGAAGCCTTTGACCTGGTGGCAGCGCGCTTTGAAGATCTGCACCTGGTTCTGACTGGGGGCACAGGCCATGACAGCGCGGAGATTCTACAGAAAATTAAAGCTTCGCCCTACAGGGAAAGAATACATCTCGCCGGCTGGGTGTCTGATAAAGAGCTGGGAGCGATTTACGCCGGGGCCGAGGTCCTGGTATTCCCATCGAGGCACGAAGGTTTTGGCCTCCCCACCGTAGAAGCCATGGCTTGTGGTACGCCGGTGATCGCCAGCCCCGAGGCAGCAAGTGGGGAAGTAGCGGGAGATGCGGTTGTCCGTGTCGATTGTTCTGACCCGGCGTCACTGGCCGATGCTATTGCCCGGCTGCTCGGGGACAACGGGCTACGCGATCGTCTCATCCAACTGGGCAAAGCTCAAGCTGCCGCCTTTACGATTGAAGCTTGCGCCAGCGCTACACTTGCCGTTTATCGCGATGTTCTGCATAATGGCGCGTCATCGGATGGCATAACGCCGGAAACTAACCCCACTGCAGCGGAAGCTTCGCTTACGAAGCAGAGCCCAAAGTAAGTGTGATTGTGCCCGTCGCTCGCCCCGAACTCGGTGCGCAGGCACTGGAGTCATTGAGCAAACAGCAGTATGCAGGAGAATTTGAAACAAAACATTATGGGGAGGATATGGAAACCCTATCATGAATGAAACACCTAAATGGCCTGCAATGTCGCTTGCAGATAATCCAACACAGCCCTTTCCTGCCTGGAGACAGGGATCGCAGCCGTTTCGTCAACCGAACAACGACCAGCATGGACCACAACCGCGGCCTCGATCGCGCCGCTTGTCGCGTCGCGCCATTATCATCAGTATCTGTTGTATTGTATTGGTGCTTCTGGGCATACTTGTGCCTGGTTTTTTCGTCTATCGCAACTACGATGCTCAGTATCAGCGTGGGAAAGCCCTGGCTCAAAGTGGCATGCAGCACATGCGCAACGCGGAGAAGCTGGTAAAACAGTTGACGACTGGCTCGCTTGACACGCCCGCAGCGACCCAGGCCAGGCAAGAATTCAACTCAGCGCTCAACGATATGAAAAATCTAAAAAACAGCGTAGAACAAATACCCGCCGTGGCAAGCAATCTACCTAAATACGATAGCCTGCTGTTAGCAGCACAACATATTGTTCCCCTTGCTATCAATTTATCGCAGGCTGGGATAATAGGTTGTGATGCCTTTATCCTGCTCACTTCACACTTGCATAACGTTGCCAGCATAAGTGGGCAGGGTATCACCATGGCTGATCTGACAACAATTAAGTCAGATGTTACTCAGATTCAAACGATTTTGAACAACTCTACGACACAGATCAATCAATTGCAGCCAGCCGACCTGCAAGCCGACCCGCGCATCGGTCCTGCCATAGCGACCTTCCGTGCCGATATTCCAACTATTCAAGTTGATTTACAGCATTTACAGACCTTTTTAGGTGTTGCCCCGCTATTACTCGGCATTGGTCAGAATACATCGTACTTGATCGAACTGCTCGATACTACAGAAGTGCGTCCCGGAGGCGGTTTCATAGGCAACTACGGTATTGCTACCGTTTCTAATGGCAAACTAGCTCATATACAAATGCAAGATACGTATTTGCTTGATGATGCATATGGGAATACAGGAGGTACAATTCCTATACCGGCGCAATATAGCTGGTTTTCACTGGCAAATAGCTGGAGTTTACGCGACTCGAACCTCGAGGCAGATTTTCCTACTTCGGCTCGCTATGCCGAACAAATCTATCATACCGAAGGCGGAACTGTCCCTCTGCAAGGTGTGCTTGCGATTGCACCGCAGTTCATCGTAAATCTGATGAAGTTGACGGGACCGATCTATGTCAATGAGTATAATGAGACAGTTACGCCTCAGAACTTGATTAATCGTATTCACTACCACCAGTTGAAAGCGCAATGGGGTGGCGGCGACCTGCCGTCAAGCGATGGACATTCCTCAGTACGCAAGCATTTCACCGAGCTCCTGTTTGAGCATTTTTTCGCGAAAGTACGCCAGGTTGTGCCCAAACAGATCACAGCCTTCATCCATCTTGTGTTGGATGCAGTTCGCACAAAGGATGTCCAGTTCTATTTCAATCAAAGCAGTGCCGAAGACTTGTTGCGCCTCTCACAGAACGCTTCTACCGTCCAGGCTCCGGCCGGGGATAGCCTCTTTGTTGTCGATGCCAACATTATATCCAGCAAAGCCAATGCATTTATGACATATATGGCCCAGGACCAGGTCACTGTTGATACAGAAGGCACGGCGACCCACCATCTGACCCTGACCTATAGCTGGCCCATCAGTGCGGATAACCAGCAAAACAACTTCGGTCATAAACCCGAGTACGATGACTACCTGAGAATTTACACCCCACCTGGCAGTACCTTACAGAAGCAGGATGGCTGGATACTACGCGACACAAGCCAGGCGTATGGCCGCAGGGTATGGGCCGGGCTCTTTACGCTCTTTTATGGGGAGACAGGGACCATCTCGCTCACCTGGACGGTGCGGAACGCCGCCACCAAAGATGCCTATGGCTGGCACTACCACGACTTGATCCAGCGCCAGGTAGGGATGATATGGCGACTTAACCTCCAGGTGAAACTTCCAGCGTGTGCTACCATTATTGGGAAATCAACGCCATTCGCGCTGAAAGTCCCAAACAAGCAGAACGCCGTCTTTAATCAAAAGCTCACAGCCGATGTGAACGTCGGTATAGATTATACCTGTTGATCGTGGTCGGCTACCCAAGATAGCCCAAATCACGCAGACGATCCACGATCAGGTCCTGTTCTTCATCCGAAAGCAGATCATCATCGTCCGCAAAACGCTCCGGGGTGCGCTGCTGATAGGACTGTGTGAACATGGATGAAATGATATGGCCATCTGCATGCATAGGGATTGGTTGTCCCAACAGGTACATTACGCTGGGCATCAAATCGATCAGTGATGCTGTCCCGGTAAGCCCGTTGACCAGGCAAGGGCCGCTGGCAATGAGGCGCGCACAGGGAGCTTTTGCGTTAACACCTGCATCAACCTCGCATACACTCAATCCATCGAAATCGAGAGCGGCGCCCCTGGGGGAGGTGGCATATCCAGGACGATAAACGACAATCAGGTCGGGCGCCTTGAACAGAAACTCGCCGGTATAGGCATCCTCTCTCTTCAACACTCGCTCGACCACTGGCTGGTTAGTCTGGGGATCGCGCCAGTTAGTACGCAGTTCATTCACCAGGGCATCACGCACTTCCTGGTATTCACGACTCGAGCTGACAACTCCTTGAGACTCGCGTCCTCGCAGATTAATCCAGACCTGCCCCGTTCCAAGTCCATAAGCAAGCGTTTCCGGCCATGTGATATGCTTATGGTTACGTGAAACTCCAACTTCCAGGAGGCCCACGTCCGCCAAAAAGTCATTGATATTGACCAACTTGCCAGGCGCCTGGTTCCACACATCCGTCAACACGAGCATATGAGCTGCTGGCGGTGCCAGTTCCACACAACTCTGCACAATAGCCTCAATCGTATCGGGCTCGGCATTGCCCGCGTCAAGAAAACGCACAAGCGTGCAGTCGAATGTCTGGTCAGCCAGTGTATCAAGGGCGCGCTTGTCACTGATCTCTACGGAGCTAACTGCCAGTTTCTGCGAACGCAATATTTCTGGCAAGAGGCGTCCTGCTGCCCCCTCGGGAATGCCGGGACTCTCGTAGACTGTATATCGCTCCGGATACACGGCGTCGAAACGGCCGAACTTCCCCGAACCCGTACCCGTCAACGTCTGATAGTAGCAGACACCCCCCTCAAAGAGAGGCAAGGGCGCCAGTCGAAGATCAATACCATCTGTAGCTAATCTGGTCAGAGAGGGAACCGTTGAAAAAATCTCTGGATTCAGCCCTTCAAACCACAGGATAAATGCCGAATTTTTCATGTCCCGACAAGCTCCTCACGACAACAGAAGTCGTGGATAGATATTCCTTAACGCCTTTTCACTTCTTCTCGATGATACCGAAGTGCTACTACAACTCTTATGGCAATATGGTCAAGATTTGGTTAACGATGAGCCGATTGTATTAAGATTTCTTAATTCACTCTTGCCCTCTAGACCCTTGCTGTGCTGCCTGCACAAGGTCTTCTCTCCAGCGCATATTCCGGATCAAAAGGCCTTTCCCTGCATATCAGCAGGGACGGGAACGTCTAATTGCCTTAGAATAGTCGGCGCCATATCCATGAGCTGAAGGCCCGTCAGTTCGCGCCCACCGGGTCCTTCATGCACATCGGGGTCATGCTTGATCACCATGCCAAATTGTGCATGGTTACAGTCATCGGGACCTGTATCATTCTCAAAGGTATAAATAGAGCCGTGACCGACGGTGCCGACGGATCGCCAGAAAAGATCTCCAAAGTAGACGATCAGGTCGGGCGGGACCCCATTACATTCTTTGTATATTTCCTGTGGCTTGTACACCGTTGTGCCTATGTTGACTCCTTTGTGATCCACCAGGGCTTCAAACTTCGCCTTGAGTTCGTCGCGCAGAGCCTCCACCTCGCCAGGTTTCACGATTCCTTGCGGCTCGCGCCCTGCAATATTCAGGAAGATCCGAGCATAATAGCCGCCGTCGCCCCAGACCCTGGTTCTGCTCCAGTCAATCTCACACTTGTCGATCGACGTCAAAGTAGATGGCTGAGACTTCAGCGTCAGGTATCCTTCGCTGATGAGCCACTCATTGACGCAGATGCCGCCATCCATCTTCTTGGCTCCATGGTCGGAGACGAGAAAGACGGTGGTGTTTTCGTCCACGAGGTCGAGAATCTGGCCAATCTCATGATCAAGATAGCGGTAGTAATGATGGATGCTCTCGTTATACGTCGGATGGACTTCATACTTGTGATGTGTAGGATCATGGTATTTCCATAAACCATGGTGAATACGGTCGGTCCCCATCTCGACGAACATGAAGAAATCCCAATCTTTTTCTGCCATCCACTTTTTGACCAGTTTAAAACGCTTTTCGGTCATCGTATAAATCTGACGCAGCAGGTAATCTTTATCGTCGGTGCGAAAGTTTGGCACATCGACGAGATAGTCGCCGACTGCTGCCTCGATCTCCTGCATCACCGAAGCGGGGTAGGTATAAGGCCTCTCGGGATTCTTGGTCGAGGGAGAGAGAAAACAGCCAACCTGAATGCCATTCACGGGTTTGGGGGGATAGGTCTGAGGCACACCTACAGTAATGACTTGTTTCCCGGCACGCGAGAGCACATCCCAGACGCGGTCAGTTTTCACTGAGTACGAATTTGCCAGGGTATGTTTCTCATAGGAATAGTCGCCTCGGTTCCGAAAGCCATAAAAGCCCAACGTGCCTGGATCTTTGCTCGACATCATCGAACTCCAAGCGGGAACAGTGATGGCGGGAATGCAGCTTTCGAGCTTGCCCCATACGCCATCATCCATGACCCGCTTGAAATTCGTCAATTCATCGCGCCACTGGTCAAAAACGAGTTCTGGTGGAGCGCAGTCCAGTCCGATGACCAGAACTTTTTTTCGCCGATTCATGAACATCTGCCTTTCAACATGTGTCTACATGGCTGCTGGCTCAGTAGTGTGGTTTGCATAAAGCACGCCCAGGCACCGCCGAGCAGGAATGTGATGCGAGGGATATTCCCACCAGAGAGCTGCATCCCCTGCTCTTCCAGCAGAAAGGTCGGAAACAATAGAGCGCTAGTTAGCATACCACCTTCAACGAGCGAAAAGCGTTGATACAGAGTGAAGATGCGGTTACAAATTTACATGCCCTGTTATGTTTGCTCAACCGGTATTGTCAACTTATTTTTAAGATTGACATGCTTTTTGAAGCAAGGAACTGAGGGAAGACCAGTGATCTCTTCCCAGATCACAAAGCGTGGCTTCCTTTCCTGTCGCTCGTCCGCAGCTCGAAGGACATGCCATCGGGGTCGAACATGCGCGGCAATGGGCCTCAAGGCTCAGAGGAAGCGATGGGCTGGCCCTGCTGATGTGACGCGTTGCATCGTCGGCTCTCGTTGTCGTGTCGGGGACGTATAGCTCATGGCCGACTTTGGTGAATCGGAGAAGAGATGAGTTATTCTGATCTATTGAACGAGCACAGATTTGAGACATCCCTCTATCGAAGAAGCTCATTGATAACCTGATTCACCAAAGTCGGCCATGAGCTCTATAGGAACTCCCTCACTTTCGG
>Ga0207684_10005351_pt1 | contig 11858 bp, 21 predicted proteins | sample KBSK5501metaG_FD_184342 | JGI IMG/M metagenome (GOLD analysis project Ga0207684, IMG submission 184342) | Corn, switchgrass and miscanthus rhizosphere microbial communities from Kellogg Biological Station, Michigan, USA - KBS K5-50-1 metaG... | ecosystem: Host-associated > Plants > Roots >... | reverse complement strand
GTCCGAATACTCAGCCGCGCCTGAACCGGCCGCATGGAGCCGAAGGAGGCAAGGTACGATCGGCGGATGACGGCCGATTCGTTACCGTTGCGGCTTCTGTTCGCCACCCTGGCTGGATGGGTCAATCGTCACCAGCAACAGGTGATCGACTACTTGGTGGAGGAGAACCGCGCCCTTCGGGAGCAGTTGAGGGGGCGTCGTGTCCGATTGAATGATGACCAGCGCCGCCGCCTAGCGGCGAAGGGTCAACGACTCGGGCGCCGGGTTCTGCGACAGGTGGCGACCATCGTGACGCCAGATACGATCCTGCGCTGGTACCGGCGTGTGATTGCCCAGAAGTGGACGTCCGAGTGCCGCCGGCCGGGGCGTCCCGGGCTCATGAAGGCGATCGCGGCGCTCATCGTGCGGATGGCCATCGAGAATCCAGCGTGGGGCTACAGCCGCATCCAGGGCGCGCTGAAGAACCTCGACCACCGCGTCGCGAGAAGTACAGTGGCCAAGGTTCTCAAGGACAACGGGATCTCGCCGGCGCCGGGGCGGCCTTCAACGTGGCGGACCTTTATGCGGGCGCACTGGGGCGCGATTGCCGGTGCCGACTTCTTCACGAGGGAAGTGTGGACCTTTCGCGGTCTGACGACCTACTACACGCTATTCGTGCTTGATCTCAAGAGCCGGCGGGTGGAGATCGTGGGCTCGACACGGAATCCCGACGCGGCGTTCATGGCCCAGGCCGGGCGCCGACTCACCGACGCGGTCGATGGGTTCCTGGCCAGCCATCGCGTCCTGATCTGTGCACCGAGACACTAAGAACGCCAACGCCTACGCGGAGCGGTTCGTGCGTTCGATTCGCGAGGAGTGCCTGGACCGCCTGATCGTTTTCGGCGAACGGAGTCTGCTGCACGTGCTCAAGGAGTTCGTGGTGCCCTACCATGAGGAGCGGAATCACCAGGGCCTCGGCAACGATTTGATTACGCCGGCGCCTCGCGCGGTCGGTCGCGCCGGAATGCGTTGCCGCGACCGCTTAGACGGCCTGTTGCGCTACTACTATGAGGCAGCGTGAGCATCGGACGAGTTTTCGGACAGTACGGCCCGGCCTACGGGAGCTTCTTCTGAAACGTCTGCTGGACGATTTGTTTCAGCCCCTCCGTCAGTTGACCCCCGAGCAGTTGTCCAAGGAGCGGGATGTCACCCGTCGCGTGGACCGCCTGCGCATCGACCCACATCTCCACCCGAAACCCGACCCCCTCGAGCTTGACCCGCTGGCGGTCTGGGGTCCACTCAGTCCGGCGTACCAGGGCGCCGAACTGTCCTGACACGCGATGGACCGCGGTCTCGAGGCCGCGCTTGGCCTCGTCGAGCGTGCGGCCGTGCTGGACCGTGAGGTTGAGTAGTGGCATTCCGACTCTCCGGCCTCATCGTAATACTGCGCGGGAGGTATCCAATCAGACTCATCCCGAAGATTCAGGAGCTGACGTAGAGTCCGCTCATGTCGCTCGCCACCGATGTCGACGCCTTTTACTTCGAACACCGCGGCTGTGGCGATCTCGACGGCGGGGTGTAGTTGCGGCGCGCTTGGATCGCGTGGTTCCCCTGAAGGAGGGTGGGCCGACGACCCTCAAATGATCCTTGCGGCCGGAGCCGGCCCGTAGTTCCCCGATCCCGTGCGTTCATATTCGGTTACGGCCGCACATCGAAAGCGATATCATCACGCCGGCAACCCAGCCACCCGAAATCTCGGCCGCGAGATGGAGGCAGGATGGACATCGCGTTCCCAAGGATCGGGCAAGCAAAGAACGAGGAAGTACATGCCGCGCTATGAGTTCATGTGCGAGAAGTGCCAGAAGCCGTTCGAATTGATCATGACCCTCTCGGAGCGGGAGAAGGCTGACGTGAAATGCCCGAAGTGCCACGGCACGAAGGTCCTGCCGCAGTTCAGCGGTTTCGTGGCGCAGACGTCGAAGAAGAGTTGAGCGTTCACGGTACCGGCGCGCCGTGGCGAATGAGCTGATCCTGATCGTTGAGGACAATCCAACAAAGTGAAGGTAGCCGCGCGCCAGAACTCGGCTAGCCGGGAGGCCAGAAGGATGAATCGCCGCGCCTTCGTCACTGGCCTGGGAGCCGCGTTCGCCGCGCCGCGTGCCGTTGAGGCGCAGGGGTTGAGGCACGTCGATTTCCGCTGGGGAGATGCCGGCTAGGGTTGTGCCGCGGATGCTGAGCACCCCACCATCGATGCGCGAGATGATCATTTCGTTCCTTGCGCTCCTGCTGCTCAGTGCCGTACCGGCTAACGCCTACGCCCAGGTATTTATCGCGTCGCATCCCCAGCCGGAATTCAATATTGGGCCTTTGTTCGTGTCGGCGTCGGTGGGGAAGCAGAATCTCGAGAATGTCGACCGTGGCCCTAGCTCACTGACCGTGTCGGTGTCGTGGAGTCTTTCACTGCCTCCGCACCGTCGCTCCGCCGATATTGCCCAGGACCTTTACCTCCTCTGGCCGGGCGAGGTGGTGGGGACGGTCGGTGCCGCCGGCGCCGACCCGTTGCTCGTCCGCCAAGTGGAAGCATTAGGCTTCAAGGTCAAGCAGCACGGCGGCCTGCGTCTATCAGCGCGTGCACGAACCGAAATGGGGACCAGCGCCGGGCTGCGAACGCTGGGCGAGGCGCCGTTTGTCGCGTTTGCCCGAGAGGGCGGGCCAGCCGCCGGGGCGCGGGGCGCCACCTACATCCGGATCCCCTGGGTACCCGAGATGGCGAGCCTGGACTGGCTCGTCCGGCTCGAACTGCCGTTGAAGGACGTCATCGTCCCCCGGCGCGTGAGCTGGATGGAGGACACGTTCTGGGGGAGGCGGTACGTCATCACGCTAGCCTTCGGCGATGTGGGGTACGTGTCGCTGTATCCGCTGTATTTCGGAGCGCGGGACCGCATCGTGCCCTTGGCCCGGGACTTCTCCATGCTGTTGATCAACTTCGCCGACGCGGACCACCTCAAGATCGATGAGGTCGTTCCGGCATCTACGAGTCGCCGCATGAGCGAGACGCGGAGTAACACGGAGGCGTTCCGGCTCCCGCTCCTGCCGTCCGAAGGCCTTGTGCCACAAATACTGAAGGTGCAGTTTGCTTACTTCGCGGGACGGCTGGCATGGCGGCCGATCCTGATTTCCGCGCTCTTCCTCGGGCTCGGGAACGTGACGGGTCCACTAGTCGGCGCGCTGGCGAGGCGGCTCGGTCGAACACTGCGAGCACGCGTCCACGTGGGCCGGGGCGAGGCGCCTGGGCGGGAGAGCGGCACCCTGCCGTCGGAGGAGACGCTGGGACGGATCCGCCCTGGGGAGACGAGCTACGAGGAGGTCCTTCGGCTCTGTGGCCCGCATGCTGAGGAGCAAGCGCGTTTACCGGCGGGCGAGACGCGGACGCTGCTGTACCGCGGCCAGCGCGTGGTCCCCAATCGACGGCGGTCTTTTGGCTGGTTCGCCACGGTCGGCCACTGGGACGTCGAGGACCACGAGGTTCAGATCGACTTCGAGCGCGACCGCGTACGGGACGTTCAGGCTCGCGTGCGCCGGTCACGGCTAACCGAGCAGCCGCAGGGATGATCGCGGGTGACGCGACTACGCGACTTCCATCGCCGACGGGTGGCGGCGGGCGACGACGTCGACAAAAATCCTCAGAGGTGCGCACCTGGCGAGTTTCCTGTGCGACGACCGACGACGTTCGACCTCGTGATCAATCTCAAGACCGCCAAGGCGCTCGGCCTGACGATCCCGCCGTCGCTGCTGCTGCGAGCGGATCAGGTGCTCGAGTAGGTCCTGCGCGCGACGCCCATCCACGCCGCATGGAAGCCAGAGCATCACGCGAAGTGTAAGGAGAGCCACCGATGATGACTATCGTGACGCATGTGCACCTGAAGGAAGGGGCTGGACCTGACTGGGACGCCGCCATGCGCACGCGTCTGTCGGCCGCGAGGAAGGCATCGGGTTGGATAGGAGGCCTACTCCTCCGACCAGCCGATAAGCCCGACAGGAGGGTGATAGTCGGCACGTGGACAACCCGCGGGGACTGGGAGGCATGGCATCATGATCCGAAATTCACGGAGACGCGCCAGCGGCTCGATGGGCTGGAAAGCGCGCCCTCCGAGTACTGGTGGCACGACGTTGTGCTCGACGTCCGAGAAGGCTCAACACCGCCCGCACAAACCTCCAAGTCTCCAGGCAAGCGAAGGGCCAGGGGCAAGACGAAGAGCTCACGACGGCGCTCGGCCTGACGGATCCCGGCCTCGCTGCTATTGCGGCCGATCAGGTCATTGAGTGGACACTCCGGCCGCATGCCCTTTCTGCTCCCTTACGCCCGGCATCGAGCTCCTCATCCGCACGATGCTGACGCAGACGTGGGCGCCGGAGGCATGGCCAGTGGTGAAGCACGAGTTTGCGAAGGCGCTGAAGCTACGCCGCCACATTGCGCGGGCCGGCTGGTAGAACTAGACGAGCGGCGCTGGGTTGACGTGTAGTTGAACGACGGGCCGAATCAGGGTGCACCGTTGACAGCGGCGCGTATGGCTGGTCCGGCGCTGCTCTAGTCGGCCCGTCGTTCAGTGCGCAAGACGATGCAAGGCGACGGCCACTGACCGGCCTAGTCGACCCGCTGGGCTCAGACGAGTCCGCGGTACACGGGGTCGAGGATCAGCTCCTCCATGACCTCGCTGTACGTCAGGTCGACGCTCAGCGTGGGCTCGAGGGACTTTAGGCCCAACCCTGAATCTCCATGGTCAGGGACGGGAGTCGCTCTACAAGTAACTTAACGGAGCATTAAGGTGTCGCCTCGGAGGCTGCGGAGGCTGAGCACCGTGGTAAAGAAGATGCGCGAGGAGCAAGGCTTGACGCAAGCGCAACTGGCGAAGAAGGCCGGCGTCACGGGGGCCTATGTCTCGATGATCGAGAGCGGCGTCAGAAAGAATCCGTCTCTGCCGCGCGCTCTCGGCGTGCCAGTGGGGGAGCTGCCGGAATGAAGAAGAAGCCACCGCGGGGCGAATTACTCAGGCCTAGCGATATTGCAGGCGTGTTGTGCGGATGGGTCGGCTGTAACGCCACGGCAGAATACGTCGGCGGCCCTGTCCCCGAAGGCTGGCGGTCGCTCGTCATATCGAAATATTCGTTACTGGAGCCAGCGGCGGTGATGAAAGCAGACAGAGACATGATGTTGTGCCCCGCCCACGTACAAAGTCTGAAGCTGCTGCTGAAACCGGTTACGGAGTAGAAAAGAAACGGCCCCGCGCAACACGATGATCAGGCCAGCGTGCTGACGGAGGAAGAGATTACGGAGGATTTTGAGATGACGCCGGAAGATTTCCTCGCCGTCGTAACGCACACAATTCTTGACGGACAGCAACGCTATATCGCTCTGTGCGCCGCTGCACCGCAGGAGATGCCTGCGAAAGATGAGTTACTTCAAATCGTCAACGGCACCGTAGAGACCATCGTGCGCGCAGCGGGTGAGGTGCCGGCCGCCGACCGAGCCGAGGCGCTCACGAAGGCAGCGGCTATCATCGTGAACCTCAGTTTCGCGAGAATCGGCTCCGTTCTCGAGTCTCAACTGTATGCCGCCGACCGGCGGCGCAGCCTCTCAGAGAATTGAAAGGAGAGACGATGGCCCGACGCGGCGACGGCATTTACCTCCGCGGTCAGACGTATTCGGTGCGAATGATTCTCGCAATCGGCATGTCGTTGATGCTCGTACTCACGCTCGCGCCGTCCGAGTGGGCCTCGTGCTGGAAGAGCGGGCGTCCGGAGAAGGAAGAAGTCGGCCGGCGCCTTTGAGCTACGCCTTCGCCATTGCACCCAGAAGGCTGCTCGCCCCTCCGGCTCAACTCATTCCGCGCGAGATGGCCGCTTTGCTCGGTCAACGTCTGCCTGGGCGATTCCTTCCGCCCGAAGACGTTGCGACGGCCGAGGCACTCGTCCAACGCTTCATCGGCGGCAAGGCCAACGCGGCGGATCGAGCGGCGCCGGTGGCACCTTACGACACGGTTGGCAGCGAGGTGATGCACGTCGCGTTCTGTGACGCGTGGGAATTACCCTGCGGGACCAGCCAACGCACGCAACTCGGGGCCAAGTCCCTCGCTCACTAGGAACCCGACCCCACTCTTCCATACAGCGGGCTGCGAACTCTTCAACGTCGACGTCTTTGCCCTGCCACTCCACGAACATACGCGTGTGCTCCACAACGACGTCGTCAGCGTCATCGCCGACATGGATAGATTCTGTTGTCTTCTCCGTCCTGACGCGCACCTTCTTCTGTTCGAGTTGGGCGTGCTTCGATCCATTGCAGATGGCGCCGCAGAACTTGAGGATTTCAGAGTTGAGGACGTATGCCTCTGCCTTCTCCCGGCGAATCGGCTGGCTCGTGTCGTTCTCCAGCCAGTCAACAAGGTGGTAGCAGGCGGCTGCGAACGCGTAGAAGGAGTCGACAGCGTTCTCCTTGTGGATGATCGGATCGATCCAAAGCCGGGCCTTCCAGCGGGCGATCCTGAGAAACTGCTCGCGCGAGTCGGCCATCCCTATTTCGCCTTCGGCCCATGCGGCAACGGGACGATCTTTTCAAGGCCGACCAGTATCGCGCGGTCTCGGCCACGTTCCTTGCGCGCCTTCGCCTCGTCTTTCCGTGTTTTGCGAGCCGCCGCGACTCTCGCCGCAGCTTCGGAAGAGAGGGGCGGCGAGACGTGCAGCACTGTCGCTTTCTTGACAGATCGCTTCTTCTTCATTCGCGCCGCCAACCGAAGAGCCCGGCACACGCGAGCCCCGTGGCTGCTGAAAATCCGAAGCGAAGAACATCCGCAAAGACATCTTCGATGGTGTGAGAACGCGGGCCGAGAGCACAGTTCATGATTGCACCCACCAAGAGTGTGATGATCCACGTCGGGTACGCCAAGATCACGTCTCGTGGCGTCATCGCCCGCTCCCCTTCGGCCCACGCGGGTCGATGGTGTCGGGAAGGCACTGCAGCGTAACGGACCACTCCCCCACTATTTTCTTATTTTTCATAATCGGCGTCTGTTCACGGCTCACGTACTTCCGCAAGTCCCACTTCGATTCCTCGCAGGCGGCCTGTGTGGGCCGCACTTCATGGATCTTCCATGTCGAGTTCCCATGGATGAACATCACGGGGTCTTCGGGACGTAGTCCCGGCGCCAGCATGTCCGGCCGTGTTTCCTGCCAGAGCACCCACGCGCACTCGGCGGATGCGGACGACGCCAGCGTAAGGACGGCGAACAGGATCGCGAGGATCGTGACGGTAAGGGAGGGCATCGCTTGGCTTCCTACCGGGCCGGCGGCCGGCGACGCCACCGACGCGATACCTCCCGCGATAGTGCCTCGAGGTCGGGGTACAGGGTCGTTTCGGTGATGCCACAAGAAGCGAGGTCGTCGAGAATGTCCTGCTCCGTCCTCAAAGCCGCCGTTTTGAACTATCTCCTTGGCAATCTCCTTCAAGAACTGCGCGTTAGGGCGCTGTTCACCTGGCTTTGCACAGGCCGTCTCTATTTGATTGCCGAGACCATTGATGATCGTCACGCATGAGCCGCTGTTAGCGTTCAGGATCATTCCGCTGAAGGGGCCGATGTTCACTCTCTCGATCAGTTTCAGGGTCGCACTCATGTTGATCGCACCGACCGTGACGCTGATCCGAACAGCGTGCCAATCAGTGTGTAGGCCATTCGACTCCGTATCGCGATGGAGAACTGGCGCGCGATGCTCATCTGCCCTTCGGCCCGCGCGGGTCCACGGTGTCGGGGAGGCAGAGGTCCGTACTCACCAATTCCGGTTTCTTCCTCTCTTCCTGCTTCTGTTCGTGCTCATGTTGCGTGCGAGCTTCTTCACACTGGTTATGTGTGTCATAGGCGGCCCGCGGGAAGAACACGATGACACGGTAGGGATCGAGCGATGGTGGCCCAGGAGATGCCGACCACAGCACCCAGGCGCACGCCCGCGCTCCTTCGTCCCGCGACGTTGGCACACAGCCCGCCAGCGTCACGGCAACGAGCACGACAACGGCTGCGTACCTCGCGCTCACCGTCCGATCGTCTTCGGCGCACGCGGGCTCAATGTGGTCCGCTCGTCAGCGCGTCTTCGAGCAGGTGCAGCAGTTCGTGCAGCGACCACACTTCGAGTGCAGCGGCTGCTTCACTTCCTTCCGGCACTTCGGGCATGTCTTCATGGCGCCGATTCTAGCCGTCAAGCAACACGGTCCCAAGCCCCGCGCGGTTACCGACCCTTCGGCCCGCGCGGGTCCACGGTGTCGGCGTAGATGGCGGCGATCATTGCGTTTTCCCTCTAACGAAACTCGAAACGGTAGCCGCGAGCGTCACAGGTCGTGAAAGGAAAAAGCCCTTTCGGCTTTTCTCTTGCCTCGCGATCCTGCTGGAGTTCTGCCTCCGTGCACTTCACTCGGACTTGGTGCTGGCAGCCCGACCGACGGCACTCTCGCACCTGGCCGGTGATGCAGTTGCGTTCGATCGAACCCCCATTGCGCACGGTTCAGCGTTATCCACGCTGTGTTATAGGCGAGGACTACAGTCGAGACCGCGATGATTGTGAGGAGGCTCGCCACGAAGACTTTGAATCTCATCGTCGATCGCATTTCTCATGGAGCGGGCCGGATATTGACGGGACGCGGATTCTCGGGTTGATACGTGTGTGGCCAGCAGTCGATCATCTGTTCCCCTGCATCTGTTCCCGCGTGACGGCTGACGCCAACTTCATACACTGCGAACGGTGTCGAATGGCTTCAGTGAAGGAGGCCGCTTCCGGCTGTGTGTCCACACAACGGTCATAGACTCGAAACCACAGCGGGGCGTAGTTGAATTGCGTTATGAGATACGCGGCGAGCGTGACGGCAGCCACGAACGTGAGAACGATTACACACAATCGCGCCATCCGCACGAGCTGCTCTAGCGCAGCGATCGTCCATCGGAGTAGCGGGTAGCGTCCGAGCCGTGTGCCGAGACGAAACGCGGCGCCGCTCATCGCCCGCTCCCCTTCGGCCCACGCGGGTCCACGGTGTCGGGAATACAGGTATAGAAGACTGTCCCGAGTTTCGTAGTCACCCTCGGTCCTGCCGCTAAATTAATTGCTCGGCAATGATCGCACGGACGCGGTGATGTCACAGGATGGCCTAGAATCCCCGCGTGGCGGAGCCGAGATGGCGCGCGGCACGCCCGGTCTTATCTCGGAAGGAGAGCATAGTGAGTTATGGCGAGATTCAAGGTATCGCAGAAAAAGAAGGGGGCAAAGGTCCAGAAGGGGACGAGATTGATGGCTTCATAGCGGAGTATGGGCACTTGTGCACTGAAGCCGTCGCAGCCAGGCATGGGAAGCCTCAGCCCTCGCGCTCCCAGGCGCGTTCGTCTCAATGGCGACGCTCGGCTTGGCGCGGCGCAACGACTTCGAGATGGGCGAAGAGACATGCGGTTCGTGCGGGGGTGGTGTCCCCGGTCGTGTGGAAATTCGGATGGCGCATTCTTCCGGTTGGTGAAGTGCACGACCAGCCGGCCGCCCAGGCGGCCACCGGAGGAACGCGCCATGAGCAAGGGTATCAGCAAGTCGGTTGCAGGGCATGAGCTTGAGCCGGTCTCGCTGAGCGAACTGATCCACCGGCAGGTCCGCGTCGCTATCGAGACGGCCGTGCACGAGGAGCTACGGACTGCGCTGGGAGCGGTTCCCTACGAGCGCAGCGACGCCCGACGGGGCTACCGCAATGGCACGAAGACGCGGACGCTGACAGGACCGATTGGGTTGGTGGCGCTCACTGTGCCGCGCGCGACGCTTTTCAGCGGCGCCGGCGCGAAATAATGGACCTCGGCTATCGTGCCCCGCTACCAGCGGCGAATGCCGGAAGTCAACGAAGCGGTGATCGCCACGTATCTGGCGGGCGGCAACACCCGGCGGATTCGCGGTGCACTCCAACCTCTACTCAAGGCGGCGCCTCTGTCAAAGAGCGCGGTGTCGCGTGTGGTGGCCACGCTGAAGGACGGCCTAGAAGCATGGCGCACGCGCTCGCTCACTGACCTCGACGTGATTTATGTCTACCTCGATGGTTTTGCTCTCCGCGTCCGCAGTGCCGGGAAAGTCGTCAGCGTGCCTGTACTCGGCGTCGTTGGTGTCCTCAGCGATGGCCATAAACGCCTGCTCGCCTTGGAGCTGTGCAGCGGGGAGTCATTCGGCGCATGGAAAGGCTGTCTCGACGACCTCGTCGCGCGTGGGCTGCGGGCCCCGGTGCTGGCGATCATCGACGGCAATCCTGGCTTGAGCCGCGCTGTTAGTGAGATGTGGCCCCGAGCGGCAGTCCAGCGCTGTTGCGTCCACAAGCTCCGTAACCTTGAGCGGAAGAGCCCCAAGCATGCCCTCGCGGAGATCCGCGATGACTTTCATCGTATCGCGTACGCCGCCAGTGCCGACGCGGCGCGGAGCGCGTACGTGCGTTTCGAGCGCATGTGGGCCAAACGTTGCCCTGGCGTCGTGGCCAGCCTTCGAGAAGGCGGCGACGAGCTGCTCACGTTCTTTACCTTCCCCAAGGCGCAGTGGAAAACGCTCCGGACCACCAACACGATCGAGCGACTTCACGAGGAGTTTCGACGGCGGGTAAAAACGCAAGGCTCCCTGCCGAGCGAGGACGCGGCCGTCGTGCTGCTCTTCAGCCTCGTGGCGAGCGGGCAAATCAGGTTGCGGAGAATTGACGGCTGGCAGAAGATCGCCACCGTGCTCAGGCAGCAGACCCCGCGAGCCGCATGATGAGGCCGCCTCCCCGCAGCTGTCGCCCTGTTTCGGATTTGAGTCGGGTGGTGAAGATCCCGGTGCTACGCTGCACGGCCTCGCAAGATATCAAGTCGAAGCCGACGCTCGTTGAGCTATAAGGGTGCGTTTCATCAGCTGTCGCGGCGCTCGGGTACGGTTCAGCCTCGCCGCGTTGCACTGCGCCGCTCGCAGTGTTCACCGTGTTACGTAGTTCAGGATAGTTAGAGTTAGGCCTCACGAGAGAGGAGCCCGCGTAGAACCCCCCCGTCGGGTAGTCAGGAGCAAGATCATGAACGACGCATGGGCAACTGACTGGCTTGGCCGGTTCAGCGGCAACGAACCCACCAGCCTTATCGAGCTGTACGCTGAAGATGCACGGTTCGAAGACATCACATTGCGCCACGCGGTTCGCGGTAGGCCCGCCCTGCGGGAGTTCTTCGGTGCCTTCATGAATCCTGCACATCGCCACAACACGTTCACCTTCATCAGCTATTCGGGCAACGCGTATGGCGGTGCGATCGAGTGGACTTGGACCGCGAGGCACCGCGCACCGTTCCTCGACCTACCGGCGGAGGGGAAGGAGACCAGTATCAGGGGTGTCTCCGTCGTGCGGTTCAAGGCCGAGAAGATTGTCGAGCAGCGAGACTACTGGGACGCAAGAACCCTGATCCAGCAACTCGACGGCGGCGCAGGTGAGGCCTAACAAGCCGATGCAGCGGACGGCCGGGGGCCGCCGCTGATCGGCCGGTTAGACGCCAAGGAGACATCATGACCGTCACGCGTATGGACAACGTCGGCATCGTGGTAGAAGACATCGATGCCGCCATTGAGTTCTTCACCGAACTTGGCCTCGAGCTCGAGGGGCGCGTCCCAATCGAAGGAGACTGGGCAGATGGCGTCACTGGATTGCGCGGCATGCGCGTCGAGATTGCCATGATGCGTACGCCGGACGGTCACAGCCGGCTCGAGATGTCCCGATTCCTCGCGCCGCCTGTGGTCGCCGATCACCGCAGCGCCCCGGTGAACGCTCTCGGTTACCTACGCGTCATGTTCACCGTGGAGAACATCGACGATACGCT
>Ga0207684_10005343_pt1 | contig 11872 bp, 11 predicted proteins | sample KBSK5501metaG_FD_184342 | JGI IMG/M metagenome (GOLD analysis project Ga0207684, IMG submission 184342) | Corn, switchgrass and miscanthus rhizosphere microbial communities from Kellogg Biological Station, Michigan, USA - KBS K5-50-1 metaG... | ecosystem: Host-associated > Plants > Roots >... | reverse complement strand
GTCGGCGACAGGCTCGACACCGACATCGAGGGCGCGGCCCGGGCCGGCACGGACAGCCTGCTGGTGCTGACCGGGGTCACCGGGCCGGCCGAGCTCCTGCTCGCGCCGCCCGGCAGGCGGCCGTCCTACGTCGCCGAGAACGTGTCCGGGCTGCTCGAGCCGCACCCGAAGGTGACCGCGACCGACGGCAGCTACCACTGCCGCGGCTGGACCGCGCGGTGGCACCCCGACAGCCGGAAGCTCGGGCTCTCCGGCTCCGGCGACCGCATCGACGCGCTCCGCGCCCTGTCCGCCGCCGCGTGGTCCGCCGACGGGATCACCCAGGAGGCCGCCAGCGACGCCGAGCGCCAGCTCGAAGCCGCCACCTGACCAGCCGCGGCGCGGTGCCTTCGCGCTCCGACATCGGTGTTCCCGGGTGGCGGCCACCCGGGCGGACCGATCTGGCCAGGGTACGGACCAGGGATGCCCCTGGCGCGGCGCCCGCGCGAAGGGCGATCGTGTCTTCATCGGCCAATCCCCGGAGGTGGAGAGTTATGTCCAACGAAACTGAGATCCGTCCGTTCAGGGTCGAGATGCCCGAGGAGGCGATCGCCGACCTGCGGCGGCGCATCGCCGCCACGCGCTGGCCCAGCCGCGAGCTGGTCGCCGACCGGTCCCAGGGCGTGCAGCTGGCCACGCTGCAGGAACTGGCGCGGTACTGGGCGGCCGAGTACGACTGGCGCGCGTGCGAGGCGAGACTGAACGCGCTGCCGCAGTTCACGACCGAGATCAACGGGGTGGACGTTCACTTCATTCACGTTAAGTCGCCGCACGAGAACGCGCTCCCGCTGATCATCACGCACGGCTGGCCCGGCTCGATCATCGAGATGCTGGGGGTCATCGGCCCGCTGACCGACCCGGCCGCGCACGGCGGGGCGGCCGGAGACGCGTTCGACCTGGTCATCCCCTCGCTGCCCGGGTACGGCTTCTCCGCCGAGCCGGCCGAGCCCGGCTGGAACGTCGGCCGCATCGCCGCAGCCTGGGCGGAGCTGATGCGCCGCCTCGGCCACGAGCGCTACGTCGCCCAGGGCGGCGACGTCGGCGCCTCCGTCACCGACGCCATGGGCCGCCAGGCGCCCGAGGGGCTGGCCGGCATCCACATGAACTTGCTCGTGACGACGCTGGGCGGCGCCATGCCGCCAGTGGAAACCGAGCAGGAACGCGCGGCGGCCGACGCGATCAGCACATTCAGGACGAGCGGCTTCGGCTACTTCCTGGAGCAGGCCACGCGGCCGCAGACGATCGGCTACGCGCTGCTGGATTCGCCCGTCGCCCTGGCGGCCTGGATGCTCGACCACGACACCGACGCCTACTACAAGATCTCCCACACCTTCGTCGACAGGCAGCCGTCCGGGGGCCTGACCCGGGACCACGTCCTCGACAACATCACGGTGTACTGGCTGACCGGGACCGGCGCCTCGGCCGCCCGGTCCTACTGGGAGAACGGACGAGCCCAGGCTCTCGCGGCCGGGCAGCCCCGCCCGGAGGTCAAGCTCCCGGTCGGGTTCACCACGTTCCCCGGCGAGATCTGGCGGTCCCCGCGCAGCTGGGTCGAGCAAGGGTACCCCAGCCTCAGCTACTTCCACGAGGCCGACAGGGGCGGCCACTTCGCCGCCTGGGAAGAGCCGGAGCTGTTCGCCACCGAAGTCCGCGCGGCGTTCAGCCCGCTGCGCTAACGACAACTCGCACCGGGGATCGACGCTGACCACCTGGTCCGACCGCGTGGCAGATCGGCAGTGGCTCACCAGCGCCCGGGTCCTCGGCGATCTTGCCGGGCTCCGCGCTCAGCTCGGGCTGACACCCAGACAGGCGGCCGGGCCGCACCAGCACGCGCTCGACTTGACAACGCCCCGTGTTTGCGGTGAGCTACCTCGCATGCCAGCAGACGGGATGCTCTCGCGCCGCGATCGCCGCGGCGCCACCGTGGCATCCGCGTGCTGCTGCTGTCCTTCGTGTTGTTGTCGCTGACGACTCTCAGCCGATCCTGACTCGTCGCCACGGGACCCGGGCGTCCCGCATCCGAAGGACTTCCGATGAAGCTCGACACCTCCGCCGCCCCCGAGCTCGACCTGCTGGCCAGGGGCCCGGGCGCGCCCCCCCCGGCGACCGTCGGCAACCTCGCGGCGTGCCTGCGGCTGCTCGAGGCCGACCCGCGGAGCTGGTGGGACCTGGTCCGGTTCGATTCTGACCGGCCGGTCCGCGTCCCCCTCGCCGCGCCGCGCCCCGGCTGCGAGGCGTGGCTGCTCGTGCTTCCGCCCGGCTACCGGGGCAACGGCCAGCCCGAGCCCGGCCAGCCCGAGCCCGGCCCGGAGGTGGCGTGCCTCGTCGCGGGCGCGATCCTCGAACAAGCCAGCACCCAGAACACAGAGGCCCACGCCCAGGACACCCAAGTCAGCACTCAGGACACCCGGGACACCCGGGACACCCAGGGCCGCCCGTTGCTTCCCGGCCGCATCCGGGTCCGCGGCCGCGGACCCCGCCGCATGATCAACTCCGGCAGCGGCTACGCCGTCAGCCTGCACGCCCGGGCGCTCGCTCGCTGAGCGCGCCCGCCCCTGCGGCCGCCGAACTCGCCCAGCCCCCCCGGATGAGGGCCGCCACGCCCGCGAGTATGCCCGGCGCGAGCCCGCGCGCCGGCCCGGCGGCGCCGCGCCCGGCCCGCCGAGAAAACGTCGCAATGTGGCGGTACCCCCTTCCCGCAAGCGGCGGCACGACCTAGGCTTGCGCCGCCCGAAAATGGGAGGTTCCGTCATGCGAAGGATTCTCACGATCACCGGCGCCACCGCGGCGCTCGGCCTGGCCGGGCTCGTCGCGGCAGGGGTGACGCAGGCCGCGCCGCGGCACCCCAGCGCACCGCGACAGAACGCCGCGAAAGTCACCGTCCTGCCGCTCCGGCTCACCAGCGGCTGACCCGAGCCGGGACGCAAATACGTGGCTGGGCTCGATGCGCTGCTGGACGCGTGGCGGTCCGAGCTCGCCGCGTGGGCGATCCCCGACGAGATCACCGCGTCGGTCACCGAGAGCCCCTGGGTGCTGCCGCGGCAGGTGTTCGCGCGCCGCGCCGACCGGCTGAACGAGACACCGTCCGGCCCGTCCTACGAGCGGGCCTGGGCGGCGCTCGACCCGCCAGGCAGCGTCCTGGACGTCGGTGCGGGCGCGGGCGCCGCGTCCCTGCCGCTGCTGCCGCGGGCGACGGCCCTGACCGCCGTCGACCGCGACGCCGGGATGCTGGCGCTGCTCGCGGAGCGGGCCGCGGCCCGCGGGGTCACAGCGACCTGCGTACCGGGCAGCTGGCCGCAGGTCGCCGCCCAGGTCCCGGCCGCCGACGTGGTGACCTGCCACCACGTGCTGTACAACGTGCCCGAGCCCGCCCCGTTCGTGGCGGCGCTCACCGCGCACGCACGGCGGCTCGTGGTCACCGAGGTCACAGCCGTGCACCCGCTGGTCACGCTCAACGAGCTGTGGCTGAGGTTCCACGGCCTGCGGCGGCCGGATGGCCCCGGCGCCGACGACCTGCTGGCCATCCTGGACGCGCTGGGGCTGCGGCCCGGTCATCAGCGATGGCGCCGGCCCGCGGCGGCGGACTACGCGAGCCTCGGCGAGCTCACCGACGTCACGCGGCGGCGGCTGTGCCTGCCGCCCGAGCGGGCCGGCGAGGTGGCCGACGCGCTCGTCGAGGCGGGCGCCGATCCCGGGCAGCCGGCCGACTTCGGGTCGTCCGGGCGCGACGTCGTGACGATCTGGTGGGCGGGCGGCGCGGCCGGGGACGCTGGCTGAGCGGCGAAAGTCAATTATCCCGAACGGCTGCCCAGCGCGAGCGCCAGGCGCCCTACACCCCGGTCACATGAACTTCCGCAGCCGGAGAACATCGAAGATGTTCGCCTCGACCTTCAGCTTGCCGGTGATCCACGCGCGGGCGAACGACGCCGGGTCCGCCGCGATCGCGACCAGGTCGTCGCTGTTCGCGGTGAACCTGACCTGCGCCGGCGGGGTGCCTGCCGGCGCCTCCACGACCGGGTCCACGCCGTCGGGGCCGACCCGGGTGATGAACAGCAGGCCCAGGTCGGGTACCCGGGCGCTCATCGTGCGCTCGGGGAAGTTCGCGGCGCGATCCGCCGCGTCCATCCCGGTGATGCGGGCCAGCAGGCTCTCCAGCGCCTTGCGGCATTCCTCCGCGGTCGCCATCTCGTCCTCGCTCTCTGCAGGAGCCCATCCTGCCAGCCCGGGACGGGTGATGCGCCAGCCTGTCGGTTCCGGACGGTAGCGTTCCTCGGGGAAGGGTACGCGGCGCGAGGAGCGTGGAGGCAGATGGACGAGGACGAGTCAGGCACCGGCGAGGCCCGGGTCGATCAGGTGGTCGAGGGGCTCGGCCGGCTGGCCGGGCTGCCGGTGGACGAGCACGCGGCGGTGTACGAGGACGCGCACGCCACGCTGCGCGAGGTGCTCAGCGAGCTCGACTCCAGGCCGCCGCCGACTGAGCCTGATGGCCGCTGAGCGGGATGCCGACGGTCATGCCCAGCCGGGTCCGGCTCGACGCCGAGCTGGTCAGGCGCGGCCTGGCCCGGTCGCGTGAGCAGGCGGCCGAGCTGATCAGCAGCGGCCGGGTCGCCGTGGCCGGCCTCACCGCGGGCAAGCCGGCCACCCAGGTGGGCCGGGACGCGCCGATCACGGTCAGCGAGGTGACCGGGCCCGATTACGTGTCGCGCGGCGGTCACAAGCTGGCCGGCGCGCTGGCCGCGTTCGGCAGCCCGGCCGTCGCGGGCCGCCGCTGCCCGGGCCAGGCCGCCGGCTCTGGCGGCGCCCACGGCCTAACGGTCGCGGGCCGCCGCTGTCTGGACGCGGGCGCTTCCACTGGCGGCTTCACCGACGTGCTGCTGCGGGCCGGCGCCGCGCACGTGGTCGCGGTGGACGTCGGCTACGGCCAGCTGGCCTGGGCGCTGCGCGCCGACCCCCGGGTCACCGTGCTGGACCGGGTCAACGTCCGCGAGCTGCGGCCGGAGCAGGTGGCGCCGCCGCCGGACCTGGTGGTGGCCGACCTGTCGTTCATCTCCCTGGTCACCGTGCTGCCCGCGCTGGTGAGCTGCGCAACGCCGGACGCGGACTTCGTGCTGATGGTCAAGCCGCAGTTCGAGGTCGGCAAGGGCCGGGTGGGGCCGGGCGGCGTGGTCAGGGACCCCGGGCTCCGGGCGGAGGCGGTGTCCGGCGTGGCGCAGGCCGCGGCGGCCCGCGGGCTCGGCGTGGCCGGCCTGACCGCGAGCCCGCTGCCGGGCCCGGCCGGGAACGTGGAGTACTTCCTGTGGCTGCGCCACGGCGCGCCGCCGCTCGACGCGGGCGAGCTCGAGCGGGCGATCGCCGACGGCCCGCAGTAAGGAGCACGCGTCGGATGGGCAGCACGGAAGGCAAGCGCACGGCACTGCTTGTCGTGCACACCGGACGGCCGCAGGCGCTCAGCAGCGCCCGGTTTGTCGTGGACCGGCTCGCCGCCGCGGGCGTGACCGTCCGCGTGCTGAGCCCGGAGGCGGCCCAGTTGTGCTGCAGCGCCGAAGAGGTCCCGCCCGGCCCGGACGCGGCCATCGGGGCGGAGATCGTGCTCGTCATCGGCGGCGACGGCACGCTGCTGCGGGCGGCCGAGGTCGCGCGCCCGGCCGGGGTCCCGCTGCTCGGCGTGAACCTGGGCCACATCGGCTTCCTGGCCGAGGCGGAGCCCGATGACCTGGCCGGGACCGTGGACCGGGTGATAGCGGGCCAGTACGACGTCGAGCGCCGGATGACGATCGACGTGACCGTGCGGCAGGACGGATCGGTCTCGGCGCAGACCTGGGCGCTGAACGAGGCCACCGTGGAGAAGCCCGCCCGGGTCGGGATGCTCGAGGTCGTCACCGAGGTGGACGGGCGCCCGCTGTCGCGGTGGGGCTGCGACGGGGTGATCGCCGCCACCCCCACCGGGTCCACCGCGTACGCGTTCTCGGCCGGCGGGCCCATCGTCTGGCCGGAGGTGGAGGCGATGCTGCTGGTGCCGATCTGCGCGCACGAGCTGTTCGCCAGCCCGATGGTCGTCTCCCCGTCTTCCACGCTGGCGGTCGAGGTGATCGGCAGCAGCCAGCGCGGGCCGGCCAGCCTGCCGGGGATGGCGGCGGAGCCTGGCCCCGGGCGTGGCGAGGTGACAGGGGCGGTCCTGTGGTGCGATGGTCGCCGTAACATCGACCTGCCGCCGGGATCTAGGGTCGAGGTGCGGCGCGGCGAACGTCCCGTGCTGCTCGCGATCCTGCGCCGGCACGGCGCCGGAGCCGGGGCCGGGGCGTCGTTCACCGATCGCCTGGTCGTCAAGTTCGGGCTGCCAGTGACCGGCTGGCGCGGCAGGCAGGAGACCCCGGCCCCGGGCGGTGCGCCCGCCGGCCGGGGAGCACCGGGCGCAGAGGAGGCGTCAGCAGCCGATGCTTGAGGAAGTCCGGATCACCGGGCTCGGGGTGATCGACGACGCTGTCCTCGAGCCGTCGCCCGGGCTCACCGTGGTCACGGGGGAGACCGGGGCCGGCAAGACGATGGTGGTGACCGGGCTCGGCCTGCTGTTCGGCGGGCGGGCCGACCCGGCGCGCGTGCGGCCCGGCGCGGACCGGGCCACCGTGGAGGGACGGCTGCGCATCGACCCCGGCGGCCACGTGGCGCAGCAGGTAGGAGAGGCGGGCGGCGAGCTCGACGATGGCGGCCAGAGTCTTGTGGTCAGCCGTTCGGTATCTGCGGAAGGCCGGTCACGGGCGCACGCCGGCGGCCGTGCGGTGCCGGTGTCGCTGCTGACCTACCTCGCCGACGAGCTGGTGGCCGTGCACGGCCAGGCCGATCAGCAGCAGCTGCTCCGGCCGGCCAGGCAGCGCGCGGCTCTTGACCGCTACGCAGGCGACAAGCTGGCCGCCGTGCTCAGCGAGCACCAGCGCGTCTTCCACCAGCACCAGCAGGTGCGCGGCCGGCTGACCGAGCTGACGACGCGCGCCCGCGAGCGCGAACTGGAGGCGGAGGAGCTGCGGGCCGGCCTCGCCGAGATCGACGCGGTGACGCCGGCCGAGGGGGAGGACGCGGACCTGCGGGCGGAGGAGGAGCGGCTGGCGCACGCCGACGCGCTGCACGCGGCCGCGACCGCGGCGCACGAGGCACTCGTGGGCGACCCCTCGGCGGGCAGCTACGACGGCGCGGACGCCGCGACGCTGCTGACCGGCGCCAACCGCGCGCTGGAGGGCGTCTCGGCGCACGACGCGGTCCTGGCCGGGCTGGCCGGGCGGGTGGCCGAGGCCGCGTACATCGTGTCCGACGTGGCCACCGAGCTCGCCTCCTACGCCGAGTCCGTCGAGGCCGACCCGGTCCGGCTCGCCCTCGTGCAGGAGCGCCGGGCGGCGCTGGCCAAGCTCATCCGCGCGTTCGGCGGCCGCGGCGACGGCACCGCTGACCTCGCCGCGGTGCTCGACTGGTCGAAGCGGGCCATCGGCAGGCTCACCGAGCTCGACGGCGCCGAGGACGCGGTGTCCGCGCTCGCCGCCGAGGAGGCCGAGCTCTCTGCTCGCGAAGACGACCTGGCCGCTCGGCTGACCGGGCTGCGCGAGCAGGCGGCCGGGCGGTTCGCCGCCGAGGTCACCGCCGAGCTCTCCGCGCTGGCCATGCCGCACGCGCGGGTCACAGTGATCGTCTCGCCGGCCGACGAGCCGGGCCCGCAGGGACGGGACGGCGTGGAGATCCGGCTCGCGGCGCACCCGGGCGCCCCCGACCTGCCGCTGCACAAGGGCGCCTCCGGCGGCGAGCTGTCCCGGGTGATGCTGGCTCTCGAGGTGGTCTTCGCCGGGGCCGACCCGGTGCCGACGTTCGTGTTCGACGAGGTCGACGCCGGCGTCGGCGGCCGCGCGGCGGTGGAGGTCGGCCGGCGCCTGGCCCGGCTGGCCCGGCTGGCTCAGGTGATCGTGGTCACCCACCTGCCGCAGGTCGCGGCGTTCGCCGATACGCACCTGGTGGTGGAGAAGGCCGACGACGGCTCCGTCACCCGCAGCGGCGTCATCCACCTCGACCAGGGCAGCCGGGTGCGCGAGCTGTCCCGGATGCTGGCAGGGCTCGAGGACTCCGAGCTCGGCCGGGCGCACGCCGAGGAGCTGCTCGCCCTGGCCGCCGCCGAGCGCGCCGCCCTGTCCGGCTAGCCGCACCCCGCGCCGCAGGCGACTACCGGGGCACGGACAACGACAGGCCGAACAACCCGCCTGGGTCCGTCCACCAGGACCGCAGGGCGAACCCGGCCGCCGCGAGCTCGGCCTCGACGCCGTCGCGGCGGAACTTCGCCGACACCTCCGTCCGCATTTCCTCACCGGCCTCGAAGCCGATCGTCAGGCCGATCGCGGGCAGCCGCACGGTCTGCGCGAGCGACGAGCGCAGCCGCATCTCGATCCACTCGGCCCGCGGGTCCCAGAGCGCCACGTGGTCGAAGGCGTCGAGATCGAAGTCGGCGCCGAGCTCGGCGTTGAGCACCGCCAGCACGTTCTTGTTGAACGCGGCGGTGACGCCGGCCGGGTCGTCGTACGCGGCCACCAGCATGGCCGGGTCCTTGACCAGGTCGGTGCCGAGCAGCAGCGTGTCGCCAGGCGACAGGCTGGCCCGGAGCCTGGCGAGGAATCCGGCCCGCTCCGGGGGCAGCATGTTGCCGATCGTGCTGCCGAGGAACGCGATCATGCGGGGATGCCCGTCGCCCGCGGCTCCCGCCTCGGTGGCCGGCAGGCCGAGGTCGTGCTCGAAGTCGGAGACCAGCGCGCGCACCGCCAGGCCCGGGTACTCGGCGGCCAGCCGGCGCCCGGCGTCGGCGAGCGCGGCCTCGCTGACGTCCACCGGGACGTAGGTCGCCAGCGTCCCCGCGTCGCGCAGCGCGTCCAGCAGCAGCCGGGTCTTGTCCGAGGAGCCGGAGCCGAGCTCGACCAGGGTCCGCGCGCGGCTGGCCGCCGCGATCTCGCCCGCTTCGGCGCGCAGGATCGCCCGCTCGGCCCGCGTCGGGTAGTACTCGGGCAGCTCGGTGATCTTCTCGAACAGCGCGCTGCCCGCCGCGTCGTAGAACCACTTGGGCGGCAGCGACTTCGGCGTGGCGGTGAGCCCGGCCTTCGCGTCCTTGCGCAGCGACGATGCCAGGAAGTCCGGCGGCAGCCGCCGCTCGATCACCAGCCCCGGCGTGAGCGCTGGGCCGGTCAACGGCCCGCCTCCCATCCGTAGCGCAGCTCGGCCGCCGCGTCCCGCGCGGTCCTGAACCCGGCGAAGATCTGGCGGCGGACCGGGTAGTCCCAGTTGCGGAACGTGCCGCGGCAGGCCACCGGGCTCACCGCGAACGACCCGCCGCGCAGCACCTTGTACTCGCCGCCGAAGAACACCTCCGAGTACTCCCGGTACGGCCAGGCGGAGAAGCCCGGGTAGGGCAGGAAGTCGCTGGCGGTCCACTCCCACACGTCGCCGATGAGCTGCCGGGCGCCGCTGGGCGCCGCGCCCGCGGGGTAGGAGCCGGCCGGGGCCGGCTGCAGGTGCCGCTGGCCCAGGTTGGCGTGCTGCGGGCCGGGCGGCGCGTCACCCCACGGGTACCGGCGGGTCAGCCCGGTGACCGGGTCGAACCGCGCGGCCTTCTCCCACTCGGCCTCGGTGGGCAGCCGCCGGCCCGCCCACCGCGCGTACGCGTCGGCCTCGTACCAGCAGACGTGCAGCACCGGCTCGGCCGGCGGCACCGGCTCGGTGACGCCGAACCTGGTGCGCACCCACTGGCCGCCCTCCCTGCTCCAGAACCGCGGCGCGGCCAGGCCGGCCTGCTGCCGGTGCTCCCAGCCCGCCGGGGTCCACCAGCGCTGCTCGTCGTAGCCGCCGTCGGCGATGAACTGCGCGTAGGCCGCGCTGGTCACCGGCACCGTGTCGAGGAAGAACGGCGCCACGTCCACCCGGTGCGCGGGCCGCTCGTTGTCCAGCGCCCACGGCTCGTCGGACGTGCCCATCGTGAACGGCCCGCCCGGCACGAGTACCTCGGTCGGCAGGCCGAGCGCGTCGGCCGGCGGCGGGCCGGGCGGCGCCGCGGACAGCGCCCGGTCGCCGCGCCGGAGCTGATGGGTGATCAGCATGGTCTCGTCGTGCTGCTGCTCGTGCTGGGCGATCATGCCGAACGCGAACCCGCCCGTGACCAGCCGCGACCCGGCCAGCGGCGCGCCGTCGAGCAGGTCGAGCACCCGGCCCCTGACCTCGCTCGCGTACCGCCGGGCCTCCGCGGGCGGCAGCAGCGGCAGGCTCGGCCGCTCGGACCGCGGGTGCTCGAACGCGTCGTAGAGCGGGTCGATCTCCGGGTGGATGGGCTCGCGGCCGCCGACGTTGCGCAGCAGCCACAGCTCTTCCTGGTTCGCGATGTGCGCGAGGTCCCAGACCAGCGGGGACATCAGCGGCGAGTGCTGCCGCACCAGGTCATCGTCGTCCACGCAGTCGGTCAGGCCGCTGGTGCGGGCCCGGGCGGCGGCCAGCTCGCCCGCGATCAGCTCCCTGAGCTTCCCCGGGTCGGGTGTCTGCGCGTCGGCCGTCATCTCAGCTCCTCCGGTCTGTTGTCGGGTGGTCCGTGGCCGTCCAGGCCGCGGCCGGCTAGCACGTCGTCGGCCGGGCACCGGCCGCTCTGCACGTAACGCTCGGCGAACGCGGCGACCGCCTGCCGGATCCCGGCCGGCGCGCCGGCCCGGCCCAGCGCGGCGTCCGCGGCCTCGAAGCACGCCCGGCTGGCGCGGCCGATCGCGGCGTCCGCGGGCCCGTGCCGCGCCGCGCGCAGCCACGGGCTCGCCTCCGCACGATGATTCCGAACGGCTGCGCCACCGGACTGTTCCCACAGCGGCTCGGTCGCGGCCAGGGCGGCGTCCGCCGCCTTCGGGTCGTCGAGCAGGGCGGTCGCGACCGCGGTCGGCACGATCCAGCCGTCGCCCGGCTGCGCGTCGATCATGCGGAGCTCCAGGTGCCCGCGGGGGCGCACCGGCGGGAACAGCGTGGACAGGTGATAGGTCAGGTCGTCGGCGGTGGGGCGGCGCTCGCCCGCCCCGCGCAACCAGCCGCGGAACGTCAGCCCCGGCGGCGCGGTCCAGTCCGGCTGGCTGTCCCGCCGGATGCACATGAGCTCCGCGTCCAGGGCGTACGCCGTCCACGCGTCCCTGGGGTCCGCGCCGTTCGCGGCGGGCCGGCCGCGGTCGCGGCCACCCCCGGGCCAGCCCGGGAAGCCAGCCGGCTCCGCGCCACACGGCGGCCGGGTGCGGCCGGGATCAAGCCGCGACCACACGGCCTGCCGGGTGGATCGCCAGCCCGACGGGCGCCCCCGCCGCAGCGGCGAGTTGGCGAACGCGGCCACCAGCACCGGCCCGATGGCGTGCACCAGCCGCCAGCGGGACCGGTAACCGGACGGGCCGCCGTTCTCGTCCCCGGTGTCGAGGCAGACCTGCACGGAGGCCGTGTTGCACATCATCACCCGTCCCCACGGCCCGCGGCGGTCGAAGAACTCCTCCATGGCCGCGTAACGCGGCAGGTCGAGGACGCGCCGGGGAGGACGGATGGGATCGAGGCCGTCGCCGGACAGCTGCAGGCCGGCGGTGTGCACGGCCTCGCGCAGCGCGGCAAGGTCTTCGCCTGCGGCGGCGACGCAGCCGCCCAGGCTTTCGGCGGGCGCGGAGCTGACCTCCAGCTGACCGCCTGGCTCGGTGGTGAGTACGCCCCCGCCGGGGAGGACGGCGCGGGCGTTCTGGCTGGTGAAACTCGCTATCGCTCGGGTGATCTCGTCCGCCGTGACCAGCAGCGCGGGATCCCGCCGGTCGCGGACCAG
>Ga0207684_10005341_pt1 | contig 11873 bp, 10 predicted proteins | sample KBSK5501metaG_FD_184342 | JGI IMG/M metagenome (GOLD analysis project Ga0207684, IMG submission 184342) | Corn, switchgrass and miscanthus rhizosphere microbial communities from Kellogg Biological Station, Michigan, USA - KBS K5-50-1 metaG... | ecosystem: Host-associated > Plants > Roots >... | reverse complement strand
GCAGGACAAGGGTGCCACCGTGATAGTAAACGGATTTGCTCATGGATATATGATAGCAGATTATTAGAACGTTTGCACTCTATTCCAAATTTTCCGCGTGTTTTGCTTTACCTTGCCGCTAGGCTGATCCAGGCGTGACAAGGAGTGGTCTCCTGGTTACACAACAGGATCAGTACTCAGAACCAGGTTGATTCCCTTCTGTTTCATGACGGCCAGGTCCTCTTCGGCCAGGGCATCGAAATCGACGGAAGGATGTTTGACCGAACTGGTGCAATCCTTCAGAATATTCACCCGGCCAAGCAACTCGGGCTGGTTGGCAAAATGACTGACGAGCTGCCTGGTGCTTTCCATGACACAATGCGACTTGGCCTCTCCTGCGATATACACCCTGTCATGCTTCATGATCGCATCGAGCAGCGTCACATTGAGGGCACTGCTGGCATCCTGCGGGTCGAAGACCTCTGCCCCAAAGAGCCCGTAATATTCCGTGCGCGGCGTCCGGCCTTTAACGAGGTAGGTTGGCTGCGTCTTTCTTGCCACGCTGTGCCAGGCGACGGCTTCGCTGATAGGAGCGGACAACATATGGCCCAGCGTTCCCTCCATCGTGTGATAAGGCCAGATCATCAACTCCTTTTTGGCCTGCTGCTTGAGCAGGTGAACATAGTTGAAAGACCAGTCCCGCTCGCTTGGAAAGACTGGTGTCCAGACCTCCCTCGTCACGTCCTCTTCGGTGATGATCGTCATTGGCTCAGGATGCTCTCCTGTCCTGGGATTCTTCCACCATGTAGGGTAAAAAATCTGCAGGGGCAGGTGGGTATCGAGTGAGGCATATACTGCTGTGATCCGGTGTGCATTCGTGTAGAACCAGGTGAGAAATCGCGCGATATCATCCTGCGATCCTGGGACGTACAGAGTACCAGCAGGATCAACAAAATCATGCTGGTAGTCGACAAGGATAACCGCGAGTGTTGCTTGATCTTCAGCGGCTGCGCTCAAACCGGCCTGCCACCCGGCTGACGTGAATTCCTGTAGCCGGGCAGGATACGCTGATTTGTAAACGTCCTGGACACTGAAGAGTGCTGGTGCATTGGGTAAAGTTGCCATGAGAAGCTCCCCCTTTTCGTTCATCCGATCTCAGAATGGTCCATACCCTCATGCTATATCATAACACCAGGTTGATGTATATGGTGGGAACTTGTTTTATTGCTGTCATCCTCTTCATTTCACGCTTTGACGAAACGTGATCGGGAGATGCTTGACTCCAAACACCAGGTCACTGCCCGTCGCTTCCAGCGGTACGCCCGGTACCCGCTTGATTTCGTGAAATCGCTCCAGCAGCATGGTAAGCGCAATTTTGGCTTCCAAGCGTGCCAATGGCGCTCCGAGGCAAAAATGAATGCCATGTCCAAAGGCAATATGGCGGTTTGGTGTCCGCCTGATATCGAAGTAGTCTGGATCAGGAAACTGCGCCTCATCACGGTTAGCAGAGCCGATCCAGGCAAGCACCATTTGACCCGCTCGCATCTCGTGATCTCCGATGGTGATATCGGCAATAGCTCTGCGATACATATACTGAACCGGTGAGCGATAGCGCAAGACCTCTTCGATGGCCCCTGGTACCAACGCGGGCTCGGCCCGCAGTTCCTCCATGACCTCGGGATGCTCATCGAAGCAGAGAAGCGCATTCCCAATCAGGTTAGTCGTCGTTTCATTCCCCGCGACCAGCAGTAAGATGCAAAAGCCCAGTAGTTCTCGCTGGTTGAGATGCTGCCCATCGATTTGAGCGTCCAGTAAAGCACTGATGAGATCGTTCTGCGGCTCCCGGCCGCGTTGCTGAATCATGTCGAGGAAATACTCGCTCATTTCTGCCTGCGGGTTGCCTCTTTCAGGGTAGGTCGCGCCGACAACGGCATCAGACCAGACCTTGAAGCGTTCACGGTCTTCTTGTGGAATCCCCAGCATTTCCGCAATCACGATCACCGGTAGTGGATAGGACAGGTCATCAACGATATCCATGTGCCCCCTGGCTGCAACCTGGTCCAAGAGCGCGTTGATAATGGCCGTAATGCGCTCTGATAACTGGGCCACACTACGCGGGGTGAATGCCTGGGTCACAAGATTCCGTAATTGTCGATGCCGGGGAGGGTCCATACTAATCAGACTTGAACTCAAAGGATCGCGTCCCTGGCCTCCGCCTCCAAAGGCTGAAGAAAACGACGTGTAGTCAGAGAGCACCCGTTGGACATCATCGTAGCGGAAGACTTGCCAGAACCGGTACTGTGGGTTGTAGTATACCGGTCGTGCTTCACGCATGGAGCGATACCAGGGAAAAGGATTGAGCGCCTGCTCTTCTGTTCTCGTTTGCATCTAATCTATCCTTATAGGTTTCTAACTGTCAGTTTCAATTTTCACGGGACAACTGGCTTTTCCCTTTGTCTCGTTTCGATGCTGATGCGTAAGCTGCGTCCTGGGTGATAGCCATAGAGCACTTGCTTTCTGCTAACTTTTGACACACCCTTACTATTTTGATATTTCAAGCATCTTATGATATAATGTAGATCATATCTTGCCAAAAGTCAAGCAGAGATCCCGGAAGCTCGCATCGATATGGTATGCTTGATGAATGAGCAGTAGAACCCACATGATCAGGTAGGGGGATAATTGGAGGTGACCATGGAGGTCCTGGACCGGAGAGTCAGACGTACCCAACGCCTGTTAGCCAGGGCATTAATCGCGCTGACGCTTGAAAAAGGCTACGAGGCCGTGACCATTCGAGACATCACGGAGCGCGCGGATATCGGCTACGCCACCTTTTTTCGTCACTACCATGACAAGGACGAGCTGTTGCAGGATGTCCTGGACGTTGTCCTGGCGGAGCTCATCGAGCTGCTTTGCCCGGCAAAATCCACTACTGATCCCGCAGCCATTGGGGTTCTACTGTTTCGCCATGTCCAGGAGCAGAGCGAAGTGGTTCGCGTGCTACTTGGGAGCCACACTTTACTTCCGCGCCTCATCGAGGCTGCCACGCAAAACATCGTGAGCGATCATACGCTCCGTCCAGGCAGTGTTGTGCCGCTTGAGATTGCTGCGCATCACATGGTGACCTCAACTATCTCGCTCATCCAGTGGTGGTTGGAACACGAGATGCCCTATTCTCCTGAACAGATGGGGACCATCTATCACGAACTAATTGCGCGTCCAACAAGCGAGGTAGCGTTTTATTGCTAATACAGATGAGAATGACGATCGACGCTTTGTCGCAAACGTCCCAATCCAGGACACAACTACTCATCGTGAGGGCCAACTTACGCGCGTATGATGGTTATGCCTAGCGCCCGGTAGGGCGCCAGCACCTCGTCGGGGACGGAGTACTCTGTCACCAGGTGGGTGAGGTCGCTAAGTGGTCCGACGATGTAAGGCGCAGCCGTGCCTAACTTCTCTGCGGACGTCAATGCCACCACTTCAGCCGCGCTCGCGATCATAGCACGTTTCACGTAGGCCTCTTCAAGATTGGAAGTACTGATCCCGATATCTGGATGTACGCTGCTTATCCCCAGAAAGCAGAGATCGGCCCGAATATTCCGGTACGCCTCGACGGTCGCCGCACCGACGTTCACCAGCTGGTGCTTGTAGAGATTCCCTCCGATCATGATGACTTCGACCCCTGGTTGTTCGGCCAGGGCCAGCGCAACCGGTGGGCTGTGCGTGATTGCTGTGGCGCGAAGACCTGGTGGCAGATGCTGTGCCACTTGCAGAGGAGTGGTGCCACCATCCAAGATAATCACCTGGTCCTGGCGGATAAGCTTGATGGCGGCCTGTGCGATAGTAGCCTTGGCCTCTGGCGCCTGCTGCTGACGTACCGTGAAACTGACGCCGACCGGGGAGCGAGGCAACGCCCCGCCGTGCACACGCAGGAGTTCACCGGCGGCGGCCAGTTCGCGCAGGTCACGCCGGATAGTATCTTCTGAAACATGAAAGGTCTTGCTCAGTTCTGAAGCTTCTACCCTTCCCTCACGTTGCAAGGTCTGTACAATCGAACGCCGTCGTTCTGCTGTCAACATTGCACGTTTCTCCTTGAAGTTGCATGATATTACTTGACATTGCACGAAATATTTGGTAATATCATGATAGTGAAGTATAATGCATATTTGTACAGGTTGTCAACGGGTTGTGACCGTGGGCAGCCGGGGACGAATGGCTTTACTACACCGTCACCAGCAGCGGTAGCAACTGGGAGACAGTGACCCGGTATCTCTACTCGTCGTTTCATAGACAGTAGCGGCAAAGAGAGTAAAAATCTCGCGGTTCTCATGAACCGGGGCATTCTACGTAAGTTTTGACAGTATCTCTTCACGAAAGTGAGGTAATAGATGGACAGTATCAAGAATTACTTAATAGATATGGATGGTGTCATCCTGCGCGGTACCACGCTTATTCCTGGAGCAGCAGAGTTTTTGCAGCATTTGCGAGCGCAGGGGATTCCTTTCTTGATTCTTACCAATAACTCGCAGTACACAGCGCGCGACCTGCACGTGCGGCTGTCCTATATGGGCCTGGACGTGCCACCTGAAGCGATTTTCACTTCCGCTCTGGCGACCGCGCAGTTCCTTCACTCCCAGCGACCGGGGGGGCGGGCATACGCCATCGGAGAGTCTGGGCTGACGACGGCGCTGCATGACATCGGCTATATCTTGACCGATCAGGAGCCGGAGTATGTAGTACTGGGTGAGACGACAGCGTATAGTTTTGAACGCATTACTCGCGCCATCCGCTTCGTGACTGCTGGCGCGCGTTTCATTGCCACCAATTCCGATGTAATGGGGCCAGGTGAAGGGGGAATCGTCCCCGCGACCGGCGCGGTAGCCGCGTTGATCAGCGCGGCTACCGGCGTCCAGCCCTACTTCGTCGGCAAACCGAACCCGCTGATGATGCGCACGGCCCTGCGCACAATCGAGGCCCATTCCGAGGAATCCGTGATGATCGGTGACCGCATGGATACCGATATCGTTGCCGGGACCGAGAGCGGCTTGCGCACCATCCTGGTGCTCACCGGGATGACTAAGCGCGAGGAGGTGGAGCGCTTCCCCTATCGGCCCACCTGGATAATGGAGTCCGTTGCGGATATTAAGGTCAGCGACCTCACATCTGAAGGTGAGGACTTGAACGAGTCAACGACCCGACACCTGAAGGTGGTGGGGGCTTGAAAGAGTCCCGGAGCTGACCAGCCCCGGTGGGAGGCGCAAGCTGTGTGTCGTTCCTGATTGAGAAATGCTCAAATAGAGAAGCGCGTGCGCCGCTCTGCTAGTGCCTGCGCACGCGCCAATGTGATAGGCCTGGGGGAATCAAGAGCATGTCTTTCAAGGCAGGATTCCACTAGCCGTTGACTTCGTGCATGAACGGGAATGATGAGATCCCTCCGTAACGAGTCACGCTCAGACCTGCCACCTGATTCGCAAAACTGCCCAGCTTGCTCAGATCACGCGCTGTGAGCGATCGAAGGTCCGAAGGCGTATTGCACCCCTGCTGCACCAACTGGTATAAGATGGCTCCCATAAATGCATCGCCCGCTCCCGTCGTGTCGACCGGGCGAACCGGCAGCGCGGGCACCTCTACCCGGTGCTGGGCTGTCAGCAACAGGGCTCCGTGGGCACCCGCTGTCAGGATCACGAGTGCAGGCCCTTTTTCCAAGAGTGCTTCTCCTAAGGCGTTCAGCTCGTTCCTCGCCAGGGGTTCCGTTGATGAACGTTCCTGTGCACTCAGGAACGCAGCCTCGTCGGCACTGAACTTGAGAATGTCGGTCCGCTGCACGACCTGTGCTAGCGTCTCTCGGATAGCGGCACGCGATGCCCATAACGCCGGGCGAACATTCACGTCGAACGACACGAGGGACCCGACCTGGCGGGTATGGTCGATTGCCGCCAGTGTCGCTGATCGAGCCGGTTCGGCGGAGAGTAAGACGCCGCCCACGTGACAGATGGCAACATCGTGCCAGGCACTCCAATTGAGGTCCTCAGCTTGCAAGTGGAGATCAGCCGTTCCTTGACGAAAAAAGGTAAAGCGTCTTTGCCCATCAGCCTCTAAGGTGACCAGCGCTACCGCAGTAGGTGCCCCCTTGATCACACGCACGTACTGGGTGTCAACGTGATTCTCGTCGAGGACCTGCACCAGCAGTCGCCCAAACTCGTCTTCTGCTACCCCACCAAGAAAGCGTGAGAAGCCTCCGAGCCGTGCAACAGCCACCGCAACATTGGCGACTGCTCCTCCCGGGTAAGGGGAGTAGCAAGCCTCTCCCAGGCGTATCTGTGTCGTTGGGATGATATCGATGAGTAGTTCACCGGCGTTTAGGATGTATTTCAATCTTCCACCTCTCTATTGAAGACGGGGACCATCACCTGGCATACCATGATCAAAACAGTAGTAGAGTGTTTGGTAGGGTTGCCTGAACGCGATGACATCGTCAACAACATCTTCTGGCACTGCCTGCTCGACGAGAAGACGTGCCATGAAATCTGCAATGGTTTCCATCTCCGTCTCATGCATTCCTAGACGTGTGACTTCGGTAGTCCCTAGACGGAGTCCGCTTGGATGATCCCAATCTTCTGGCTTGTCAGCAGGGATCAAATTCTTGTTCGTGATGATGTTGGCTCGTGCCAGTCGCTGTGCTACTTCCAACCCACCGCCAAACTGGCGCACATCGGCAATGACTTGATGGGTGGTGGTATAGCCTTTGTGTGCTCCGAGGACAGGGATACCCCGACGAGCCAATGCTGCTCCAAGTGTTTGTGCATTGCGCACAATCTGGGCCATGTACGCTTTCCCATAGGTGATCATTTCGGCAGCTGATACTGCCAGGGCTGCCACACGATTCACCTGGTGCGTTGCCGCCAACACAGGGAAAACGGCGTGGGTAAGAGGGCTAGTCAGTTGCGCGTCATCCCACAGCATGATCCCGCTCTGCGGCCCGCTAAATGTTTTCCCGGCTGATCCTGTCATCACCGCTGCCCCTTCACGCAGTGGGTCTTGAAATTGACCGCCAGCGACTAAGCCTAGTTGATGGGCTCCATCGAAGAAGACGTACCCGCCCCACTCTGCGACGATGCTGCGGATCGCCTGGATGGGAAAAGGGAACAGCGTCATCGAGGCCCCCAACGCGACCACCTTGGGGCGCACCAACGGGGCAACTTTGCCGAAGAGATCGAGGTCAACTTCAAGTTCGACTGGATCGAACGGAATGTCAACGATGTTCAAACCCCGTACCCCCGCCGGCCCATCAACACGGTTGCTGGAATGACCCCCGAAAGGTTGAGCGATGCTCATGATGACGTCACCAGGTTCGGTCAGCGCTGTATAGACCGCCAGGTTGCCAATCATGCTCGCCACCAGCCGGTGGTCTGCATACCGGGCACGAAACGCCTTTTTCAAGAGTTCGACACACAAGGCTTCGATCTCGTCTATATGCCTGGTGCCGGCAAACCAGCGGTTCACCGGGCCAATATGTCCCTCGGCAGCACGAGTGCCTACCTCAGCCGAGAGGAGTGCCCTGACCGCCGGACTGGTTGGTGCTTCAGGAGCAAGCAGATTTAGACAGCGCTTCCCGCGCCACTCTTCATTGCGGGCAACGGCCGCCAGAACGGCTTCCTGCATCTCTTGAGGAGAGTGACAGGCATCCAGGACAGCCCTTGCCTGAGCAAGCATTTCTGGGTCGTGGACTTCAAACTGATTGGTTGAATCATGTAATTCGCGCATAGGTTGGTCTCCTCTGAGCCTTGCTACAAAAGAAAAAGCACATGGAAATCGTGACTGGCGTTTCGTTGCCGTTCAAACAGTCGGCGATACAACGGACACAAGTGATACAAGTGATACAAATGATACAAATGATACAAACCTCATTGTAACACACTAGCAGAGTGGAACTGTGTAGACGTGGGGGGATCTTTTTCTGAAGTAAGATTGCCGCTTCGGATACTTTAGTAGCTTTTCCGCATATTTGTTACACTCCTTGAATCACACTATTCAAAAGCCGTAAGTTTGCCTTGTACTTCGTGATCTTGAAACAGCGTAATTCAAGGAGCGTCAAGAGAGAACTCAGGTATTCTGCTGCTGCCCCGGTGCAGTTGGTGCCTCAAGTCGCTCTCGCATCTGTTGGAATGTCACGTCATCGATTTCGCCACGGGCATACCGTTGACGGAGTATCTCTAAGGCGCCGAGCTGGCTTGGTGGAGGAGTAGGATGGTAGCCGACCATAGGCATGTTTTTCCTATTGAGCCAGCTAATGAGTGCCCAGACAAGTGCAACGAGCAGCACGATCCAGAACACCGTACCAAGCAGGTGCATCAAAGCCCAAAGGCCATATTCATATCTAAACATAAAGTGATCTCTTTCATCTTGTCCGGCATGATAATCGCCGGTATACTATCTTGTATTTTGCTACTATCTCTTCGTTGAAACGAACGCACTACAAATAACAATAACGCCGCATCTTCTGCCAGCGCAGCTCATCTTCAAGTGGCTCATCTCGTCAAGGTACCACTTCTTGCTCGCGCCTGTACATATGGTATCCCATCTTTATCAAAAAATATGCAGAAATCTGTAAAAAGTCTGTAAGGAGTTAGCAATGGAACAGCTGTGACCCGTTCCATTGCTACTCAAGGTCCTCACCCCCATTTTCCTTTTCTCCTACAGAGCAAAATTGTATGTGCTCGATAGGCCACATCCAAGAGATGCCCTAAGCCATCTTATGACCGGCGCGCCGCGGGCGCAAGATCACATACTCGTAGATCAGGGCTGCGATGACTGCGCCGGCGATCGGCCCAATCCAGTAAACGAGATCGTTCTGCCAGAAGCCGCCGGCCAGGGCTGGGCCGAAGGTGCGCGCAGGATTCATCGATGCACCCGTCAGCGGTCCGCCCACGAGGACATCTACCAGCACGGTCAGGCCGATGCCAAAGCCACCGATTTTCGGAGCTCGTGGATCAACGGCGGTTCCGAAGACGGCCAGGAGCAGGAAGAACGTCAGGACCGCCTCAATGAGAACGCCAATACCGAAGGAGACACCCGGGCCGAGGTTAGTCGTGCCGAGTTGGGCCGCCTGCCAGACCGCTTGCGGAAAAATGGCGCGGAGCAGTAAGCCGGCCAGGGTTGCGCCAACGAGCTGGGCCACGATATACAGGATCCCCAGAAGGGGCGCGATACGCCTCGTCACAAGAAATCCGATGGTGACAGCGGGGTTGATATGTCCCCCCGAAGTCGCAGCGAAGATGGTGATCACGATGGCAAGTGACAGTCCAAGTGCCAGGGCGATGCCTAACAAGCCAATCGCGCCATGCGTCAGGGTATTGGTGATGATCGAGCCCGCGCCGATGAAGACGAAGGCGAACGTCCCGATGAGTTCAGCAATGAGAGGCCTCACATAGTCCTTGCTCATCTTCTCACCGGGAGAGGCCGTTTGGTCTTGGAGGTTTATCGCAGTCACCTGCTCGGTGTCCTGTGCCTCTAGCGCCCTATTCCTCTGCTCGCTCGTTTGCTTGTTCGTTACGTCGTTGTCCATATGCTTCCTTTCTTGTTATTTCTACAAGCAATCCTAGATGTACGGTTGTACGTCTGGTTGGCAGTTTGATATTACAAAGAATGCAAGGGGAGACAATCATTCTGTCTCCCCCGTATTTCCTGCTCTGGTGCTAGTATGACGAGGGCACGTCACGAAAGCGTTATGAGCAGCGTCATGAACGGGAAGTCAGTCCCTCCTCAAGCAGTCGCATGCCTGAGAGCACCGGGGCCGCACAAACTGTTTGGGAAGAGCAACCAGGGCCATGTTTGACCGGAAAGCGAATGCGCAGGTGTCCCAGCATCAGAAGAGGCATGTTTGTGTGCTTCCTGCCAGGCGCGTTTTTGCTCATCTGTGGATCAGCGTTTCAGGCCACTCTCCATGACGCTGCTCATGACGCTTTCATGACGCTTCCTCTCTTATACTAGGATCGGAAAGGACGAGGTGCGTCTATGTTGCAACGGTATTCTTATGAATTAGTAGTGGGTTCCACAAGACAGAGAAGTCATCCTACTTTCGTAGGATAGGTGCTCTCATGCACAATCCCACGTTCATAGGATGACTTCGTTCATGTCCAACCCTCTAGTGAGTAACAGTTCAAGATTGGAGAAATATATGAGCGACCAACGCGAACAACAAAGACCAATAACGACGAACGATGCCGGCATCCCCGCGTCAAGCGATGAATACTCGCTCACGGTGGGTCCCGATGGACCCGTGCTGCTGCAGGATAGCTACCTCATTCAGAAGATGGCACAGTTCAACCGTGAGCGCATCCCCGAACGGGTGGTCCATGCCAAGGGCGGCGGCGCGTTCGGCTACTTCGAGGTGACGCAGGACGTGACCCAGTGGACCAAGGCAGCCTTCCTCAACAAAGTCGGCAAGCGCACGCCGATGTTCGCCCGCTTCTCTGCCGTCGCGGGTGAACAAGGGTATCCTGACACGGTGCGCGACCCGCGCGGCTTCGCCCTCAAGTTCTACACCGAAGAGGGCAATTACGATATGGTCGGCAACAACACACCGATCTTCTTCATGCGCGACCCGCAGAAGTTCCAGGACTTCATCCACTCGCAGAAGCGCCTGCCCGATACCGGTCTGCGCAGCAACAACATGCAGTGGGATTACTGGTCCCTGTCTCCAGAGTCGGCACACCAGGTGACATTCTTGATGTCCGATCGCGGGACGCCGCGCACCTGGCGCAATATGAACGGCTATAGCAGCCACACCTATATGTGGATCAACGCCAAAGGGGAAAAGGTGTGGGTCAAATACCACTTCAAGACGGAGCAGGGCATCGCCAACTTCACCGATGCCGAGGCCAAAGACATGACGGCCGCAGACCCCGACTACCATCGTCGCGACTTGCGCGAGGCCATCGAGAAGAAGCAGTACCCGGTCTGGCGGCTGGAGATGCAGATCATGCCGTTCGAGGCGGCGGCGACCTATCGCTTCAATCCTTTCGACCTCACCAAGGTCTGGCCCCACAAGGACTACCCGCCCATTACCATCGGGCGCATGGTGCTCGACCGCAACCCGGAGAACTTCTTCGCCGAGGTCGAGCAAGCCGCTTTTGAGCCCGCAAACATGGTGCCTGGCATCGGTCCCAGCCCGGATAAGATGCTGCTGGGCCGCCTGTTCAGCTATGCCGACACGCATCGCTATCGCGTGGGCACCAATTACTTGCAGTTGCCGGTCAACGCGCCTAAGGTCGAAGTGCATAGCTACAATAAGGACGGCTCGATGCGCTATCGCCACAACGGCAAGCAGCCCGTCTACGCGCCCAACAGCTACGGCGGCCCGCAGGCCGACTCGCTGCACTATACCGATCCGGGCTGGTTCACGAGCGGGGAAATCATGCGCAGCGCCTATACCCCGCACGCGGAGGACAACGATTTCGTACAGCCGGGCAATCTCTACCGCCACGTGCTCTCTGAGACGGACCGGCAGCACCTGGTCAACAATATCGTCACCCACATGAGCCAGGGCGTCGAGCGCTTCATTCAAGAGCGCACGGTCAAAAACTACTGGTACCCGGTCGACCCCGATCTGGGAGCGCGGGTGGCCAAAGGCCTCGGTTTGGAGATCGCGCCTGCGCTCACCACCTCGGGCGGGGGAGAATAGTTGCTGGGGAAAGGTCCAGGGCGACCGCAAGGGCATTGACTCCAACAAAATCGAAAAGCACATCCCTCACCCGGCTTTCCTGGCCGTCTCGCGTGGCCGCAAGGCTTCCGGCGGTGCGGGCGTGATCCAGGACGGGTCCACCAAAGGCACCTGCACCTGGATGCGCGAACTGGGCCGAATGAGACCCAGCTCGCGCCCCCGTTGGCCC
>Ga0207684_10005340_pt1 | contig 11875 bp, 10 predicted proteins | sample KBSK5501metaG_FD_184342 | JGI IMG/M metagenome (GOLD analysis project Ga0207684, IMG submission 184342) | Corn, switchgrass and miscanthus rhizosphere microbial communities from Kellogg Biological Station, Michigan, USA - KBS K5-50-1 metaG... | ecosystem: Host-associated > Plants > Roots >... | reverse complement strand
GAAGCACCCACTGCAGTAGGCGATTGACAGCCTCGGCTTCGGTGACGTCCATCGCGCGGTGCCTCCAGCGGCCGGTGCGCGGTGGAGGGCCTGACCGGCGGCCCTGTGCGCCGCCGTCGCGCACGGTTTCCGCAGGGTTTCTGCCACCCAAGTATAGGGCGATCATGGATGCAGGCTGTTTGCTGTTGCCGGGTACCGGTTGCCACAGCCGGACGCGGCAGCCGCGCTGCGGGGTGTCACCATCACGACCGTCTGACACTTGACCAAGCATCAAAAGGCGCCGATTCCGCGGAGGTTAGCGCCGCAGGAATGGGCACGTCCTCACACGATCTCACCGGCCGCGCGGCGTACTTCATCGCGGCCTTTGCGGGTCACCTCGTCGCGGATCCACGCCGGCACGACCGGGTAGCGCTGGGTGTGCACCAGGCGCTCGACCACGGTGCCCTGAATGATCGCCGGAAGGCGGTCCTGGTCTGCCACTCTGGTGTCCTCCTTCGGGAGAGTGACCCGGCCGGGGTGCCGCTGTCATGGGGGGCCCCGGGCCGGGGCTTATAAGTCGCGGTAGTCGTCGCCGGGACCGGGCAGGTGGCTCCGGGCTCACCGCGCCGTGCTCAAGGTCGCCGGTCACGGCGCGCTCCCGCTGGTGAGGCTGGCCAGGTGGTCACGGAGCACCTTGGCGCGGTCCTGGCCGACGTGCAGCCGGGCGCGCACCTGCCGGACGGACGGGACCGCACCCGCAGCCAGGTCCGCCATGAACTCGCGCTCAGCGTCCTCAGCGGTCACAGGTGCGCCCCGGGTGCGCGGGCCGGGCGCACCCGGGGTGCGGGCCGGGGAGCGGTCGCGGGTGCGCTCCGGGTGCGCTTGCCCGTTGCTCCCGGGTGCGCTCTCCGGGTGCGGCACGGGCACGGTCGTGAGTGCGCGCCCCGGGTGCACCGCGGGCGCGGTGTGCCGGTCCAGTGCGATCCGGTAGACGTGGCGCAGCAGAGCGGCCAGCGCGAGCATCGCGGCCATCGGCGGCACGGCGGCGACCGCGTACCTGGCCCACGCCAGGTGCCCGGTATCGACGTGCAGCACGTTGCCGGTCACGCTCGCGGCGAAGCCGAGCGCCAGGTACGCCCACGCCATCGGGTCGCGGCGGCGCCGCAGCGCCGAGATAGTGACGCCGGCCTCGCCCGCGGCGATGAACAGGTCCACGCTGGCCGGCCACGCCCACGCCTCCGGGCCGGTCAGCCCGGCCCGCGCGGCAAAGTCGTGCAAGCCCTTGTAGGACAGCCAGAAGCCGACCACGGTGGCGGCGGCGGTGGCTACGACCATCCCCGCCACGACGGCGGTCACGGTGCGCCCGGCCAGCCGGTCTGCCCCGGTCACTGGTCGCCCCGCAGCATGGCGGCTACGCGGTCGTAGGCGTCGGCGGCGTCCATGCGCCACTCGCAGGTGGGGCAGAGCCCTTCCGGCCGGGCCTCGCACTCGCTGCAGTTGGCGGCCATGTCCCGCTTGTAGTCGGCGGCCACGTCCAGGGCGTCAAGCACCGTGCGCCGGTCGTCCTCGTCGAGCACGGCAGCATGAGCGCGGCTGATCAGCCCGGCCAGGACAGCCATGGCCCACGGTTCCCACCCGGCCAGCCACACCAGGATTGCGCTGTCGTAGGTGCCGAGCTGGACCCCCGCGGCGCGGCAAGCGTCCTCCAGCAGCCGCAGAGTCCCGTCCGTCCACGAGCCGGGCGGGCTGTCAATGATGTGCCGTACCGAGTCGGCGGCCAGGCGCTGGGTCTCGTATGGCCCGCAGCGTGGGATGGTGGTCATTGGGCTGTCCTTCCGGTCGTGTCGGATGGGTGTCCAAGGGCCGCCGCTGCGTTCCCGCGCATGCGGCGGCCCGCCTTGTTCCGATTAGAGCGGGACGTGATGGGAGTCCGTAGGGAGTCCGCACGGACAGGACGAGCCGGGATTTGGGCGCATGGAATGGCCGCGTCCAACACGGTGAATAGTGGCTGAACTGCGGGAACGGACCGGCGCGTAATCACTCGGCACCGTCGGATATGGGTGGGCGCCGACTTTTAATCCGAAGTTGCCGTAGCTCTGCGTAAGAATCGTTGCCTTGACCTGGGACGGGTGTCCGGTCCGTCCTCGTCGATGTAGCCAAAATAATCTGCGTGTCGTCAGGGCTTAGATTAAGGTTTGGCCCTATAGTTGCAGTATGGGCCAGCAGGCGGCAGCGATGCATGTGGCCAGGATCCGCAGCAGCCATGTGGACAAGCAGGGACGGCGGCGCGACTACGAATCGCGGTACCTGCGGCGCACCTACCGCGACGGCGGCGCGGTCAGGCATGAGACGCTGGCCAACCTGTCCGGGCTGCCCGGCGGCGTGGTCGACGCGATCGAGGCGGCGCTGCAGGGCACCGCCTTGGTGCCGGCCGGGCAGGCGGTGACGATCACCGCGTCGGTGCCGCACGGGCACGTCGCCGCGGTGCACGCGATGGCGGTGAAACTGGGGCTGCCCGCGCTGCTGGGCCCCGCCTGCCCGCAGCGGGACCTGGCGCTGGCGCTGATCATCTCCCGGGTGGTGGCCCCGGCCTCCAAGCTGTCCACCGTGCGCTGGTGGGCCGACACCACCCTCGGCGCTGACCTGGGCGCCGCGTCCACCGATGACATCTACGCGGCGATGGACTGGCTGGAGGGCAGGCAGGACGCGATCGAGGCGAAGCTGGCCCGCCGCCACCTTGGGCCAGAGCCCAACCCGTCGCGGATGGCGCTGTTCGACCTCTCCAGCTCGTGGCTGGAAGGCACGCACTGCCCGCTGGCTGCCCGCGGCTACTCCCGCGACGGCAAGAAAGGCCGGCTGCAGATCGAGTACGGGCTGCTCACCGACCCCGAAGGCCGCCCGGCCGCGGTCCGGGTGTTCCCCGGCAACACTGGCGACCCGGCCGCCTTCACCGAGATCGTCACGGTCATCCGGGACAAGTTCAAGCTGGCCAAGATGGTCATGGTCGGCGACCGCGGCATGATCACCAAGGCGCGGATCGAGGCCCTGAACCAGGACGAGGACGGGAACACGGTGCCCGATCCCTACGGGTGGATCACCGCGCTGCGCGCCCCCGCCATCCGCAAGCTCATGGCCGACGGCGGCCCGCTGCAGATGTCCCTGTTCGACCAGCAGAACCTCGCCGAGATCACCAGCCCGGACTACCCCGGCGAGCGGCTGGTCGCCTGCCGCAACCCCGTGCTGGCCGCCGACCGTGCCCGCACCCGTGGCGAGCTGCTGGCCGCCACCGACAAGCTGCTGGCCCCCCTCATCGCCCGTGTCGCCGCTGGCAGGTTCACCGGCGCCGGCGAGATCGGCGTGGCCGTGGGCAAGGTGATCAGCAAATACAACACCGGCAAGCACTTCGTGATCACCATCACCGATGACAGCCTCACCGTCGCCCGCAACCAGGCCCAGATCGACGGCGAGGCCGCCCTGGACGGGTTCTACGTGCTGCGCACCCCCGTCCCCGCCAGCCAGCTGGATGCCCCCGGCGTGGTCACCGCCTACAAGAACCTCAAATACGTCGAGCGCGACTTCCGGTCGATCAAGGCCGACGACCTGGACCTGCGCCCGGTCTTCCACCGGCTCGAAGAACGCGTCAAAGCCCACGTGCTGATCTGCATGCTCGGCTGCTACCTGACCTGGCACCTGCGCCGCGCCTGGGCGCCGCTGACCTTCACCGGCGAGGACCCGCCCGCCGCCGCCGACCCCGTCGCCCCCGCCCGCCGCTCCGCGACCACCCAGGCCAAAGCATCCCACCAGCACGATGAACACGCCCGGCCCTACCGCAGCTTCCGCGGCCTCCTCGGCCACCTGGCCACCCTGACCCGCAACCAGGTCCGCTTCGCCGGCACCTCTGCCACCGTGCCGATGCTGGCCGAGCCGACCAGCACCCAGCGCGAAGCGTTCGACCTCATCGGCGCCCCGATCCCGCTCGCCTTGAAGTAGCCAAAACAGACTCCCGCCCTCGGCAGCAAACCGCAGTTCAGGGCAGGAAACCCCTACCCAACTGGACGCAACTTCGGGCTAAACCGTAGTTCCCCCTGGCGGCGAGCCGACATGGGCGCTGACCAGGTGAAACAACTTCAGCTCATGACTACGTAGACATGTAATTTCCGCGATCAAGGGCCCCACCAGCTGCGCAAACACGTTGGCCTATCGGCTTGGGGGGAACTTCGGGCTAAATCAGCGCACGCCCCGCCTGCACGGTCAGCGGCGGGCGTAGCGGCGCCGGATGGCCAGCCCGGCGGCGATCCCGCCCACCAGCGCACCGGCCCCGGCCGCCACCGGGAGCGCGGCCAGCGTGGCCTTGCGGCCGGAGCGGAAGTCGTGCACGGGCCAGTTGTTGGCCCGTGCCTGCGCGCGAAGCTCCGCGTCAGGGTTGACCGCGGCGGGATACCCGACCAGGCGCAACATCGGCAGGTCGTTGGCGGAATCGCTGTAAGCGGCGCACCGCGCCAGGTCCAGCCCCTCCCGCTCGGCGAGCGCCTCGATGGCCGCCGCCTTCGCCGGGCCGTGCAACAGCCCCCCGACCAGCCGGCCGGTGTACACGCCGTCCACGGACTCGGCCACGGTGCCGAGCGCGCCGGTCAGGCCCAGGCGGCGGGCGATGATGCTGGCCAACTCCACCGGGGTGGCCGTCACGAGCCAGACCCGCTGGCCCACCTCCAGATGACCCTGGGCGAGTTCCCTGGTTCCCTCCCAGATCCGGTCGGCCATGGCCTCGTCGTAGATCTCCTCGCACAACGCCACGATGTCGGCCACCTTGTTCCCGGCCACGAACGCGAGCGCCGCCTCCCGCGCCGAGTGGATGTGCTCGGGGTTCTCCGCGCCGCGGATCCGGAAGTAGAACTGCTTCCAGGCCATCTCCGCGAGGTCCCGGGGGCCGAACATCTTGCGGGCCGCGAGCCCCCTGGCGAAGTGGTAGATCGACGCGCCGCGCATCAGGGTGTTGTCCACGTCAAAGAACGCGCCCGCCGTCCGGTCCAGGGGCGGCGCGGGCTGGTCGACCTTCGCCATGGCGGCCGACGCGGCGCCGGCCAGCGCCGCGCCGCGCCGCGTGCGCGCCCCGCGGATGCGGGGCATGCTTCCCGTGCGCAGCACGTCCATACCGGCTCCATCGTATCCGCGCCCGGTCGGCCGGGCGCGCCGTCCCTGGTCAGGTCCAAAAGTGTGCTTCCGCTGGTCAGGTACTTCGGGCGGCATCCCCGCCGGACGTCGTAACATACGGAGGGATGTCTATCTCGCTTGGGGCAGCGGCAGTCGGCGCCCTGGTGTCCCTCGTCTTGACGGGGACGCTGGTCCGCCGGAGTATTCGCGTACCCGGGATGGCCACGGTCGCCCTGGTCTTCGCTACGGCCGGGCTCACCGTGGCGCTGGCGGCCATGGCGATCGGCTACAACCGCGGCTTCGGCGCGACCACCTTCCGCGCGGTCCAGCTCGGCGCGCAGCTGGTGGCGCCGCTCGCGCTGACGTGGGCACTGGCCGAGCTCACCGCCAAGAGCCTGGGCGCCCGGTTCGTGTCCCGGCTCGGGCTCGGCGCGTTCACCGTGATCGGCGCGGTGGTCCTCGCCACCGACCCGCTGGGCAGCCCGGGCTTCACAAAGGTGTGGCCAGCCGCGTCCGTGCACTACCAGCTCATCCCGAACTGGGTCCTGGAGGCAGTCGCGGTCGTCACGGCGTTGTTCGCCGTCGTCGCGGTGATCGTGGCGGGCGTGCGCGGGCGGCAGAGCGCCGGGTGGCGGGCGCTGTTCCTGGCGGTGGCCGCGGTGGCCGCGGCCTCGGTGGCGACCGACTGGCTGCGGGCGACGCTCCCGGTGAGCTCGGCGTACCCCGCGACCTGCCTGGCCGCCTCGGCGCTGGCCTGGTGGGCGGCGGGGCGGGCGGCCAGCGTGCGGCTGGAGTCGCTTCGCTCCGGGGGGTACTCGTGGGATGAGGATACCGGTTCCTTCATCCGGTACCACGAGGACGGCTCCGGTGAGATCTCCTACGACGACACCGGCGGCTTCGGGCGCGGCGGCGGCGCCACCGGCGGCCGGAGCTGGTACGCCGAGACCGGCGGCTTCCACGGCGACCCGGCCGATACCGGCGGCTTCCGCCGGGATCCGGCCGACACCGACTTCAGCGGCTGGTTCCGCCCTGGTGTGGATACCGGCGGCATGAGCAGGGACGCTATCGCCGCTGCCGGCAGGCCGCCCGGCGACACCGGCTACGGCCGGTACGGGGTAGTCGTTCCCGACGTCGGCCAGGCCAGCCACGGGCAGAACGGGACGACGGGGCACCGCTCCGTTGCCTACGTCGAGACCGGCGACGTGCTGCCGGTCGTCGACGGGCACGGGTACCCGGTTCCGCAGCCTGCCACCGAGGACACCTCGCGGCTGTACGGGCAGATTGCGATCTACACCCTGCTCGATGAGAGCGCCGAGGACTTCGAACGGCTCGCGTCCGAGGTCGTCGAGCAGGTGCGGACCCGTGAGCCGAACACGCTGGTGTACGTCATGCACGGCGTCCCGGCCGCCCCCATGCAGCGCATCCTCTACGCCGTCTTCCGCGACGAGGCGGCATTCGACGAGCACGAGCGGCAGCCCTACATCCGGCAGTTCGAGGAGGAGCGCGAGCAATACGTGCTGGCGACCAACGTGATCGAGCTGGGTGTCAAGCAGGCGAAGTTCGCGCCGGCGGGCGGGCCGAAACGAGTGGCCCGGGCGCGGAAGGCGCGGCCGCGCAGCAACGGCGGCCGGTGACCGGCCCGCGAAGGCCACGGTGATCATCACTCTGCTCAGCCGGCCCGGCTGCCACCTGTGCGACGACGCCCGGGAGGTCATCGCCAAGGTAGCGGCCGACCTCGGCATTCCATGGGAGGAGCGCGACATCACGCGTTCCGGGCGCGATCTGCGCGACTACGGGGACAAGATCCCGGTCACGCTGATCGACGGCGTCCAGCATGACTTCTGGCACGTGGACGAGCGGCGGCTACGAGCCGCCCTGACCAGCCAGGACCAACCCTGAGCACCGTGGCCTGAGGCCGACTTTGTGCATGCGTTCACAAGGGCGTACCGTGAAACGAACGCATGTCCGCGGCGGGCCCAGGGTTCGCTCATGGCGCCCGCCGCCTGAGATCCTCGAGGAGCGCCGGCGAATGTCCCGCCGCCCCAGCGCCGCGCCGCGCAGCCCGGGCATCCCCGAGGCGACCATCGCGCGCCTGCCGGTCTACCTGCGGGTGCTCTACGCCTGCGCTGAGCAGGGGATAGCCACGGTCTCCAGCGAGGAACTGGCGGCCGCGGCCGGCGTCAACTCCGCGAAACTCCGCAAAGACCTCTCCCACCTCGGCTCCTACGGCACCCGGGGCGTGGGCTACGACGTGGACTACCTCGTCTACCAGGTGTCGCGCGAACTCGGGCTGACCCAGGACTGGCCGGTAGTCATCGTGGGCGCGGGCAACCTGGGGCGGGCGCTGGCCAACTACGGGGGGTTCGCCTCCCGCGGGTTCCGCATCGCGGCGGTGCTCGACGCCGATCCCGCCACCGTCGGCACGGAGATCGCGGCCGGCCAGGTGGTCGGCAACGCCGACGCGATCGAGCAGGTGGTGGCCCGGCACCGCGTGTCGATCGGGGTGATCGCCACTCCGGCGGACGCGGCGCAGGGGGTGTGCGACCGCCTGGTGGAGGCCGGCGTCACAAGCATCCTCAACTTCGCGCCGGTTGTGCTGACCGTGCCGGCCGGGGTCGACGTGCGTAAGGTCGACCTGTCCATCGAGTTGCAGATCCTCGCATTCCACGCGCAACGGAGGTCGGTCGTGCGCGTCGCCCCGGATGGGAAGCGCCGTTACCCGGGCGGTGTGGGCCTGGCCGCGCTCGCGGGCGGGGTGGCCGCCGGAGAGGCACCGGTGACCGCGCCATGAGCGTGCTTGTCGTCGGGGTGAGCCATCGCAGCGCTCCCGTCACCATGCTCGAGCAGACCGCGGTAGCCGGCGACGAACTCGGGAAGCTGCTGCGCGACGTCTTCCACGCCGAGCACGTCGCCGGCACGTTCGTCGTGTCCACGTGCAACCGCGTCGAGGTCTACGCCGACGTCGGCAAGTTCCACGCGGGCGTGTCGGCCATCTGTGAACTGCTCGCCCGGCACGCCGGGATCGCGCTGGGCGACCTCACCCCGCACCTGTACGTGCACTACGAGGACGCCGCCGCGCAGCACCTGCTGTCGATGGCCTGCGGCCTGGAATCGATGGTGGTCGGCGAGAGCCAGATACTCGGCCAGGTGCGCGAGTCACTGGCGCTGGCGCGGCGGCAGGGGACGCTCGGCCGGGTCCTCGACGACCTCGGCGCCCTCGCCCTCCGCGCGGCCAAACGGGCCCACGCGGAAACCGGCATCGACCGCTCAGGCGCGAACCTGGTGAGCGTCGGGGTGGGCCTGGCCGCCGAGCGGCTGACTAAGCCCGTCGGTCGGGACCCGGCCACGCCGCTGGCTGGCCTCAGTGTGCTCGTCGTCGGCGCCGGGTCCATGAGTTCTCTCGCCGTTGCCACCGCCGCCCGGCTCGGCGCGGCCGGCATCGTTGTGGCGAACCGTACTCAAGAGCGGGCAAAACGCCTGGCGGCTTCGGTCCGCGGCACGACAGCTGATCTGCCCGGCCTGCGCGACGCGCTTGCCGCGGCCGACCTGGTCATCTCCTGTACCGGCGCGACCGGGCTGGTGATCACCACGGACATGGTGGGGAACGCGCTGCGGCTTCGTCAGAAAGCGGGCGGCGCCGGCCGCCCGCTTGTCCTGCTCGATCTCGCGCTGCCGCGCGACGTCGACCCCGGCGCGGGCGGGCTGCCGGGGGTGAGCGTGCTCGGCCTGGACTCCCTCCAGGAGGCCGGGGCCACCATCGCCGCCACCCAGGCGCAGGACGTCGCGGCCGTGCGGGCCATCGTGGCGGAGGAGCTCGCCGCGAGGTGGTCCGCGCGCCAGGCGGCCCGGGTAGCGCCCACCGTGGTGGCGCTGCGGGCCAAGGCCACGAGCGTCGTCGAGGCGGAACTGGCCCGGCTCGATGGCAGGCTGGGCAGGCTCGACGACCGGGTGCACGCCGAGATAGCGCAGGCTATGCACCGCGTGGTGGATAAGCTGCTGCATGCACCCACGGTGCGGGTCAAGGAGCTGGCCGGGTCCCCGGGCGGTGACTCCTACGAGACCGCGCTGCGCGTGCTTTTCGATCTCGACCCCGGCGCGGTCGAGGCGGTGACCAGGGCCGACGCTGGGCTGGTGACGGGCGGCCCGCCGCCTTCGGCGTTGCTGCCCGAACAGGAGGCCACGTGAGCAGGCCGGTGCTGCGGCTCGGCACCCGCAAGAGCCCGATGGCGATGGCGCAGTCCGGGCACGTGGCGAAGCTGATCACCGAACGCACCGGGGTCGGCGTCGAGCTCGTCGGGCTCACCACGTTCGGCGACGTCACCCGCGCGAACCTGCCCGACATCGGCGGGACCGGCGTCTTCGCGAGCGCCCTGCGGGAGAGCCTGCTCGCCGGGGACGTCGATCTCGCGGTGCACTCACTGAAGGACCTGCCCACGGCCGCCATGCCCGGCATCACGCTCGCCGCCGTGCCGGCCAGGGACGATCCGAGGGACGCGCTGGCCGGCCGGGACGGTGCCAAGCTCGCCGACCTGCCGCCCGGCGCGATGATCGGCACCGGCTCCCCGCGCCGGGCCGCCCAGCTGCTGCTGATGCGCCCCGACGTCCGCCCGGTCGCCGTCCGCGGCAACGCCGGAACCCGCCTGGGGAAGGTCATCTCGGGGGAGGTCGACGCGGTGGTCCTCGCCTACGCCGGGCTAGCCAGGATCGGCGAGCTCGACCGCGTCAGCCAGGTCTTCGAGCCGGACGACATGCTGCCCGCCCCGGGGCAGGGGGCCCTCGCGGTGGAATGCCGGACCGAGGACCGGGCAATGGCGGACCTCCTCGCGCTGGCGGACGATCCGGCCAGCCGGGCGGCGGTGACCGCCGAACGCACGGTGCTCGCCGAACTCCAGGCTGGCTGCAGCGCCCCGGTGGGTGCCTACGCTGCCGGAACCGGGGTACTCCACCTGACAGCGATTGTTGTGGCGGAAGACGGCGGGCGTGCCGTGCGTGCGCGGTTGTCCGGTCCGCCGTCCCGCGCAGAAGGGCTCGGCCGCGCTGTGGCCGCTGAACTGCTCCGGCAAGGGGCAGGAACGATCGTGGCGGGCCCAGCCGCCACTAATTTCGGGGACGATGCGCAGTGAATGTCACCACACCCGTGATACAGGACACCCATAGCAACGCCAGCGCGCGGGCCGGCGCGGGCGAAGCGGGCGGCTCGCTGCCGCAGGCCAAGCCGGGCCTGGTGGCCTTCGTCGGCACCGGCCCCGGCGACGCCAGCCTGCTCACGCTGCGGGCCTCCGAGCTGCTCGGCCAGGCGGACCTGATCGTCGGCGGGCCGGAACTAACCAGGCGGCTGGCGCATCTGCTGCCAGGCGGGGTGCCGGTGACCGACGCTGCGGAAGTGGCGGCGGACCCCGGGGTGCTCATCACCGCGGCGCGGGCGGGGCAGCTCGTTGCCCGGCTCTGCCCGGGCGATCCGCTCCTGTTCGGGCAGGCGGCAGGCGAGGCCGAAGCGTGCGCCAAGGCGGCGGTGCGGCTGGAGATCGTGCCGGGTGTGCCCGCCGCCTCGGCCGTGCCCGCCTACGCCGGCCTGTCGCTCACCAGCGACGCCGGAGGCGACGTACGGATCGTGCACGCATCGGACGTGAGCCGGGTGTCCGCGGACGCCCACATGCCGGGCAGCCTGGTCATCCTCGGTGCCGAGGCCGGCCCGGTCGACCTGGCCAAGGTGCTGATCGCAGCGGGCTGGGACGACACCACGCCGATGGCGATCACCTGGAACGGCACCACCACCGACCAGCACACCGTGGCGACCAAGCTGTCGTCCGTGGCGGCCGACCTCAAGGCGGCCGGGATCAGCGTGCTGACCGAGGACGGCCCGGCCGTCGCGGTGGTCGGCGGGGCCGCCGCGCGCCAGGGACTGTCATGGTTCGAGAGCAAGCCGCTGTTCGGATGGCGGGTCCTGGTGCCGCGGACCAAGGAGCAGGCCGCCTCGGTGTCGGAGCGGCTCCGTTCCTACGGTGCGGTCCCGCAGGTGGTGCCCACCATCGCCGTCGAGCCGCCGCGCGCGCCCCAGCAGATGGAGCGCGCCATCAAGGGCCTGGTGACGGGGCGGTACCAGTGGATCGCCTTCACGTCGGCGAACGCGGTGCGCGCGGTACGGGAAAAGCTCGAGGAGTACGGCCTTGACGCGCGGGCGTTCGCCGGGATCAAGGTGGCCGCGGTAGGGGAGCAGACGGCGGCGGCGCTCGGCGAGTTCGGCATCAAGCCCGACCTCGTACCGGACGGCGAGCAGTCGAGCGAGGGCCTCGCGGCGGCCTGGCCGCCCTACGACGAGGTGCTCGACCCGATCAACCGGGTGCTCCTGCCGCGGGCCGACATCGCGACGGAGACCCTGGTGGCTCGGCTGACCGACCTGGGGTGGGAGGCGGAGGACGTCACCGCGTACCGGACCGTGCGGGCCGCGCCCCCGCCCGCCCCGATCCGCGAAGCCATCAAGGGCGGCGGCTTCGACGCCGTCCTGTTCACGTCGTCATCGACGGTGCGCAACCTCATCGGCATCGCGGGCAAGCCGCACGCGGTGACCGCGGTGGCGGTGATCGGCCCGCAGACGGCGCAGACGGCCGCCGAGTACGGGCTCCGGGTCGACGTGACCGCCCCCAAGCCGTCGGCGACGGCGCTGGTGGACGCGCTGGCCGAACACGGCGCGCGGCTCCGCGATGCCGCCATCGCCGCGGGCGAGCCGGTGCGCAAGCCCAGCGAG
>Ga0207684_10005338_pt1 | contig 11877 bp, 11 predicted proteins | sample KBSK5501metaG_FD_184342 | JGI IMG/M metagenome (GOLD analysis project Ga0207684, IMG submission 184342) | Corn, switchgrass and miscanthus rhizosphere microbial communities from Kellogg Biological Station, Michigan, USA - KBS K5-50-1 metaG... | ecosystem: Host-associated > Plants > Roots >... | reverse complement strand
CTAGCTAAATCGCGTTGACCCAACAGGTCCTCAACGCGATCTTCATTGGGTCGATCTACGCGCTGTTCGCCGTCGGTTACACGCTCGTCTTCGGCGTGCTCGACGTGCTCAACCTCGCGCACAGCGCGGTCTTTATGCTGGGCGCGGTCATCACCTACTCGCTCGTGGCGCTGCACGGCATGCCCTTTCTGCCGGCGGCGATCATCGCCGTCTTCGCCTGCGGCCTGCTTGGCCTGCTGATCGAGTTCGTCGCCCTTCGCCCGCTGCGCCGGCGGAACGCGCCGCCGATTTCGGCCCTCATCTCCACCATCGGGCTGGCGCTGATCTTCGTCGCCATCGTCGAGCAAGCGACGCCGGGCACCCTCTTCGGCTGGCTCTGGCAGGACGGAGCCAACTCGGTGCGGTTTCCCGCCGGAACGGTCCCGAACCCGACCTACCATATCGCTGGTCTGACAATCGAGGGCACCAAGCTCGGCATTCTCATCACCTCGGTGGCGCTGATGCTGGTGCTCGGCTACGTCATCCGCTACACCCAGGTGGGCCGAGCCCTGCGCGCCGTAGCCGAGAATCGCCGCGCCGCAACCTTGCTGGGCATCAACGTCGACCGTATCTTCGCCTCGACGCTCTTTCTCTCTTCGGCTCTCGGCGGCCTTGCCGGCATCCTTTTCGGGCTGGCCATCTCCGACATCAGTCCCTACATTGGGCGTGATCAAGTCGAGCTGAAAGGCCTCGCGGTCATCGTGCTCGGCGGCATGGGCAGCATCCCCGGCGCCGTCATCGGAGGCTACCTTTTGGGGCTGATCGAGGTCTTTGCCCTCGTTCGCTTCGGCAGCAACGTCGAGGCGGGGGTGGCGTTTGCCGCACTCTTCCTGGTGCTGGTACTGCGACCGCAGGGGCTTTTCGGCGCCAGGCTGCGAGAGCGACTCTAAGTGCCGCGCTAGATCGCCGTGGACTTCTTCATCCAGCTCCTCACGAACCCGGTCGGCTTCTACAACCAGCACGAGCTGCTGATCGCCCAGATCGGTATCAATGCCATCCTCGCGATCGCGATCTTCGTGACCTTCTATTCCGGCCAGCTGACCCTCGCCAACGCCGGCTTCATGGCGATCGGCGCCTACACCACCGTCATCATGAGCCTCTACCTGCCGACGCCACTTCCGTTGAACATGCTCGTCGGTGCCCTTCTTGCCGGGCTGGTCAGCGTGCTGGTCGGGCTGCCTGTGCTGCGCCTGCGGGGTGTCTTCCTCGCGATCGCCACCATCGGCTTCGTCGAGGCGCTGCGCCTTGGCGTCATTCTCAATGTTCCGATCACCGGCGAAGGGCAGGGCCTCCACAATCCCATGGCCGACCCGCTGGGCGGCATCGTGCCGATCCTCATCTCCTTGCCCATCCTCGCCTACCTCGTGTGGCGGCTCACCAAGTCACGACTGGGCCAGGCCTGGTCCGCCATCCGCGAAGACGAGCTGGCCGCCTCGAGCAATGGGATCAACGTCCCCCTCTACAAGATGATCGCGTTCATCATCAGTGCCGTCCTCGCCGGATACGCGGGCGCGCTGGAGACCCACATCAATTTCTTCGTCGACCCCACCGAGTACGGCATCGGGCGCACCATCCAGATTCTCACCTTCGCAGTCGTCGGCGGGACCACCAACGTCTTCGGCCCGATCGTCGGTGCCGTTTTCCTGACGGCGCTGCCCGAGATCGTGCGCCAGTTTGCCGCCTATCGCGACGTCGTCAACGGGGTCATCCTGATCCTCGTCATCATCTTCCGGCCGCAGGGCATCGTTGGTCGTGGCGGTCTCGCCATCATCCGGCCGCGCTGGTGGACCCGATGGAGAGCGCGTGAGCGCCCTGCTGCAGCTCACTGACGTCCGCCGCCACTTCGGCGGCGTGCACGCCGTCGACGGTGTCTCCCTCGAGATCGAGGAGGGCACCATCTTCGGATTGATCGGACCCAACGGCGCGGGCAAGACGACGCTGGTCAACGTGGTGACGGGCTACATCCGCTCGCAGGGCGGCAGCATTCTGCTTACGCCTCCCCCGCGTGCCGGCGAGGGCAGGGTGGGCGCAGTCGAGCTCGCCCGGCGCCCGCCGCACGCGATCGCCGGGCTCGGCATCGGACGGACCTTCCAGACGCTGCGCCTCTATCGCAATCTGACCGCGATCGAGAACGTCCTGATCGGCATGCACACCCGACGACGCGACGATACGCTGCGGCAAATGCTGCCCCTGCGCCCGCTGATGCGCCTGGATGACCGGCGTCTCACGGAAGCCCGCGAGCTGCTGCAGAGCGTCGGCCTGAATCCGGACCGCCACGGGGATCGCCCTGCGGCCACACTTTCGTACGGCGATCAGCGCCGCGTCGAGGTGGCCCGCGCGCTGGCGCTGAAACCGAAGCTCCTTATCCTCGACGAACCGGCGGCCGGCATGAACCCTGCCGAGAAAGACCGGGTTCGCGATTTGATCCAGCAGCTCAACGAGGGTGGTCTCACCGTGCTGCTGATCGATCACGACATGCGATTGGTGATGGGTGTCTGTAAGCGGATCGCGGTGCTCAACTTTGGGCGCAAAATTGCCGACGGGTCGCCGGCGTCGGTGTCCGATGACCCCGCCGTGGTGACCGCCTACCTTGGCAGCGACGCGTCGAAGACTTCCAGCCACGTTCCGGGGTCGGAAGAGATGGACCTCGCCGCCACTTCGAAGCCGGCGGTCTCGGCCGAGCCCGCCTCTGCCCTGCTCGACGTGCGGGACCTCGAGGTCGCCTACGGCGCGATCAAGGCGGTTCGAGGTGTGTCCTTTGGTGTCGGAAAGGGGGAAATCGTCGCCCTCATCGGTGCGAATGGCGCGGGGAAGTCGACCATCCTGAACACACTGTCCGGGGTTCTGCGGCCCCACGCCGGCAGCGCACGATTCGGCGACCTCGATCTCGCGACCGCCGCACCCGACCAGATCGTCCGGGCGGGTCTCGCACAAGTCCCCGAGGGGCGCGAGATCCTGGCCCGCCTCACCGTGCGCGAGAACATGGAGTTGGGTGCGTGGGCGCGGCGCGACCGCGGCGCCGCGCATCGCGAAATCGACGATCTGATGAAGCAGTTCCCGATCCTCGGTCAGCGTCACAACCTTCCCGCGGGACAGCTGTCTGGCGGCGAGCAACAGATCCTGGCGATTGCGCGCGGACTACTGGCGCACCCTCGGCTGTTGCTCCTGGATGAACCCTCGTTGGGGCTCGCGCCGCAAATGGTCGACACCGTCTTCGACGTTATCCAGCGGATCCACAATGAGGGCGTCACCATTCTGCTGGTCGAGCAGAACGCGCTCCGCGCGCTCGAGATCGCAGATCGCGCCTACGTCGTCGAGACCGGCCGCATTCTTCTTAGCGGAACTGGTGCGGCGTTACGCCGCAACCCCGAGGTCCAGAAGGCCTATCTCGGCGGCTGATCTTCTCCATCAACCCTACCGCGCTTGCGGGGGAGGGTTGGGTGGGGGCTCCGGTAACTGCTCTATTCCCCTCCCCCGCTTGCGGGGGAGGGCAGGGTGGGGGCCTCTTGCAGCGCAACCCGAATGCTCTCTAGAACATCGTCTTGCCGTTGAAGTACGTCGTTATCCCAAAACCGCAAGACGCGATAGCCACGCGACTTAAGCCACGTTGTTCGCCGTTGATCGTGCTCAACTGCGTTGAGATGTTGGCTCCCGTCGAGCTCGACGATCAGATGAGCCTTCACGCAAACGAAATCGACGATGTAGTGACCCATCGAAACCTGGCGACGGAAGTAGTTGCCTCCGATTTGTTTACCGCGGAGCCGCATCCACAGATTGCGCTCGGCATCGGTCATCCGAGCTCGGAGCTGGCGGCCTCGCTCTAGTTCGGTGGGCGATCTGAAACGCATCTCTTACGCCCCCACCCTACCCTCCCCCGCAAAGCGGGGGAGGGGATTCCTTCAGCCCCCACCTAGCCTCCCCCGCAAAGCGGGGAGGGGATTCCTTCAGCCCCCACCCTACCCTCCCCGCAAAGCGGGGGAGGGGATTCCTTCAGCCCCCACCCCACCCTCCCCCGCAAAGCGGGGGAGGGGATTCCTTCAGCCCCCACCCACCCTCCCCCGCAAAGCGGGGGAGCGGATTCCTTCAGCCCCCACCCTACCCTCCCCCGCAAAGCGGGGAGGGGATTCCTTCAGCCCCACCGTACCCTCCCCGCAAGCGAGGGAGGGGTACCAGCAATCCGGGGAGGGGATTCCTTCAGCCCCACCGTACCCTCCCCGCAAGCGAGGGAGGGGTACCAGCAATCCGGGGAGGGGATTCTACTTGGGTATGACTCGCCAACTGGATTGGTAGATCCGGTCGTGCACCTCGGCGGTGGCAATTGCCCAGAGGACCGGACGCTGCTGCTCGGCGTCATCGGGTGACGTGACCTGCATCGGCCACGCGGCGAGCGACGTTGCATGCGGATTCACCGGACCGCTAGCGACGAGGTGAGGATGGGTGAAGCCGGGCGGGAACACGGCGCTGATGGTGACGGGCTGCAGCGCCTTGCCCGTCAGTCGGCTGCTCGATTGCGTCAACTCCGGCCAGGTCAACATCCATGACCCGATGAAGCCTCCGTTGCCGTCCGGCGCCGGCGCCTTGACCGAGACATCGCCGTTTCCACGCAGGAGCGCGGCATTGACGTGTTGCAGCACATCGAACGCGACGGGCGTGAGCAGCTCGAAGGCCGCCATGTAGCGGCCCTGCCGATCAACTCCGGCCGCGCCCTCGTATGCGTTCTCCCTCAGATCCTCCAGATGGCGCTCGATGCCGTCGATCCAGACGGATGTGCGCTCGGTTTCCATAGCCTTATTTCACCCCAACAGGCGCACGAGCCGCTCGCGCTGATCCGAGTCGAACCAGGGCGGGTCGCCGGCTAGCGCGTTTTCGGTCGGCCTCCCCGGCGTCTTGGTCGCCGACAGCACGCAGCTGATCCGCGGATCGCTGGCGATCCACTTGAGGATGGCCTGCGCCCAGGTCTTCACCCCAAACGCCTTGATTTCCCGCGGGCTCGGCGGGTTGTCGAGGACGCCGTTGCGCAGCGGGCTATGGACGAGCACACCCAGCCCCAGTTCGGCGGCCAAGGGAAAGACTCGACGCTCCGCCTCGCGGCGACGCGGGTTGTACGGAACCTGGATCATGTCCAGCCGGCCGGTACGCATCACGTCGCACAGGTCGTCGAAAGCACCAGGATCGTAGTGGGTGGCGCCGACCGCAACCACCTTCCCCTCCCCTTTCAGCGCCTCGAGCATCTTGAGCTGCACCTTCCAATTGACGAGGTTGTGCACCTGGTAAATCTCGACCCGCCCGAAGCGCTGGAGTGCATGCCCGGCCTGTTGCCGCCCCTCGGCTGGGCTGCTCGTCCAGATCTTGGTGGCGATGATCGCCTGGTCTCGGCGGCCGTCCAGCGCCTCGGCCAGTGTGTCCTCGGCTCGCCCGTACATCGGCGACGAATCGAAGAGGTCGATACCGGCCAAGAGCGCCTCCTCGACGATGGGCCGGCGGTCCGCTGTCGTATCGAAGGTCTGCCAGGTGCCCATCCCGATCGCGGGCACCCGCAGCTTGGTGCGGCCGAGCTTACGTCGTTCCAGCGGGTTGCTTGAGGTTGTCGATCGGCACCGGCTCGACCGAGTCGGCCAGCTCGAAGCCGAAGACCTGCGAGTAGAAGTACAGCTCGGCTTCGAGCGCGCGCTTGATGTTCTTCGCGATCCGGAAGCCGTGCTGCTCACCCTCGAAGGGGATGTAGGCGACCGGGAGGCCCTTCTTGCGGAGGGCGTCGACGATCAGCTCGGCCTGGTTCGGTGGGACGATCTTGTCCTCCAGCCCTTGAAAGAGGATGACCGGTGCGGTGATGCGGTCGAGGTAGTGAATCGCGGACCGCTCTCGGTAGATGTGCCGCTCCTCTGGCCAGCGGCCGATGAGGCCCTGGTCATACATCGACTCAAATTTGTGGGTGTCACTGTGAAAGACCTCGAGGTCGCTGATGCCGTAATGGCTGGCGCCGGCCTTGAAGTAATGCGTGGACGTCAACGCGCGCAGCACCGTGTACCCGCCGGCACTGCCGCCCGTGATTGCCACCCGGTTGCCGTCCGCCAGTCCGCGGTCGACCAGGTAGCGAGCGCCGTTGACGCTGTCTTCGACGTCGACAACGCCCCACTGCCCGTTGAGGCGCTGCCGATAATCGCGCCCGTAGCCCGAGCTCCCGCCGTAATTGACCACCAGGTAGCCAAAACCGCGCGAGGTCCAGAATTGATCGCCGAGGTCGAGCGCATTCGAGACCGAGCCGGTCGGGCCGCCATGCACGTAGACGATCAGCGGCGGTAGCTCGCCGGCCGGGGCTTCGTAATCGGGATTCGCCGGCGGGTAGAAGAACGCATGGGCGGTCACCCCGCCTTCGGTCGGAAACTCGATCGCCGCCGGCATCGACAGATAGGTTGGCGCCACCGGCACCTCGCCCGACCGCCGGATCACGTCGACCCGGCCGTCGTTCAAGTCGACGGCGATCAGGGCCGGCATCTCGGTCGGCGATCCCGCAATCGTGAACGCCTTGCCCGCACGCGCCTGGATGTAGGGCGCGAATGCGGTGTACGGCGTCGCGAGATCTTGCACGCGCTTGTCCTGCGGGTCGACCGTCACCAGTCTGCCGAGTCCGTTGGCCCGCACCTGGCAAACGATCCGGCGCTCCGACTCGAAGGCGTAGGTGGACATCCCGAAAAGCCATGATGTGGTACCCAGCTCGGCCGGGAGCTGCACCACCGGCTCGATGACCTCACCCTGCCAGCGGTAGAGGTTCCACCAGTTGGTCCGATCGGAAACGAAATAGAGCACGCCGTCAGGCGACCACGCAGGCTGGAAAATCGACTCCCCTTCCCCGCCCGCGACTTTACTGGGCGTCATCAGGGCGCCGTCATCGGTCAGCGCGGCCACCCACAGCTCCGTCCCGTCCCAGGGCATATTCGGGTGATTCCACGTCAGCCAGGCCAGATGCGACCCGGATGGGCTCAGCCGTGGGGTTGAGTAGAAGTCGTTGCCCTCGATTAAGGTCAAGCCCCCACCCTGCCCTCCCCCGCGAGCGGGGGAGGGTGATGAGCCTCGCTCTCCCCCAGATGGGGAGGGTGATGAGCCTCGCTCTCCCCCAGATGGGGAGGGTGATGAGCCTCGCTCTCCCCGAGATGGGGAGGGTGAAATGGGGAGACTGACGATGGTGTTGACCGCCCAGGTCGAGCCGGTGCTGTGGTCCTCGCGGACCGCAATCAGCCGGTTCCGACGCTCGTCGAGCACCAGGTCGGCGTGCCGGATTTCCTTCGCCGGCGTCATCGCGACCGGTGGCTGACCCGGATCCTGCCGGTAGAGCCGTTGATCTTTGAAGTTGGCAAACCAGACGGTCCCCTGGTGGACAAGGAAAGCGCCGCCGCCGTACTCGTGGACTCGCGTGCGCGCGTTGTACTCGGGCGGGGTGACATCTTCGATGGCTCCGCCGGCGCGGCGTCGCACCACGACGTTGCGGCCGGCCTCGGCCGGGCGCTGCTCGACCCAATAGATGTCGTCGCCATCGAGCTGGATCTGGCCGAGACCGATGACGCCAGCGACGATCACGTCGGCCGTGATCGGCGATCGCCACGAGCCGTAGGGGCTGATTTTCTTCCCTTCCACCGGACAAGGCTACCTGAGGCCGCGATACGTGCTGTACTGTCGCTCGTCTAACAATGCCGGCGGCGGCCCTGATGCCGATCGCGCTGCTCGGCGAGGTCTCGATGGGTGTCAAGGCCGACTTGAAAGCTCTCGAGGCGATCGCGCTGCCTATCTCGGGCAATCGGCTAGAAGGCCCCCACCCTGCCCTCCCCCGCAAGCGGGGGAGGGTGAAACCGGGCCCCCACCCTGCCCTCCCCCGCAAGCGGGGGGAGGGTGAAACGGGGCCCCCACCCTGCCCTCCCCCGCACGCGGGGGAGGGTGTGAAACCGGGCTCCCACCCTGCCCTCCCCCGCACGCGGGGGAGGGTGAAACAGGGCCCCCACCCTGCCCTCCCCCGCAAGCCGGAGAGGGTGAAACGGGGCCCCCACCCTGCCCTCCCCCGCACGCCGGGGAGGGTGAAACAAGGCCCCCACCCTGCCCTCCCCCGCAAGCCGGGAGGGTGAAACAAGGCCCCCACCCTGCCCTCCCCCGCAAGCGGGCGAGGGTGAAACCGGGCCCCCACCCTGCCCTCCCCCGCAAGCCGGAGAGGGTGAAACGGGGCCCCCACCCTGCCCTCCCCCGCAAGCGGGGGAGGGTGAAACAAGGCCTCCACCCTGCCCTCCCCCGCAAGCCGGGGAGGGTGAAACAAGGCCCCCACCCTGCCCTCCCCCGCAAGCGGGGGAGGGTGAAACCGGGCCCCCACCCTGCCCTCCCCCGCAAGCCGGGGAGGGTGAAACGGGGCCAGCCGTACACTCATTCCCGTGCGCATCGAGAGCCCAGCGTTCACCGAACGCGAGATGCGGGGCTTCCTGGACGAGGTGGTCGACCACGAGCGGTATCGGCTGGCCGACCGGCTGCAGGCCGACTCGGCGAGGCTGGGTAAACTGGCCGCTACCCTGACCCTTCCCCAAAGGGGGAAGGAAGATTCCGGAGGCTGGAGCGCTCAGGAGATTCTCGCCCACATCGTCGTTCTCTCGAAGTTCTACGGCGTCCTGACCTCGCGGGTAGGGTCGGGCAAGGTTTCCCAGGTTGAGCTGCTCGAGGCGGTCCAGAGTCGTGATCCGGCCGGCGAACAGCTGAGCTCGCTGCCGCCAGATCAACTCCTCGCCATGGCGCAGCGCGACCACCAACGGACGATCGATTATCTTCGCGGGGCCGACGCGGCCGCGATGCAACGCCGCGCGGTTCTGTACGAAGGCTTTTCGATGAGTGCCGCCGAGATCGCCCAACTGCCGCTCTGTGGGCACCTCGAGATTCATCTCGACCAGCTCGAACGGACCCTGAGCCACTGACCCGCTACTTCGAGGACTTCCGCGTCGGTGAGTTTGATGACCTGGGCAGCGTCCAGGTGAGCCAGTCGGACATCATCGAATTCGCTCGCCAGTATGATCCGCAGCCCATGCACCTCGATCCCAATGCGGCGAGCTTTACCATCTACGGCGGGCTGATCGCGAGCGGCTGGCACACGGGGGCACTGTTCATGCGCCTGCTGGTACGTAATTTGCTCGCGAACACCGCGAGCCTTGGATCGCCGGGAATGGAAAACCTGCGCTGGCCCGCCCCAGTTCGGCCGGGCGATACCCTAACCGGGCGGATCGAAGTCCTCGAAACGCGCGCCTCAACGAGTCGCCCCACCATGGGGATCGTTAAGTGGCGCGGCGAATTGCGCAACCAGGACGGAAAACTGGTTATGGGCGCCATCGGCACGAACTTCTTCGGGCGAAAGCCAGTCTAGCCCTGAATGTGCGAGAAAAACGCATCGGTCGTGCCGTTGCGGCTCTGTGGTTTCGCCTGGATGAAGACCGCCGCGAAGCCGTCGGCTAAGCCGCACAGCCCCATGTAGTCGCCAAGAAAGGGACCGAAGCGCACCGCCGGCGCGGATCGCAGGTCGAACGGCCCGGCGGCGTGCGATTCGCTCCAGTGGAGCCCGCGATCACGCGAACTGCTGAACCAGACGTCGGTGTTCAAGACGGAGCTCTTCGGCGTGAAATGGCGAAAGTCGAACCAGAGCAGCCCGACGGTGGCATCGCCCGCCACCGCGAGCGTCGGGAGAAATGCCGCGGCCTTCTCGCGAACCACGACCTGCGGCGCTCGCCAGTGAAGGCCGGCGTCCTCCGACCGCGCGACCAGGATGCTGGAGAACTCCGTGTGGTCTTCAAACCAGGCGACGTACAGCGCGTTGCCGGCCGCGGCGGCCGTGATGTCCTGGCCGAAGAACCGGAGTTGGCCTCCGGCTCCGGGGTCGACGGCATTCGTGTAGGTGAAATGTGCGGCGTCGATCGGTGCCGACCAGGTTTGCCCCTGGTCGGTCGAGCGGATGGCACGGATCTTGACCGGCAGCGGCGGCGGATGCGGCGTCCCCGGCAAGGACGACCCCTCGACGAAGACGTCGAGTAGAACGCCGCCGGCTGTCATCAGCAATTGGTTTTCCTGGGCCTCATCCTTGCCGCTGTAGATCGGGTTTGGACTGGACCACGTGCGCCCGCCGTCGCGGGTTCGCGCGAACATGACCTTGTCGATCGAAGGCTCGACCCCAGGCGCAACCTGATAGGTGGCCCAGACCGCGTAGGCCGTGCCCGAACGCCGAGGGTCGGCGAGGATCGCCTCTTTGTCGGGCTGGGTCGGCGGCGCCGTCCCCGTTTCGAGGACGATCGGTGCGTCCCAACTCGTCCCATGATCGCGCGAGACGCTGACGACGATGTCGTGGGCGGTGCCGGCCGCGGTTGGCGCCTGCGTCCCGAGCGAGGCAACGTAGATGGTGCCATCACCGCCGATCGACGCCCACGGGTCGCTGAGGTGGACGTAGCGACCGCCATCACACGTCAAAAGACGTGGCAAGGGCGATCGGCTCCAGGTCGTGCCGCCGTCACGGCTCAGCGCGACCGTGATACCGACGTGATCGTGCGACTGATTTTCGAGCCAGCTTGCCACCAGTTGTCGGGAATTGCCAGGCTCCGCGGCGACCGAGGGCTCGGCCGGTCGACGCGCGGCCTGGGCCCGATGGGCACATCCCGCTGCCAGTTGCAGCGAACCACTGATAGTGCGTGGCGGCGGCAGGCTCGACTCAATGGGCCTGGCGCTGCTGTCGCACCCGGCGACCGTGAGCAGTACCCCCAGCCCGGTCAGCGCGGCTAGGCTGCGAGCATCGGAGCGCACCCACGTAGTTTGGCGGTAACGAACGTCAGGCGGCCTGCCGCCAGCTGGGGGGCAGTTGGCGACCCGAGCTGGATTGAATGCACGACGCGAGCAGCGCCTCCATTCCCTCGAAGTCGACCGTCTTCCAGAGTGAGACACCCTGGCCCGCGTGACAGCCCATGGCGTTGAGCGCGGCGAGCTGTTCCGGCCGATCGACTCCCTCCGCGATCGTCATCAGGCCCAGGGTGTTGGCGATACCGATGATGGCACGAAGGATGGCGCCGTCGGTAAGACCCTGGCCAAAGCCGTCGACGAAGGAGCGATCCATCTTGAGGATGTCGACGGAAAAATCGCGCAGCCGTCCCAGCGAGGAGTAGCCCGCGCCAAAGTCATCCAGTGCCACGAGAAACCCTCGTTCGCGAAGCTCTCGGATAAGCCGCCCAACCGGCTCTCGGTCTGCCATCAGGGCGCTCTCGGATAGCTCGAGGATGAGGGACGACGGGTCGAGCCCAGCCGCATCGACGGCGTCCATCACCTCCGAGACCAGCTCGGGCCGCTGGAGCTGCCGCCCGTAGAGGTTGACGCTGATCCCCATCGGCGGCGTCGCGGGATAGCGCACCTGCCAGCGGCGGGCGTCGCGCGCCGCCTGCTGGATCGCCCAGCGCCCAAGCTCGACGATCATGCCGCTTCGCTCCGCCACGCTGATGAAGTCCCGGCTGGCCAGCACGCCACGCACCGGATGATTCCATCGGATGAGCGCCTCGGCGCTGTGGATGGCGCCGGATTCGAGCATGACGACGGGTTGGTAGTCGAGGACAAACTGTTTCTCGGCGAGTGCGCGGTGCATATCGGCCTCAAGCTCCATCAGGTGAAGGGCCGAACCGGCGAGCGAGGGATCGTACTCGACGTAGCGGGCTTTGCCTCTCGATTTGGCGAGGTACATCGCGACATCGGCGTTGCGGATCAATTCCTCTGCCGCCTCCTGACCCGATACCAGACCCGCGATCCCGATGCTGGCGTGAATCGCAATCTCCTTTCCACTGATCCCAAACG
>Ga0207684_10005337_pt1 | contig 11877 bp, 10 predicted proteins | sample KBSK5501metaG_FD_184342 | JGI IMG/M metagenome (GOLD analysis project Ga0207684, IMG submission 184342) | Corn, switchgrass and miscanthus rhizosphere microbial communities from Kellogg Biological Station, Michigan, USA - KBS K5-50-1 metaG... | ecosystem: Host-associated > Plants > Roots >... | reverse complement strand
AGGTCAATCGCGATCGGCGGTAAATGGTTCGATCGCGTGTCGCCCAAGTGGAGCGTCCAGGCGCTCGTAGAATTGCACGAGCGATCACTGTTGATGCTCGAAAGGGCCAGCAGGGCCAGCGAAGGAGTCGTACGCCGAGCCTTAGCCCGCTGATCCTGTGGCGCCAGCAGTCTGACGTGATGATCGAACCGGTCGAGCGAAATCAGCAGTACGGCGCGCAACTAGGAACACCTGTTGACACCTTCATGCAACGGGCATTGCACGAGGGGTGTCAACACCTCCCTCGCGAACTTGGATGCGAAGTGAACTCGGTGTTGACGATTCGGCGCAATTTACCACCACCACGCGTCGCCGTCTATTCTTGCTGCCTGTACTGGGCGCTGTTCTCGCTGCCTGGCGTCTCTCGTAGCCGATAGAGCGTCTCCCCGGCCTCCGGCACGAGCAGGATGCCCTCGTCTTCGCGGTTGGCCCACGCGCTTGGCTCCAACTCGTGATAGTCCTGGTAGCCCAGGTTGATGCGGCGGCAACGCAGCTCGGGAATCGCGGTGGCGAGCGTCACCGCGATGCGCGGGGTCTCGATGTCACGCACGGCGTCATAGCCGCCGGCGCCCTTGACGTGCGTGCTGTGCGCGAGGATGCTGCCAGGCACGTCTTTGAAGCGCTCCCACTGCGCCAGGAAGTAGTCGCGTACGTGGTAGCCCACCCGATCGATGAGCTTGCCATGCGTATAGGAGACCTCGCTGATCTGTGGCGCGTAGATGATCACCTCGCCGCCGTCCGCGATCACCGGCTCGGTCTTATACATCGCCTTGGCCGCCGTCCACAGGTCGTCGTAGCGCGTGGCGGGCATCGAGAGCACGCGCGCGAATGGGCGCGATACCCAGATGATGTTGAGTTGCGCGGAGAGGTCAGCGGCGGCGGCGAACGCCTCCAGGTGGTCGCCCAGGTACAGTCCGTGTAGCTCATGCTCGCGCATCACGAGAGCCAGACAGGTGACCGGTCGGGGCACGAATCGCGCCGCGCCATGAATGATGCGTCGAACAGCGGTGTCCCGCACGCCGATGGTATGCATACTGGTGGCGAGCGCGCCGAGCCAGTGCGTGAAGTTGATGATGTCGGGGCCGGCAATGCCCGGGAAGAGATATTTCGCGCCGCCTGAGAAGCCAGCGACCTCATGCGGGAAGACGGGGCCGCAGATCAGCACGTGATCATACTCCAGGATCAGCCGGTTCAGCGTGACGGGCACGTCGTCGGAGAGCAGCCCATCCGTGAGTTGCGCCGTCTCCGCGCGCGAGATCACGCCGATGGTCGTCAGCGCGTCTGGGCGATCCCACTGGTGATTGAAGATGCGCGACTTGGGATAGCGCACGGCTCGCTCCAGCGCGGCGACTCCGACCAGGCCGTCGATCGCGTCAGGCGCCATAGGGGGATGTGTGCCGAGCGCAATCAGGTAGTCGAGGGCGGCGACCCGCGGCCCCAGCGCCTTGTAGAGCAGGTCAAAGAAGAATGGGATGGGGGCCGTGCGCGTCCCGTCCGGGATGATGACGAGCACGCGCTTGTCGCTGACTGGGAGCGATTCGCAGCCCGCGGTCAGCGCCGCCTGCACCTCCTCAGGCGTGAGCGCCCGCGTGGCGGATCCCACTGCGGCCAGCATCGCCTGCTCCTTCCGCTCCAGCGCCCCACCCATTGCATGCGCAAGGGTATCACACGCCGCTGTAGGCCGCGAACCCGCCATCGACCGGGATGACCGCGCCAGTGACAAATGTCGCGGCCGGGCTTACCAGCCAGACGAGCGTCCCGATCAGTTCATCCGGCTCGCCCAGCCGTCCCATCGGCGTGTGCGCCAGGATGGCCCGCCCGCGCGCCGTCCACTCGCCGCTCTGCGGCTCGGTGAGCAGATAGCGGTTCTGCTCGGTGAGAAAGAAGCCCGGCGCGAGCGCATTGACGCGGAGGCGCGGGCTGTATTCCTGTGCGAGATGCACGGCGAGCCACTGCGTAAAGTTGACGACGGCCGCCTTGGCGGCGCTGTAGGCGGCGATCCGCGTCAGCGGCCGCAGCGCGCTCATCGAGGCGATGTTGACGATGCAGCCCTGCCCGCGCTCCGCCATCGCGCGACCGAAGACCTGACAGCTCAGGAATGTGCCCTCGAAGTTGCTGCCCAGAACGGCGGAGACGCTCGCGCGCTCAAGGGCGAAGAATGGCTGCTCCGCGGTGGTCGTCGCACCGGGCGCATTGCCGCCCGCGGCGTTGACCAGGATCTCCACCGGACCAAAAGCCGCCTCTGTTGTGCGGCGGGCAGCGTCCAGCGAGGCTGGCTCCAGCACATCGCAGGCCACGCCGAGCGCCTCACCACCGTTCGCGCGAATCGCCGCCGCCACCTGTTCGGACGCCGCGACGCGACGACCGGCGATGGCCACGCGTGCGCCCGCGCGTGAGAGTCCATGCGCCATCGCGCTCCCCAGCACGCCGCTCCCGCCCGTGATAAACGCGGTTTGCCCGCGCAGGCTGAAGAGATCGTGCGGCGCGACTGACGTGTCCATGCGCTCCTCGATTCATGTGGGCGCTCCACCATCACTGCTCGCTCGCGTGCGCGAGCGGCTCTAGGCGCCGGCGCAGGTGGCGCTCCAGGACGTCAGCGTATTCCTCCGCATGCGCGTCGAGCGTCGCCAGCAATTGGGGGCCGAAGGACGCAAGAGCAGAGCCATACGTCACATGGAGCGCCTGGCGCAGATTGGGCTCGTCGAGCAGCCCCGCCAACTGCGCATCGCCAAGTTGGGTCATGTCCGGAAGGCGATTGACCTCCGCCGAGACATGATACGACACGCGATCGCTGCGGTAGCGCTCGCGGGCCAGCGCGACGACCTCGCGGAACAGGCCAGGGTCTGCCCTTGCCACAACGCGCAGCGCCTCTACGTAGCTCGTCCCCGCCGTCTTAAGATGCAGCGTACCGCCGGTCGCCGCCGCCAGCAAGGGATAGACCGCGAACTTGTCCGAGCCGGAGTGCAGGCTGAGCTTATAGGGACCAAGCGCGCGCCACCTCGGCGTGGCCGCGCAGATCGCGCGCCAGCGCGCCCAGGTCGCCGATGTACTCGACGCCCTTCTCGAAACGCCCCACGTACCGCGGCGCGAGACTCACCCAGCGCACGCCCAGCCGCCGCAACTCGCTCGCGATGTAGATGTGCTCCACCAGCGTCGTCGGCGTCGCGGTCTCGTCGACCGAGACTTCCAGCTCGAAGGGGATGCGCAGCGTTACGAGGTATCGGTACAACTCCGTCACATGAGCGACGGCGCGCCCGTACTTCGCGGCGGCGCGCAGCGCCGCCAGCCTATCCAACTCGACTCGCGCGCTCTCCAGTGGCACGCTGCGCCCGGCATAGCGCTGCATCAGGTCGCCAGGCGCGCTCTCCAGCCGGTCCCACGGCAGCGCGCCTCACCCGCTCGCCAATCGCCTCCGCGTCGGCGCTAGCGACATACTCGCCAGGATCGATTGTGTAGAAGGTGTAGCCGGCGGCGGCGCAGGCGTCGATATCGGCGATGGTCTTCACATGGTCGGCGTCTGCCCCGACCGGTCCAGACCAGCCAGCGGCGAACGCCCCCAGGTCGCGTCGGCGAGTACCTGCTCGGGCGTCCTGCCAGTGCGCGCGTTCTCGCGCGCCGACTGCTGCGCGAAGATGGGGGCGATCGTGCGGCCGCGCGCTGTGCTGAGCGCGGCGCGCAGTGCGCGCACATGCCCCACGGTGGCGCGACCCAGGCGATCGCCAAAGCCAGCGGAGGTAGACAATCCGAGCACGCCGGCCGCAGCCACGGCAGCGTCTCCCGCAGCGCGCGGGCGTTGGCTGGGGTCGTTGGACAGCGCTGGATCGCGTACCCCTCCTGGCCCTCCGCGCGCTGACCCGCGAAGCGCTCGAACACGACAGCATTGCGCGGCGCGACGATCACGAGCCAACTCCGCGCCCCTTCCCGTTCGAGCCAGAGCGCTATCCCATCGCGCTCGACCAGCGACTCGGGCGCGGCGTAGGCCGCCATCAGCCCGGCGACCTGGGAACGCAGACGCGACGAGTCGGACGCCATAGTATGTTCTTTCGTGTGTGCTTGGGCAGCCACCGCTACCGGGGGTAGCTGCGCGCATACTCCCGCTCGGCGCTGATCTCCGTCTTGATCCATGCGTGCACTGGGTCGTCGTGCGGCCGCATCAAGCGGCTCTCGCCGGAGAGGAACCAGAGATAATACACGTCGTAACCAGGCGGCGCGGCGACCGGATGATAGCCGAAAGGCATCAGCGTCAGATCGTTGTTACGCACGGCGAGCGCCTGATCGAGCGGGCCGTAGGGGCTGTCGGGGGGCGTGTAGAAATACTGAATTCCAAAGCCCGTCTCTGGACGGATCTTGTAGAGGTAGAGTTCCTCCTGCTTGACCTCGTCGGGCAGCGCCTCGACATCGTGCTTGTGCGGTGGGAAGCTCGACCAGGCGCCTTGCGGGGTGAACGTCTCGCCGACGAGTAGCGCGCCAGCCTGTACCTGCGGCCCGAGAATGTCGTGGACATAGCGGCGATACCCCGGGCCGCCGACCGCGTGCGTGACGACCTCCTCCGGGCGCACGACGCGCGCCGGGTACCGCTGGTTCACTGGCGCGCGGCAGATGGCGATCTCCAGGTCGTCGGACTCGGAGCGTATCACGACCTGCGACGCGCGCGGCGCGTAGACGCCGGTCGCCCGGCCGTCGAAGACCGTCTTGCGCCCACCTAGTCCCGCAAACTCCTCGCCGTCGACCTGGACGGAATAGCTGCCGGTCAGCGCCACCAGCCCCAGCTCGTTCGCGCCGCTCGCGGTCTCATACGTCTGCCCCGCCTCAAGCCGGAGCATGCCGAAATCAATCCGCTCGACCGGAGATGTCTGGGGTGTGACGAGCTGTGTGTAGCCGGGCGCGGGGGTATAGCGTTGGCGAAGCTGCATGACCAGTACTCCTGAAGATCGGGTTGATCCAGATCGGGTTGATCCAGATCGGGTTGATCCAGATCGGGTTGATCGCTAGCGCGTCGCTTTGACACGGACGACGAATTGGGTGGGCTTGACGAAGAGCAACGCGACCAGCAACAGCGACATCGTCGTGAGCATGTAGATCACCGAGAGGGCGTCGATCGCCTGCTGCGGCGTGATGCCCGAGGCCGATGAGTCGCCAAAGAGTGCGATTTTGGTATACCGAGGGCGTTTCGTAACCCGCAAAGTAGGGTAGGATGCTTCTGGGCAGGGTGTGCTCCCACGTGCAGGAGGTATCCCATGACACCTGCTGTTGGCCTTGACCAGACGCCCATCCCACCGCCATCATATCACCGCATCCTGGCCACTTCACTGCATCTGGATGCGCTGACACTGGTGACCCGCCTGGAACTGCTTGCCCTGTGTCGGCTGGCTGTCCAATTGGCCCAGCGGCAATGTCCCCCACCGCTGCCTGCCGGCCCAGGAGGGGCGCCCCATATCTACACGGAAGACTTGCTGGTGCCCCTGGCGCTGCTGCGCACGCTCTGGCGCCTGTCGTACCAAGAAGCGCAGGACTGGCTGGTGGCCTGGCCGGCGCTCGCCCTGGCCTGCGGGCTGCCACTGGGAGCGAATGGCCGACCGCGGGTACCAAGCAAAGCGCAGTAGTCCAAGCGGCAACGGGCAGCCGGGGCGCCAGCCAGCGAGATGCTGTTCGTGTTGCTGGTGCGCGCCGGGCTCTGGATGGGCCTGACCCGCGCTCGCGAATTGATCATCGACAGCGCCCCGATCCTCAGCCAGGTTAATTGTCAAGTCTCTTTACACATCAATTTTCGTGACGTATGAAAAGATGTGATGAATCAATAGCTTGAGCGCAAAGAGCCTGGCTTTCGCGCACAGGCCGTTTACCGTCTCACGAGCCAATCGGAGTTCTACATATTGAGGCTTTGGCGGCCGATTGACGGCGGCGGATAGCCCATGTCGAGCTCGCAATTACAATTGGCTCCTTCAAAGCGCAACCGCCCATGGTGGCCATGCTGGCCATCACGTTGCACAGCGTCAAGTGAGTGGTGATCAAATACTCGCGCTCTTCACGCGGTAGCGGCGTCAGTGGTGTGCTATTCTGGCGGTATGACGTGTGAGCGCCATGACAGAGGAGCAGCGCCATGAGCACCAGCGCCGCGCAGGATAACGTCGCTCGCGCTGAGCCAGCGGACAATACGCGCCATGTGCGCGTGGCCATCGTCGGGACGGGCTTCTCTGGGCTTGGGCTGGCGATCCGCCTGAAGCAGCGCGGCATGACGGATTTCGTCCTCCTGGAGCGCGCCGAGGACATTGGCGGCACGTGGCGCGACAACACCTATCCCGGCTGCGCCTGCGACGTGCCCTCACACCTCTATTCCTTCTCCTTCGCGCCGAACTCCAACTGGAGCCGCCACTTCTCGCCCCAACGCGAGATCTGGGCCTACCTGCGTGATTGCGCCGCGCGCTTCGGCGTCTCGTCGCACATCCGCTATGGTCATGAACTGCTGGAGGCCGCATGGGATGAGGGCGCCGGCCTCTGGCGCATTGAGACGAGCCAGGGACCATTCACCGCCGACGCGCTCGCGCTCGGCAACGGGCCGCTCAGCGAGCCATCCATCCCGACGATTGCGGGCCTGGAGCGCTTCGGGGGCGCGGTCTTCCATTCGGCGCATTGGGATCACCAGCACGATCTCAGCGGCGAGCGCGTCGCCGTGATCGGGACCGGCGCCTCGGCCATCCAGTTCGTCCCGCTGATCCAGCCGCAGGTGAAGCATCTGACCCTCTTTCAGCGCACACCGCCCTGGATCATCCCGCGCAAGGATTACGCGATCTCGCCGGAGTGGCGCGCCCGCTTCCGCCGCTATCCCATCCTCCAGCGGCTCACGCGTGGCGCGATCTACCTGCAACGCGAGATCGGCGCGCTCGCTTTGGTCTACCGGCCACGGCTGATGCGCGGCGCGGCGCGGATCGCCCGCGAGCACCTGGCCGCGCAAATCGCCGATCCAACGCTGCGCGCGAAGCTGACGCCGCACTATCAGATGGGCTGCAAGCGCATCCTGCTCTCCGACGACTTCTATCCCGCCGTGGCCAGCGCGAACGTCGAGGTCGTCACCGAGCGCGTGCGTGAGGTCACCGAGCATGGCGTGGTGGCGGACGATGGCTCAGAGCGCCCGGTGGACACGATCATCCTCGCGACGGGCTTTCGGGTCACCGATATGCCGGCGGCGCGTCACGTGCGCGGGCGTGGGGGACGCACGCTCACCGAGGCGTGGCGCGCGGGGCCGCGCGCTTACCTGGGAACTACCGTCAGCGGCTTCCCTAACCTCTTCCTGCTCATCGGGCCGAATACCGGGCTGGGTCACACCTCGATGATCTACATGATCGAGTCGCAACTGGCCTACATCATCGACTGCCTGCGCCTGATGCGCCAGCGTGGCGCGTGCGCCGTCGAGCCACGCGCGGAGGTTCAGGCGACCTATAACGAAGAGATGCGCCGTCGCATGCAGGGGACCGTCTGGACCTCGGGCTGCGCGAGCTGGTATCTGGACGCCGGTGGCATGAACTCGACGCTCTGGCCCGGCTTCACCTGGGAGTACCGCTGGCGCACGCGCCACTTCGACCACGCAAATTATTTGCTGACTGCGGGCAAGACTTCTCGTGAGGCGGTCACAACGTCCTAGTGAAACCCGCTGCGTGGGCGCTGGCCGCGCAGTGTGCGCCCTACCGCCGACCTCAAAGAGATTCCGGCGCGCCAACCCAAGATGTGCCACGGGAACGCGTAGTGTGTGGATCATACTCGCCAACGGCGCTCAATGCTCGCAGCTATTGGCATCAGTATCCTCAGCCCGGCTCCCCACAGGCTTCCCATGGATATTCTCTGAGACTCACATCCACTTACCTTCCGCCAGCCTCCCATCGTCTTTGAAACCCCGTCGCCCAAGTCGCGCTGCCCACCGCCGCTTTTGTACCCGTCGCGTCTGAGGCCAGAGCTATCGCGGCCGGAGCTATTGCGCGCTTCCTTGAGAAAATTGACCGCGCGTCTCTGTAAAGTTGAGACCGTATCGCGCGTCTTCGCCGTCAATGACCAGTGACGTCGCTACCCACATGATGTTAGCAGGCGAGAATACGGAGGCTCGAACATGACCACATTCCACACCTATACTCCGGCGCCGCCGCTGTCCTCGTATGTGGATTACTTCTGGCTGCATGAAGAGAGCGCTCAGCCGTACGAGTACGAACGCGCTTTGCCGACAGGCAAGTCCGCGCTGTGGATTGATCTGGGCGGCGACGGGGTACGGGCCTCTATCCGGCAGGACCCACGCTGGATGAAGTCGTTTTGCACATCTGTGCTGCTCGGCGCGCACTCACGATGGTTCATTGTCGCGGCTGGCCGCCATGTGGCGCGCATGGGAGTGCAATTTAAGTATGGCGGCGCCAATCCATTCTTCGCGCCGCCCGCCAGCGCGTTGCATAACGTGAATGTCCCACTGGATGCTCTTTGGGGGAAAGCCGCCGACGAGCTCCACAGGAATCTTCTCGCAGAGACGTCGCCTGAGGCGCGCTTTTACAAGCTCGAGAGCGCCTTACTGACCCGTTACAGATGGCACAGCGAGTTGCACCCCACCGTCGACTTCGCGCTTCGCGCATTGCTTGCCGAGCCACAGATGCGCACAATCACACAGGTAGTGAATCAAAGTGGATTGAGCCACCGGCAGTTTATCCAGGTGTTTCATCGCGAGGTGGGGATGACGCCCAAACTGTTTTGCCGCCTGCGCCGCTTCCTGGAGACGCTCAACCGAACTCAACACATGAACGAGGTCAACTGGGCCGAGATAGCGCTGGTCTGTGGCTATTTCGATCAGTCACATCTCACGCACGACTTCCGTGAGTTTGCAGGGGTCTCCCCGACCGTCTACCTGCATGAGCGGGATCTGCGCTTTCCCACCTACCTACCGTATGAGCCAAGCGCGATCTACGCCCCCTACACCGCATATCTGCAACCGTCCGCCTGATCACTCGCGTCGCATGATCTCCGCCCCTGACCCCTCCAGGGGCGGATTGCTTTATTGTGGCTCATTCACCCTACCAAGACAGGAGTATTGATTATGCGTTATGCCATTGCAGGTCAATTTTTTCCAAGATGTCGGCCCTGTACACAGGCTACGATGTGCTTCGTCGCAGGGCGACGTTCCAGCCGGAGCTGGGAAGCCAGCGCAGCGCCGACTGTGGCGGGCGGTTTGTTTCCGGGCAGCCTGATGTCCGTGCTGGATGAGCTTGACCGAACCTGTGCGACGACATGGGGCGTCTCGTTTACTGCGCTTCTGGCCCAGCAGGAGCGCGCGTACACGGGGCGTCCCATGCGCTATAACCGCATATCTGCGCGATCTGCCGCCAGGCGACTTTCGCGCTGCATCCGCCGCTGCCACAGGTAGTCCATCAATTTCCTCAATTTCCTCCAGCTTCCTCCGGCGCTGCCGGGAGACACATTTCAAAAGTGGTCAATTTTTTCCAAGACGGCGAGTTTGTTTCCTCCTTACGATGACAGTGGGCGCCGGCGATCCGCATCCCACCACCTTACCGGCGTGTGCGCGCGGCGCAGATCGCGCCTGGAAGACGGAAAGCAATGGCGCACAGGGCGATCGCTGATTACGACGCGCCTTGCGAGTCAAGCAGCCTTTAGCCGCTTTCTTCGTTCATCGTTGAATTGCCACGATGTGAGCGCCCCCTGGAAGGTCTGGGGGAGTTGAAGGGAGGCTCCGCGGCTCACAGTGGATACCGTTTTGGCGTGATAGTCATGTTCACCCTTTGAGGAGACCAACACTTATGCGACTGGGATCACGCAAACTCAGCATCGCCGGACTGGTGATGATCATCGGCGCCCTGGCGATGTTGCTCTCCGCCTGCGGCGGCGCGTCGAGCACCGGCGGCGGGCAGGCGTCGAAAGACAAGCAGGTCATCAAACCCCAGGAGATCGGCCCCAACGCCGGTGACCTGGCCACGCTCGACCCGGCGCTGATCAACTTCGGCGTCGACTACGACCATGCCCAGCAGATCTTCCCAGGCCTGATCACGCTGGACAACGACCTCAAGACCCAGGATTGGGCCGCGCAGAGCCATGAGGTCAGCAGCGATGGCCTGACCTGGACCTTCCACCTACGCTCCGGCATGAAGTGGAGCGATGGCGCGGCGATCGACGCCAGCACCTTCGCCTACTCCATCAACCGCGCGCTCGATCCGTGCACCGGCTCGGATGTGGCCAGCTACCTCTACAACATCAAGGGCGCGGCCGACTTCAATGGCACGACGTGCCCCACGGGGGCGACGAGCAGCACCGAGACGCTGGTGGGCAAGTCGATCGTGGTCAGCGATCCGCAGACGCTCAAGCTGACGCTGGAGTCGCCGGCGGCGTACTTCCTGGGCGCGCTCTCCTACCCGACGTCGTGGGCGGTGCCCAAGCAGCTCATCGACCAGTACAAGGACAAGTGGACCGACCACCTCGCCGATGGCTCGGGCTTTGGCGGCAGCCTGTTCAAGCTGACCAAGTGGGATCACGCCGGCCACCTGGAGATGGCGGTCAACGACGCCTTCTGGGGCAAGAAGCCGATCATCCAGAAGATCCAGTACACCCTCTACAAGGACACTGGCACCGCGTGGACCGCCTACAAGGCTGGTCAAGGAGACATCAATCCGTCGGTGCTCGCGCAGGAGCTCGACATCGCCAAGACCCTCAAGGGGTCGACCTTTCATCAGGTCCCGCAGCTAGCTGTCCAATACCTGCAGCCGAACTGGAACATCGCGCCCTTCGATGACGTGCGCGTGCGCAACGCCTTCTCGCTGGCGATTGACCGTAAGGCGATCGCGCACAGTGTCCTCAAGGACACCGCGCAGCCCTCGATCCACATGGTCATCCAGGGCCTGCCGGGCTACAACCCCAGCCTCAAGGACGCCGCCGGCAATAGCAGTGACCAAACGAGCGTCGCCAATGTGACCAAGGCCAAGGAGTTGATGACGGCCTACGCCGCCGACAAGTGTGGTGGCGCCCTCGCCAAGTGCACGCCGATCGTCTTCACCATCACGGCCAACCGTCCGACGACGGCGCTGGTCGGGCAGGCGATGCAGCAGCAGTGGCAGACGGCGTTCCCGGGACTGCCGATCACGATCGCGACGATCGACCGCGCGCTGCAGATCAAGAGCACGACGCTCATGCTGACCAATGGCAGTTGGGGCGCGGACTATCCTGATCCGCAGGACTTCACCAGCTTGCTGGTGCACAAGGGCACGCCTTACAACAAGGGCTTTGTGAACGTGCCGGAGGCGGATGCGATCCTGGACAAGGCGGATGTCTCGAACGATGCGACCGGGCGTCTGACGCAGTATCAGCAGGCCGAGCAGCTCTTCGTGACCAATGGCGCGTGGATGACCTACGCCCAGCCGCTGGCCTCCTACACCGTGCGCAACACGGTCGCCAACTTCAGTTTCAACGCGAGCACGACCACCTCGTCTTCGATGTGGCAGGGGGCGTACATCAAGGCCTAGCGCAACGCCAGGCGTTCTCTCCGGCGTCGGTGGGCGGTGAGTATCCATCACTTCCCGCCCTCACCAGGAGGTCTTTCGGGGGCAGTATGCGAGTCTTCGTACTCGTATACCGCCCTTTGGAGGTTGCGCTAACTCGCTTCGGCGTTTCACATCCGTTGCCGCACGCTGGCGGATTGAGGTAGCGCCCAAAGATCAGGAAAATACAAGTGTGCGTTCGGTGACCATGGTCTTGGGAGATGAGGTGAGGTATGAACGTACTCTCGAACCTGCCGGCGATCATTCTGCTCACGCTCATCGTCGGGTTCCTGGTCTTCACCGGCTTCCGGGTCGGCCTGCAGTTCCT
>Ga0207684_10005336_pt1 | contig 11880 bp, 11 predicted proteins | sample KBSK5501metaG_FD_184342 | JGI IMG/M metagenome (GOLD analysis project Ga0207684, IMG submission 184342) | Corn, switchgrass and miscanthus rhizosphere microbial communities from Kellogg Biological Station, Michigan, USA - KBS K5-50-1 metaG... | ecosystem: Host-associated > Plants > Roots >... | reverse complement strand
AATGACAGACATCAGCGCCGCTGCCCGGAAGGGCGCCGATCAGACGCCCGTCGTCGCCTACGACAAGGTGCGCAAGCAGTACGGAGACTTCGTCGCGCTCGATGGTGTTTCGGCGTACGTCAACAAGGGTGAAGTGATGTGCCTGATCGGGCCCTCGGGTTCGGGCAAGTCGACGGCTCTGCGCTGCACTAACGGCCTGGAGACGGTCAACGGCGGGCGCATCCTTCTCGACGGTTTGCCGCTCCCGGACGCCGAAACGGAGATGCGCAAGATCCGGCAGCGCATGGGCATGGTGTTCCAGAATTTCGAACTGTTCCCACACAAGACCGCGGTCCAGAACGTTGCCCTCGGTCCGACCACCGTGCTCGGCATGAGCAAGGCCGAAGCCGCGGAACGCGCCATGGCGCTGCTCGACAAGGTCGGACTTGTCACCAAGGCCAACAATTTCCCTAGTGGGCTGTCGGGTGGGCAGCAGCAGCGTGTGGCGATTGCGCGGGCGCTGGCAATGGAGCCCGAGGTCATGCTCTTCGACGAGCCAACCTCCGCCCTCGACCCGGAAACGATCGGCGAAGTCTTGAGCGTGATGAAGCGCCTTGCGGACGAAGGCATGACGATGATCGTCGTAACGCACGAGATGACCTTCGCGCGCCGCGTCGCGAACTGGGTCGTGGTATTCGACCACGGCAAGGTTGTCGAGCAGGGTCCGCCGCAGCAGATTTTCGAAAACCCCGTTGCGGACAGAACTCGGGATTTTCTGAGCCACCTCGGGTGGGACGGCTAGGAAACCCGCGAATTGAACGATCTCTGCATCCGACGCGATCGAGCAAATGCTGCCGCATCTCGCCTATTTCGAGCTCGATCAGAACCATCGCGGGCTGCCCGACCGTGGGCCATCGATTTCACACCGATTCTCGCGACACTCTTCCGCGCGAATTATTCGGGGCTCATCGGCGTCGAGGCATTCTCGAGCTGCGTTACCGGCCCCGATGTGGCCGCAATCATCGGCATCTGGCGCGATATGTTCGCAGACGGGAGTGACGTCGCGCGCGCCGACGCCACGATCGTTCGGAACGCGTATCGCGACTTTCATTCCACGCGGTCCGGGCATCCTGCGCTCCCAACGCATTGATCAACATTCCGGAGATCCGATTGCGACAGACTACGATCGTGGCGATACGCGCCACTCCCGTCACCGTCCCGCTGGAGGCACCACTCCTGCACAGCAACGGGGCCCACTGGGGACGCTTCGTCCGCACGATCGTCGAGGTCGAGACCGCCGATGGCTGTGTCGGTCTGGGCGAGCTGGGTGGCGGCGGTGAGAGCGCGACGGCCGCGGTGACGGGCCTTCTGCCCTATCTCGCTGGTCACGACGTCTTCGACCTCGAGGCGCTGCGCTTCAAGATCTGCAATCCGACCGCGAGCTTATACAACAACCGGACGCAGATTCACGCCGCCATCGAATTCGCCTGTCTGGACATCATGGGACAGAAGCTCGGCGTGCCGGTGCACGACCTCCTGGGCGGCAAACTGCGCCAGGATGTACCTTTCGCCAGCTACCTGTTCTTTCGCTACGCCAATCCGGCAAGCGGCGAGGGCGAGGTGCGCACGCCCGAGCAACTCGTCGCCTGTGCGCGAGCGCTGAAAGCGAAGCACGGCTTCCGCGTGCACAAGCTCAAGGGCGGCGTTTATCCGCCGGAGCACGAGCTCGCCTCTTATCGTGCACTCGCAGCAGCGTTTCCCGGTGATTCGTTCCGGTACGACCCCAACTCCGCGCTTTCGCTCGACGAGGCCATGCATTTCGGACGTGCCATCAGCGATCTGCGCAACGACTACTTCGAGGATCCTGTCTGGGGCCTGCCGGCGCTCCGGCGGCTGAAAGAGCTGGTGCCGATTCCGACTGCAACCAACACCGTCGTCGTCAACTTCGAGCAGCTCGCCACCAACGTCGAGATGCGCGCCGTCGACGTGATCCTGCTCGACACGACGTTCTGGGGGGGAATCCGGCCTTGCATCAAGGCAGCGGTGGTCTGCGAAACCTTCGGTCTCGGCGTCGCGGTGCATTCCTCGGGTGAACTCGGGATCCAGTTGGCGACCATGCTGCATCTGGGCGCCGTGCTGCCGAACCTCGTCTACGCGGCCGACGCGCACTATCACCATCTGACCGACGATCTGATTGCCGGCGGGCCCTTGCCGTACCGCGATGGCGCGATCGCGATTCCGCCCGGCCCAGGCCTCGGCGTATCGCTTGACCGCGACAAGCTGCGGCGCTACCACGAGCTGTATCGGGAGCTCGGCAGCTACCCCTACGACCGCGATCCCGGGCGCCCCGGCTGGTTTCCCTTGGTTCCCAACACGCGGTGGGCGAATCCCGACGTGAGCTCGACCCCTGCTCTCGACGGCCGTTTCTAGTGCGTCTGCCCCTCGACAGCGCGACGGCTTGTCGCTAAAGTGGCCTGACCGATCGCGCCATCTCTGGACATCCGGGGACTTGCCCGCGCCGCATTTCCAACATCCCAGATCAGGAATCGCATCTTGAGTGGACGCTTGGCAGGGAAGACGGCGCTGATCACCGCCGCCGGGCAGGGCATCGGCAGGGCCACGGCGCTGGCGATGGCCGCCGAGGGGGCGCGGGTTCATGCCACCGACGTCAATCCGAAGACGCTGGAGAGCCTCGCCGGCAACGCGAATATCTCGACGCGAGAGCTCGACGTGCTCGACGATGCCGCGATCAAGCGCACGATCGATGAGCTGCCTCCGCTCAACGTCCTCTTCAATTGCGCCGGCTACGTGCACCACGGTACCGTGCTCGATTGCACGCCGAAGGATTGGGAGTTCAGCTTCAACCTCAACGCGCGAGCGATGTACATGACGATCAAGTGCGCGCTGCCGAAGATGCTGGAAAACGGCGGCGGCAGCATCATCAACATGGCCTCCGTCGCCGGCTCGATCAAGGGTCTTCCCAACCGCTTCGTCTACGGCGCATCGAAGGCTGCCGTCGTCGGGTTGACCAAGGCGGTCGCAGCGGACTACGTCAGTAAAGGCATACGCTGCAATGCCATCGCGCCGGGGACGGTCGACACGCCGTCCCTCGGCGAACGCATCGGCGCTTTCGCCGATCCAGTCGAGGCGCGCAAGGCCTTCATCGCACGCCAGCCCATGGGGCGACTCGCGAAACCCGAGGAGATCGCGCCGATCGTGATATTCCTTGCCTCCGACGAGTCGATCTTCGCCACCGGCACTGTCTATTCCGTCGACGGCGGCATGACCATCTGAAAGCCGGTGGAAAGCGTCCGATAACGCCCGCTGGCTTTCGTTGCTGCTCGCTTTCGATGCTCATGTACTTACGTGTACACTCCGCTCGAAACTTATTTGGCAACTCATTTGGCAACTGAGGCGGCGCCTTGCCAGCAGTCGTTCTCCTCGCTTTCTCCCCGGCTTTTCACCATTCGCAACCACGAGCAATCAGGAGACCACCATGAAACTCGTACGCTACGGCCCTTCCGGCAAGGAAAAGCCCGGATTGATCGATGATGAGGGCAAGCTGCGCGATCTGTCGCGCAAGGTCAAGGACATCGAGGCGGCGACCCTTGCGCCGGGCGAGCTCGCCAAGTTGCGCAAGCTCGATCCGAACAGGCTGCCGCTGGTCAAGGGCCGTCCGCGGCTCGGTCCCTGCATCGCGACGCCGCCGAAGTTCATCGCGATCGGCCTGAATTACGTCGATCATGCCAAGGAATCGGGAAACCCGATACCCGAATACCCGGTGGTTTTTTTCAAGGCCGAGACCTGCATCGTCGGCGCGGACGACGACATCATGCTGCCACCTGAATCGACGCACACCGACTGGGAGGTCGAGCTCGGCGTCGTGATCGGCAAGACCGCGCGGTACGTCGACAGGAAGGACGCGCTCAAGCACGTCGCGGGTTACTGCATCGTCAACGACGTGTCCGAGCGCGAGTATCAGTTGAAGCGCAGCGCGACGCAGTGGAGCAAGGGCAAGGGCTGCGATACGTTCGGTCCGATCGGGCCGTGGCTCGTCACGACCGACGAGATCAAAGATCCGCAGAATCTCGACATGTGGCTCAATGTCAACGGAGTGCGCAAGCAAACCGGCAACACCAAGACGATGATCTTCGGCGTCGGTGATCTCGTCGTCGACCTGTCGAAATACATGACGCTGCTGCCCGGAGACATCATCACCACCGGAACGCCGCCCGGCGTCGGCATGGGGATGAAGCCCGAGCCGCAGTACCTCAAGGCGGGCGACGTCGTGACGCTGGGCATCGCCGGCCTGGGCGAGCAGCGGCAGAAGGTCAACGCCTACAAGGGTAGGCGCTAGCCCCCGGCGTGGGTCCACGCCAAGGGCGTGCCGGCGAATGGCACCTGTTCAGCGCGGCATGAGCGGGCGCGCGGATTGGGCATGAGAGCCTCGCCAACCGCAGGCCAGGGCGCCGCGACGCGCCCGCTGTCGCGGGACGACTACCTTTATCCGGCGCTCTCGAGCCGTCGCAGCGGGCGGCTCGCTCTCGACTCGCGGCACACCATGTATTGGGAAGAGTGCGGCAATCCGCGCGGCGTCCCGCTGGTGTTCCTGCACGGCGGCCCCGGCGGCGGCATCGCCGCCGATCACCGCCGCTACTACGATCCCGCGTTCTACCGCATCGTGCTCTACGACCAGCGCGGCGCCGGGCAGTCCACTCCGCTGGGCGAGCTCACCGACAATACGACGCAGCACCTGATCGCCGATCTGGAGCGTCTGCGCACGCATCTCGGCATCGACCGCTGGGTCGTGTTCGGAGGATCGTGGGGGTCGACGCTGGCGCTCGCCTATGCACAAGCGCATCGGGAACGCGTGCTGGGCCTGGTGCTGCGCGGCATCTTCCTCGCCCGCCCGTGGGAAATCCGCTGGTTCATGCACGACATGCGCTACGTGTTCCCGGAAGCATGGAGCGCCTTTGCCAGCTTCCTGCCCGAGCGGGAGCGCGACGACCTCCTCGCCGGCTATTACCGCCGGTTGACGGACCCGGATCCTGCGCTGCACATCCCGGCGGCGCATGCCTGGAGCCGCTATGAAAGCTCGTGCTCGACACTGCTGCCGGATCCAGAACTGATCGCGCATTTCGACGAAGACGCGGTCGCCTTGGCGATCGCGCGAATCGAGGCGCATTACTTCGTGCACGAGCTCTTCCTGCCTGACGGCGTCCTGCTCGCCAACGTCGCGCGCCTGGCCACGATTCCCTGCTCCATCGTGCAAGGACGCTACGACATCGTCTGCCCGATACGCTCCGCAGACGAGCTGCACCGCGCCTGGCCCGAGGCCGAATACGTCGTCGTGCCCGACGCCGGCCACTCGGCGCGCGAGCCCGGCATCGCCCGCGAGCTGATCGCCGCGACCGACCGTTTCCGGGCAAGGCTCGGCTAACGCGAGGCAACCGCCGTGGCCGCTATCGAGCGTATCGAGCTCGCGCTGGTCGACCTCGAGCCCAAGGTCAGGCGCACCGACGCGATCCAGAGCTTCGTGTCGCAGGAGACGCCAATCGTGCGCGTCTTCGACCGCGACGGCGCGTCCGGCACCGGCTACAGCTACACGATCGGCACCGGGGGTTCGTCGATCATGGCGCTCCTCGCCGATCATCTCGCGCCGCGGCTCATCGGTCGCGAGGCGGAGCACATCGAGGCGATCTGGCGCGACCTCTTGTTCCATACTCACGCAACTTCTGTCGGTGCAATCACTGCGCTGGCGCTGGCCGCACTCGACACGGCGCTCTGGGACCTGCGCTGTCGGCGCGCCAGGCTGCCGCTCGCCGTGCTCGCCGGCGGCGCGAAGGATTCGTGCCCGCTCTACACCACCGAAGGCGGGTGGCTGCACCTCCCGCCCGCCGCGCTGGTCGACGATGCCTTGCAGGCGAAGGCCAGGGGCTTCGGCGGCGCGAAGATCAAGATCGGCCGCCCGCACGTCGCGGAAGACGTCGAGCGGCTCTCTGCAGTGCGCGATGCCGTCGGAGCAAGCTGGGACATCATGACCGACGCCAATCAGGGCTTCACGCTGTCGGAAGCAATCCGCCGCGTGCGGCACCTCGAAGCGCTCGACATCGCATGGTTCGAGGAGCCGTTGCCCGCCGACGACGTTGCGGGGCACACGGAGCTCGCGCAGCACACCTCGGTCCCGATCGCGGTCGGCGAGTCGCTCTACAGCGCGAGCCAATTCAAGGATTATCTGCAGGCCGGCGCGTGCTCGATCGTGCAGGTCGACGCCGCGAGAATCGGCGGCATCACGCCGTGGCTCAAGGTCGCGCATCTCGCCGAAGCATTCAACGTGGCGGTCTGCCCGCACTTCCTGATGGAATTGCACGTCGGCCTCTGCTGCGCGGTACCGAACGGGCGCTGGGTCGAATACATCCCGCAGCTCGACGAGATCACGCGCGGCAAGCTCGAGATCCGCGATGGTCGCGCTTATCCTTCGCCCGAACCCGGGCTGGGCATCGACTGGGACTGGGACGCGATCGGGCGGCTCTCCCGCGCCGCGCCGATCGCAATCGCGTAGCCCGGGATGAGCTGCAGGCGAATCCCGGGGAGCTTTCTCCCGTGCCGCCCAGATCGTGATGCGTAGCCCAGGATAAGCTGCAGGCGAATCCCGGGAGCCCTCTCCCGTGCCGTCCCCAATCGCGATGTGTAGCCCGGGATGAGCCGCAGGCCAGTCCCGGGACCTCGGCAATCATCCGTCACGTAGCCCCGGGTATCGCGCTTCGCGCTCAACCCGGGCTACGGCGTAACGCGGAACGCGGTGACCTGGAACGAGAGATCGATGTCGTCGCCGACCAGCGTATGGGCGTAGTTCATGCCGAAGTCCGAGCGTTTGATCGATGTCGCGACGCCGGCGCCGCAACCCTCGCGGCCGCCATCCGGTTCTTTGCCGCATTCGAGCCGTTCCACCTTGAGCGCCACCGGGCGCGTCACGTCGCGCAACGTCAACTCCCCGGCGACACCGATCAGGCGCTCGCGGTCGAAAACGAGCTGCGTCGAATGAAAGCGAACGACCGGATAATGCGCGGCGTCGAACATGTTTTCGCCGCGAAGGAATTCGTCACGCACGCTCCAACCGGTATCGATCGAAGTCGCGTCGACGACAAAGTCGATGCTGCCCGAGTGCTGCTCCGGATCGAGCACGATGGTGCCTTGCGTCCGACCGAAGTGCCCGCGCTGCCTGGAAAGCCCGATATGGCTGACCGTGAACTCGGCGTAAGTGAACTCGGGCTCGACGCGGTAGACCACCGGCGCCGCGGCGGCCGCAGCCGCAAAGCCGAGCGCCAGCCAAGCCGCGGCGCCGGCTGTGAATGCCTCACTATTCCCTATATGCCTCGATCGGGATGGTGAGCTTGATTTCATCGCTGACGGATTTCGGGAGGGCGTATTTCATTCCCCATTCCGAACGCATGATCGTCGCCGTTGCTTCGGCGCCGCACATCGGCTTCTTGTTCGACGGGTGTTCGCCGCAGACAAAGTTCGCGACCTTCAGGCTCACCGGCTTGGTCACGCCCAGCATCGTCAAGTCGCCGTCGACCTGAACGACGCGATCGCCGTCGAAAACAACGTTGTTCCCCTTGAACGTCAGCGTCGGATACTTGGCGACATTGAAGAAGTTTTCGCTCTTCATCTGCTCGTCGAGCCTGGAGTCGTAGGTCTTGATCGACGTCGTATCGATAACGACTTCCACGGTCCCCTTCTTCGCGGCCCGGTCGAGCGTGATCTTGCCGGTCGACTTGGCGAACGACCCGCGCTGCTGCGAAAAGCCCATGTGCCGGGCTTCGAATATCGGCTGCGAGTGCACGGGATCGATCGTATAAGTCTCCTGGGCGGCGGCGCGGCCGGCGGTGATCGCGAGCGCCAGCGCCATGGTGGCAGCGACAAGTAGCCTGGTCATGAAGTCTCCTGTGAACAAGAAACTGCTCCTCGAATAAAAAAGCGCGGTTGCCGCAGCCGCCGTGGAGAACAGCTGCCGCAGCACAATTGTTCCAGGGGCACCGACCTTCGGCCGCAGTCTGCCGGCTCTGCCCTCGCGATTTTGCCGTGCGCAGTGGGGCGGCGCCTGTGGAACAGGTGCGCGGCTCCTCCGCTATTGCTGTATCGCCTCGATCGCCACGGCGATGTTCACGTCGTCGGCCGTCGAGGCCTGGTTCTTCGTCATGCCGAACTCGGAGCGCTTGACGCTTGCCGTGACTTCGGCACCGCACGCCGGCTTTTTGGTCGCAGGGTGAATGGCACACTTGAAGTCGGCTACGGAGAGCATGACAGGTTTGGTCACGCCGCAAATCGTCAGCTCGCCTTCGGCGCCTACGACGCGGTCACCGTCGAACTTCAGGTTGGTGGACTTGAAGGTGATCAGCGGAAACTGGGCGACGTTGAAATAGTCCTCGCCTTTGAGCATCGTCTCGCGTGACACGCTGCCCGAAGTCACCGAAGCCGCGTCGATCGCCACATCGATAGAGCCCTTTTTGGCGGTGCGATCCAGCATCACCGTGCCGGTCGTTCTGCCAAAGCTCCCGCGTTGCAGCGACAGGCCGAGATGGCTTACCGAGAAGGTGGCAGCCGTATGCAGGGGGTCGACTCTGTAGTTCTCCTGGCTAAACGCGGGAGCAGCGAACACAACCAACGCAGCGACGACAAAACGGTTCCACATAGCTTCTCCTCCCGATCGCGGGGCAGTAATACGATCAGTTGTGCGTCCCCTTAGCGCGGCGCCCGCATCCGCTCCATTGCCGGCCATTACCTGCAGGCTGCCGGCTCGCCTTAGAGTTTATGCCAACGGCGGCAACACCATCCGAATCCGGACAACGACGTCGTTGTCGACCATTTCGGTGTCGGCCCACATTCCTTCGCCGACCTTGTAGTCGATACGCTTCAACGGGAAGCTGCCTTCGGCGACGCTGTTGCCGGTCGCATCCTTTTTAAGCGCAATCGGCACGATGACGTCCTTGGTGATGCCCTTGAGCGTGAGCTTTCCGGCGATCTCGTACCTATCGCCGCCCAGATCCTTGATCGACGTCGAGGTGAAATGCGCGACTGGGAACTTCGCCGTATTGAACCACAGTGGACTCTTGATCTCGGTTTCCGACTCATCGCTGGCGAGATCGATGCTGCCGAGATCGATATCGAACTCCGCCTTCGACTTCGCCAGATTCTTCGGCAGGAACACGATGTTGGCCTTCCACTTGCGGAACCGACCCTCGACGTTCACGCCCAGCTGCTTGGACACGAAACGGATCTCGCTCTTGTCGATCAGCAGGCCTTGGCCATCGGCCTGGCCAGCGGCGAGCAAGAGCACTCCGAGCGACGGGATAAACGAACGCAACAGAACCATCATCCAACGCTTCCTTTCGGCCCGGTTCGCGGGAGCATGCGCATGAGCGCAGGGTCGCGGTCGACGAAGTGGTGCTTGAGCGCGGCCGCCGTATGCACAAAGACCAGTGTGAACAGGGTGAAGTTCAATGCCACGTGCGCTCCTTTGAGCAAGCCGGCCAGCGCCTTGTCAGTGGGCACCAGGTTGGGCAGCGGGACCAGGCCCAGATAAACGACCTGCACGCCGGTCGCCGAGCTGTACAGCCAGCCGGATACCGGGATCAACAGCAACAGCGCGTACATCAGCATCTGCGTCGCCTCCGCGGCCCGCCGCTGCCATTCGGGCATCGCCACCGGCGGTGGGGCCGGCTGGACCCAGCGCCAGCCGAGCCGCATGCAAGTCAGGAGGAACACCGTAATGCCGATCCATTTGTGCCAAGCGTACCACTGCAGCTTCCGCGGGATGATCGGCAACGGGACCATCGACAGCCCCAGGATTAGATTGGCGACGATCAGGACGGCGGTCAGCCAATGCAGCGCGATCGCCGCGCCGCCATACCGGCCCCCTGTTTCATCCATCGCCATCGCTCGCTGCGCGCGCAAGGTACGTTGTAAATCAACGGCAAACAGGCTGTCAACAGGCGTTGTTCCCCGGCACCGGGTCGCTCCGTCAGCGCCAGTATAATGGCGCGAAGCCTTGCGGCGCCACGACGCATCGACTGCGCCCTTCCCTGCCCGTCATGCCGACCTTAAGCAACGCCGCATGGCTCGCGCGCAGCCGCGCCGCCGTCTGGCATCCGTGCACGCAGATGAAGCTGCACGAGACGCTGCCGCTGGTTCCAGTCGCGCGCGGAAGTGGGCCGTGGCTCTACGATTTCGACGGGCGCCGCTATCTCGACGCAATAAGTTCTTGGTGGGTCAATCTGTTCGGGCACGGCCACCCGGCGATCAACGCCGCCATCGCCGCGCAGCTCGCCGAACTCGAGCACGTGATGCTCGCGGGATTCACGCATCGTCCAGTGGTCGAGCTCTCGGAGCGGTTGGCCGCGCTCGCGCCCGGGCGGCTGGGGCATTGCTTCTACGGCTCCGACGGCGCTTCGGCGGTCGAGATCGCGCTCAAGATGAGCTTCCACTACTGGCGCAATCGCAACCGGCCGGAGAAGATCGGCTTCGTCAGCGTCGAGCACGGTTATCATGGCGAGACGCTGGGCGCGCTTGCGGTCACCGATGTCGCGCTGTTCCGCGACGTCTACGCGCCGCTTCTGCGCGCCGGAATCACCGTGCCGTCGCCGGACGCGCGGCTCGCCGCGCCCGGCGCGTCGGCGCGCGACCACGCGCTCGGCGCAGCGGCCGCACTCGAAGCGGTCCTCGCCGAGCGTCACGCGACCATCGCGGCGCTGATCGTCGAACCGCTGGTGCAGGGCGCAACCGGGATGGCGATGTACGACCCGGTGTACCTCGCGCGCGCCCGCGAGCTCTGCACGCGCTACGACGTGCATCTGATCGCCGACGAGATCATGACCGGTTACGGTCGAACAGGCACGATGTTCGCTTGCGAGCAGGGGGAGATCGCGCCCGATTTTCTTTGCCTCTCGAAAGGTATCACCGGTGGCTACCTGCCGCTTTCGGTCGTGCTGAGCACCGACGATGTTTACGCGACGTTCTACGACGACGATCCCGCCCGCGGCTTTCTGCACTCGCATTCGTATACCGGCAACGCGCTCGCCTGCCGCGCCGCGCTGGCGGTGCTCGATCTGTTCCGTGACGAAGACGTGATCGCACGCAATCGCCACCGCGCGGCCAGGCTCGATGCAATGGCGCAGCCGCTCGCGGCGCATGCCAAGGTCCGGGACTTTCGCCACCTCGGCATGATCTGGGCCTTCGAGGTCGCGTCGGCGCGGCCCGATTTTTCGCGCTGGTTCTTCGCCGAGGCGCTCGCGCGCGAGTTGCTGCTGCGGCCAATCGGCAACACGGTGTACTGGATGCCGCCCTACGTGCTCGACGATGCCGAGATGGCGCTGCTTGCGGAGCGCACGCTGGAGATCGTGGCATGTGCATGATAGCGCGGGCGCGTTCACGCTTGGGCATGAATATGTCGCGCACGGTCATCCCGTGCGCGCTCTTGCTGACATTACTCCTGCTTTCCGCCGGCAACGCCGGCGCAGCGCTGCCGCACGCGGTCGCGCGCGCCTTTCTCGACGAGGGCATTCCGCTGACCGCGGTCAGCGCTTATGTCCGCGAGGCCGGAGCCGTGCGCCCGCTCGTGTCGCACCGCCCGGGCAAGCCGATGAACCCGGCCTCGACGATGAAGCTCGTGACGACTTTTGCTGCGCTCGAGCTGCTCGGATCCGACTACCGCTGGAAGACGGAAGCGTACGCCGACGGGCCGCTGGTCGGCTCGACGCTCGAAGGCAATCTCGTGCTCAAGGGATACGGCGACCCGAAGATCACCATCGAACAGTTCCAGGCGCTGGTCGCGACGCTGCGCGCGACCGGGCTCGCGAGCATCCGCGGCGACCTCGTGCTCGACCGGAGCTATTTCGCGCC